>Ga0207675_100004299_pt1 | contig 13764 bp, 7 predicted proteins | sample KBSSwiS42_FD_184305 | JGI IMG/M metagenome (GOLD analysis project Ga0207675, IMG submission 184305) | Switchgrass rhizosphere microbial communities from Kellogg Biological Station, Michigan, USA - KBS Switchgrass S4-2 (SPAdes) (version 2) | ecosystem: Host-associated > Plants > Roots >... | reverse complement strand
GCCGGTATCCCAAGCGCTCGTGGCGGAATTGGTAGACGCGCTGCCTTGAGGTGGCAGTGAGTAAAATCGTGGGGGTTCGAGTCCCTCCGAGCGCACCATGTGGCATAAGCCATTGATACGAATAATATTTTCGCGACTTCTCTCTACCCCCACATTGTTACGCGCAGCGAGCGGTAGTTTTTGGTCCGCGTAATCTTCCCTGTTTGATCTGGCTCGTCTCGGTGCAGCGCTTGCTCTTGTGCACGTCGCATCTTTATCTGAACCAACGCCCGCGAAGGAAAGCCACCATTTGCTCATGAGAGGGCAATGGCGCAGCCCGGCGTAGAAATCGGCGGGCCCGTGCTCTCATCCTTGAGCGCTGCGCGCGCTCTCGCGTTGCGTTTCCATCAAACGACATGCGGACGGGGGGCGGTCCGCACATTGTTGGACCAGTATCGATCGGTGAGCCAAACTATTGACCTATCAGGTTGCTATTTCGGCGGATCAGAAGCCCGCTCGCGCCGGCCGTTCTCCATCGAAAGCAAGCTTGTTCGGATTAATCGCGCAACTTTTGCGCCCGGTAGGCACTTGGCGTCGTGCCAACCGCCTTCCGAAAGGCGCGGTTGAAATTCGCCTGCGACGAAAATCCGGTTGCATAGGCGATGTCGACCAGCAGCCGGTCGCCCGACTGAAGCAGCCGCTTGGCGAGGTCGAGACGTTGCCGGCTGACATATTCGTGCGGCGCCGTTCCCGTCGCCGCCTTGAAGCTGCGCGAGAAGTGAGCCGGACTCATGCATGCCACCGACGCCAGTTCATTGACGGTGAAATCGCGCTCGACGGAGGCGTTGATGAAATCCGTGACGCGCGACAGCCGTTTCGGATCCAGCGGCTTGTGCGCGCCGATGGATTGTTTCACGCGAACGGACGTCGCCGCATAGGTGTGCACCAGATGGGCGGACAGGGCGCTTCCGAGCCTTTCAATCAAAAGCCGGCCGGTGGAGGACTCTACCTCCATCTCTTTGAGGATTTGATCCGCGACATACTCGATGAACGGATCGCGATCGATGGCCTCGTACCGGATCGAGATTCCCGACGGGTCGATGTCGAGATCCTTCAACATCGTTTCGTCGAAGGGTTTGCCCGGCAGAAAAACGTGCAGGCATTCCTGCATCGCATTCTCGATATTGATGAAGTCCTCGCTGATCCCGGCGGGGCAGAGCCATACGGTACCCTTTCTCCCGACGGTCCGTTGGTGCATGCCCGCGCCTCGCCGGTCCACGAGCGAGTGACCGCGCAACTGGATGGCGATCTCCGTATCTCGTGGCAACTGCGAAGGCAGCTCTCCCGCCTCGTGGCTCCATATCTCCGCGAGAAGGTGCGACCACCGCCGGTCGTTGGACGTCTGGAGCATTCTGCCGGTAACATATTTATCGACAGAGTTGCCAAGCGTACCCATCGTGAATCTCCATCGAGGAAGCGCGACGTGCAGGCAACAGTAGTATCCGACTAAGCAACTAGTATGCCAGAACGGGGGGCGAGGGTCTATCGACCCTGGCCGGTCGGCGCGCCTGAGGATGCACACGGAACAGGCAAAGCCAGCCCCATCACGTCCGGGCCGTCAAGGCATGCGCAGTTTAGGAAAACAACCCCGCATATTCTGAGAAGCCAGCCGGTTCCAGTCGCTGCAGTCTCCACACCACGCTGGATCACGAAGCGGAGGACCCCATGGCCCGAACCACAGTAGTTGGCGCCTGTCCACATGATTGCCCGGACACTTGCTCGATCCTGACGACCGTCGAGGATGGCAAAGCCATTGCGGTGCGCGGCAATCCCGATCACCCGTTCACTCGCGGACGCCTGTGCGTCAAGGTCAACAACTACGAGGAACGCGTCTACAGCGACAAGCGCGTGCTCTATCCGCTCAAGCGGGTAGGTCCCAAGGGGTCCAGGCAGTTTCAACGGATTTCCTGGGATGAGGCGATCGAGACCATTGCCGCGCGCTGGAAGTCGATCATCGCCGAACATGGCGCCCAGGCGATCCTGCCTTACAGCTACCTGGGCACGCAGGGTATCATCAACGGCCTGAACGTCGGCGACCCGCTCTTTAACAAGCTCGGCGCCACCGTATCGGAACGTACCTTCTGCGACTCGGCCTCGTGCACGGCCTATATGATGACCATCGGTCCCACCCCCGGGGTCGATCCCGAAAGCTTCGTGCACTCGAAATACATTCTCCTGTGGGCGTGCAATACGCTCGGTACCAATTCGCACCACTGGCCGTTCATCGAGCAAGCCAGGAAGGCCGGCGCCAAGCTGGTGGTGATCGATCCCGTGCGGACGCGCACCGCAAGACTCGCCGACTGGCATATTCCGATCCGGCCAGGCACCGACGCGGCGCTGGCGCTGGCGATGATCCACGTCATCATCAAGGAGAACCTGGTCGATCGCGACTACATCGACAAGCACACCGTCGGCTACGACGAACTGGCGGAACGGGCGTCGACCTATGCGCCTGAGTTCGCCGCGCAAGAGACCGGCATTCCGGTGGACGATATTGTCAAGCTGGCACGGGAATATGCCACCACGCCCCCGGCCGTGGTGCGCATCGGCGTGGCCGTGGAGCGGCACGCCGGTGGCGGCCAGACCGTGCGCTCGATCGCCTGCCTTCCCGGACTGATCGGTGCATGGAAGCATGTCGGCGGCGGCTTGCTGCAGCTGCCGATCTGGGCGTTCCCAGTGAAGTGGGATGTGCTGATGCGGCCCGACCTGCAGCCGGAAAAGATGCGGGTGCTGAATTCATGGCGGCTTGGGCCGGCGCTGACCGGCGAACTCGGCTTCGACCCGCCGATCAAGTCGCTGTTCGTCTACAACGCCAACCCCATGGCCATGGTGACCGAGCAGACCAAACTTGAGAGTGGCCTGGAGCGCGACGATCTGTTCACGGTGGTCAGCGAACACTTCCTGACCGACACGGCCAGATACGCCGACATCGTGCTGCCGGCCACCACCCAGCTTGAACAGAAGGACATCATGTTCTCGTGGGGGCATCTCTATCTGTCCTACAACAATGCGGCGATCGAGCCGCTCGGCGAAGCGGTGCCCAACACCGAGTTGTTCCGTCGCCTGGCGAAAGCCATGGGCATCGAGGATCCGTCCTTCTACCGGACCGATGACGAGATGATCGAGGCGTCGCTCGATTGGACCAATCCTGTCCTGCAGGGCATTACGTTGGAGGATGTCAAGGCGAACGGCTATGCGCGGCTCACTGTGCCGTCGGCCGCTGACTGGGCGCCGCACCGCGACGGAAATTTTCCGACGCCCACGGGCAAGTGCGAATTCAAGTCGACCATCACCGGCGGCGGTAATTTCGTCGTGCCGCTGTTCCGCCAGGGCTACAACGGCGACCAGGACGGCACGCCGGTGGACCCCTTGCCGCATTACATTCCACCGAACGAGAACCCGCAGACGACGCCGGAGTTAGCAAAGCGCTATCCGCTCAGCCTGATCTCGCCGAAGAGCCACGCGTTTCTGAATTCGAATTACGGCAATCTGCCCGCGCAAACGGCGCAGGCGGGTGAGGAGCAGGCGGTGTTCCTTCACCCCGATGATGCGGAACAGCGCGGCATCGTGGCCGGAGCGCCGATTCGTGTGTTCAACGACCGCGGTGCGTTTGAGGCCTTCGCCACGCTTTCGCCCGACGTCATGCCGGGAGTGGTCATGGCGCCGTCGGGGTACTGGCATCGTTCCAACCGCAAGGGAGCAACGGTCCACGCGCTGACGCCACCTGCGTTTGCCGACCTCGGCCGGGCACCAACCTTCTCGGACGTGCTTGTTCAGGTCGGCAAGATATGAACCGGCGCCGACGCCACTGACGACCGCGCGCAAATGCGCGCCCGGTCGTCTCGTTTCACTGATCCTTCAGGATGCCGAACGATGGCTTATGTGGTCACCGACAGCTGCAGGGGCTGTCGATTCACGGAATGCGTTACCGTGTGCCCGGTCGAGTGCTTCCATGTGGACGATACGATGACGTATATCGACCCTGAGAACTGCATCGACTGCGGCGGTTGCGTTCCGGTCTGCCCGGTCAACGCCATCGAACCGGACTATCGTCTTGCTGCCGACAAGAAGTTCTGGATCGACGTCAACCGCAAGCGTGCGGCCGAAACTCCGGTCCTGACTGCGCGCCTGCCGCCGCTGCCCGGTGCAGACGCGCGCCGGCAAGAACTCGGACGATGATGGGATCCGCTCTCGACCGGGCCGATGCTGGCGGCTTTCGCATCGCGGTGGTCGGCAGCGGCCCGAGCGGCTTCTACGCAACGGAAGCATTGCTTCGCTCGGGAACGCCGCTCGCTGTCGACATGTTCGAGCGGCTTCCGGTTCCCTACGGGCTCGTCCGGTTCGGTGTCGCCCCCGATCACCCCAAGCTCAAGCTGGTTACGGCAGCCTTCGACAGGATCGCAACAACGCCGGGGTTTCGTTTCATAGGCGGCGTCTCGGTCGGACGCGATGTCGCCGTCGACGAGTTGCGGGAAAGTTATGACGCGGTGGTGCTTGCGACGGGCGCCGATGTCAGCCGGTCGCTGGGTGTCCCCGGCGAGAACCTGCCTGGCAGCCATCACGCCGGCGACTTCGTCGCCTGGTATAACGGTCATCCGGACTACTGCGACTGCGATTTCGATCTCGACTGCGAGGCCGCGACGGTGATCGGCCACGGCAACGTCGCGCTCGACGTTGCGCGGATCCTTGCAAAAACCGCCGACGAACTGCGCCGGACGGACATTGCCAGGCACGCGCTCGAGGTTCTGGCAGAAAGCCGCATTCGTGAAATTCACGTGGTTGGACGTGGCAAACCGTCTCAAGCGAAGTTCACTGCCAAGGAGCTGCGTGATTTCCTCGACCTGGGCGCCTGCGAGACGACGGTCGACCCGCGGGACGTCGCGCCGGATGATTTCACGCCGGAAAACCCGCAAGATCCCGAATTGGCTGAGAAGCTGTCGCTGCTTCGGGCGTTTTCGCAGCAAGTTTCGACAAAGCGCCGTCGATGCGTCTTCCGGTTTGGCCTTTCGCCCGTGGCGATCAGGGGGCAGGGCCGGGTGCAAACGATCGCCTTCGCGCAACAGCCCTCACGAGCCATTGGGGACATTGACTGCGGTCTGGTGTTTCGCAGTGTCGGCCGTCGCACCACCCCTCTGGCCGGTGTTCCCTACAACGAACATCAGGGCGTGCACGCCAACATCGAGGGGCGCGTGGTAGAAGGCGCGTCCGTCATCTCCGGCCTCTACGTCTGCGGTTGGAGCAAGCGCGGCCCGAGCGGCACCATCGGCACCAACCGCGGCTGTGGCATGGCCACAGCCGAGGCTGTTCTTGCGGATCTGCCCGCGCGCACGGGGCGGCGTTCCGGCGATCCAGATGCGCTGCTGGCACGTCTGCGCCCACGCGTCGCGCGCATGGTGAGCTACCGCGATTGGGTTGCCATCGACGCGGCCGAGAAGCACAGGGGGGCCCTGCTCGGCAAGCCGAGAGAAAAATTCGTGTCGGTCGCCGACATGCTGGCGGCGACAGATGTGTGATTGTGCATGGCTCTCTGCCGCTTCGCGGCATTGCTTGGCGGGATATTTGGAACGCGATCGTGGCGGTGGAGAGGAGGCAAGTGATGTCGGTTCCGTTTGTTGATGCATTTGGCAGGCGCGTAAAATACCTGCGGCTGTCGGTGACGGATCGTTGCGATCTCAGATGTCGGTATTGCATGTCCGAGGCGATGACGTTTCTTCCGAGCAAGGAACTGCTCTCATTTGAAGAACTGGACCGGCTCGCCCGGTGCTTCATTGCCTCCGGGGTCGAAAAGATCCGGGTCACCGGCGGCGAGCCGCTGGTGCGAAGGGAGATTATGCAACTGTTCCACAGGCTTTCCCGATATCTGGCCGACCGTCGGCTCCGGGAGCTCACGCTCACGACCAACGCCACCCAGTTGTCGCGCTACGCGGAGGAACTCGGTGCCTTGGGCGTGCGGCGGATCAACGTGTCGCTGGACACGCTCGACCCCGACAAATTCGCGATGATCACGCGCGGCGGATCGCTCGCCCGTGTGCTCGAAGGGATCGAGGCGGCGCGGACGGCCGGTCTTGCGGTCAAGCTCAACGCGGTGGCGCTGAAAGGCTTCACGGAAGACGAGATCGATGATCTCATCAACTTTGCGCACGCCGGGGGGATGACGCTGACCCTGATCGAAACCATGCCGCTTGGCGAAATCGGCGCGGACCGCACCGATCAGTTTCTGCCGTTGACGGCGCTGCGTCGCCTGATCGAACTGCGCTGGACGCTGGTCGATCTGGCTGAACGGACCGGCGGGCCTGCTCGCTATGTCCGCGTGGCCGAGACCGGCGGCAAGATCGGCTTCATCACACCCTTGACCCACAATTTCTGCGAGGACTGCAACCGCGTGCGCGTGACGGCCTCCGGCGTGCTGCATCCCTGTCTGGGGCAAGCCAACGCGGTTGATCTCAAGCGCGTCTTGCGTGCCGACGCGGGGGATGCCGCCGTGATGCAGGCGATCGGGTTGGCGATCAAAGGCAAGCCACGCGGTCATGATTTCGAAATCGGACCAGGCGGACGCCCGTCGCTTGCGCGACACATGTCGGCGACGGGAGGCTAGACCAGGGACAGGCGCTCGCAAAAGCCACCTTCGACCTTGATAGGCACCTTACGATCCGGTCCGCTCGGATAAGCTATTGAAATTGCGCCAAATGCGACCGCCCTCCGAGCGCACCACCGAAATCGTTGATATTTCTTGGATTTCGGTGCAATCCGATGCAGTCATTTCACAACGAAATTTGGCGATGCATCCTGTCCAGGGTCGCGTAATTTTGTCCGTGGAACAGCCCTTTTGAGCGTTCCGGGTTCGTTGATCTTTCTCTAATTGGAATCGGCCCGGATCGGACGCTGCTTCAACGCTTCCACAACCACCTGAAATAGACAAACAGCATCGCGCCGGCGACCACGGCGCCGCCGGGCCTGAGCGCGAGCGTGAGCATCACCGCCAGCAGGATCACCATCGCCGTGACGTACCACGGCTGTCTCTTTTTGGGTGCCGTCGCTGCTCCCGCCGGGGGAGCCGTCTGCGGGCCGGCCGCGCGCGGCGCGCCCCACGGCGATGGGGGGACGTTGGGCGGGCGTGACAGGCCGGGCGTTGCGGTGCGCGCTTGTGCGGCCCGCTTCTTTTCTTCCTGTCGCGCCAGCGCGACCAGCACCGGGTCCGGTGCTGGCGGCGGCCGCTCCACGGGAGTCCATTGCCGGCCGGGCGGCGTCTGGCCGGCGGCCGCGGCCTTGCGGAATGCGGCGCGGGTCGGAGGCCGCGACGAGCGGGTGGGCGCGTGCTGCGCGGCGAGGCGCTGCGCCCGCTGCAGCAAAAGTGCGCCGCTCTCCGGATCGACCATCACGGCGAAATGGCCGAAGCCGAGCAGCGACCGGATCACGTCCTTGCCGGGGCCAAAATGCTTGCCATCAGGCCCGTGGCGCTCGACCTGCTGCAGCACGGCGCGGTAACGGCGCAGCAGGTCGCGTGGCACGCTCACGGCCTCGTTGACCGTGAGGCCGGTGACCTCCTGGCGCGTCGACCGGCGCATGACGCGCGTCTTGTCGGGATGAATCTTGAACCCTTCGGCCTCGACAATGCCGTGCACCGCCTTGAGCAGGGTGCCGATCTTCTTCACCGCTTCGCCCGAGGCGGAGAAGGTCAGATCGTCGGCGTAGCGGCTGTAGACAAAACCGAGCGTGCGCGCGAGCCCCATGAGGCGTCGGTCGAGCCTGCGGCAGATCAAGTTGGTGATCGCCGGGCTGGTCGGCGCGCCCTGCGGCAGCAGCCGCGGGCCGTCGGCGATGAAGTGGCGCTCGCCGTCGAGCGTCACTTCATCGACCATTGGCTCGGTGCACAACAGCGCAAGCGGGATCGCGACCGCTTCAGCATAGCCCAGCGCCTCGAACAGACCCTTGACGCGGGCGTAGGTCAGGGTCGGGAAGAAATCCTTGAGGTCGAGATTGATCACCACGTCGCGGCCGACATGGTTGCGCGCATTGGTCAGGATCGAACGCTCAGGCGCAAAGCCATGCGCGGCATCATGCAACGGCTCCCGTGCGAGGATGTTGTCCAGAACCCAGTATTGCGCGCGCTTGAGGCGCGGCATCGGCGCCGAGATCAACCGCTCGCCGCCGCTCTTCTTGGGAATCGTGAAGCGCTGATAGTGATTGACCGACGCCACCTTCCTGTTGAAGGCGAGGAAGCGCAGCTCGGCGAGCGGGATGCCCATCGCGTCGGCCAGCGCCTTGGCATCGGTGAGCGGCGGCAGGCCGTCGCGCAACGGGATCGCGGTCGTGCGGCTGTGAAGTCCTGGCGAGACGTCCTCGCCGAGGTACAGCACATCGCGCTTGCGGCGATCGTGCCAGGCAAACGCCCGCGTCTGCCGCGCCTCGGCGTTGCGGCGCTTGGTCTCCTGCCGCCGCGCCATCGCTTCGGCCTTGCGGCGCTTGTGCATTTCCTTCAGCGCGCGCACGGGATCGCCGAGGGTGGCATGCTGGCGCTGCAGTTCGCTGAGCTCGCGCATCGCGTCTGCGCGCGCGCGAATCGTTTCCGCGGCAGGCGCCGGCGCGTCTTGGTCGGGCCAGAAGCCGAGGCGGATCATCTCCTCGAGGATGACCTCGTCCTTCGACGACTGGCGGATACGGTCATAGAGTTCCTGGCGCGTCACCGTGCCGGGAGAAACGGTCTCGGTCACGCGGCCAGCCCTCCGGTCAGGAAGGTGGCGGCGACCACGGGGAGGGGGATCGGAAAGGGCGCAGGCCGGATTGCCTTCGTCTCCTCCAAGAACTGGATCGATCCACTCGACGCCGGGGCGTCCACCCATCCGCAATTGGGTTCAAGGAACCCATTCTGCGATTGCGGATGGGTGGACTGCCCCGGCCCAGTGAAGATCGGGCCAGTGACGCATGCATGGTCATGGTGCAAGGACGGCGATACGCCGCCCGGGTTGCAAGGTCCTGACCGGCCTGCGCCCTTCCGAATACGGTGATACGCGAATTGTCGTCTCCGGTTCAAGCCGGGTCTGCCAATGGCAGCTTTCATGTCGCTCATGGGATGGCGCCGTCCTGTGCGACGCCCTCGACCTGGGCATGGAAGATCCGGCGCAATGCCAACATGTGTTCGCAAGGACCGCGCGCCATCTTGTTATGGCCGTAGAAGTGACAGCTGCATCGCGCCTCGACGAGACGGTCGTCGTCGTCGATGACGAGGCTCACCTGCTCGGCGCGGGCATTGTCGAGCACCCGGCCGTTGACGGCGCGAACGCCCTGGTTGCGATCGATGTTGCCGATCGTCACGAGGTTGGCGTCGATCAGGCGGTCGGCCTTTTCCTCCTGCGGGCTCGCGAAGCGCAACTGGGCCGGCGATAACGGCTCGCGCGTCAGTTCGCGCAGGCGGTAGAGCGACTTGTCGAGGTCGAACATGACGCGTCCGGCCTGGGTGTAGGCCGTGAGCGCCGCATGCACGAGCGTCTGGTCGACACCGGTCCACTGCGCCAGCTCGGCGGCGGTCGCCGCATGGGATTTGCCGAGCGCCGCGAAAATGCGTTGGGCGGTGTCGGTGTCGACCTTGTGGCGCGGCGCGAGCAGGTCGAACTGCCCGGCGGACGACCAGTCGTTCGCGGTCCAGCCGGACAGGCCGAGCGTAAATCGAAGTCCGCCGAAATCGACGACGAAGAACGATGGCAGGCCGCTCTGGGTCAGATGGACCCGCACCGACCGCGCCAGCGGCAGCGTCCGCTCCAGAATCGCAAGCCTCCGCCGGCCCCAAATACGGATTTCGGCAGGCTCCTTGCCGCGATAGATCGAGCGGCGGAAGGTGAGCCTGTCGTACCACGGCTCGATGACCACCTCCACGGGCGCATCCGGCTTCAGCACGAAGCGCAGCGAGCGCGGACCGGCCTTTTCCTTTTTCTGCGCGAGGCGGGTGAGGATGTTGGCCATGTCCACCGGATGCAGGTCGAACACATGCGCCGGCAGGGTCATGGCGCTCGACACCTGCAGGAAGCCGCGCACCCAGCTGTCGGGCAGGTCGATCTTTTCCTCGCGGAAGTCGAGGTCGTCGCCGGTCTGCACCTCGAACCCGGAGGGATCGATGGTGAGCGTGGTGTCGCGATAGGAACGGATCTTCTGGAATTCGTCGTAGAGGGCGTGGCTGTAGTCGATGTTGGTGGTGCCGAATGCCATCTCGCCGAGGCTCTCGAACACGTCGTGGTCGCATGACAGCCGCCCGTAGCTGGATTCGTCGAGGCTGAAGCACTCGAAGAAGATCTCGTCCGGATGCACGGTGATGACAGGATCGAGCACGATCCAGGCGTCGCGGTTCTGCTTGTAGAGGTAGTCGAAATAGGCCCGCTGCGCCGTCCAGAACGGCTTCATCAGCCGGTTGCGCTCGCGGTCGAAGCCGCGGATGCGCTCCTGCAATTCCGCCATGCGCGGCTTGAGCGCCGCGGACTGCGCCGTCGCCTCGGCGAGAAAGTTGGCCTCGTTCTGCTTCAGCCACTCGAAATAGGCGGTACGGTCGCGCGGCTTGAAGCGCAGGTCCGACACGACGACGTGATGCAGTGCCGAGATCGCCTCGCGGAACGCGAGATGGCGCGCGACCTTGCCGGTGAAGAAGGTCGGCTGGCGCAGCGTGTCCGGCGCGAAGGCGAACGACGACGAGGCGGCGTCCGACGAGGCGCTGGTGCTGCCGAGAAATCGATAGGCGAAATTCATGCGGCGTTTCCGCTGGCTTGCGAGTTGCCGCCCGACGGCGTGCGGCCGGCGCGCGCCACGGTGACGGGCAGGGTGAGATCCGGCCAGGCACGGGCGATGTCGCGCAGGATCATCAGCGCCGGCGCCTTGTCGCGAAGGGTTACGCTCAGCGTGAAGTCGTGCAGCAACTGCGCGATATCAACGGCGCGGTCCCTGTGCGCCAGCGCCTCGTTGCGCAGTGCCGTGAAGATCCGGTCCTTGGCGACGCGCCCGCGGTTGATCTGCATCAGGATGATGCGGGCCTGGGTGAGGAATTTGGCGAAGATCGCCGCATCCGCCAGCGAATCGCCTGTTATCAGCTCGGTGACGAAGAGGTGAAAGCTGCCGGAAGGGTGCTCCAGCACGCGCCCCAGCACCTCGGCAACGTCGCCCTCGGCGAGGCTGCGCCGAAGCAGCAGGCGGGCGCCGTCCTGCACCGACGGCACGGTCGAGTCCGCCATGACCGCCAGCGCCGCGGCCGGCAGCGCGTCGCTGGGCCAGGCGGTGAGGCGGTTCACCGCGGTCGCTCGTACATCGTCCCACTCGCTCTCGACCAGCAGCACGGCATTCTGCGGGTCGGCACGGAAGCGGGCCTCGTCGGCTGCAAACGCATCAAGCGCGAAGCGGCGCACGGCGGCGAACGGATGGTTGCCGAGGCGGGCAAGCTGGCGGACCGAGAAGCGCGACGCGTCGCGGCTTTCCAGGAGCTTCGCGCCCATCATGCGCGCGCCGCCCGCGCGTGCCTGCAGCAGTCGCCACAGCGTGCCGTCGTCAAGGGCGGCCGCTGCTTGCGGCAAGGCATCGGCGAAAAGCATGACCATGTCGGCGGCATGCCCTTCGACCGGTTCGGCGCGGAAGAAGCCGGCCATCAGCATGTCGCGCAACCGGACGGCAAACTCCTCGTCGGTCGTCGCAAGGCGCGCGACCAGCGGCCGCGCCGCCGCTCGCAGCCCGGCATGGGCGCCGGTGGCCGCCAGCGTGATGCCGTCGCGATGTTCCGCGAGCGCGGCGTCGTCGAGCCGTGCGAGCAGGGCCATCGAGGCAATGCGGATCTCCGGTGCATCAGCCTGCAGGATGGCCTGCCAGAATGCGGCCGGCAGGTCGTCGGGCCGCGTCGGGGTCACGGCGATGAGCTGGATGCTGGCCGCCTGGACGTCAGGACTGGCGTGGCCGGTCAGGCTTTCGATCACCTCCGGCTGCAGCGGGCAGTCGCGCTCGGGCCATAGCAGCGGCAGCAGCGCGAGGGCGGCATTGAGACCGGCGCGCATCGCATTGTCGAGTTCGGACGGCAACTGCACGAGCCAGGCCGCGAACGCTTCCGTCGCGCGGGCGCGCTGGTCCCGCGAGGGCGCGCGGTCACGCAACCAGCCGCGTGTCCGGCCTTGGACGTGCTCGTGCGGGCTGGTCAGTGCGGTGCGTGCAAGGGTGGGGTCGGCCCAAGGCCAGTCGGCGCGGTCGTCGATGGCGCGGATCGCCAGGTCGCGCATCTCCTGTGTGGTCGCCTCGAGCAGCGCGGCGATCAACGCCGCCTCGGCCTTGCCGGCATCGATCAGGCGCCGCGCGATCGCGGCGGCGAGCGCGTTGACCTCCGGATACGGCGAGGCAAGCAGGCCGCCGATCGCGGCCGCGTCCATCGTCTCAGGCCGCGGCGGGCCCTGCCGCAGCGCCTCGGCCGCGAAGCGCGCCGCCGCGTGATTGCGCGCCGATGCCGCGATGCGCAGCAGTCGCTCCGGTTGGGCATCCCATAACGCGGGGAACGCTTCCTCGCGCCGGTCCGACGCACGCGGGCCGACGTGGCGATGCGTGAGCGCGTTGGGATTGAAGCGGCTGGTCTCGGCCGCTTCATGCAAGAGGTGGCTGACGCTCCAGACCCGGCTGAGCGCCTCGCTGGTAAGGGGGGTAAGTTGCCAGCGGCCGTCGACGAGGACGTGCGTGCTCCATGTCGCCGGCTTGATGCCGTCGGCGTCGGTGAAGGCGAGGAGGAGCTCGCTCGCCATCACGGTGAAGGCGTCCTGTCCGAGTTCGGCGCGCTTGCGCAGCATGCGCCAGGCGCGCCGCTTGAAGTAGAGCAGGGTCTGGTCGGACAGCGCGATGCGCGGAGCAGCGCTTTGCAGTTCCTCGCTGAGCTTCAGTGCCTGGCGCGAACCGGGTACCCAGACGCGGTCGTTATAGACGCGGCCACGACGGTACATCGGCGTCGCCAGCTCGAACTGCCGTGCCGTTGCGGCGAACAGCGGGCCGTCGTCGGTGAGGTCGGCATATTTGAACAGGCGCCGCAGCACCTGAACAAAAGGCGGGCGTGGGGTCATCGCGCGCACGGCTGCAAGCAGCGTCTTGCGCGCCGCGCCGTCGGCAAGCGCATGGTGGGCGAGCGCGATGAGGAACTGATTGGCGAAGCCCGGATGTGCCGAACTCGCCGCCTGCAAGGCCTGCAGCAGCCCCGCGCCGTCGCCGTTCGCCAGCGCTATCTCGATGTCGCGTGTCGCCGCAGTATCCGTCGTTCGGGGCAATGACAGGCGCGGCGGCGCTCGCCGCGCGCCCATCAGTTCGCTGGCGACGGCATAGGCTGCGTAGTCGCGTGTCACCAAACTGGCATTGACGTCGGCGCAGCTGCGCAGCAGATCGACGGCATCAGCACCGCCACAGCGCGCCAGCGCATACACGAGGCTGTAGCTTGCGTTCGCCGCGCCGACCTTCCCGGCGATGGCGGCGAGTTGGGGGTAGGCGGCGGCCAGTCGGATCATGCCGAGGCGCCAGAACAGGCGGTCGCGTTCGTTGTCGGGCCATGCACTACGCGCACAGATCGCGAGCTTTTTGAGTAGCTCCGTGTCGCGTCCGTCGGCAGCGGCGCCTGTTTCGAGAACCGTCAGCGGTGGCGCGTCACCGTCGACGCGGCGATAACCGTCGTTGATCTTGGACACCACGACGCTGTCAAACAGCTTTTCGGCGTTCGAGCGGGTAACCGGAGACGAAGTC
>Ga0207675_100004298_pt1 | contig 13767 bp, 10 predicted proteins | sample KBSSwiS42_FD_184305 | JGI IMG/M metagenome (GOLD analysis project Ga0207675, IMG submission 184305) | Switchgrass rhizosphere microbial communities from Kellogg Biological Station, Michigan, USA - KBS Switchgrass S4-2 (SPAdes) (version 2) | ecosystem: Host-associated > Plants > Roots >... | reverse complement strand
TACTTCGTTACGCGATCTAACCGTGTCGGCGCGCTTTCCCGATCACATCTTCGCGGCGGAGCCTGCGCCTGTGATCGTGACTTTGCGCAACACCAAACGGCTCTTGCCGTCGTTTTCAATCTTTGTTGAAGCGCGTGGTCCAAACAGCCAGCCCGTCGTCGCCGGCAAGCCGCGGCGTCGTTATGCGAAACGGTTGCTGGCATATTTCAGTTACGTGCCGCACCACTCATCCGCGGAGCAGCGAGTCGAACAACTGTTTCCCAAGCGCGGGCACGTGTTGATCGACGGGTTTGAATTATCGACACGTTTTCCGTTCGGCTTCTTTCGCCGCCGTCGCCGGTTGCACGCGCGGAACGTAGACATCATCGTCTATCCAAAACCGGAAGTGATCAGCGATGAGTTGCACCTGTTGCCGATGTATGCGGGCCGCATGCCTTCTTTGCGCCGTGGTGCAGGACACGATCTGTTTTCCATGCGCGACTATCAACCGCAGGACAATCTGCGACACATCGACTGGAAAGCGACTGCGAGATCGCGGCGTCTGACAGTGCGCGAGTTTACTTCCGAAGACGAACGCCGAATCACGATCCTGCTCGATACACGTCTTCCCGGCGAGGTGAATGACGACTTACAGCAACGGTTTGAGAGAGGCGTTGTGCAAACCGCTTCGTTGCTCAAACACTTTATCGACGAGCGCGCGGAAGTCAGGCTCGTGTTGGGCGAAGAAGTTGGACCATTTGGTTCGGGTATCGAACAGCTTTATCGCTGTCTGAGACGGTTGGCTTTAGTAACGCCTGCGGAAGGTTCGGAGCCTGAGTCTTTCGAGATCGACACAACGATGAAAACGAACGTGACACGCGATGCAGTCGAACACGATTACGCGATCATGTTGACCGCGGCTGCGCCGGGATCGATACCTGCGAGTGTGTGGCGCACGAGTCACGTCATCTATCTGTGAATCCTTCAGCCACAAAGAAGCACAAGAAGCACAAGAAAGGTTTTAGTGAAGGAAAGCAGCCTACTGCCTCCTTTGGGTTTCTTGTGCCTCTTTGTGGCTGCTTTATCCTGTCGGGCGCGACTGGTCTGATTTACGAAGTGCTCTGGGCCCGCATGCTTGGTCTGGTTTTCGGAGCGACGACACTTGCCGTTAGCACTGTCCTCGCTGCCTTCATGGGCGGTCTCGCACTTGGTAGCGCTCTCGCCGGTCGCCTTGCGCAGAAAATCAAAAAACCTGTTGCTGCTTATGGCTGGATGGAGATCGGGATCGCCGTTTACGCTCTTGTGGTTCCATTTCTATTTAGCGTCATTGACAACCTCTACGCGCCCATCTGGCAACAATTGAAACCGGGATTCTTCGCGTTCACGCTAATGCGTTTTGCGCTGTCGTGTCTTTTGTTGCTCGTACCAACCACGCTGATGGGCGCGACTCTGCCGGTGCTGTCTGCCGCACTGCTGCGCGCTGCGGACCACGATTCAAACTCTGTCACGCGACTCTACGCCTGCAATCTCGTGGGTGCGATTCTCGGAACGCTCGTCGCCGGCTTCGTGTTGTTACCTGGGTTTGGCGTGCGCATCACGATCATTATTGCGGCCGCGATCAATGTCATCGTAGGTGTGCTTGCGTTGACGATTCAGCGGCGAATGATGGTTAGCGCCGTCGTAGCTCGCGGCGCGCCGGTCGTGATGATGGGCCAAATTCAAACGGAACTCGGTGGTTCTCGCTTCTGGTTGTTAGCAGCCTTTGCCTCGGGCTTCGTCACGATTAGCACGCAGGTGTCGTGGACGCGCGTCCTCACGATGATCATCGGTTCGAGCACTTACGCGTTCAGTATCGTTGTGGCGCTGTTTCTGATCGGTCTCGCTGGTGGGGCGTGGATAGTCGGACGTAAGGATCGATCCGCGAAATTGCGGGTGACGATCATAGTGGTCGAACTGATCACTGCGGTCAGTCTCGTCTTGAGCATGTTCGTGCTCAATCGGATACCAGGATTACTGATCAGTGCGGGCTTGCGCTTACAGATTAATTCCTGGCCCGGACTGCTGGCGTTGCAGGTCATGGCAGCGACGTTGCTCATTCTCGTGCCCGCGCTGTTGATGGGAATGGTAATGCCGCTGGTGCTGGTTTGGGCCAGCAATCAAATTGGCGCCGTGAATCGCATCGGGCACAGTTACGCGGTCAATACTATCGGCGCGATTGTGGGCGCGTTCGTTACCGGTTTCGTCTTGATTCCAGTGACAAGCACGAGGTTTACGTTGCTCCTGGCGACGGCGTTCTGCGTTGTGGTTGCAGGTCTCGCGTATCAACCTGCGCAAACAGGTTGGGATCCGGCCTTGAAGCGAAGCCTCGCGATCGGATTGACCCTGGTGCTGGTGCTCTTACCTTTCGCGGTTGCGCCGCGAATGAACCTCGCAGACCTTTCGATTGGGGCTTATGACAGTCTCGTGCGAGTGCTCGCGAATACGCGTGAGGGAGTTCCGGAGAGCCAGACCAGCAGCGCGAATGTTCACGAACTGTTGATGTATCGCGAAGGTCCGACTGCGACGGTGTCGGTGCGCCGAGACGGCGACACGGTTTCGATGGCAATCAACGGTCGCACGAACGCGTCGGACAGCATCTATGACATGCCGACTCAGGTGATGTTGGGCCAACTGCCCATGCTGATTGCGCCGCGGCCGAACAATGCGCTGGTCATTGGCTTCGCCACAGGGATTACGGTGGGTGCGATGCTTCAGTCGTCCGTTCAATCAGTGACCTGCGTGGAACTTGAGCCGCGGACTATTGAAGGCTCGGAGTTCTTCAGTCATGTAAACAATCGCCCGCTGGACGATCCGCGCGCGACGTTAATTATCGACGATGCGCGAACGTACTTGCGCGTGACGCCGAATCGCTACGACGCGATTGTGAGCGAGCCGAGTCACCCATGGGTTCCCGGCGTTGCGAACCTGTTTACGCGAGAGTTTTTTGAGCTGGGCCGCGCAAGATTGAGCGAGCAGGGCATTTTTGTGCAGTGGGTGCAGATCTATCAGCTATCGACTGAGAGTCTGCGTTCGGTGCTCGCCACGTATCAGTCTGTCTTTCCGCACGTGCTTGTGTTTCGTGTTGGTGGATCGAGTCGCGGTAAAGACTTGCTGCTTGTTGGAAGCAATCAGCCTGTTGGACTTGATCGTTTGGCGGAACGGTTGGGTGACGCGCGTGTTTCGGCTGAGCTGGCGCGGGTGAATTTGAAGTCAGACGCGGACGTTAGGTCGTGGTTCGTGTGTGATGAGTCGCGACTTGGGCCGGCAGTCAGGGGAGCACGGATCAACACAGATGACAATATGCATATCGAAACGACAGTTCCGCGCGAGGCGTTTCGGCCGTTGATGCAGTCGAATGCAGCATGGGTGGAGGCTCTCGCTATGCCGCCAGGGAATTGATCAGTTGTTGTGCGGCGGCTTCGCCGCTGCGGATGCAATCGGGAATGCCGGCGCCGCGGTAGGCGTTTCCCGCGAGCGAAAAGTTTGGTAGTTGGGCCACTCGAGTTTCAATCGCTGCAACGCGATTGAGGTGACCAACCTCATATTGAGGCATCGAGTTCTGCCATTTCGCAACTTCTGCAAACAGCGGCTTCCCGGTGATTCCCAGCAACTCACGAAGATCTTTTTCGACGCGCACCAACATTTCCGTCTCGTCAAGCGCGAACATTTCGGGTTGTAAGGCGCCACCGACAAACGCTCGCAGCAACACGTGGTTTTCAGGTGCGCGTTTCGGAAACTTGACGCTGCTAAACGAGCAGGCGATTAGTGAACGCTTTTCGATGAACGGCACGACGAAGCCAAAGCCGTCGAGTGGGTGTTGGATCGCGTCGCGACGGTACGCAAGGTTGATCGTTGCGGTGGAGGCGTATTTGATCTGGTTGAGTTGAGTTGTGAGGGTTTTATCTACGTTTGAAAGTAGCTGGGATGCGATGTAGGACGGGACAGTTAAACAGAGCGCATCGGCTTCAAGCGTTTCGCCGGTTTGGGTTTGGATTGTCCAGCTAGCGTTAGTCCGAGAAATGGATTGTACTTGCGTTTGTAGACGAAGGTTGCAGCGCGCGACGGTGTCGGCGAGTGCCTGTTGAAGCGCCTGGACCAACACCTCCATTCCGCGATCGAAGGAAAGAAACAAACCATACCGCGCGCCGCTCGTGCCGCTCTTATCTGCCTCTTTTTCTGAACGCGCTTTGCGCAGCATCGCCAGGACCACACTGCGGTGATCCCTTTCCATGTCCAGAAACCGAGGTAACGTCGCCCGCAAACTAAGCATCTCAGGATCCGCCGTATAAATCCCGCCAACCATTGGTTGGGCCATACGCTCGAGCGCTTCACGCCCAAGTCTGCGACGTACAAAACTTGACAGCGATTCGTCGCTCATCCCGTTAGCGGCGCGCCTGGGCAGGAGCAAGTCGGCGGCCATGCGCACCTTACCGGTAAAACTAAAAATATCTGTGGCTAAAAAAGGCCAGATCCGCGACGGCGCGAGCAGTTGAAAACCTTCCGGCACCGGCCGCAGCCGGCCATTCCTAACGATGAAACTACGCCGATGATCCGGGTTGGTTTCGATCAGGCGCGACTGGAGACCAAGCCGCTTTGCGAGCGCGACGCCTTCAGGTTTTTCTGAGATGAAGGAGTCGGGGCCACGCTCGAGTAGAAAGCCTTCGCGCTGATCCGTAACGAGCGATCCACCCAAGCGAGCGGAAGCTTCGAGTAAAGTCAGATTTAAAGAAGGATTGAGTTCGAGGAGACGATGCGCGGCCGCAAGGCCAGAGATTCCGCCGCCAATGACAACGATGCGACGCATGGCTCACCTCATGGGAAGACAGCAATCGGCTGGACAAACGTCGTGACTTGGACCACGCGATCCAAGGAATCGCACGGGTTCGTCGTGGATGCGTTCGAGCATCAGCTCACGAATCATGCTCACAAACGCCGGATGCGTACCCGCCGTTGCCGCGCGCACCATGTTCAAACCAATTACCCGCGCGAGGTTCTGCGCTTCGTAATCCAGGTCGTAAACAATTTCCATGTGGTCCGAGACAAAGCCGATCGGAGCCACGACTACGTTATTGATTTCCTGATCGCGCAGTTGCTTCAAACAATCCGTAATATCCGGCCCCAACCACGGTTGCGACGGCGACCCGCTCCGGCTCTGGTAGACCAGACGCCACGGATCTACTTCTAAAGCGTTCGCGATCAACCCGCCGGCTTCCTGGAGTTGTGCTGCGTACTCGCAGGTTGCAGCCATTGATTCCGGAATACTGTGCGCGGTGAAAACCAACTCCGCTTTTGCGCGTCCGCTCTGGTCCAGTTTTGAGAAGGCCGCGCGAATATGGTCCACGTTTGCTTCGACGAATCGCGGATGATTGTAAAACGCGCGCAGCTTATCGACGCGCGGCGCCTCTGGTCCAACGACCGCCTGCGCGTCCGCGATGTTTTGTCGATACTGCCGGCAACTCGAATATGAACTGTATGCGGAGGTGACAAACGCAAGTGCATTTTGAATTCCGTCGCGCGCCATCTCTCGCAACGTGTCGGGTAATAAAGGATGCCAGTTGCGATTGCCCCAGTAGATGGGCAGGTTTGGTCCGTGTGTTTCGAGTTCTCGTTTTAGCGCAGTGATGAGATTTCTATTCTGTTGATTGATCGGACTGACGCCGCCGAACATCTCGTAATGATGAGCTACTGCGAGCATGCGTTCGCGCGGCACATTGCGTCCGCGCAGGACGTTCTCGAGGAAAGGAATCACATCATCCATTCCTTCCGGCCCACCAAACGAAACGATCAGTAGCGCGTCATAACTCATGGACCATATCCACTAACGCAATAACATTCTCGACGGGTGTATGCGGGAGTATCCCATGTCCGAGATTGAAGATGTGACCGGCGCGATTGCCTGCTTGATCCAAAACCCTCTTCGCGTGCGCTCGCAACACTTCTCGCTCAGCAAACAACGCCACCGGATCAAGATTTCCCATCACCGCCACATCGTGCCCAACACGTTCCCATCCCTTGTCAAGCCGCACGCGCCAGTCGAGCCCAATCACATCTCCACCGGCTTGGCGCATCAACTCCAAAAGAGCGGCGGTTCCAGTGCCAAAGTGAATCACCGGCACGCCCGGCGTGACGTTCTGAATAACAGCCCGCGTATGCGGCAGCACAAACTCACGATAATCGTCGGGACTCAAACATCCCACCCATGAGTCGAACAACTGCACGGCTTGCGCTCCCGCTGCGATCTGCGCATTCAAGTATTTCACCAAACCGCGAGCGATCAGCGCCATCATCGCGTGCCACGCACCGCTGTCGTTGTACATCAACTGTTTTGTGTGAACGTAGTTTTTCGAACCGCCGCCTTCAGTTACGTAAGAAGCGAGAGTAAACGGCGCGCCGCAAAAACCGATCAACGGAATGTCAGGTTTCAACGCGCTGCGTGTTTGCCGAAGGGCTTCGTTAACAAACTCCAGCGCATTCACGTCTTCAAGTTCACGGAGTCGATCGACGTCCCTCGAGGCTCGCACTGGATTGTGGATGACGGGTCCTTCGCCGGCTGAAAACTCGAGGTCGATACCCATCGGTTCGAGGACCAGCAGGATGTCGGCAAAGATGATCGCGGCGTCCACGCCAAGACGCTCGGCGGCAGTTACGGTTACTTCCGCGGCCAGCGAAGGTGTTTTACAGAGTTCCAGGAAGGTCGTTTTCGCGCGCACTTCCCGATACTCGCGCATATAACGGCCAGCCTGCCGCATCAGCCAAATTGGAGTGTAAGGGACCGGCTGGCGGCGGCACGCCCGCATAAAGACGCTCTCTTGTAACGCTTGATCCAAAGGAGGGGAATTATAGCCACAAAGTGGCCCAGGAGACACAAAGCAGGCTTCTTGTGCCTCTCTGTGGCCCGAACTTTCCGCCGCGTTCGCACGTTCAACGCAACGCAGCGCTCCCTGAAAACACTTACTAATATTACCGTTCTCTAAAACTTGTTTTCAGATATTGGTACTGGGCGAGGTTCAAGACTACAATAACCGCGCTCAAACCCAAGAGTCTGACTGGCTAATTGGAACATGGGTGGCAAGTTGTAGAAACTTGCCACAAGTCAGTAACTTGCGGTGTTTGCACAGTTGAGAGAGCGGTGATTGTGAACGGACAAGCTAGAGCATTGATCGAGTCCATGCCTAACGAGATCGGGACTGAGGCGACAACTACGCCCAGTTTCGACGAAGCGTTTACCCTCCATCACCGCGCCGTTTTTAGAACGGCTAGGGCGGTCGTTCGCGACTCAGCCCTGGCGGAAGACGTGACGCAGGAAGTCTTTTTAAGACTCTATCGCAATCTCCACGCTACGCCTGGCGAAGACCTGCTTCGCGCGTGGCTTCTGCGCGTGACTCTTAACGTCGCGCGAAACACCTTGCGGGGTCAAAGCCGCTCGATGGTTCGCGACCACGAGTATCACAAGAGCAGCGCGGAAACCGGCATATCTGTCGATGCACCGGAGGAAGACTACGAGCGCCGTGTGGCGATCGAAGAAGCCCGCCGGGCGTTAGACAAGATTAAAGAGCCGATGAGGAGCTGCCTGTTGCTCAAACAACAGGGGCTTTCTTACCGCGAGATCGCCAACACTCTGTCGTTGAAGGAAACAAACATCGGCAGTCTCGTGGCGCGCGGGCGCAAGGAGTTTACGAGGGTCTACGGAAAAATTGGAGGCAGACGATGACGCGCTGTTTGGATGAGGCAATGCTGCAAAGTTATTTCGACGGTGAGCTTTCCGGCGAAATGATGGAAAGCGCAACGTTGCATTTGGCTTCATGCTCCACGTGTGCTGCGGCAGCACGCGAAATGGAGGAGGAAATTAATCTGTTGATGACGGCGCTGGAGCCGGAGTTTGAGGCCGGCGTGCCGACCGAGCAACTGCGAACGCGTATTGACGCGGCTGTGCTCGATCTGCGCCTCGAGGCAGCATCATCAAGAAATAAAGCGGGTTTTGGCGCGCTCATTTCCAGTCTGCTTAGCTTCGGAACGCAGAGAACGTTGGGTTATGCAAGTTTGCTCATGGTGCTGGCGTTTGCGGCTATCTTTGGTGTGGTTAAGTTGAGAACTAAGCCGCAAGAGCCGGCAGTGGTGAAGACAACGCCACCGGTTGTAAACACTGGAGGCAACGAGGTCGCAGTCTCAACGCCAGTTTCGGCCGGGATTGAGCCGGTACAAGCTAACCCGCCACGGAAAAATACAGATAAGAACACAGGTCCTGTTTATAGACCCGCCACCAGGGCTGTCACAAATGCAACTCCCGAGGTCGCGCGAGTCAAACTACTTCCGGGCGAACGTCCTTATCTGCAAACGATCGCCAGACTAGATACCACTATAAAAGCAAATAAGAAACCCATGAGACCGTCATTGCAGGTCGAGTACGAACGCAACCTCGCAGTGGTTGATCGCGCGATTGCTGCTACACGCAGTGCAGCCAAGAACAATCCAAACGATCCCGACGCGGCCGATTTCATGTTTGCTGCTTACCAGAGCAAAGTAGACCTCCTCAATACCATCGCAGACGCACGTCTCGGTGGAGGTCGCTCACATTGAAAGGCCGGGTTCTAAGTTGATCAACAAGCTGTTTGCAGTAGCTGCGGCTTCCGCCCTCATCCTCTCCCTGGCAGGTTCGACCCCCGCACACGACGACAAGAAAGATTCCCAGCCCGGTGAAAAGCCAGGTGAAAAGATCGAGCGCACCCTTACCGTAAATCCACAGGCCACCATCACCCTGTGCGTCTCTTCGGGCACACTGATGGTCCACGGTTGGGACAAGAATGAAATCCGTGTTCGCTCAACGGACGCGGACCAGCTGGAATTCCGCCGCATCGACAAGACGAAAGACCCAAACATCCCGGCGATGCGCGTCGACGTGATGGTTCTCGACAAACCGTCGCGTGCGAATCAGAAAGGCGACTGCCAGGCAATCGCCGATGTCCAGATGGAAGTGCCTGCCGGCGCAACCGTTCAGGTGCAGACCTACGACGGAGATATAACGATCGCCGGAGTTGCGGCCGCGTATGCCGGTACGCAAAACGGCGACATCCTGATCGAGCGCGCTACCAAATTGGTTGAGGCGGGTACAGTTGGAGGCAGCATTTCCTTGAAGGATTCAAGTGGCCGAATCAACTTGAGCTCTGCGGGCGGTGGTGTGGAAGCCGCAAATGTTCGAGCGTCGGGCGTGGACGACACGTTTGAAGTTGGAACTGTGAGTGGTGATATTCAGTTGGACGGGATTTCCAGTCCGCGAGTTATGGCTAAGACGGTGAACGGCGCTCTGACGATGAGCGGCGCGCTGGTGAAGTCGGGTCAGTACTCTTTCACGAATATGAGCGGTGATGTATTGCTGGCGCTTCCGCACGACGCTTCATTTCGTTTGAGCGCAAAGGTGTCGGAAAAGCGGGACATTGTTTCCGATTTTCCCTTGAAGTACCTGGGCGAAGTCGCTCCTGTGGCGCCGGCGGTCAAGGTGTTACCACCAGATCCAAAACCTCCGGTTGTAAGAGAACCCGAGCTGCCGCCAGGCAAAGACAAAGAGTCGGTGAAAGACAAAACCAAGCCTCCGTCAAAACCTCGCACTGCGGCTGCGCCCAAACCTGCTCCGACAGTCGCGCCCGACATGACTGAGAGGCCCGTGATAGTTGTTCCCTACGTTCTCCGTCGGGTAGAGGCAATCTGCGGTACGGGCGACGCCCTGATTAACGTCTCATCGTTCGGTGGAACGGTGCGGCTGAAGAAACTCTAGTCCCTCAGTTTTCCCCCGGAAAATCTCGGATTTTTATCCAAACTTTGTTGTCACATCCTTGAGTGGTCCGGTGTTCTGACTATAGAGCAACGCAGAAGGGCCGGGGGTGGTTAGGTAACTGGTAATTCGGAACTTACTACTCTCGGCTCTAAAAGTTAGGGGTCAGGTAAATGCAAAACGCGGGTCAGGTTAGCGAAAAGAAGTCATATCGAGTGATTCTGCTGCTGGTTGTTGGTTTGGCGGCTTTCTCCAGCGCGATGAAGGAACTTAATCAGGTGCGCGATCTGACACTGCAAACGAGCGAGTTACTGGCGCAGTGGTCAGGAGTTGTGATGCCTGAAGATCAGACTCCGATGTTGGCTAAAGTCGAGACCTGCGAGAACACCAGAATTCCTGTTCCCCCACTACCGCCAGTTCCTGTTGTCCCTACGCTACCTGCAATTGAGCCGGTGGATGAAGTTGCTCCTGCTACGGTTCCGGTTCCCCCGGCGCCCCCAAAGGTTCGCGAGCCTCGCATTAACAAGTCGCAGCGAGCAGTGCGTACTACTCATGATGCGGCGGAAGTCAGAGTGCTGCTCTCTACTGATGATTTGGTAGAGAAGAACTTCAAATACTCCTTCGACACAGATGTGGCGTTGAAAGCCTTTAAAGCAAAAACGCGGCGGCACATTTTTATCGGGCCGGATGGGCGGGATGTGATTTTGAAGAGTCTTAACCGCAGTATTAATCTACGCAGCGCCAGCTAAATCTCTTTCAAGAAGCGAGGCAGAAAATCATGGTTAACAAATTCCTCATTGCAGCCGTCTTACTGACCATCGCACTGGTGTCGAATGGGACCACCGCGGCAGTCGCAACCGGCCAGGCCGGTGTCGCGCCGCAGGAAGTGCGTCCTGTTCCGGCGGTGCCGTCAGCAGGCGAATGGACCGGCGGTGAACAACCTGGCGAGCAGGTAACTGAGGAGTTTCATCAGACCTATCCATTGTCAGCTACCGGACGCGTCAACCTTTCAAACATAAATGGCGGAGTGAAGATCAAGGTTTGGGACAGAGCAGCGGTGCAGGTCGACGCGATCAAGAAAGCTTATCGTCGCGAACGTCTCGAGGAAGCGAAGATCGAAGTGACTGCTACCGAAGAGAACATCCGAATCAAGACTGACTATCCGGACGAGAACCTGAACTTCCGCAAGGACGAACGGCGTTACGAGAATCCAGCCAGTGTCGAGTACTCGTTGACAGTGCCGCGAAAAGCAACACTCGAGTCGATCGAGTTAATTAATGGTCCACTCGATATCGACGGCGTTGAAGGTGACGTTAAAGCGTCGTCCATCAATGGGCCCGTCACGGCGCGCGGTCTCGTGGGAACCATCAAACTTACGACAGTTAACGGTCCACTGGATGCGACCTTTGCGCAGCTTGACGAGTCGAAGCCGATTTCGTTGGCGTCAGTCAATGGAAACGTCACGCTGATTATTCCATCAGACTCGAATGCGTCGGTTCGTGCCGGCACAGTGCACGGCATGATCAGCAACGACTTTAATTTGCAGGTGAAGCACGGCGAATACGTCGGACATAACCTCGACGGCCAGATCGGCACGGGTGGTCCACGCATCAAGCTGGGCAATGTGAACGGCGGAATCCGAATCACACATGCTCAGGATGGACGTCCGCTCAGTCCCGGAACGTCGATCGCCAAAACTGAAACGGGCCGCGACGAAATGATCGGCGACGACATCTCGCGCTCAGTTCAGGAAGCAACCGACGATCTAGGTCGTTTGAAGATTGATAGTGCGCGATTGGCGCGTGAAACGCGGCAGGCACAGCGCGAAGCACAGCGGCAGGTCAACGAGGCGATGCGCGAGGCTCAGCGTGAGATGGAGCAGGCCCAGCGCGAGATGCAACGCGAACAGGCTCGTACCGAGAGGCAAGTGGTCGTCAATCGCACGCGAGTTAGCGGGCCTCGATTCACCGGTCAGGAGACAAAGAGTTTTGCCGTGAGCGGAACGCCGCGCGTGAGTATCAGCACGTTTGACGGTCCCATAACTATCCGAGCGTGGGATCAGCCGGAAGTGCGCTACACGGCTACCAAGCGCGCGCAGGATGAAGAAAGTTTACAGAAGATTACGATTCAAACCGAGCAGCAGGGACAAACGATCTCTATCAATGCGGTCAACGAACGCCAGTACAACGGCAGTGTTCAATTGGAAGTTTATGTTCCGCGTAACTCGAGCCTGCACGTTTCTTCGGGTGATGGACCGTTGACGCTCGATGGAGTTTCAGGAGACGTCACGCTCCGATCAGGTGACGGACCAGTTACCGTGAACAACAGTAGCGGCCAACTCCACGTCTACACCGGCGATGGCCCGATCCAGATCAATAAGTTTGACGGACAAGTCGATGCGCGCACCGGCGATGGTCCGATTGCTCTTGATGGAAACTTCAATGCGCTTGCTGCCCGAACCGGCGACGGCGAGATTTCGTTAACTGTTCCGGCCGGCTCGAGCTTCACTATTGAAACAAACACTGAAGGGTTCACGAACGAAGGTTTCACTGTTTCTGAAGACGTCACTCCTTCGCCACGCCTCAAGCGCTGGAAAATCGGCAACGGCGGTCGCGTATTTGAACTGAAGACGGGCGAAGGACGGATCTTGTTACGACCACGCAACTGATCGTCAGCTCTGGAAGATTCTTTGGACACGCTGCGTCCAATGAGCGGGAACTTTCGAGGAGCTTTCTAACTAACCAGTAACTCGATTTGGAGTGCGCTTTCCCATTTGCACGCCAGGTTACGTTCTCGTTCACGGAGTCCATGAATTTTACGAGCCGATTTTTAGGGAGGGTTCTGGTCGTGCTCGCGTTTGCCATCTGCGCAAACGCGCAAACGCCGGCCGTCGTTACACCGACTCCCGCACCTGCGTCAGCACAACCGACACCTGCCGCCTCTCCAAATCCAAATCAAACAGCGAGCAATGGCAAGCCTGCTGCGGCGGCGCCGAAGGGCACGTTTGTAGTTCCGCCTGAGAAATCTGCGCCGGTGGTGATTCCAAGATTCGATAAAGCACCGGTGATCGACGGAAAGCTCGACGAAGAAGTCTGGCAGAAGGCGGCGGTACTGAAAGATTTCTATCAGATTCAACCCGGCGACAACACGCCGCCGTCAAGACCCACGGAAGTGCTCATCGGTTTTGATCCAAAGTTTCTCTACATCGCCTTCAAAGCTACTGACGAACCTGACAAAGTACGCGCCACTGTCGCTAAGCGTGACAGCATCTTTAATGACGACTACGTCGGCGTCATGCTCGACACCTTCAATGACAAGCGCAAAGCTTTCGAAGTCTTTTTCAATCCGCTTGGAATTCAGGGCGACGGCATCATGACCGAAGGACGCGGCGAGGATTTCAGCGTTGATCTCTTGATGGAATCGAAAGGTATCGTCCACGAAACCGGTTTCAATGTAGAGATCGCGATTCCGTTCAAGTCGCTTCGCTTCGAAGCCGGCAAGGGAAAACTCTGGGGTGTGCACTTCTTCCGTCGCATCAAGCGATTTGAAAACGAACTCGATTCGTGGATGCCGTTCTCGCGCAGCATCGATAGCAATCTCAGCCAGGCCGGACATGTGACCGGACTCGAGGGCATTTCGGTTGAACTAATGATCGAGTTGTTAAGGGCTCTACATATACCATCAAGCTAGTCAATGACGTGTGGGGTCCATCTCTAGATGTCATTGACACAAGGTACGTGCTAGTACAGATGAAACTCACTACAAGAAAATGTTAAAAAAAATGTCGATTTGAAGAAAAACGTCGAGCCTAACATTTTTTTGCATGCGATATACATTGATTTTGGTGAACCGACGCTTGCGAGTGAAAATATAGGTTTGTAACAGTTCCCCGATGTTTTCTGTTCGTGAAAACGTCGGTTCCTGAGCCTTGAGCCATAAATGTCGGTTTGATCTTACAACCGACGTTTTTTACAATTTCTGAA
>Ga0207675_100004297_pt1 | contig 13767 bp, 13 predicted proteins | sample KBSSwiS42_FD_184305 | JGI IMG/M metagenome (GOLD analysis project Ga0207675, IMG submission 184305) | Switchgrass rhizosphere microbial communities from Kellogg Biological Station, Michigan, USA - KBS Switchgrass S4-2 (SPAdes) (version 2) | ecosystem: Host-associated > Plants > Roots >... | reverse complement strand
CTTGACGAAGCGCGGCCGACACCATTCGCCGCGCCGCGCCACCTCGGCGAGCGCGGCGAGGGCGTCGAGCGACGCCAGCGAGCGCGCCACCGCCGAGATCGCCTCGAGGTGCGGTGCAAGGGCGTCGAGAAGGCGGTCGTAGATCGCCTTCTCGCGCGCCAGCGCCCGCTCGCCCGCCGACAGCGCCTTGTCCTCGAACGCCTTCAGCTCGGGCGTGATGAAGCGCTCGGCGTTCTTCATCGTCTGACGGCGCCGGTAGTCGGCGGGGACTTTCGCCGCGTGTCCCTGCGAGACCTCGATGAAGTAGCCGTGGACGCGGTTGAACTGGACGCGCAGCGTCGCGATGCCGGTGCGCTCGCGCTCCTTCGCCTCGAGCTCGAGGAGGTAGGCGTCGCTGCCGCGGCCGATCGTGCGCAGCTCGTCGAGCTCGGCGTCGACGCCGGCGGCGATGACGCCGCCGTCGCGCAGGAGCGCCGCTGGCTCCTCGGCGATCGCGGCAAGCAAGGCCGCGATGCCGGCCGGCGGTGCGAGCGCCTCGCCGAGCATGTCGAGCAGGACCGAGCCTTCGGCCGGCAGCGCGGCACGCACCTCGGGGAGCGCGAGCAGCGTCGTTCGCAGGCCGGCGAGCTCGCGCGGCCGCACCTGGCGCAGGGCGATGCGCGCGCCGATCCGCTCGACGTCCGACAGGTGCCGCAACGCCTCGCGCAGCGCCCGGTGCGCGCCGCCGAGCAGCGCGCCGATCGCGTCCTGGCGGTCGACCGCGACGCGGCGATCGCGCAGCGGCTGCGTCAGCCACTGGCGCAGCGCCCGGCTGCCCATGCCGGTGACGCAGAGGTCGATCGTCGACAGCAGCGTCGGCGCATCGCGGCCGCGCAGGGTGCGCGTCAGCTCGAGGTTGCGGTGGGTGACCGGCGGCAGGTCGATCAGATCGCTCGTTCGCTGCACCTTCAAGCGGTGGACATGGGCGAGCGCGCGGCCTTGCGTGTGCTCGGCGTAGGCGAGCAGCGCACCGGCGGCCGCGTGCGCCGCCGACAGCTGGTCGGCGCCGAAGGCGTTGAGCGAGGCGACGCGCAGCTGCTTGCAGAGCATGCGATGGCCGAGCGCGCTGTCGAACTGCCAGGCAGGGCGGCGGGTGATCGCCGGCGCGCCGTCGGCGTTGCCGTCCCCTGGCGAAGGCAGGTCGCGATCGACGATCACTTCGGCCGGCGCGAGCCGCGCCAGCCAGCCGGGAAGGTCGGCCTCAGTGCTCTCGGCCAATCCGATCTCGCCGTTCGAGAGCGCCGTCCACGCCAGGCCGAAGCGGTTGGCGACGCGGCTGACGGCGACGAGGACCGAATCGCTCTTCTCGGCGAGCAGGTCGGTCTCGGTCAGCGTTCCCGGCGTGACGATGCGGACAACCTTGCGCTCGACCGGCCCCTTGCTCGCGCCGACCTCGCCGACCTGCTCGCAGATCGCGACCGACTCGCCGAGGCGCACGAGCTTGGCGAGGTAGGCGTCGACCGCGTGCACCGGCACGCCGGCCATCGCGATCGGCTCGCCCGCGCTCGCGCCGCGCGCGGTCAGGGTGATGTCGAGGAGGCGATGCGCGCGCTTCGCATCGTCGAGGAAGAGCTCGTAGAAATCGCCCATCCGATAGAAGAGGAGCGTGTCGGGATGCTCGGCCTTGATGCGCAGGTACTGCGTCATCATCGGCGTGTGGCCGATCGGCTCGGCGGCGTTCATCGGCGCTCGCGCGCTCGCATCGCTGAGGAGCCCCTACGCCGCCGTCTCGCCCGCCGCGCCGCGCGCGACGTTCGTGTGCGGCGCGAGCATCTGCACCAGCTGGCCGTAGATCTTCGGGCTGCCGGCGACGACTTCGCGCTGGTGCAGGAACTCGGCCTCGCCGGTGAAGTTGCCGACCAGGCCACCGGCCTCGGTGACGATCAGCGACCCGGCGGCGACGTCCCAGGGCGACAGCCCGGTCTCGAAGAAGGCGTCGTACCAGCCGGCGGCGACGTAGCAGAGGTCGAGCGCGGCGGCGCCGGGGCGGCGCACGCCGGCACAGCTCTTCATCACCGTCTCGAGGATGCGCAGGTAGTGGGCGAGATCGTCGCCCTTGCGAAACGGAAAGCCGGTGCCGATCAGCGCATCGGCCATGCGCGTTCGCTTCGAGACGCGCAGGCGCTTGTCGTTGAGGAAGGCGCCGCGGCCCTTCGACGCGAAGAACAGGTCGTTCCTCGCCGGGTCGTAGACGACCGCCTGCTGGATCTGGTTGCGAAAGGCGAGGCCGATCGAGACCGCGTAGGTCGGCAGGCCGTGGATGAAGTTGGTCGTGCCGTCGAGCGGGTCGATGATCCAGACGTATTCGCTGTCGCGCGCGCCGCGCGCGGTTCCCGACTCCTCGGCGAGGATGCCGTGGCCCGGGTAGGCCGAGAGCAGGGTGTCGATGATCGCCGCCTCGGCGGCGTGGTCGACCTCCGTGACGAAGTCGTTCGGCGCTTTCGAGTTCACCTGCAGCCGCTCGAGGTCGAGCGACGCGCGGTTGATGATCGCGCCGGCGGTCCGGGCCGCCTTGACGGCGGTGTTGAGCATGGGATGCAGCGCTTGGGACATGGGAAGAGACGGCTTTCGGCAAAGGCCCCGGCGTGACGGGCCGGGCGCATGCGGGCGCGCTGCAAAATGAGCAACACGCATTTTAGCCGCCGCATGCCCAGCGACCCCACCCGCTTCATCCTCGTCGGCACCAGCCACGCAGGCAACGTCGGCGCGACGGCGCGGGCGATGAAGGTGATGGGCTTCTCGGAGCTGGTCCTGGTCGCGCCGCGCTTCGCCGACGTGCTGGAGCGCCCGGAGGCGATCGCGCGCGCGAGCGGCGCCACCGACGTGCTGGCCGGCGCGCGCGTCGCCGCCGACCTCGGCGAGGCGCTCGACGGCATCACCTACGTCTGCGCGACGGCGATGACACCGCGCGATTTCGGCCCACCGAACCGGGCGCCGCGCGAGCTGTTCGCGACGCTGGCGGGCGGCGGCCAACGGGTCGCCTTCGTCTTCGGCTCCGAGCGCTTCGGCCTCGCCAACGACGACGTCTACGCCTGCCACGCCTGCCTGACGATCCCGACCGACCCCGCCTACGGTTCGCTCAACCTGGCGCAGGCGGTGCAGCTGATCGCCTACGAATGGCGCCAGGCGCTGGGAGGCTTCGGCGCGCCCGCGCGGGACCTCGACGGACGCCTCGCCGATGCCGTCGCGGTTCGTGGCCTGATCGCCCACTGGCAGGCGTCGCTCGAGACGCTGGGCTTCCTCGACCCGGCGGCGCCGAAGAAGCTGATGGCGCGGCTGCAACGCCTGGCCAACCGCGCCGAGCTGAGCACGGAAGAGGTGCACATCCTGCGCGGCATCGCGCGAGCAGTCGACGAGCGCTGCCGCTAAACTGCTTCGCTCCCTCCTCGAGACCATCCCATGTTCGAGCGACTGCGCGAAGACATCGCCTGCATCCGCGAACGCGACCCGGCGGCGCGTTCGACGTGGGAGGTGCTCACCTGTTATCCGGGCCTGCACGCGATCGTCCTGCATCGCCAGGCGGCGTGGTGGTGGCGGCATGGCTTTCACTGGATGGGACGCTGGGTCTCGCACGTCGCGCGCTTCTTCACCGGCATCGAGATCCATCCGGGCGCGACGGTCGGCCGGCGCGTCTTCATCGACCACGGCATGGGCGTCGTCGTCGGCGAGACGGCGGAGATCGGCGACGAGTGCACGATCTATCAGGGCGTCACCCTCGGCGGAACCTCGCTGACGAAGGGCGCCAAGCGGCATCCGACGCTCGGCCGGGGCGTCATCGTCGGCGCCAACTCGCAGGTGCTCGGCGGCTTCACGGTCGGCGACGGCGCGCGCATCGGCTCGAGCGCGGTCGTCGTCAAACCGGTGCCCGCCGGCGCGACGGCGGTCGGCAACCCGGCGCGCATCATCCAGGCCGAAGTCGACGCGACGCGCGAGGCGACCGCCGCCAAGATGGGCTTCTCGGCCTACGGCCTGACGCAAGGCGACGACCCGGTGTCGCTGGCGATGAAGGGGCTGATCGACAACGCCTCCGGCCATGAGCACCAGATCGCGCTGATCTGGCAGGCGATCGAGAAGCTGTCTTCGCGCACGCGCGAGCTGCCGAGCGAGGACTGCGTTCCCGGCGAGGCGCACACCACCGAGACCTTCGACGCGGAGCGGCTGAACCGGCTCGTCAAGTGACGCGAGCGCTGCGCGCCGCGCGCCGCGCGCTCAGGTCGCCTTGCCGGCGACGGGCTTGATCGCCGACTTGGGGCGGAATGCGGCACAGACGGCGGGATCCGTATCGAGATACGGGCCGCCGATCAGGTCGATGCAGTACGGCACTGCGGCGAAGATGCCCGTGACCGGTGGCGTCGCCGAGGGCAGGCCGCCCAGCGTTTCCGCGATCGCTTTCGGCTGGCCGGGCAGGTTGATGACCAGCGCCTTGCCGCGGATCACCGCGACCTGGCGCGACAGGATCGACGTCGCCACGAACGCCAGGCCAATCCGCCGCATCTGCTCGCCGAAGCCCGGCATCTCCTTGTCGGCGACCGAGAGCGTCGCCTCGGGCGTGACGTCGCGTGGCGCCGGCCCGGTGCCGCCGGTGGTGAGGACGAGGTCGCAGCGGGCGGCGTCGACGAGCTCGCGCAGCGTCGCGGCGATGACCGCCTGCTCGTCCGGAATCAGGCGCGCTTCCCAGTCGATCGGGTTCAGGAGCGCGCGCGACAGCCAGTCGCGCAGCGCCGGCAGGCCCTTGTCCTCGTAGACACCGGTCGACGCCCGGTCGCTGACCGAGACGATGCCGATGCGGACGCGATCGTGGCCGTCGCCGCGCGAAGCACCCGGCTCACTCACCGGCTTCGTGCTCACGGATGAACTGGAACAGCTCGCGGTAGGCGCGCCCGCTGCGCTGCTCGGGCGCGCTCGCCGCGTCCTTGCGCGCGTTGCGCACGAGCGCGCGCAGGCGCTGCAGGTCGGCGCCGGCGTGCGCGGCGGCGAAGCGGGTCGTCGCCGCGTCGTCGGCGATCAGCTCGGCGCGCCAGCGCTCGGTCTGGTGCAGGGCGAGCGAGTCGCGGGCGCGACCGAGCTGGCGTTCCGCCACGGCGGCGCGCGCGAGCTCGACGTCTGCGGTTCGCATGAGCTTGCCGATCAGCTGCATCTGGCGCCGGCGCGCTTCGTGGCTCTTGATGCGCCGGCCGGCGCGGATCGCCTCGACGAGCGATTCGCCGAGACCGAGGGCCGCGAGATGGTCGTCGGCAAGCTCGAGCAGCGCTTCGCCGAGCGACTGCAGGTCGTGCGACTCCTGCTTGCGGCGCGTCTTGCTGGGCCGCTCGCGCAGCCCCGCGCCGACGGTCGACGCCGGCGGATCCGCGGCGGCGGACGCGTCGCGATCGGAAGGACGCTCGGGCATCGACGGAAGAGGAACGAGACGGCGAAAGAGGGGCGTCGCTATCATAGTCGCGGCTCGCTCGGCAGCTCGTCGAGACGGCGCCGCGCCGCGGGCGTGTCGCGCCACCTGAGTCATCACCTGATTCCTTCCTCCATGCCCAACTCCTCCGCGGCTTCGTCGCCGTCGTCTTCCGGCTTCGCCTATTCGCGCGATCGGTTCCGCGCCCTCGTCGACAGCTGCCTCGCCACCGCGAAGTCGCTCGGCGCGAGCGATGCCGTCGCCGAGATCTCGGAGGGCGTCGGCCTGTCGGTGTCCGTGCGCAAGGGCGAGACCGAGAACATCGAGCGCAACCGCGACAAGTCGATCAGCATCACGGTCTACGTCGGCCGGCGGCGCGGCAACGCGAGCACATCGGACTTCTCGGCGGCGGCGCTCGAGCAGACGGTGCGCGCCGCCCACGACATCGCCCGCTTCACGGCCGAGGATCCGGCGGCCGGCCTGCCCGACGAGGCCGACCTCGCCGATGCGGCCGCCGCAGGGCGCGACCTCGATCTCTTCCATCCCTGGGCGATCGATGCGGAGGCGGCGATCGAGCTCGCCGGCCGCTGCGAGGCGGCGGCGCTTGCCGTCGATCGCCGCATCACCAACTCCGAAGGCGCCGGCGTCTCTGCGCAGCAGTCGCACTTCTACGCCGCCAACACGCGCGGCTTCGGCGCCGGCTACGCGAGCTCGCGCCATTCCCTCTCGGTCGCGCCGATCGCGTCGCTGCCGGGCAAGAACGGCGACGACATGCAGCGCGACGCCTGGTACACGTCGATGCGGTCGCCCGACGAGCTCGCCGCGCCGGAGGCGGTGGGCCGCTATGCCGCGCAACGAGCGCTTTCGCGCCTCGCATCGCGCAAGATCAAGACCTGCGAAGTGCCGGTGCTGTACGAATCCGCGTTGGCCTCGGGGCTGCTCGGCGCCTACGTGCAGGCGACGAGCGGCGGCGCGCTCTATCGCAAGTCGACGTTCCTGCTCGACAGCCTCGGCAAGCGCGTCCTGCCCGAGCACATCGACATCCGCGAGGATCCGCACGTGCCGCGCGGCAAGGGCAGCGCGCCCTTCGACGACGAAGGCGTCGCGACGCGGCCGGCGCAGATCGTCGACGCCGGCGTCGTCGGCAGCTATTTCCTCTCGACCTATTCGGCCAGGAAGCTCGGCATGCGAACGACCGGCCACGCCGGCGGCTCGCACAACCTGACGCTCACGTCGCGGCGCACCGCCCCGGGCGACGACCTCGACGCGATGCTCGCCAAGCTCGGCCGGGGCTTCTTCGTGATCGAGCTGATGGGGCAAGGGATCAACTACGTCACCGGCGACTATTCGCGCGGCGCGGCCGGCTTCTGGGTCGAGAACGGCAAGATCGCGTTTCCGGTGCACGAAGTGACGATCGCCGGCAACCTGCGCGAGATGTTCGCGTCGATCGAAGCCGTCGGCGCCGACGCCTACACGATGGGCAGCAAGACGATCGGCTCGGTGCTGATCGGCAAGATGAAGATCGCCGGCGACTGACGCGCGCCGGGCTCGGCGTGCGCCTGTTCCGGAGCGAGCGGGTAAATCCCGTTGAGTGCCCAGAGGGTCGGTTCCTAGAATGCGGCGCGTTCCGAACCCGTACCCGATGGAGCCCTGATGGAGACCTTGATGCAGCGTCGCTCGTTTATCCACAAGACCGGCCTGGCCGGCGTCCTCGCGGCCGGTGCAGCGCCTGCGATTGTTAACGCGCAGGCGACCATCCGCTGGCGCGTCGCGTCGAGCTTCCCCCGCTCGCTCGACACGCTCTTCGGCGCGTCCGAGGTATTCGCCAAGAAGGTCGGCGAAATGACCGGCGGCAAGTTCCAGATATCCACCCACGCGGCCGGCGAGCTGATGCCGGCACTCGGCGTCGTCGACGGCCTGCAGAACGCGACGATCGAGGCGGCGCACACCGCGCCGTATTACTTCTTCGGCAAGGATCCGGTGTTCGCGCTCGGCTGCGCCATTCCGTTTGGCCTCAACGCGCGGCAGATGTCGGCGTGGATGATCGAAGGCAACGGTCTGAAGCTGATGCGCGAGTTCTACGCCAAGTACAACATCGTCAGCTTTCCCGGCGGCAACACCGGAGCACAGATGGGCGGCTGGTTCCGCAAGGAGATCAAGTCGGTCACCGACATGAAAGGTCTGAAGTTCCGCATCGGCGGCTTCGGTGGCAAGATCATCGAGCGCATCGGCGGCGTGCCGCAAAACATCCCCGGCGGCGAGATCTACCAGGCGCTCGAGAAGGGAACGATCGACGCGGGCGAATGGGTCGGCCCCTACGACGACCTCAAGCTCGGCTTCAACAAGGTCGCCCCGAACTACTACTACCCCGGCTGGTGGGAAGGCGGCCCGCAGCTCGACTTCTTCATCAACACCAAGGCCTGGGAAGGGCTGTCGGCCGAGTACAAGGCGATCGTCGAGTCGGCCGCCGCGGTCGCGCACGTCGACACGCTGGCCAAGTACGACTACCGCAATCCGCAGGCGCTGAAGACACTCGTCAGCCAAGGGACCAAGCTGTTCCGCTTCCCCAAGGACATGATGGAAAACTCGTTCAAGGCCGCGGGCGAGGTCTACGCCGAGCTGAACGCCAGCAACGCCGACTGGAAGAAGATCTATGCCGACTTCCAGGCTTGGCGTCGCGACGCCAACCTCTGGTTCCGTTTCACCGAGGCCGGCTTCGACGACTTCATGCAGGCGCAAAAGCTCTGACCGTCGCACCCGCTTGAACGAAACCCCGCCGCGGCGGGGTTTCTTCTTTCCGGGCCGTGCGAAGCGTTCGCGTCAAGGCTTCTTCGGCGCGTCCTTCTGCATCGACTCCAGGAGTCGCTTCATCGCATCGTCGTCCGACCCCTTGCCTTCGTCGCCGGCTGCGGGCGCCACGCCGCTGGCGCCACCGGATGCCGCGTCCGTCACAGGCGCGGCCTGGTCGGGCTTGGCCTCCTTCGAGGGCATCTGCATCTGCTCGAACGCCTTGTCGACGTCGACCGTCGCCTCCTTGCCGATGTTGCTCGAGACCAGCTTCGGGAAGGCGATGATCAGCCCGACCATGAGGATCTGGATCAGGACGAACGGCACTGCGCCCCAGTAGATCTGGCCGGTCGTGACCTTGGCGATGCGCCGGGTCGTGATCCGGTCGTCGTAGTCGTCGTTCGGAGCGACGCTGCGCAGGTAGAACAGGGCGAAGCCGAACGGCGGATGCATGAACGACGTCTGCATGTTCACCGCCAGCAGGACGCCGAACCACACCAGGTCGATGCCGAGCTTGTCGGCGACCGGCGCGATCAGCGGGATGACGATGAACGAAAGCTCGAAGAAGTCGAGGAAGAACGCCAGGAAGAAGATCAGGACGTTGACGACGATCAGGAAGCCGAGCTGGCCGCCGGGCAGGCTGGTCAGCAGGTGCTCGACCCAGACCGGGCCGTCGACCGCCTGGAACGACAGGCTGAACACGGTCGAGCCGATGAGGATGAAGAGCACGAAGCTCGAGATCTTCATCGTCGTGTCCATCGCCTGGCGCAGCAGCGGCATGTCGAGCCGGCGTCGTGCCACCGCCATCACCAGCGCGCCCGTGGCGCCCATGGCGCCGCCTTCGGTCGGCGTGGCGACGCCGAGGAAGATTGTTCCCAGCACCAGGAAGATCAGCGCCAGCGGCGGGATCAGGACGAAGGTCACGCGCTCGGCCATGCGCGACAGCAGGTGCATGCCGAGTAGACGGTTCGCGACAGCGAGCACGAACGCGACGCCGACGCCGACACACATCGACACGACGATGAGCTCGTCGGTGGGCGTGGACTCGGGCCGGGTCTTGGCGAAGACGAGCGCCGCGCCGACCGACAGCAGGACGAGAACGCCGAGCGAGCGCAACCCCGGGGTGCCGTCATCCTCGCGGATCGTTCGCGCCTCGCTCGGCAGCGCCGGCGTCCATTTGGGACGGGCGATGCTGACGATGAGCACGTAGAGGATGTAGAGGGCCGTCAGGGTGAAGCCGGGTATGAACGCGCCCTTGTAGAGGTCGCCGACGCTGCGCCCGAGCTGGTCGGCGAGGACAATGAGGACGAGCGACGGCGGAATGATCTGTGCCAGCGTCCCCGACGCGGCGATGACGCCGCTCGCCAGGCGCCGGTCGTAGCCGTAGCGCAGCATGATCGGCAGCGAGATCAGCCCCATCGATATCACCGACGCGGCGACCACGCCGGTGGTGGCGGCGAGCATCGCGCCGACCAGGATGACCGCGTAGGCGAGACCGCCGCGGATCGGCCCGAACAACTGGCCGATCGTGTCGAGCAGATCCTCGGCCATGCCGGAACGCTCGAGAATCAGGCCCATCAGCGTGAAGAACGGGATCGCGAGCAGCGTGTCGTTCTGCATGATGCCGAAGATGCGCAGCGGCAATGCCTGCAGGAGCGTCTGCGGCATGAGACCCAACTCGACGCCGACGATGCCGAAGAACAGGCCGCAGGCGCCGAGCGAGAAGGCGACCGGATAGCCGAAGAGCAGGAAGACGATCAGGCTGCCGAACATGATCGGCGCCATGTTCGAGGCGAGGAAGTGCATCATGGCTTCTTCCCCAGAGCGGCTTGTTCGCGCGCCGCGGCTTCACTCTTGAGCCGCATGAATTCGGCGAGCTGTTCTTCGTCGCTCTTGCCCTCCGGCTTTTGCGTCGGATCCGGAATGAGACCGCGCAGGAACGCGATTCGCTTGATCAGCTCGGAGATTGCCTGGATGCCGAGGAGGGCGAAGCCGAGGGGCAGCAAGGCGAAGACCGGCCAGCGGATCAGGCCGCCGGCATTCGACGAGTATTCGTTCATCACGTAAGAACGGATCGCGAGCGGCAGAGACAGGTGGATGACGACGTACACCAGGGGCAGCACGAAGCCGGCGAGGCCGATGATGTCGATCCAGATCTGCGTGCGTTTCGAGAAGCGGCCCGAGATCACATCGATCTTCACGTGGCCCTGGCGCAGCATCGTGTAGCCCGCGGCGAGCAGGAACACGGCCGCGAACAGGTACCACTGGATTTCGAGGTAAGCGTTCGAGCTGGTGTTGAACGCCTTGCGCACGGCCGCGTTGAGGGCGCTGATCAGCACCGCGGCGAGGACGAGCCAGGCGACCCAGCGACCGACCCATTCGGTGGCGCGATCGATCAGGCGAGAAAGGGTGAGCAAGGGCGCCACGGGAGCTCTCCGTCCGGTCGAGGATTCGAGGCCGCGCGGAAAAGCCGCCGCGAAGCGCCGCCTAATGTATCTGCGCCGGACCATGTCGCAACGCCTGTCGTCGGCCGATGGGGAAACTCCTAGGTGCTGGACGCGTTCATCGACTTAAGGTTTCCGAGACAAGCCGTTCGATCACTGTCTGGAGTCGAGATGAACCCTGGCCGCCGTGCACCTCTTCGATGTCTCCTCGCCGCCGGCCTTGCCGTCGCCCTCGTCGGGTGCGCCTCGACCGCCGACGACGCGACCGCAACGCTCTCGCGTTCGGCCCAGGCGATGGGGTCGACCGGGCTGAAGACATTGCGTTATGCCGGCAGCGGCACCGGCTTCAGCTTCGGCCAGGCGTACACGCCCGGCGGCGTCTGGCCGAAGTTCACCGTGCACTCGATGACCAGGACGATCGACTACGACAGCGGGTCGTTGCGGGAAGAAATCGTCCTCAGCCGCGCCGAGCCGCTCGGTGGCGGCGGCTATCCGGTCTCGGGCGAACAGCGCAACGACCAGTACCTCAACGGCGAGATCGCCTGGAACCAGGCCGGCACGACAGCCGCTCCCGGGCCGCGCTACGTGACCGAACGAATTCACCAGCTGTGGATCACCCCGCACGGGGCCCTGAAGGCGGCGCAGCGCAACCGCGCCACATCGCGCCGCAACGCCGACGGCGCGACCGCGGTGTCGTTCAGCCAGCCCGGCCGCTTCAGCGCCACCCTCCTCGTCGGCGCCGACGGCCTCGTCACGCAGGTCGACTCGGTCTTCGCCGATCCGGTCCTCGGCGACACCAAGGCGGTCACGACGTATTCCGACTACCGCGATTTCGGCGGCGTGAAGTTTCCGATGCGAGTGCGCCAGACGATGGGCGGCTATCCGGTGCTCGACCTGGCCGTCAGTGCCGTCGAGGTCAATCCCGCCGCTTCGTTCGACGTGCCCGAGGCGGCGCGCAACCAGGCCGAGCGCGTCGTGGTCGAACGGCTCGGCGCCGGCGTCTGGTTCATCGCTGGCGGCTCGCACAACAGCGTCGCCATCGAGATGGCCGATCACCTCATCCTCGTCGAAGCGCCTCTCAACGACGCGAGGACCGGGGCGGTCATCGAGCAGGTGAAGACGCTGGCGCCCGGCAAGCCGATCCGTTACGTCGTCAACAGCCACGGCCACTTCGATCACTCCGGCGGCGTGCGTGCCGCCGTCGCCGAAGGCGCGACGGTCGTCACCGGCGCCGCCAACGTGCCTTACTTCGAGCGCGCGTTCGCGACGCCGAACGCGTTGCGGCCCGACCGGATGGCGCAGGCGGGAAAGGCAGCGAAGTTCGTCCCGGTCACCGACAAGCTCGCGATGGCCGACGCCATGCGCGCGATCGAGTTCCACGCCATCGCCGGCTCGCCGCATGCGGAGAGCTTCCTGATGGTTTACCTGCCGAATGAGCGGCTCCTGGTCGAGGCGGACGCTTTCACTCCCGGCGCGGCCAATGCGCCGCCGCCGGCGACGCCGAACCCGCATCACCTCAACCTGATCGCGAACATCGAGCGGCTCGGCCTTCCGGTCGATCGCATCGTGCCGTTGCACGGGCGGGTCGTTCCGGTCGCGGACCTGTACGTGGCAGCGGGCAAGACGCCGCCGCGATAGCGAAGCGGCTGGCGCGAAGGCCGGGGCGCGAGACCTCGCTGCAGCGCGACGTCATCCCGCGCCAAGCGGATCGTCAGCGCGGCGTCGAGATTGCAGCGCTGTAGAGCTTGCTCGAGCGCGCCCCGGAGCGGCAGAACACGAGGATCGGCTTGGGCAGCTGCGCCAGCAGCTCGGCGAAGCGGGCGATCTCGGCGGCGCTGTGGACGTTCGGCGCCACCGGCAGCCATTCGTACTCGAGTCCGGCGGCGCGTGCCGCCGCCTCGACGCTCGCCGAGGTCGGCTGATCGGGGCCGCCTTCGAAGTCGGGCCGGTTGTTGATGACGCTGCGGAATCCCGCCGCGACAGCTTCCGCCATCGCCTCGGGGCCCAGTTGCGGCGCGACCGCGACGTCGTTCGACAGGGACTTGAACGGCAGGGTCATCGCGGCTCCTTCGCGGTGGTGAGGTCTGGGACTCGGCGCCGGTCAGCGCGCCAGCGCTGCCTTCACGGCGGTCGACACCAGCGCCATCTCGGCGCGCCCGGCAAGGCGCGCCTTCGCCGCCGCCATGACCTTGCCCATGTCGGCGGCGCTGCTCGCGCCGGTCTCGGCGACGAGCGCGGCGACTTCCGCAGCGATCTCGTCGGCGCCGAGGCGCACCGGCAGGTAGCTTTCGAGCACCTGCAGCTCGGCTTTTTCCTTGTCGACCAGGTCCTGGCGCCCGCCGGCCGTGAACTGCTCGATCGAGTCCTTGCGCTGCTTGACGAGCTTGTCGACGATCGCGACCACCGCGGCGTCGTCGAGGACGATGCGCTCGTCGACCTCGCGCTGCTTGATGGCGGCGAGCAGGCCGCGAATCGTGAGCAGTCGCGGTGCGTCCTTGGCGCGCATGGCCGTCTTCATGTCGTCGGTGATTCGGTCCTTGAGGCTCATCGAAGCTCCGGAGGTTGGCTGTCAGAAGCGACGAAGCCCGCGGGCGGCGGGCTTCGGGCGCGGTCGATCGAAGAGACGTCCCTAGAACAGCTTCTTCGGCAGCTGCATGCTGCGAACGCGCTTGAAGTGGCGCTTCACGGCGGCCGCCTTCTTGCGCTTGCGCTCGGCGGTGGGCTTCTCGTAGAACTCGCGGGCACGCAGGTCGGTCAGCAGGCCGAGCTTTTCGATGGTGCGCTTGAAGCGGCGAAGAGCGACGTCGAACGGCTCGTTTTCCTTGACGCGAACGGTGGTCATGCAGATCTGGCGGAATTTGGGGAAAGACGACGATTATAGCCCGCCACGCCCGGTGGAGCAATCCGCCCCCATTGCCCGGGCGCAGGCGGCCGCGCTGGCCCAGGCCCACTGGAAGTTGTAGCCCCCGAGCCAGCCGGTCACGTCGACGACTTCGCCGATGAAGTGGAGTCCCGGGACGAGCCGGCTTTCACAGCTGCGCGAGTCGAGGTCCCGGGTGTCGACCCCGCCGGCCGTGACTTCGGCCTTGCGGTAGCCCTCGGTGCCGGTCG
>Ga0207675_100004294_pt1 | contig 13775 bp, 16 predicted proteins | sample KBSSwiS42_FD_184305 | JGI IMG/M metagenome (GOLD analysis project Ga0207675, IMG submission 184305) | Switchgrass rhizosphere microbial communities from Kellogg Biological Station, Michigan, USA - KBS Switchgrass S4-2 (SPAdes) (version 2) | ecosystem: Host-associated > Plants > Roots >... | reverse complement strand
TTGGTGCTCCCTGCGGTGTTCGACACGGACGAAGGTCTCTCGGACCCTAAATCATGCCTTTGGGGTTGAAGCCTGTCGGTGATGGTGTGCAAATCCGGTTGTACCGGAAAGCCTTAAGTCCTGACGGTGTACCCCACCTGTTGCTCCGGTTCGAGAGCAACGGTTCGTGACGGCACAGGCGGGGAGCATCACTCCCTCGGCGGACGAGGTCCGCCGCCAATTGCGGCGCGAGCTGCGCGCGAAACGCCGCGCCCTGCCCGCCGCGGCACGCGCGGAAGCGGATCGAGCGATCCACGCGCACCTGCGAAGCCTTCCCGAGTATCGGCGCGCCCTGCGCATCGCCTTGTTCATGGCGTTCGACGGCGAGCCTTCGCTCAGGCCACTCGTCGAGGCCGCGAGGCGTCAGCGCAAGCAGCTCTACGTCCCCGTCTTACGCGGCTTGACGATGCGGTTCGCGGAGCTGGAGCCGGGCGCGACGCTCGCCGCCAACTTCTTCGGGATCATGGAGCCCGAGCTCGGCGCGGAGATCGAGGCGCGCGAGCTCGACCTCGTGCTGACGCCGCTCGTGGCGTTCGACGACCACGGTGTGCGGCTCGGTGTCGGCCGCGGTTACTACGACCGTACCTTCAAATTCCTGCGCCACCGCTCGCATTGGCGCCGTCCCAAGCTCTTGGGTGTGGCGTACGAGCTACAACGTGTCGGGCCGCTGACGCCGAGCAGCTGGGATGTCCCGCTGTGGGGAGTCGTCACCGAGTCCCGCGTACGGCGCTTCTGACGGAGGATACGCATCGATGGCCTATTGGCTCATGAAGTCGGAGCCCGACGTGTTCGGCATCGACGACCTCGCGAAGCGGCCCGGCAAGACGACGCATTGGGACGGCGTCCGCAACTTTCAGGCGCGCAATTTCATGCGCGACGGCATGCGCCGCGGCGATCTCGCGTTCTTCTATCACTCGAGCTGCGACGAGCCCGGGATCGCGGGCATCGTGAAGATCGTCAAGGAAGGCTATCCGGACCGCACGGCGTTCGACAAAGACGATCCGCATTTCGATGCCGACAGCGATCCCGAGAAGCCGCGCTGGTACATGGTCGACGTCAAGCTCGAGCGCAAGTTTCGCCGTACGATCACGCTCGCAACGCTGCGCGAGCACGAGCAGCGCGCACTCAAAGGGCTCGCGTTGCTCAAGCGCGGCAATCGTTTGTCGATCACGCCCGTCGGCGCTGCACACTGGAAATTCATTCTCGATCTCGCGGAGTGAAGCGCGACGCGCTGCGAGAATTCGTTCGAGATTCGTCTCGCGAGAGTGTGTAACCAATCACACTCAGTGTTCGTTTGTGCGCGATGACGATGCGCAAATCAATGACGCGCTGGAAATCCGGATCGTTTTATATATACTCAACCACCGTCTATCCCGACAACGGAGACTACCCATGGCTTCTGTGAAGAAAGTATCCACGAAGAAGAAGACGCGCCGAGGGAAAAAGCGCCGCGTTGCACGCCGCACTGCGAGAAAGGTTCGCCGCAAGGGCCGCCGCGTCGCGAGGAAAGTCCGACGCACAGGTCGCCGCGTCGGGAGGAAAGTCCGACGTAAGGCGCGCAGCAAGCGCTAACGGATTAGCAGCGTTTGGTCGAGCCAGAGTTTGGCTCAGACAAGTGTAGTGCCCGCCACGTCGCGGGCACTCTCTTTTTGGGATGGCCGTCCAATGAATAAGAGGCAATGAACCAAGACGCGAGTAAGCGCGCGGCGGCTACGGCGGCGTTGCCCTACATCAAGGACGGCATGGCGCTCGGGGTCGGCACCGGCAGCACGGTCGACATCCTGATCGAGCTCTTGCAACCGCTCGCGTCGAAGCTCGGACCCGTCGTTTCGAGCTCGGAGCGATCGACGCGGCGCTTGGCGGAGTTCGGCATCCGCACGGTCGATCTCGGCTCTACGGGCGACCTCGATCTGTACATCGACGGCGCCGACGAAGCCACCAAGCACCGGCATCTGATCAAGGGCGGCGGCGGCGCGCTGACGCGCGAGAAGATCGTGGCGGCCGCCTCTCGCCGCTTCATCTGCATCATCGACGAGAGCAAGCTCGTGCCGACGCTCGGCCGCTTCCCGCTGCCCATCGAAGTGATTCCGATGGCCCAGTCCTACGTCGCGCGGCAAATGGTCAAGGCGCGCGGGCAACCGATCTTGCGCGAGGGGTTCGTCACGGACAACGGCAACCACATCCTCGACGTCCACAACTTGAAGATTGCGAACCCCGTCGAGCTCGAGACGCGCTTCAATCAGATTCCGGGTGTGGTGACGGTCGGAATCTTCGCGAACCGGCCGGCGGACGTGCTGCTGATCGGCAGCGCGAGCGGCGTGAAAGTTTTATAGCAGAGGTGGCTGGGGGACTAGGATTCGAACCTAGGTTCTCGGAGTCAGAGTCCGATGTCCTACCGCTGGACGATCCCCCATCCGATAGAGGCATCTACAACGCTAGCACAACGCCGGCGCGCCTAGCGCCTCGGGCGATCAGCGCTTCGAGTACTGCGGCCGTCGGCGAGCTTTGCGCAGGCCGACTTTCTTGCGCTCGACCTCGCGCGCATCGCGAGTGACGAAGCCCGCTTTGCGAAGCGTCTTGCGTAAGCCTTCGTCGTAGTCCATCAGCGCGCGCGTGATGCCGTGACGGATCGCGCCGGCCTGGCCCGTCGTGCCGCCGCCGCGCACCGTGACTTGCACGTCGAAACGCCCTTCGGCCTCGGCGACGACGAGCGCCTGGCGCACGATCATGCGCGCCGTCTCGCGGCCGAAGAACACGTCGAGGGGCCGGCCGTTGACGACGATGTCGCCGTTGCCGGGCTTCAGGTAAACGCGGGCCGCCGAGGTCTTGCGCCGTCCGGTGCCGTAATTGATTTCGATGGCCATTTTCTTCTAGAGCTCCAACGGTTTCGGCTGTTGCGCGGCGTGCGGATGCTGGTCGCCGCGGACTACCTTGAGCTTCTTGAACATCTGCCGCCCGAGCGGGCTCTTCGGCAACATGCCTTTGACGGCAATCTCGATCGCGCGCTCGGGATGCGTCGCGAGCACCTTCTCGAGCGGCTCGGACTTCAGGTTGCCGATCGTGCCCGTGTGCCGGTAGTAGATCTTGTCCTTGAGCTTGCGGCCCGTCACGCGGATCTTCTCGGCGTTGATGACGACGATGAAGTCGCCGGTGTCGACGTGCGGCGTGTAGATGGGCTTGTGCTTGCCGCGTAGCCGATGAGCCAGCGCCGTGGCCAGGCGGCCGAGCGTCTTGCCCTCGGCATTGACGAGGTACCAATCGCGCCGGACGGACTCCGGCTTGGCAGAGAAGGTCTTCATTTGCGGTAAGCTCTTGCTGTAGCCGGCGCCCGGCCGGCCAAAGAGGCGGAATATTACTGGCCGACCCCCCACGACGCAAGCCGAAACACGACCCGCCCCCCCTCAATATAATGCCGTCATGCCGACCGCCCTCACCTGGCCGGATCGCCTGATTACAGCCGTCGAGCAGGGCCTGCGCGCCGTTGCCGCGCCGCCCGCCTCGACCCGCCCCTCGCCGGCCGCCGCGCTGCCCGAGCCCGCCCTTTCCGGCGACGAGCGCCGCACGAGCGCCGCACTGATGCGGGTGAATCACGCGGGCGAGATCGCAGCCCAGGCGCTCTACAGCGGCCAGTCGCTATTCGCACGGTCGCCGGCGACGCGCGAGCTCTTGGCGAACGCGGCACGCGAGGAGCGCGACCACCTCGCATGGTGCGCGGCGAGAATCGAAGAGCTCGGCGGCCGACCCAGCCTGCTCGCGCCGCTGTGGTATGCCGGCAGTTTTGGCTTAGGAGTGCTCGCGGGTCTGCGCGCCGACGTCGAGAGCTTGGGTTTCGTGCGAGAGACCGAGCGGCAAGTCGAAGCTCACTTGCGCGATCACTTGCAACGCTTACCCGCGCATGACGACAAAAGCGCGGCGATACTCTCACGCATGGCAGAAGATGAAGTGCATCACGGAACGACGGCGACGCTTGCCGGCGGCGCCGAGTTGCCGGCCGCGATTCGCGGTTGCATGAGGATCGGCGGCGAGATTTTGCGGAGAATTGCGCTTATCGTGTGATCGATGTCACAGCTTTGCATGTCTCGCTTGCGCGACACGAGGGAATTGATTAAATACAGCGTTAAGTCAAACCGGAGTCCCGACGTATGGCTGAAGAAGCTCTGAGACCCTTGAGCGATGTTCCGGCGATCAACCGCTTCCTGAGCTACTGCAGGGTGCGCACGATTCCGGGCAAGACCGTCATGATCCACGCCGGGGACTTACCCGACGTTCTCTACTACATCGTCGACGGCTCCGTCGAGGTGATGATCGAGGACGAAGACGGCAACGAAATGGTCCTCGCCTATCTCAACAAAGGTCAGTTCTTCGGCGAGATGGGGTTGTTCTACGAGCAACCGCAGCGCAGCGCTTGGGTGCGCACTCGCTCCGAGAGCGAGATCGCCGAAATGACGTATCCGCGTTTTCGCCAGATTGCCTCCGAGAGCCCGGGTCTCGTGTTCGAGCTCGCGACGCAGCTCGCGACGCGACTCGATCGCACGAACCGCAAGCTCGGCGATCTCGCGTTCGTGGACGTCACGGGTCGCGTAGCGCACGCGATCATGGATCTCTGCCGCGAGCCGGACGCGATGACGCATCCGGACGGCATGCAGATCAAAGTGTCACGGCAAGAGCTGTCGCGTCTCGTCGGCTGCTCGCGCGAGATGGCCGGCCGCGTGCTCAAGGTGCTCGAGGACCAGGGCCTCGTGCGCGCGAGCGGAAAAACCATCGTAGTGTTCAACGCGCGGCGCGAGCTGCCGCGTGCACGCGCCGCCGAAGCGTTGCGGCGCGCTTAAGCCTCTTCCCTCTTCCACGCAGCGCGGCTACTTGAAGCCGCGCTGCGTTTTTATTTGCTCGTAGGCCGCCCGCACCTCGCGGGTCTTCTGCTCGGCCACGCCGATCATCGATACCGGTAACCCGCGCGCGACGAGCTTGTCGGGATGATGCTGGCTCATGAGACGGCGATACGCGATCTTGACGGCGTCGTCGCTCGCTTGCGCACCCACGCCGAGCACGCGATACGCGGCGTCCACGCTCTGCTGCGCGCCGCCGCCCGCAAGCCCGCGCACGATCGCCTCGAGCTGCTCGAGCTCCGCACGGCTCACGCCGAGCGCGCGCGCGACGCGCGCCAAAGCCTCGCGCTTCTCGCGGCCGACGACGCCCGAGCCGAGCGCGGCTTGCAGCTGGAGCTGCACGAAGGTGCGCGCCAACCCGCCGCCGCCGTCGAGCTCGGCGAGCCGCTCCTCGAGCGGGTAGCGGGCGCGCTTGCCGCGCGTGAAATGCTCGATCGCCTCTTGTACCTGCTCGTCGGTCAAGCGCATCGCTTGCATGATGCGCCGCGTGACTTCCACTTCGTCCTCGGAGACGCGCCCGTCCGCCTTCGCGACGTGCCCCATGACCTCGAACGTCGTCTCGAAAAACACTCGCCTGATCTGATCGACACGGTGCCCCACGATGACGCCGACCACGGAACCAACAGGCCCGCCGATGAACGCGCCGATGAGCCCTCCGATCCCTTTGCCGAGCCACTGCATCGAGTTTCCGTCAAGTTGCCGAGATGTGTTGCGTGGGCTCATTATCGTGCCTTCGAGCGCCCAAGCAACGAGAGACTGCATTGACCGAGTCGTTGTTCGAATCCAATCTCGCGAGCCTCGAGCTCGCCGCTCGCGGCAAGGTGCGCGACATCTACCGCGTCGACGACGATAGACTGCTGATCGTCGCGACGGATCGACTCTCGGCGTTCGACGTCATACTGCCGGATCCGATTCCCGGCAAAGGCGTGGTGCTGACGTCGATCTCGAACTTCTGGTTCAAGAAGCTCGAGACCGTCGTGCCGAATCACCTGACCGGCATCGAGCCGGAGGCCGTGCTCTCGGACCCGCGCGACCATGCGATCGTGAAGAACCGAGCCGTCGTCGTGCAGAAGCTGAAACCGCTGCCGGTCGAGGCCGTCGTGCGCGGCTATCTCATCGGCTCTGGCTGGAAGGACTACTGCAAGACCGGCAGCGTCTCCGGCGTCGAGCTGCCGAGCGGCCTCGAGCTCGCGCAGCGGCTGCGCGAGCCGATCTTCACGCCGAGCACGAAGGCGGCAGCCGGACATCACGACGAGAACATCTCGATGCCTCAGGTCACGAAGCTGATCGGCGGCGACTTGACGCGCCAGGTGCGCGAGGCGTCGCTGCAGCTCTACACGCGCGCGACGGAATATGCGCGGGCGCGCGGCATCATCATCGCCGACACGAAGTTCGAGTTCGGTCTCGACGCGAACGGCACGCTGCGAGTCATGGACGAGGTGCTCACACCGGACTCTTCGCGCTTCTGGCCCGCGGATACTTACAAGGCCGGGTCCTCGCCGCCGAGCTTCGACAAGCAATACGTTCGCGACTATCTCGAGACGCTCGACTGGAACAAGCAGGCGCCGGGTCCGAAGCTGCCGCGCGTCGTCGTCGAGCGCACGCGCGCGAAGTACGCCGAAGCGCTGCAGCGGCTCACGGGCGATCGCGCCGCATGAAGGCGGCTCCAGCTCTCTCCGCCTAGATGGATTTCATTACCCGGCCGATCGAGCGACGCCTCTGGCCGAAGGACAAGAGCAGCACGGCTCGGACGCCGTACTGGGTCGTCCTAGCGCGCTTTGCGTACGCGCTGCTGCGGGATTTCTTTCACGGCGACCTGACGCTGCGCGCGGTGAGCCTCGTCTACACGACGATGCTCGCGATCGTGCCGCTGCTCGCAGCCGCGTTCTCGGTGATGAAGGGCCTCGGCATCCACCGCGATCTCGAGCCCGTTCTGCGCGGTTTCTTGGCGCCGCTCGGCCCACGCTCGGGCGAGCTCTCGGCGAGCATTATCGGCTTCGTCGACAACGTCAGCGGCTCGACGCTCGCGATCACGGGCGTCGTGCTGTTGCTCTACACCGCGTTCGCGATGGCGCAGAAAGTCGAGAGCAGCTTCAACTTCGTCTGGCGCGTAGACCGGCCGAGGAGCTTCGCGCGTCGGTTCGGCGAGTATCTGACCTTCATGCTGCTAGGCCCGCTGATCATGAGCGTGGTCATGGGCTTCACGGCGACGCTCGCGAGCACGGCCGCGATGAGCCGGCTTCACGAGATCGGATTCATCGGCGGCACGCTCGACGCGTTCTCGTGGTTCACGCCGTACGCCGTGATCATCGCGAGCTTCACCGTCTTGTATCTGATCATTCCGAACACGCGCGTGCGCTTGAAGCCGGCCCTGATCGGCGGCGTGTTCGCTGGCATTCTCTGGGCCGGGGGCGGCAGCCTGTTCACGAGCTTCATCGTGTCCGTGAGCCGCTACGAAGCGATCTACGCGGGCTTCGCGATCGTGCTCGTCGCGATGATTTGGCTGCACCTCTCTTGGGTGATTCTGCTGCTCGGCGCGCAGCTCGCGTTCTACGTCCAGCACCCCGAGTACTTGCCGCTCGGCCAGCGAGCGCCGAGCGCCTCGAATGCGACGCGCGAGCGGCTCGCGCTGTCCGTGATGCTCTCGGTCGGCCGCGATTTCGAGAAGCCCGGCCACGGCTGGCGCATCGAGAGCCTTGCCGCGAGCCTGCGCGTGCCGCGGCACCAGCTCGAGCCGATCGTGAACGCGCTCGTCGACGACGAGTTGCTCACGCGAACGCGCGAGAACCGCCTGATTCCCGCCCGCGACCTGCGCCGTATTGGCGTCGCGGAGATCTTCGCGGCCGTGCGCAGCAGCGCGCACGATTCGCATCACGAGTTCGACGACGAGTGGAACGCGACAGTCGCGAGCGTCGCCGGCGAGGTCGAGCGCGCGATTGGCAGTGCGCTAGGCGAGCGCACGCTGGCGGACCTCGTCGACGCCGACGCGCGCGCAACCGCCGAGCTGAACGCCGAGGGTTAGCCGCCGCCCGCGAGCGTGAGGCCATCGACGCGGACGGCGCCGCAGCGCACCGTGCCGCGCGCGTCGACGTCGGACCCCACGGCCTGGATCTCGCGGAACAGGTCCTTCAAGTTGCCGGCGATCGTGACCTCGTGAACCGGATGGACGATCTCGCCGCGCTCGACCCAGAAACCGGCGGCGCCGCGCGAGTAATCGCCCGTGACCGTGTTGACGCCTTGGCCGAGCAGCTCGCCGACGACGAACGCCTCGTCGCAGTCCTTGATCAGCGCCGCGAGCGGGCCGGCCGTCGGCTTCACGAGCAGGTTGTGTATGCCGCCGGCGTTGCCCGTGGTCGCGAGACCGAGCCTGCGCGCCGAATAGCTCGACAACACGTAGCCTTCGAGAACGCCGCGCGAGACGAGACGGCGCTTGCGCGTCGCGACACCTTCGGCGTCGAACGGGGCGCTCGCGAGCGCGCGCGGAATCCACGGATCCTCGTCGATGTCGATGAACGACGGCAGGACCTGCTTGCCGACCGAATCGAGCAGGAACGACGCGCGCCGGTATTGAGCCGTGCCGCGCACGGCCGCGATGAGATGGCCGAACAGCCCTTTCGCGAGCTCGGCCGGATAGATGACGGGCACCTTGCGCGTCGACAGCGTTCGCGCGTTCAAGCGCTGCAGCGCGCGGCGCGCGGCCTCCTCGCCGACCTTCTCGGGCGTCTCGAGGTCGTCGGGGTGGCGGCTCACCGTGTACCAGTAGTCGCGCTCGAGAGAGTCGTCGGCCTTCGCCAGCACGCTGCAGCTCATCGAGTGCGTGCTCGTCGGATACGCGCCGACGAAGCCGTGTGAGTTCGCGTAAACGCGCTGCCCGACGCCGCTCGACACGGAAGCGCCCTCGGAGTTCGCAATGCGCCCGTCGAGCGAGCGCGCCGCGTTCTCGCCGCGCAGCGCGAGGTCCGCGGCCTGGTCGACGTCGACCTCCCACGGAAAGTACAGATCGAGACTCTTCAGCTCGCCGGCCATGAGCTCGGCATCCGCGAGGCCGGCGTACTCGTCGGCGGTCGTGAAGCTACCGATGCTGAGCGCTTTGCGCACGGTATCCTCGACGCTCGCCGGCGAAAAATCCGTCGTGCTCGCGCTGCCTTTGCGCTTGTCGCGATACACCGTGATCGCGAGCCCGCGGTCGCGCTGCCGCTCGACGGACTCGAGCTCGCCCATGCGCACCGTGACGGACAGTCCTTCCTCGTAGCTCGCGCCGACCTCGGCTTGATCGGCGCCTTGCCGGCGCGCGAGCGCGACCGCTTGCGCAGCGATGGTCTGCAAAGATTCGGCAACTGTGAGGTGTTCCATGTCGCTAAACCCAAGAGCGAGTGAGAAGCGAATTCTAACTGCTGTACAATGCGCCGATGAAACCATTGGTCGGTGTCATCATGGGGTCCCGCTCGGACTGGTCCACGATGATGCACGCCACCGAGACCCTCACGGAGCTCGGCATCCCCTTCGAAACCCGCGTCGTTTCCGCGCATCGCACGCCGGATCTCTTGCACGAGTATGCGGGCTCCGCCGTCGGGCGTGGCCTCGAGGTCGTGATCGCCGGGGCCGGCGGCGCGGCCCACCTCCCCGGCATGACGGCGGCGAAAACGCGCCTGCCCGTCATCGGGGTTCCGGTCCGGTCTCGCGGGCTGCAGGGCATCGACTCGCTGCTGTCGATCGTGCAGATGCCGCGCGGTATTCCCGTCGCGACGGTCGCGATCGGCAAGTCCGGCGCGGTCAACGCCGCGCTGCTCGCCGCCGCGATCCTCGCCAACAAGCATCCCGCGATCGCCGCATCGCTCGAACGCTATCGTGCCAAGCAGACGGCCGAAGTGCTCGAGAAGCCCGATCCGCGGGACGCGGGATGAGACGCGCTCTCGAGCGGCCGGATCGTCGATGACGCGGCCCCGAGTCGGCATCGTCGGCGGCGGCCAGCTCGGCCGTATGCTCGCGCTCGCGGGCTACCCGCTCGGAATCGACTGCACGCTGCTCGACACGAGCGCCGATGCCCCGGGCGCGCAAGTCGCCGCCTCGGTTCTGGGCACGCTCGACGATCCGCGCGCGCTCGCAAAGCTCGCCGACTTGGTCGACGTCATGACGCTCGAGATCGAGAACGTCGCGGTCGCCGCGCTCGAGTCGCTCGACGGGCACATCGACGTGTTCCCGCCGCCGGCCGCCGTCGCGGCGGCGCAAGATCGGCTCGCGGAAAAGCACTTGTTTCGCTCGCTCGGCATTCCGACTGCCGAGTTCGTGACCATCGACTCCGAGGCCGATGCGGCTTCGGCAGAGGCGCTCGGTTGGCCGGCGATCCTGAAGACGCGGCGCATGGGCTACGACGGCCGCGGCCAACGCGTCGTCGACTCCGCTGCCGCGCTCGCCGCGGCGTGGCGCGAGCTCGGCGGCGTTGCCTCGATCGCCGAAGCGTTCGTCCAGTTCGATCGCGAGCTGTCGCTGATCGCGGTGCAGGGGGCGCGCGACGAGCGCGTGTTCTATCCGCTCGCGGAGAACGTGCATCGCAACGGCATCCTCGCGAGCACGGTCGCCCCGTACCAGGACGCGGGGCTCCAGCAGCGAGCCGAGAGCTGGCTCACCGCGATCATGAGCACGCTGCAGTACCGCGGCGTGCTCACGGTCGAATTCTTCCACACGAAGAGCGGGCTCGTGGCGAACGAGATGGCGCCGCGCGTCCACAACTCGGGGCACTGGACGATCGAAGGCGCTGTCACGAGCCAGTTCGAGAATCACTTGCGCGCGGTACTTGGCTGGCCGCTCGGAGACGCGAGCGCGCGTGGCCATGCCGGGATGCTGAACTTGCTCGGGCGACTGCCGGCGCGCGACACGGTGCTCGCCATTCCGGGAGCGCATCTGCACGATTACGGCAAGGGCCCGCGTCCGGGGCGCAAGGTCGGTCACTGCACGCTCGTCGATGTCGACCGTGCACGGTTGCTAGAGCGGCTAACGGCCCTCCGGGCCGTCGTTTCGCGCTCGAATCAGTGACTAGGGTCGCAAACTGCTCCCTGCATTTGCGGCACTCCCGCCATCCATGGCGGTCGTCCTCGAAACGATCCGAGCTTTGGGTTAGTCTCCCGAATCCTTCGACGCTCCCGTACCATTGATTCGAAATGTATTGCGAGCTGTTTCAACTCACTGAACCGCCGTTCCGCCTGACGCCGGACCCGCAATTCCTGTTTGCGAGCAAGCAGCACGCGCGCGCGAAGGCGTACATGGAGTCGACGATATGGCTCGCGGACGGGTTCGTCGTCATCACTGGCGACATCGGCTCCGGCAAGACGACATTGATCGAGGCCTTTCTCGCAGAGCTGCCGGAAGACATCTCGCTGGCCCACATCAGCCAGACTCAGCTCTCGCCCGTCGAGTTCCTGCAAGCGTTGCTCGTCGAATTCGGCTTCAAGCCGTTCCGCAAGCGCAAGGTCGAGCTGCTCTCGATGCTCAAGGACTTCATGGTCGAGCAGTACGCAGCCGGCAAGAAGATCCTGCTCATCATCGACGAAGCCCAGAATCTGTCGCGCAAGGTGCTCGAGGAAGTGCGTCTGCTGTCCGGCCTCGAGCTGCAGAAGGAGAAGCTGCTGCGCATCATCATCGCGGGGCAGCCCGAGCTCTCGCACAAGCTCGACTCGCCGCGGCTCCAGCAGCTCACTCAGCGAGTTCGCCTGCGCTTTCACTTGGGCGCGCTCTCGAAGCGCGAGACGCACGAGTACATCACGCACCGCCTCGAGATCGCGGGAGCGAAGGGCCGAAAGATCTTCGAGCCGGCAGCTTGCGACCTCGTCTTCCGCTACGCGGGCGGAGTGCCGCGGCTCGTCAACGTGCTTTGCGACACGGCGATGCTATGCGCGTTCGCGGAAGAGAAAACGGTCATCGACGAGGCGCTCGTCAAAGCCGCCGTCGAAGAGCTGCAGTGGGTCGAATACGCCGAGCGACTGCGCGCGCAAGAGCGCGGCATGGACAGCACAGGGCGGTTCGCGAACGCGAGCCGGCCGATCGCGCGGCTGGAGGTGCTCTACCGCGACCAGCTCGTCGGCGAATACCGCATCGTTCCCGGCAAGACGATCATCGGACGCACGGCCGATAACGACGTGCAGATCCAGAGCCGGTTCATATCGCGGCATCACGCACAGGTCGTCTCCGATCAGACGCATTCCTTCGTCGAGGACTTGAACAGCACCAACGGCGTGTTCATTCGCTCGCAGCGCGTCAAGCACCAGACGCTGGCTGACGGCGACATCATTCAGATCGGCGAGCACAAGCTGCTCTATCGCGACATGCGCGGGGCAAGCCCGCAGGCGCTCGTGCCCGAGGACGACGACGAGCTCGACGATGACGAGGACGAGGATGACGACCTGGACGAGGACGAGGACCGCGACGACGATGACGACGGTGACGACGCGGACGGACTAGAAAAAGAGGAGCTCGACCAGCGCGGCAGTTGAGCGCCGTTTCACTCGGGACGCCGAGCCTTGAGACGCTTGAGCCAGACGAAGACGCCGGCCGCGATACAGAGCACGCCCACGCCGAGGCAGATCGCGGGCCAGTACCACCAGTCGACGTAGAGGCGCGCAATGAGCGCAGCCGCGCCGAGCGCTACGTAGTAGTACGGCAGCGCCTCGTAGACCGGTTTCGACAACCACATGGCTGCGAGTCTAGCGGAGCCTCGAGAATAGCCGCACGATCCGGCTCAGCAGCGAGTCGGCCAGCCCTTCGACGGCGAGGTCGACGTCGCCGCGGGCCTCGCGCACGAGCCGCTCTTCGGCCGCATCGAGCAGCGGCCGCTTGAAGTCTGCTTCGGTCAGCGTTGCGCGGAAATCGACGACCATCAGTAGGCTCTCGAGAAAAACAACCCCGTAAGACTAAGCCGCGGCGCTCGCATTTGCAGTGAAGCCATTCACGAGCACAGTTTGACGTAACTCGACGCGCGAAGCGGCGGCGCGCGCCGACGAGCTCAAGCCTGCGTGCCGCCGACGGTCAGCGAATCGATGCGAATCGTCGGCTGGCCCACGCCGACGGGCACGGATTGACCGTCCTTGCCGCAGGTACCCAAGCCCGCGTCGAGCTTCAAGTCGTTGCCGACCATCGACACGCGCGTCAGCACCTCGGGACCGTTGCCGATCAGCATCGCGCCTTTGACGGGAACCGTCTTCTTGCCGTTCTCGATGATGTACGCCTCGCTCGCCGAGAACACGAATTTGCCGCTCGTGATGTCGACCTGGCCGCCGCCGAAGTTCGGCGCGTAGAGGCCCTTGTCGACGGACGCGATGATTTCTTCGGGGTCGTAGCTGCCCGGCAACATGTAGGTGTTCGTCATGCGCGGCATCGGCGCGTGCGCGAACGACTCGCGCCGCCCGTTGCCGGTCGACTTCACTCCCATGAGGCGCGCGTTCATCTTGTCGAACATGTAGCCCTTCAAGATGCCGCGCTCGATCAGCGTGTTGCAGCTCGTCGCCGTGCCTTCGTCGTCGACTGTCAGCGAGCCGCGCCGTCCGACGAGCGTCCCGTCGTCGACGACAGTGCATTGCTCGGCAGCGACGCGCTCGCCGATGCGGCCCGTGAACGCCGACGTCCCCTTGCGATTGAAGTCGCCCTCGAGGCCATGGCCGATGGCCTCGTGCAGCAGGATGCCGGGCCAGCCCGAGCCGAGCACGACCGGCATCGTGCCGGCCGGCGACGGCACGGCCGTCATGTTGACGGCGGCCGTGCGGACGGCCTCGGCCGCGATCTCGAGCGGGCGGCCGTTGCCCGTGACGATCGTATAGTCGCCGCGGCCGCCGCCGCCGGCGTAACCCTGCTCGCGCCGGC
>Ga0207675_100004291_pt1 | contig 13783 bp, 9 predicted proteins | sample KBSSwiS42_FD_184305 | JGI IMG/M metagenome (GOLD analysis project Ga0207675, IMG submission 184305) | Switchgrass rhizosphere microbial communities from Kellogg Biological Station, Michigan, USA - KBS Switchgrass S4-2 (SPAdes) (version 2) | ecosystem: Host-associated > Plants > Roots >... | reverse complement strand
CGACGGTCGCCGGGCGGCCCTGTTCCACCTCGAAGGCGAGCTCGTGGGCGACGAACCCGGGCTCGTTGACCAGCCGCCGGTCGGCCTGGGCGATCTGGCCGTCCCGCAGCAGTCTGGTGCGGGCGGCCAGGGCCACCCGGACATGGGACTGGATCGTCTCGACCTGCAGGTCGACTGTTTCCTGGTCGACCTCGGCCTGGCCCACCACCGTCAGATGGCGGCCGTTCAGGTCCCGGTAGCGCTTCACCCCCGCGTTGACCACCCGGCCGTCCAGCCCGGAACGGACCTCCAGGGTCCCGGACCAGTTCTCGGCCACAAAGGTGGTCTCCAGCCCGGCCAGGTGCTCGTCCTTCATGCTGACGAACCGGCGCTGAGTCACGCTGGTCTGGCGGCCGTCGGCGTCGCGCCACCGCAGCCTCCGCAGCAGCGTCCCGTGGCGCATGTCCAGCTCCAGGTGATGCTCCAGGACCTCGGCCTGCCCGGCGTCGAACCACGGCCCGCCGGCCACCCGGAACCGCAGGGGCAGCCAGTTGGGCACGTTGACCAGGTCCTCGTTCACCACCGTGCGGCCGGCGATCTCGGTGCTGGCCCGGTTGTAGAGGCCGGCCACATAGGTGCCCGGGTAGTTGACCCCGTCGGCCTCGGCCTCGGGCAGGGCGCCCCGGGTCACGAAGTAGCCGTTGCCGACGGCGCACAGCGCCTCCCGCAGCCCCTGGAGGGCGGGGTCGAAGTCGTCGTAGGCCAGCGTCCAGACGCTCGGCGGCCGCTCAGTGCGCCGTCGCCGAAGCTCAGTGACGGCCTGCCGCTCCTGGAGTCGTCCCTTGGCCAGCGACGGCAGGTAGACGTCGTCCAGGGTGGTCACGACCAGGTCGGCGCCTCCCTCCAGCAGCAGGTCCCGGTCGTCCAGGCGGGCCACCCCGAGCGCCGCCATCGCGCCCGCCTTGGCCGCCCGGATCCCGCTGGACGCGTCCTCGACCACGAAGCAGGCGCCGGGGGGCACGCCGAGCTCGGCGGCGGCGGTGAGGAAGATGGCCGGGTCGGGCTTGCCCTTGGGGAAGTCGCGGCCGGAGATGTCGGCGTCGAACAGCTCCTGCAGGGTCATCCCGGGGCGGATGAAGTCGTAGTCCAGCCGCTGCTCGGCGGCGAAGGTGTCCAGCCGGATCCGCTCCAGGAACAGCTTGGCGTTCTTGGACGAGGACGCCCCCGCGACCCGGATCCCCAGGTGCTTGACGGTCAGGATGAACCGCAGGGCGTCGGGGAAGGCCACGAACCGGCCCTCCTCGATCAGCTTGACCACGCCCTCCTGCTTGGCCTCCGCGTACCGCTCGGCCCGGGGGCCGATGTCGGGCACGCCGAAGTGCTCAAGGGCGGCGCGGGCGCCGGCCATCCTGGGCTTGCCCGCCATGAGCTGCTGATATACCGCCGGGGTGAAGCGCTCGGCGGTCCAGCTGGTCTGGTCGCGCAGGTCGCGCCACTCGCCCTCCATCAACTCCCGGAGCGACTCACGCCATGCCAGCTCGTGTGGCGAGTCCACCAGCACGCCGTCCACGTCGAAGATCGCACCCTGGAACGCCATGGCCCTCACCACTCCCCTCAACGGCCCCAACCCGGTGGCCGCGGTTGGGTCGAGGCTAGCGGTGCGCGAGGTCGGGACGCTCGGTGACCTCTGGCTGGCCGACGTCGCCGAGCGCCTTGGTGTTGACTCGCCTGGGGGCTGGGGCCATCCTGCTTTGGGAACCGAAATGCAACGTTCGGGCAGGGAGGTCCGTTATGTTGCGTCGCCTGCTGGTCTTGTCCCTGCTCATCCTGATGGCCGTGGCGGTGATCCCAGCGGGTGGCGCCGGCGCTTCGGGCGCCGGTGGTGACCAGCTGTCCCGGGTCAACCACATCGTGGTCATCTACCAGGAGAACCACAGCTTCGACAACCTGTACGGCATGTGGGAGGGCGTCAACGGAGTCCGCGATGCCCCGCGGGCCCGCACCACCCAGGTCAACCAGGCCGGCGCCCCCTATGACTGCCTGCTCCAGAACGACGTCAACCTGACCTCGCCGCCGCTGTCGGCCAGGTGCACCGACACCACCACCGCGACGTCGTTCTCCAGCCACTTCCGCAACCGGCCGTTCACCATCGACGACTACATCCCGCCGACGGCCACCACCTGCCCCGCGCCCGGGGTGTTCGCCCCCAACGGCGTCCTCAACGGCACCGGCCTGCCCGGTGGCTGCACCCGCGACCTGGTCCACCGCTTCTACCAGGAGCAGTACCAGCTCAACGACGGCCGCCAGAACCGGTACGTGACCGGCAGCGACGCGGTCGGGCTGGCCATGGGGGTCTACGACACCCAGGCGCTGCCGATCTATGACTACCTGCACCAGGGCGGCCATCCGCACTATGCGATCGCCGACAATTTCTTCCAGTCGGCCTTCGGCGGCTCGTTCCTCAACCACCAGTGGCTGATCGCGGCCCGCAACCCGGTCTGGCCGAACGCGCTCAACGACGGCACGGGCGAGGACCTGCACTCGGTGGTGGACGTCAACGGGATGCCGAACAACTACCCGCTGTATGTCTCACCGGCGGGTAGCACCGTGCGAGACGCTGCCTTGACCGCCTCCTGCAGCCCGGGGCCGGGCCGTGGGCCCACCCCGCCGGGGGTGCTGTGCGGCGACTACGCGGTCAACACCATCCAGCCTCCCTACCAGCCGTATGCCCCCGGGACGCCGGTGACGCGGCGGCTCCCGCCCCAGACCGCTCCCACCATCGGCGACCGCCTGAGCGGCGCCGGGGTCGACTGGGCCTGGTACTCGGGTGGCTGGTCGAACGCCAACGGCGACGTCAACGCGCCCGGCTGGAGCAACGGCACCGGCCCGGCCTGCTCGGACCCCAACACGATCACCGGGGCGGTGTTCCCCAACTGCCCGGACAAGCTGTTCCAGTTCCACCACCAGGCGTTCAACTACTACGCCTCGCTGGCCCCGGGGACCGCCGCGCGCGCCGCCCACCTGCGCGATGAGGACGAGTTCATGAATCTTGCCGAGTCCTCGAACAAGGCCTGCAATCTCAAGCCGGTCAGCTTTATCAAGCCGGTCGGGGCCGAGAACGAGCACCCCGGCTACGCCAGCGCAACCGCTGGCAGCACCCACCTGGTCGAGCTGGTGCAGGCGATCCAGGACAGCCGCTGCGCCAAGGACACCATGGTGGTGGTCACCTACGACGAGTTCGGCGGCCAGTGGGACCACGTCACCCCGCCCGGCCAGGGCGGCAAGCGCGGCCCCCACGACGTCTTCGGGCCGTCGACCCGGATCCCGGCGCTGGTGATCTCGCCGTTCCTGCGCGGCAGCTTCGTGGTCGACCACACCCAGTACGACACCACCTCGATCGCGGCCACCATCGAGCGCCGCTTCGACCTGGCCCCGCTCAGCTCTCGCGACGCGGCTGTCCACGATCTGTCGAGGGTGTTCAACGCCAAGTAGGCCGCTTGTCGACCATCGGGGAGGTCACCTGCTCATGACCAAGTTGCAGCAACGCCTTACGCTGGCGCTGATGGCGACAGCCCTGCTCGCCCTGCTCCTCGTGCCCGGCGGCGCCGGTGCCTCATCCGGCAGCGCGTCGGTCGCGGGGCGCGACAAGCATGCCAAGCTCCCGATCGTCATCGGCCACCGTGGCGCCAGCGGCTACCGCCCCGAGCACACCCTGGCCTCCTACCAGCTGGCGATCGAGATGGGGGCCGACTACATCGAGCCCGACCTGGTCTCGACCAAGGACCACGTCCTGGTGGCCAGGCACGAGAACAACATCAAGGACACCACCAACGTCGCCGACCATCCCGAGTTCGCCGACCGCGAGGCCACCAAGGTGATCGACGGGGTGTCGGTCAGTGGCTGGTTCACCGAGGACTTCACCCTGGCCGAGCTGATGACGCTCCGGGCCAAAGAGCGCCTCCCGGCCGTCCGCCCGGCCAACACCGCCTTTGACGGCCTCTACCAGGTCCCGACCTTCCAGCAGGTCATCGACCTGGCCAAGCGGCGGCACGTCGGCATCTACCCGGAGACCAAGCACCCCACCTACTTCCGCTCGATCGGCCTGCCCCTCGAGGAGCCGCTGGTCCAGACCTTGCGGGCCAACGGCTACCGGGGCCGGAACGCCCCCGTGTTCATCCAGTCGTTCGAGGTCGGGAACCTGCAGCAGCTCAACCGGATGACGAACGTCCCGCTCGTCCAGCTCATCGACGCGACCGGCAAGCCCTACGACTTCGTCGTCTCCGGCGACCCGCGCACCTACGCCGACCTGGTCACCCCGGCGGGCCTGGCCGAGATCGCCACCTACGCCGACGGGGTCGGGGTCAACAAGGACCTGATCGTGCCCCGCGACGCCCAGAACCGGCTGCTGTCGCCGACCACCCTGATCCGTGACGCCCACCGGGCCGAGCTGCTGGTCCACTCGTGGACGTTCCGCCGCGAGAACACGTTCCTGCCCGAGGACTTCCGCCAGGGCAACCCGGCCAGCCCGGTCTACCTCCAGGCGACCGGCGACTTCCCGGCCGAGCTGCGGCTGTACTACAAGCTCGGGCTCGACGGGGTGTTCAGCGACAACTCCGACGTCGCGGTCGCCGTCCGCCACCAGGTGTTCGCAAGGAGCTAGCCCGGCCCAAGGGGCAGCTGTTCGCGGGCGTGTCGCTGGGCGGCCGCGTCCAGGCGGGTACCGCCGCGCTGGAGGCGGCCGTCCAGGGCGGTGTAGCGGTGGCCGGCGCTGGCGGTCCGGATGGCCTTGGCCAGGGCGCGCCGCGAGCCCACCAGCACCACCAGCTGCCGGGCCCGGCTGACGGCCGTGTAGAGCAGGTTGCGCTGCAGCATCAGCCAGGCGGTCTGGGTCAGGGGCACGACCACGCACGGGTACTCGCTGCCCTGGGCGCGGTGCACGGTCAGGGCGTAGGCGTGGGTGAGCTCATCGAGGTCGTCGAACCCGTAGCGGACCTCCTGGTCCTCGTCCATCAGCACGAACAGCTCGGAGGTCTCCGGTGAGATGGTCGTGATGGTGCCGACCGACCCGTTGAACACGCCCTTCTCGTAGTCGTTACGGACCTGCATCACCTTGTCGCCGGGCCGGTAGGTGCGGCCGGCGAAGCGGCGCTCGGGCTGCCTGGGGACGGCCGGGGTGAGCACCTCCTGGAGGCGCTCGTTCAGGGCGGCCGAGCCGGCCGGGCCGCGGTGCATGGGGCAGAGCACCTGCACGTCGCGCCGCGGGTCGAGGCCGAAGCGGCGCGGCAGGCGGTTGACCACGATGTCGACGGTCAGCTCGGCCACCCGCTCGGGGTCGTCCTCAGCGAACAGGAAGAAGTCGCCAAGGCCGCTGGTCAGCGGCGGGTGGCCGGCGTTGATGCGGTGGGCGTTGGTGACAACGCCGCTGTGCTGGGCCTGGCGGAACACCTGGGTCAGGCGGACCCGGGGGAGCACCGGGGCGCCCCGGCCGCCGGCCTGGAGCAGGTCGCGCAGGACCTCGCCAGGGCCGACGCTGGGCAGCTGGTCCACGTCGCCGACCAGCAGCAGGTGGGCGCCGGGAGGGATCGCCTTGACGAGCTTGTTGGCCAGGAGCAGGTCCAGCATGGAGGCCTCGTCGACCACCACCAGGTCGGCCTCCAGCGGCCGGTCCTGGTTGAAGGCGGCGTCGCCGCCCGGGCGCAGCTCGAGCAGCCGGTGCAGGGTCTGGGCGTCCATCCCGGCCAGCTCCGACAGGCGCTTGGCGGCGCGGCCGGTGGGGGCGGCGAGGAGCACCCGGGCCTTCTTGGCCTGGGCGAGGGCGACCACGGCCCGGACGGTGAAGCTCTTGCCACAGCCCGGGCCGCCGGTGAGCACGGCCACCCGCTCGGTCAGGGCGAGCCGGACCGCCGTCTCCTGCTCGGCGGCGAGCCGGCTGCCGGTGACCCCCTCCAGCCAGGCGAAGGCGGCCGCCCAGTCGACCGTGCGGAACAGGGGCAATCGGTCGGCCTGCTCGGGCACCGAGCGCAGGCGCAGCAGCCCGGCGGCCAGCGACACCTCGGCCCGGTGGAACGGGAGCAGGTAGATGCCGGCCACGCCGTCGTCGAAGCCGGGGATCGGCACCGGGTCGCGGATCACACCCTGCTGGCGCACCAGCTCGTCCAGGCAGGACTGGGCCAGCTCGGGCCGGACGCCGAGGATCTCCGAGGCCCTCGCCACCAGCTCCGGCTCGGGCAGGTAGCAGTGGCCGAGCTCGCTGGCCTGGGACAGGGTGAACTGGAGGCCGGCCTTGACCCGCTCGCCGCTGTCGTAGGCGATCCCGACGCCCTGGGCGATCTTGTCGGCGGTCTTGAAGCCGATGCCCCACACGTCGGTGGCCAGGCGGTACGGCGCGTGGGTGACGACCTTGATGGCCTCCTCGCGGTAGGCCTTGAAGATCCGCACGGCCAGCGAGGTCGAGACCCCGACGCCCTGGAGGAAGACCATGACGTCCTTGATGGCCTTCTGCTCCTCCCAGGCCTGCTCGATCATGGCCGTCCGCATGGGGCCGAGGCCGGGCACGCTGCGCAGCCGCCCGGGGTCCTCCTCGAGCACCCGCAGGGTGTCGACCCCGAACTGGTCCACGATGCGCTCGGCCATCTTGGGGCCGATGCCCCTGATCAGCCCGGAGCCCAGGTAGCGGCGGATGCCCTGGACGGTGGCCGGGAGCACGGCCCGGTAGCTGCGCACCTCGAACTGGCGCCCGTACATCGGGTGGTTGCGCCAGCGGCCCTCCAGGTGGAGGTGCTCCCCGGCCTGGGCCCCGAGCAGCGGGCCGACCACGGTGACCGGGTCGCCACCACGTTCGGTGGCGACCCGGGCGACCGTGTAGCCGGTGTCCTGGTTGCTGTAGGTGATGTGCTCCAGCACGCCGTTGAGCACCGCCATCGGAGCGGTCGCGGCCGGCGGCTGCGGGGACTGCGTGGTGAGGGTCAAGGGACTCCCCCAGTTGAGAACCCGGTCAGAACCAGGTCAGAACGGTGCCTCGTCGCGGCCGGCGGCCGCCTTGGCGGGCTGGCGGCCCCGGCGCGACCCGTTGCCGCCGTTCTTGGCCGGCGCGGGCTTGGGCGTGGCGGCTTCGGCGGGCGGCGGGCCGACGGGCGCGAACCGCATGCTCATGCCCACCTCCTCGGCGTCGACCTCGACCGACGACCGCCGCTGGCCCTCCGGGGTCTCCCAGGAGCGGCTCTTGAGCCGGCCGACGACCACGCACCGGGCCCCCTTTTGCAGGCTCCGGCTGACGTGCTCGGCCTGGTCGCGCCAGACGCTGACGCGGAAGTAGGACGGCTCGCCGTCCTTCCACCCGTCGGCGTCCCAGACGCGCTGGTCGACCGCGAGCCGGAAGTTGGCCACGGCCACCCCGTTGGGGGTGAAGCGCAGCTCCGGGTCGTCGGTCAGGTTGCCGGTGAGGGTCACCTGGTTGTCGCTCACCTTCGAGCTCCTTCCGTTGTTCTGCGTAGGACGATCCTACCCTGCCTACCGAACATACGTTCGAAATGTGACATCCACCGGGAGCCCGGCGAGGACTGGCGCAGGTGCTATGTGGACGAGCCGTTCGCCTGAGCGGTCAGCGGACCTTGCCCCGGCCGGCGATCTGGAACTGCCGCTCGACCTGGCCGTCGCGGACGCCGTAGGCCACGTCGAACATGTTCACGCAGGTGCAGGCGTGGCTCGGGATCACCTGGAGCCGGTCGCCGATGCGGACGCCGTCGCCGCCGGCGGGATGGCCGACGCCGTGCTCCTCGCTGAGGAAGTCCATGTGGAGGTCCGGGCGGCCCGCCACGACCAGCCAGTCGGGGACGCTGCCCATGTTGTCGGTGGTGAAGCACTTGCTGCCGGCGTCGACCACGAACCGGTCGTCGGCCGGGCGGGCGACGACGGTGACCAGCACCCTGGCCGCGGCGGTGGCCTCGGTGGCGATCCCAAGGCGCATCATCGTGGTGTCGTTGAGGGCGTAGGTGCCCGGGCGGAGCTCGGTCACGCCGTCGACGAACGCGCCCGTCCGGGCGGTCGGGGTCGAGCCGACGCTGATCTCCCCAATGGCGATGCCGTCGCGCCGGCACAGCTCCGCCGTCTCGACCAGGTCGAGGACCTCGCGCTCGGCGACCCGCCGCCGCTCCTCAGGCGCGCCCGCCCGGTAGGCGTGGCCGGCGTGGGTCAGGAGCCCGACCACCTCGACCCCTGGGACCCTGGCGACCCGGCCGACCAGCTCGGCGGTGGGCCGGCCGGGTGGCCGGCCGAGCCGGTGCAGGCCGGTGTCGACCTCGACCAGCACCTCGACGTCCCGGCCGCGCTCCCTGCCGACGCGGCCCAGGCCCTCGGCGACCTCGACCGAGTCAAGGCTCGCCCGGACCCTGGCCCGTTCCATCAGGTCGCGCAGGCGGCGGAGCTTGCCCTCGCCCACCAGGGGATAGGCGACCAGCAGGTCGTCGAGGCCGGCGTCGGCCATGACCTCGGCCTCGCCCAGCTTGGCGCAGGTGATCCCGGCGGCGCCGGCCTCGAGCTGCATGCGGGCGATCTCGGGAGACTTGTGGGTCTTGGTGTGGGGACGGAGCCGGACACCGGCCCTGGCGGCGACGGCGGCCATCTCGGCCAGGTTGGCCTCCAGCGCGTCCAGGTCGATCAGCAGCGCCGGCGTCTCCAGCTCGGGCAGGGTGGTCGCGCCGGTCGCGCTCAACTCGAGGGCGCCGGCGCCGGCCGGGTGCGGATCGCCCGGCCGGTGTCGCAGTCGAAGAAGTGGAACCGGGCCGGGTTCACCGACAGCCGCGCTGTGCTCCCGGTCCGGGCGGCCGTCCTGGTGTCCACCGCCGCCGTGAAGACGCTGGTCCCCTCGGCCGCGACCAGCGGGATGGGCGCGCCCGCCTCCGGGTCCTCGTCGACACCCTCGACCTGCACCGGCGGCGCCTCCACGGTGAACAGCACGTGGACCTCGGAGCCGAGGTCCTCGACCACCTCCACCGGCACCTCGATGACCGGCAGGCGCTCGTCTCGCCAGACGTCGGCGTCCTCGAAGTCCGAGGGGCGGATGCCGAGGATCACCGTGCGGCCGTTGTAGGCGTCCAGGTCCGTCCCGGGTGGGACGGGCAGGCGGTGGCTGCCGAACTCGAGCTTGTCGCCGGTGACGGTCGCCTGGACCAGGTTCATCGTCGGCGAGCCGATGAACCCGGCCACGAACAGGTTGACCGGGTTGTGGAACAGCACCTGGGGCGTGTCGACCTGCTGGAGCAGGCCGTCGCGGACCACCGCCACCCTCGTCCCTAGGGTCATCGCCTCGACCTGGTCGTGGGTGACGTACACGATCGTGGTGCCGAGCTGCTTGTGCAGGCGGGCCAGCTCGGCGCGCATCTGCACCCGCAGCTTGGCGTCCAGGTTGCTGAGCGGCTCGTCCATCAGGAAGGCCTGCGGCTCACGCACCATCGCCCGGCCGATGGCGACCCGCTGGCGCTGCCCGCCGGACAGGTCGGCAGGCTTGCGGGCGAGGTAGTCGAGCAGGGCCAGCACCTCGGCGGCCCCGCTGACGCGCTGCTTGACGACCGGCTTGGGGGTGCGGCGCAGCCGCATGCCGAAGCCGATGTTCTGCTCGACGGTCATGTGGGGGTACAGGGCGTAGTTCTGGAAGACCATGGCCACGTCGCGGTCCTTGGGCTTCTCGTCGGTGACCACCCGGTCGCCGATGGTGATCTCGCCGTCGGTGACCTCGTCGAGGCCGGCGATCATGCGCAGGATGGTGGTCTTGCCGCAGCCCGACGGCCCGACCAGCACCATGAACTCGCCGTCGCCGATCTCCAGGGAGACGTCCCGCACCGCCTGCACGCCGCCGGGGAACTCCTTGCCTACGTGCTCCAGCACGATCCTGCCCATCTCTGCCTCCTCAGCGGTTCGAGGCCACGACCGGTCGCAGCGCTCCCAGACGCTCATGGGTGAGGGTGGTCCGAAGGCGCTCGGCGGCTCCGGGGGCGGCGCCGAGCCGGTCGAGGCCGAGCAGCGCCGCCCCGACCACCGGCGGGGTGGTGACCTGGGTGAGCCGGGCCGCCGGGGCGATCCCGAGGATCCCGGACCGGATCCGCTCCAGGAAGGCCGGGGCCTCGCGGTGGAACAGGCCGCCGCCCAGCACCACCTCGACGTCGCGGCCGGTCAGGCCCAGCCGGCCGATCGCCGCCCCGGCCATGGCCACGACCTCGTCGACCTGGCGGGCGACCAGCTGGGCCGCCACCTCGTCGCCGGCCTCGGCCTCGGTGAACACCAGCGGGACCAGCTCCAGCACCCGCCGCTGCTCGATCCGCCCGAGGAACAGCGCCTCGACCAGGGCCAGGACCGTCGGCAGGCCGAACCAGCCGGGGACCAGACGGGTCAGCGTCGTCGTCGGCCCGCGGCGGTCCTCGCCGCGCAGGGCGGCACCGACCGCGGCCATGCCGATGTCGCGGCCGCCGCCCCAGTCGCCGGACAGCTCCCCGATCGCCGGGAAGCGCACCTCGCGACCGTCCGGGGCCACCCCGACGCAGTTCATGCCCGCCCCCACCACCACGCCGACCCCCCAGGTGCGCCCGCTGCCGGCGCGCCGCACCGCGAACACGTCGTTGTGCAACAGCACCTCGCGGGCCCAGCCACGGCCGGCGATGGCCGGGGAGAGCGCCTGGTCGTCGGCCGGGAAGTCGACGCCGGCCAGGCACCAGACCCCGACCGTGGCCAGCGGGCGCTCGGAGGGCGGGAGGCCGGCGTCCTGGCAGGCGGCCACGACCAGCGCTTCCAGGGTGTCCATGGCGGCGGGCACACCCAGGTGGTGATGGGAGGCCCCGGGCCCGCGAGCCGCCCCCAGCACCCCGCCGTCGGCGTCGACCAGGACCACGTCGGTCTTGGAGTTGCCCCCGTCGACCGCCAGGACCGCCGGGGCGGTCATGCCGGGGTCCACCCCTGGCCGTCCGTTGTAGAGTGAGGAAACTTTCCTAACCTACTCATGGTGGCTGAACAATAGCAGCCGCCGGAGATCGAGCGGAAGGGGCGGCCGTGGGCCTGAAGATCGCCGTGGTCGGGGGCGGCAGCACCTACACCCCCGAGCTGGTCCAGGGGTTCGCCACCCGCGAGGACCGCCTGCCAGTCGACGAGCTGGTGCTGTTCGACATCGACGCCGAGCGCCTCGGGGTGGTCGCCGGCCTGGCCGGGCGCATGCTGGCCCGGGCCGGCTGGGGCGGCCGCCTTGTCCAGACCGGCCGCCGCGAGCAGGCCGTCGACGGGGCCGACTTCGTGGTCGTGCAGCTACGGGTGGGCGGGCAGGCCATGCGCATGGTCGACGAGAGCCTGCCGCTGGAGTTCGGCTGCGTCGGCCAGGAGACGACCGGGCCGGGCGGGTTCGCCAAGGCCCTGCGCACCGTCCCGGTGGTGCTCGAGCTGGCCGCCGAGACGGTGCGCCGCGGCGCCCCCGGCGCCTGGTTCGTCGACTTCACCAACCCGGTCGGCATCGTCACCCAGGCGCTGCTGGACCGGGGGCACCGCGCCATCGGGCTGTGCAACTCGGCCATCGGCTTCCAGCGGCGCTTCGCCGCCCAGCTGGGCGTGGCCCCCGAGCGGGTGGAGCTCGAGCACGTCGGCCTCAACCACCTGACCTGGGAGCGTGCCGTCAGGGTGGACGGGGCCGACCGGCTGCCCGAGCTGCTGGAGCGGCACGGCCCCGAGCTGGCCCGCGACCTGGGGCTGCCGCTGGAGCTGCTCCGGGCCCTTGGGGTCGTCCCCTCGACCTACCTCCGCTACTACTACGCCACCGCCGAGGTGCTCGACGAGCAGCGGCGGCGGCCCTCGCGGGCCGAGCAGGTGGCCGAGATCGAGCGGGACCTGCTCGAGCTGTACCGCGACCCCGATCTCGACACCAAGCCCGAGCTGCTGGAGCGGCGCGGCGGCGCCTTCTACAGCGAGGCCGCGGCCGCCCTCATCGCCTCCCTCCACGCCGGCACCGGCGACACCCAGGTGGTCGACGTCCGCAACGACGGGGCCCTGCCCGGGCTGCCCGACGACGCCGTGGTCGAGGTCCCGGCCCGCATCGACGCCGACGGCGCCCACCCGCTGGCCCAGGAGCCGCTCGCCCCCGAGCTCCTCGGGCTGGTCCAGCAGGCCAAGGCGTACGAGCGCCTGGCCGTCGAGGCGGCGGTGACCGGCGACCGCACCGTCGCCCTCAAGGCGCTGCTCGCCAACCCCCTGGTCCGCGAGTACCGGGTGGCCGCGCCCCTACTGGACGCGCTCCTCCAGGCCAGCCGCCCCTACCTGCCGAGGTTCTTCCCCGACTGAAGGGGTGTGGACAACGGAGGGGGGTGTGGACAACCCGGCACCCCTCTCTTACCGGTGGGCTACCCTCCCGGTTGGGGCCTCTTGCACGGTGGGTCGGGGTCAGGCGCGATCGGTCAGCAGGGTGGGTCGGGGTCGGGCGCGACCAATCAGCGCGGTGGGTCGCGGTCAGGCGCGACCCGCCAGCTCGCTGGCGTGCCGCTGGACCTTGGCGAGGGCCTCGACCGCGTCCTCGATCCCCCGCCGGCCGGCCCGGAAGACGTTCTCGTCCAGGTACAGGGTCCGGCGCAGGCCGGCGTCCTCGGCCACCGGGAACGACATCCGGGCCGGGTCGAGCCGGTCGGCGTGCTCGACCGCGACCGGCAGGCGCGACAGGGCCGGCTGGAACAGGTCGTAGCGGCTCATCGGCTCGTAGCCCTCCCAGGCGTCGACCCCCTCGGCCTCCAGCGCCTCGCACACCCGCCGGTTGGTCGCCCCGGCGAAGGCCTCCGGCTCGATCAGCACGATGTAGCGGTAGAAGCTCCAGCGGGTGATGCGGGGGTCGGGCGGGAGCAGCCGGATCCCCTCGACCTCGGTGGCCAGCTCCTGGAAGTGCCTGGCCGCCTCGGCCCGCTCGGCCTGCTGGCCGGGCAGCCGCTCCAGGGCACCGAGGAGCAGGGCCGCCTGGAGCTCGCCCAGCCGGTAGTTGGCCCCGAAGGTGAACTCCCGCTCCTCGGGGTCCTTGGCCCGCCCGCAGTCGATCAGCGAATGGGCCCGCCGGGCCAGCCCGGCGTCGTCGGTGAGCAGGCTGCCGCCCTCGCCGGCGGTGAGGAGCTTGGTGGACTGGTGGCTGAAGGAGCCGAACTCGCCGAACGACCCGGCGCCCCGGTCGCGCCAGCGCTGGCCGTGGGCGTGCGCGCAGTCCTCCACCAGGGCCAGCCCGTGGCGCCGGGCGATCTCGGTGAGGCGGTCCATGTCGGCCATCTGGTGGCCGAGGTGCACCGGCATGATGGCGCGGGTCCGGGAGGTGACGGCCGCCTCGACCTGGTCGGGGTCGACGGTCAGGGTGCCGGGGAGGACGTCGCAGAACACCGGCAGCGCCCCGGCCGCCATGGCCGCGTACGGGGTGGCCGCGAAGGTCAGCGCCGGGACGATCACCTCGTCGCCCCAGCCGATCCCGAGGGCCTTGAGGGCGACCTCCATGGTGACGGTGCCGTTGGCCATCACCACCCCGTGCCGGGAGCCCTGGTAGGCCGCGAACCGCTCGGCGAAGGAGGCGGCCAGCGGCCCCGGCTCGGGGAACCCGCCCCAGCGGCCGCTCCGCACCACCTCGGCGACCGCCTGGGCGTCGCGTTCGTCGTGCACCGGCCAGGCCGGGTAGCCCTGGGGCCGGACCGGCGCCCCGCCGCACAGCGCCAGCTCCGCCATGTCTTCCCTCCTGTCCGGCGCCGGCCGGTGGCGTCCCGGCGCGGGGTTGACTTCCTTGCCCCGCCGCAGATAATGAGCGAGATGTGAGGAA
>Ga0207675_100004289_pt1 | contig 13786 bp, 9 predicted proteins | sample KBSSwiS42_FD_184305 | JGI IMG/M metagenome (GOLD analysis project Ga0207675, IMG submission 184305) | Switchgrass rhizosphere microbial communities from Kellogg Biological Station, Michigan, USA - KBS Switchgrass S4-2 (SPAdes) (version 2) | ecosystem: Host-associated > Plants > Roots >... | reverse complement strand
CTTGCTTTACTTTTTTTAGCAATTACAATTTCAGATCCGTCCCTGTGACCCAAATAACAAATTTTAACAGGCACCCCCTGTTCCCTGAGTTTCATTGCAAGCGGTACAATCATAAACGTGGCCTGTATTTGTTTTGCTTCCAGGGCACTTACTACAGTTGGAAAATCTGAAAAACGCTGTGAATTGAAATTGGTATTGGTTTTGGTTGTTTTAGATGCAAAATCTGTAACAGGACAGGTAAGATGGCAGGTAACAGGGAGATAACCAACAGTAAGCTCCCGTTGTGCTACATTATTTGGTCCTTCATGCACAACATCCCTTACGTTTACTGAACCGGTATTGCTCCATGGGCGATAACGAAGCAAACCAAGAGCAACGATTACAGTAAGAATGCCTGCAATAATAGTGGCAACAGATAACTTCACACAATTACCAGTTTAAAATTGAAATGTAATTTTCAAATTTAACGTATTTCGATAATAAGGTTTACATGATGGTGATACGTTGTTAAAATAAGCCGTCAACGTACCAACGGAAAGGACTTCAAATCATCAAAGCAAGCCTGGTAAAAACGTTTCAGTACCGAACATAACTGCCCTGTAAGGGCTATATGTCGGTAGCGCTGATATAACGATACAGATTATTGCCCCTTAGGGGCAATACAAACATCATTCAAACGGTTTGAAAATATATTTTTCATCTGCTCCTATGGGGCAAAAAGAAGGCGCTGTTTTTTTATTACCGACCTTTTGCCCCGATGGGGCATGCGTGAATTGATAGCTATCTATATTATTAAGAAAATTTTTTGCGTCGATGGAGTATTCACAATGTTTTCCGGATTGTGTGATCATTACGTCGCATGCAATCCCAGCTCATTCAAAATTTCTTTCATTGCATTTACCACGTCGCTGCCCGTAAGATCGCGGGGCCTTGAGGTATCTATTTGTAATTCACGGCAGATAGTTGCAGGACGATTGGATAAAACGAGCACACGGTTGGCTAACTGTGCGGCTTCTTCTATATCGTGGGTAACAAAAACAACTGTGCGTGGCCGTTGTTCAAGCAACCGGATCAATTCACGGCGCATTCTCAACCGGGTTTGATAATCCAATGCAGAAAATGGTTCATCCATTAACAAAATGTCCGATTCACCGGCAACTACGCGGGCCAACTCGGCACGCTGCCGCATACCGCCTGATAACTCGTGCGGGTAATGATTTTCGAAACCTTCGAGATGTATCAATTGAAAAAGTTCACGCAATTCATTTTCACGTTGCGCCGCGTTCGTAATGTAACGCAACCCCATACTTATATTTTCAGAGACTGTAAGCCACGGAAAAAGCCCATCATGCTGGTAAACCGTACGGATAATACCTTCCCGCTCTACTGTTCCCGAAGAGGGTTTGATATGGCCTGATAAAAGATTCAGTAATGTTGTTTTGCCACAACCGGATGGACCAACCAATACAACAAACTCTCCGTGGTTAACCGTAAGATTCAGGTTATGCAGAACCGGTAGTTCACCATAGGCATGTGAAACATCTTTTACTTTTATATGATTGGACGGGTAATTAACTTTCATAGCCCCACCGTACATTCGGGAGTTTCGTTAATTGAGCAATCAACCTGTCAATCCCCATGCCTAACGCACCTATTACAATCATATAGCAAACAGCAGAATCAAGACGAAGGCCATTGCGGGCTTCCCATATTCCATACCCTAATCCATCCTGGCAGCCCACCATTTCCGCGGCAACAATAACCACCCAGGCGATACCATAACTGACACGTAAAGCCGTAATTACCTGGGGCAGTACAGCGGGAAATGTAACTTTTGTTAATAGCTCTACTCCTTTATAATTATAATCTTTTGCGACGCGAAAATAAATTTTAGGAATTGTAGCCACCGCCGACATTGTCGCAAGCACCAATGGAAAAAATGTAGCCATGAATATTAAAAAAACAGCCGGTTTATCACCGATATGGAACCAGAGTATTGCGAAAGGAATCCATGCGAGAGGGGAGAGAAAGCGAAAGAAATTAAGCATGGGCACAAATGCATTTCTTGCTGCCGCATGCTGCCCCAGCCACAACCCCAGCGGAATACCCAGAACAGCAGAACCTGTAAATCCTATTGCGACCCTCCATAATGAAGCAACAATGTCATTAAATAAACGCCCGGATGCAATCTCTTCCTTAAAGCTTTTTAATACATCTGCAGGCGATGGTAATGCATAGGCAGGAAAAAGATGAAAAAAAGACACAAGAAACCAGATCAGTACCACAGAAAATAAAACGACCAGAGGTAATATCAGCCTGGATGCTTTTCCGCCTTTGGCAATTGCGGGTGATAAAGGTGTGAGCCGATTTTTATTGGTTTCATACATTGCGTTATCTTTTTCCGGAATGAATATCATTTTCCGATCACCGAAAATAAACCTAAACTGCGAGATGAAAAAAGAGGTGGCCCTGAATTATCACCAGGGCCACCTCTTTTCAAAATTATTCTTCTGAAAATTTATTTAGTTGCTTTCAATGATATGCCAAGATGTATATCATTGCGTATAAGATCATCTGGTTTTCCCGGGTAAACAATATTCCACTGGGTACGGTCGATATTGAATTTTGCAATAGCATCTACCTCATTTGCTGTAGTTGTAATGCGGGCGGGAAAAGAAATATTTTTCGTAATGCCTTTAATAGTAAGGTTACCGCTTACAGTATGTGTCGGGTTCGTCACTTTGTACTCATTGATAGATTCCTGGCGGGGATCGGTTGTATCTTTTACAGTACCTGAAAATGGTTTTACATCAGTAATTACAAATTTGGCTTCAGGGCTTTTTTCTACATCAAAGAAGTCAGCTGATTTTAAATGTCCGTTTAGTTTTGCGTTCATACCCGGATCTGAGCCTGCGGGGCCAGATACAAGAATGCTATTCATATCCAGCACAAATTCACCCCCTGTTAAGGTACTATCTGTTTCTTTAAGCTCTCCGCTCTTAACGTTTATGGTACCGGTATGATAGGCGCTCACTTTGGTGGCAACCCAATTTATTTTACTGGTCACAGTGTCTACTTTTAAGCTTATGCCTCCGGTTGGCGTTACTTCCTTTGCATCTGTTGCTACAGCTTTGTCAGAATCAGGAGCATTGTTACATGCAGAAAGTAAAATAACAGCTCCCGAAAAAATTGCGATAAAATTTTTTTTGATCATGATTGGTATTTAAGTGTGCTGAATAAGACAAACAACAAGTCAAATAATTATTCTGTAAAAGGTTACGAAACGATCTGTTGTATTGGCTTTAATTAACAGAGCAAAATTAGCGGGCACTCATCCCGGTGAACAATGATGCAGGATAAGAAAAACAATTAACCTATGTTAAGAGCCAACATATAATGTTAATACTATAATAAAAAAGAGGCCATCTCTTGTTTATTGAGACAACCTCCTATATAATTTTTATAGATGAAATCAACAACTCAGTCCAAACCCAAACTTATATGATGGATCTTTACTAATCAGGTTGATCATTTTACTATCGAAACTATAAATACTACTTTGTTTTATACTTCCTTGTCCGGGCATCGTTTATCACAGCTTTCCAGCTAAGCCCATAGCCAAAATCATACACATGGCCTTCCGAATCTTTATAGCACTTCATATCATGCGGCACATCTTCATTTTGTTTTTCCACTGTTTGCATATCAGCAGGCATTTGTAAGGGTAATAAGCCGGAAGGTGTGGCAACCCCGGTCAATATATCAAGAACAGCCTGGTCCTGCACGCCAAAGTTTGCAAGAATTGCATTTGCATTTTTTTCAAATTCAGTAAAAACCATTGGATTGCTGATCTCGACAGAAACTATTACCGGTTTGCCTTTCATCTTAGCATACGTATCATTAACCATTGTGAGATCGGTAATATTCGTGGCTTTGACAGATTTACCTTTGTAGCTACGGTTGGTAAATGATTCGAACTTATCGCCGCCAGCCAGGCTGGGGTCACGGGCATCTGTAGCCGTATATTCGCCATATTGAAGGCTGATAGGTAGATAACCATTGCCGCCTGCTTTCACATCATCTTTTTTATAACCATTTCCACTGTTTGGGCTGCTAATAAATACCAGCGCATAATCCGCTTCATCCGGGTTATCGGTAACCTTGAAATATTTTTTTATAATATTCATGTTTACGGGATAGTCTAATTTTTCAGGAGTTTCCATACCGAGAAAATTTCTGCCTGCCGGCGTGTATTTTTTGGGCACATACACTGTTTTGTTTTTTTGCAGCGGAAGTACGTTGTTTTTGTTTTTCAGCAATACCATAGATTTCAGTTGTGCATCATAACCTGCTTTCATAAATTCAGGTTTCCCTACAATACTTTTTGAAACTTCCGGATCGAGATATGGGTTTTCAAAAAGTCCTGTACGCAATATGTTTTTCAATAAGCGTACTGCAGATTGTTCAAAGCGGGCACGCATAAATTTTTCGCCATGCTCTTTTACACCTATATTATATGCTTCAATAACCGGCGCCGCATCATTATTACCACCAAACTGATCCACACCAGCCATTAGTATTTTATAATGACGTTCTGCAATGGATAATTTATCAACACCCCAGGGCTTGCCGGTAATGAATAAATCAACAGCAGCTTCATCGCCGGTTACCAACCAGTCGGTACAAACCACACCGTCGTATTTATATTTCGTTCGCAGCAGGTCAGTAATAATATAGGAATTATAATTGTTGGCCACGTTTTCATGATTCTTTGTATCCTGGTTCCAGGATATGGTATAATAAGGCATCACAGCCGCGGCCATACCCGTTTTGCCTGATAGCTTGAATGCACCTTCGGTAAACGGAGTAAAGTGTTGTGTAAAATTATTACCAGGGTACACTGCGTATTTTCCAAAACCATAATGCGCATCCCTGCCGCCTTCGCCACTGCCGCCACCGGGCCAATGTTTTACCATTGCATTTACACTATTATAACCCCACCCGCCGGCAATTTCTTTATTACCGGTTGAAGTTTGAAATCCGTCAATATACGCACGGGCCATATCGGCTGCAAGTTTTGGGTCTTCACCAAACGTACCGCTTGTGCGGTTCCAACGCGGTTCAGTAGCTATATCCACTTGTGGCGAAAGAGCGGTTGCAATACCCAATGCCCTGTATTCTGTAGCCGCAATGTGACCAAAGTTGGCTACAACAGATGGATCAAATGTTGCTGCCAGTCCGAGCGATCCCGGCCACATAGAAATAGAACCACCGGCCCCTGCATTAAACTCTGCATTGGCAACTGTGCCATGCCGCGGATCAGAACTATTATTGGCAGGAATACCCAGGCCAATACTTTCTGTAAGCGATTGTACATTGTTATTCCATTGTGCTGCCACTTCGGGACTTTGTACTGAAGTGACCAATACATGCCGTACATTATCTTTTACAAGAAATTCTTTTTGCTGATCCGTAAGGTCTGATGCTTTCGCACCGCTTTCCGGAAATTTTTTACCATTATATGTGCCTGCAAAAAAACCGGCAGGCGGCGAAGGAACAGGCTGATGCCTGCTGTATAACATAAGTCCTGCTATCTGTTCAATGCTCATTTGCGATGCAAGATCTTTTGCACGTATATCAGCAGGCAACCTCCAATCTTCATACTTATCCAGTTTTCCGTTTTTATTCAGGTCTTTGAAAGAGAGATTATTGACTGTAATTATTTTCACGCCGGATGTGGTTGAATAACCCAATACCGGCCCCTTGCTGTTGGTAACATATTTAATTATAACAGGCGTATCGCCAACCGGCTTCGTTGTATCGGCAAAGCCAGCAAACTTATCAGCAGAAAATGACAGCAGTGCTGCTGTAGCTAACAGGCCGGTGAACGGTATACTTAAGGAAATAATCTTTTTCATACGTATAATTTAAACAACCCTATTTTTTATGAAACAGTTTTTTTCAGGTAGGCAAGACTGTTAGCTATATTCTCAAATGGTTTTGGCGCATCATCCTGTTCTAAAAAGAAATGCTTCATGCCTGCGGCGGATGCGTTATCAAAAATCCGTTTGAAATCAATAAACCCTGCACCCAGTTCTACCGGTTTGCCACTTGCTTTGTCAATATCTTTTACATGCCATAATGGAAAACGACCAGGATATTTTTTAAATAATTCAACAGGATCATTACCCGAATGTGAAGCCCAGCCGAGGTCTAATTCCATAGAAAGGATCTCCGGTTTCAATTGAGTAAGCAGTACATCATACGGCACCTGGCCATCGATATTTTTAAACTCCGCTTCGTGATTGTGATAAGCAAATGTTATCTCCGCTTTTTTACAAGCTTCGCCGGTTTTGCCTAAAATATCTACTGCTTCTTTTATTTCATCGCCCGTATTCAAAGGAATATTTGCACAAACAAGATAACTTACGCCACCTTCTGCAACTCCATCTACCAGCTCCTGCATATTTTCTTTCAGATTTTTCATAGGTGGAATAGTGATAGGTTTACCATCTGCACCTACCGGTGGTTTTGCTCCTGCCGGCATTTTAAACGGAGCGCCCAACACATGATGCGATTTCCATGACAGGCCGTTATCCTTTAAAAGCGAAGCGAATTCTTTTGCTTTCAATCCATAGAAGCCACCTTTCATACTGAAAGCAGATTCGATTTCTTTAAATCCTATCCCTGCTATTTTTTTTATACCACCCGGGACGTCCTGATCAAGCACACCAAATAAAGTAAAGAGTTGTAAACCGGGATTAGTTACCGGGGCATTGTTAAATAAAAGACCCCCTGTTTTTGATAATAGAAGTCCCCCGAAAGCAAGTGCGCCGGAGTTTTTTATAAAATCTCTTCTGTTGTGCATAGTTGTTGTTTTTAAAGTTTGTAATTGTGTGTTGGCAAAAAAGAAATATATTGAAAATCGGGTTTAAACTTTTTATTTACCTGAATTTAAAGTATTTGATTGTACAGTATTTTTAAAATTGATCTGAACCATCTGCATGATTGTTTTATCATCGCCCGCTTTATCATTTTTAAATACAAAATATATTTTGTGAAATCCTTCAATAGGCGCAATGATCGCTTTCGTTTCCACATTCATTAGTTTCATGATCATGTCGTAGTCAATTTTAGGCGGTGCTTTCGGGGCAGCGGCTTTTGCGCCGGGTTTCTCCTTTGCTTTTGCGTCGCCATTATCCATAAATTTCCGGAAATCAAAATCTTTTGAGACTACCGTATCTGTTTTACCAATTAACTGACCAACCGGTGAGTCCAGGTGAACTTCAATAACACCACCTAATGCGCCTGCCCTTGGTTGTGCCTGCACTATAAACTGAATTTCTTTAATGCCCGTAAGATCAATGTTACTATAACCGAGATGCGCATTATGGCCCGTCATATAAAATGCAACAACGGGTGTAGTCACTAATTGCGCTCCTTTCTTTTCATCTGCTAATTGTGGATTTATCGAAGGGCTTCTCAGTGCAACAATATTTTCAGTTGAAAGATTTGTTGCTCCATTATTGCCTTTATCAGTATAAGCTGCTCTTAAAAGATAGCCACCTTTGCCATTTTCACCAGCCGGTACTTTGGTAACATAAGTACCCGTAAAAGGAATTGATGAAGTGGTCGCTTGTTTTTGAGAAAGACTCAATATATACTTTACCATCGTTTCTGCCTGTTGCTGTGAAAGTTTTGGATGCGCAGCCATTGCATGCGTGCCCCACACGCCACCGCCGCCATGAATCACCTTTGATGATAAATTAGAAATAGCGGTTGGATCGGTTTTATATTTTTGAGCGACATCATTATATGATGGGCCTACAGATGTTTTATCGATCATATGACAGGATTTACAATCGTTGGAATTGATCAGGTAAAGCCCTGCCGAGAAACCTGTCTTTTCATCAGCAGCCCGATGATTTTGTGCGATAGCTATCGGGTCAAACCCTTCCGGCACATAGTCAAAGTTAACTGCAACGAGATCGGGTTTAATTTTTCCATCAGCAATACTGCCATCTTCTTTGTCACTTACAGCAATTGAATACTCCAAAGGTTCATTTGGAAAAAAGAATGTTTTGTTTCCTTTAATAATATTGACTGAAACCCGGGGCGGATCGTTGCCTGCTTTTAATTCTAATGACTTACTGTTTGTTTCTCCTTTTGTATCGGTTACGGTCAATGTGGCTGTATAATTTCCGGGTTTATCCAATGTTATTGCGCCATCGGCCTCTGTAAATGTTTTTATAGTTGTGCTGCCCGATACAATCTTCCATTCATATTTTAATGCATCCTTATCATACTTATCGTAATCCATAGTTCCTTTGGATGAAAGATTTACGGTGAATGGAACCGCGCCAGCCATTTTATCTGCTGTGGCCATTACAGATGGTTTACGGTTACCTGCATTATATTCAATTCTGACAAGAGCAGAATTATCGTTGCCCCTGAACCAGGAAGAACCATATTCAAGAACATAGAGATCGCCTTCCGGGCCAAACTTCATATCGATAGCGCTGCTGAAATTTTCATTAGGCATAAATCGTTCCATTGATTTATAATTTCCCTTTTCATCCATGGATACAGACATGATCCAGCCCCGCATAAAATCGGTGGCCAGCCATTTACCTTCAAAATAACCAGGGAAAGGACGCTTGGCATTTTTAAAATCATCTTTGCGGAAAACAGGTCCGCCGGTTGCACTTCTTCCCGAACTGCCTATCAATTTAAAAGTATCTGATGCCGCGTACGGATACCAGATAAATGCTTTTTGAGCAGGTGGTAATTCTTTTAAGCCTGTATTGTTGCGTGAATTATTAACGGGATGTTCAGGGTTGAATTTTGCGCCGAATACTGTATCCACATAATTGTATTGAACATACGGTATATTATCTCCGATAAAATAAGGCCAGCCGAAAAAACCGGCTTTGCGTGCCTGGTTCAATTCATCATAGCCTCTTGCACCGAACTTAGTATCTTCTGATGCGTCGGGGCCTACTTCGCCCCAGTAAATAAAACCTGTTTTATTATCAATAGAAACACGCCATGGATTGCGGTCGCCCATTATATAGATCTCAGGTTTTGTTTTGTCAGTTCCTTTTGGAAACAGGTTTCCTTCCGGTACAGAATAACTGCCGTTATCTTCCGGGTGAATGCGCAAAATTTTTCCGCGCAAATCATTTGTATTACCTGCGGACCGCTGATCATCCCAGCTTTCACGGTCTGCTCTTTCATCAAGGTCAGAAGTTCCAGAAATAGGATTGGCTGTATTGTTACCGACTGTTAAAAATAAATTACCATCCCGGTCAAAAACCATTCCGCCACCGGTATGGCAACAGGTTTCCCGCTGTGTGGGCACCTCCAGGATTATTTTTTTTGTTGCGGCATATAATGAATCACCATGCAGTTCCCATCTTGCCAAAACATGTTTTGTATTCTCAGGATCGGCATAATACATATAGATCCAATGGTTCTCTTCAAATTTCGGATGAACAACGATCCCCATTAAACCTTCTTCTGCTTCGCTTACTACACCTTGTTTACTTGTATATTTTGTATTGACCGGGATAGTTGCAATCAGTTTGATCGTATTTGTCTTTGTATTAAACGACTTTACTCCGCCTTTACGCTCCACAATCAGCACATGCCCATCTTTTAAAAAATCCATTGCCATGGGTTCATCCATACCTTCAGTAAGAACAACTTTTGTAAAACGGTTTTCTTCCGGCGGTTCGTTATCGGCCATTGTTTCTGTTGCGGGCTGATTACAAGAAAACAGGAATGGAGTTATTGCTGATGCAAGGACCCTGAATGATAGAATGAGTAAAAGGTTAAAATTGTTCTTTCTCATGCGGTTTATTTTATTGCAGACTTATATCTAAGAATCAGGATAAGGGCTATAGATTCTTCAGCTTTCCTTTACGCTACGGAGTTGAAATATGGGCGGATAAATTTGAAAAAGAAAGCAACCGGGGGTTGCTTTCCAGACTAACTGTTTCATTCATTCACACCAGGGAACGGATAGTAGACACTACATTCCACAGTTGTTAGCCTCACAACGATTAAATATCTTTTACAAATAACTTTTCAGTTTTACTGCATTTGCGCATTCTGCATGCCTTCGCCCTGTGCTTTCAGATTCTGGCGTTTGAATAAAGACATATCAATTTTGCCAAAACGGTACGCGAAATTCAGGCGAACCATCTGCGGATTGTTTAACCTGTAATAATCCTGTACAAATCCAACGCCTTCGGAATGCTGATCAGATTTACGGGTCCTGAAAATATCGTTAAAACTCAGCGTTACAGAAGCTGCATTGTTTTTAAGGAACGTTTTCTTAAAGGCAACATCCACGCCATAGAACGGTCGGATATATCCCTGTGAAGAACTTTGTGCCTGCGACATAGGCGGGCCAAAACCCTGGTTATTATTTATAGGTAAATTGGTTTTGCTTTGATAATCCAATGACAATTGTATTGTAAAACTCTTTGGAAGTTTGAAATTGTTATTCCATTTTCCAAACATACTCCACAAAGCATCCTGCGAAGAGCCGGATATATTATCTGTATTGATTTTTGAATTATAGAAATTGATATTTGTTGTCATGTCCCACCATTTTTGAATAGCGGTAATGGATGTTAATTCAAGTCCATACGCATCGCTTGAATTGGCATTTACAAAGGTGCTGATATAGTCCTGCTTGCTGGTGGATGGGTTTATTTCCTGGCCGAGATATCTTGTTATCAGGTTTGTGGTATGCTTGTAATAAACCGAAGCGAGAAACGTGTTTTTGTTTTTAAATGTTTTGCTATACGAAAATTCACCGGAGGTCGTAAATTCAGGCACAAGGTTCGGGTTACCTCTTGTAATATTCAGGCTGTCCGTATAATCTGTATACGGTATTAACTGGAAGAAATTGGGCCTGTTAATCCTTCTTGTTGCACTGATCTGCAATTCCTGGCTATTCTTCAACTTCTGGCTGAGGAACAATGACGGAAATAAACTGATAGGATATGTATTACTGAATTTCTGACCTGTATTGGTTAATTTGCCATCATAATCTGAGCTTTCAGCCCGCAACCCCACTTTATATCCGAATCCTTTTTTTGTAGAACTTGAAAAAGACAGGTACGCAGCATACACGTTGTTCGTGTTTTCATAGTTGCTGGTAGCCGAAGTTATTTGAGTATAGTCGGTAGCGCCGGGCGGTTGTATAAATGTTTCATTATTGTTTGCGATACGGTTTATCTGCGCCCGTAAACCTGTTTCAATTTTTGAAACGGAAGTCAACGGTTTTACATAATCAGTTTGTATAGTCAGGAATTTATTGTTTCCATCGCTGATCACTTTTTGCAGTTGTGTACCCTCTATCGATGATTGATCGTAATAATTTGTTGTATAAAACGCATCCGATTTATTTTTTCCTGAGAAAAAATTCAGGTCGGCTGTCCATTCTTCACCCTCTTTCGCGAAGTTGTGTTTCATGCCCAGTTGCAGGCCGTTGGCATTAAATTCCCTCGACGAATTTGAAAGACGCTGACTGTATTCGCTTGAACTTATCGAGTTAATAATGCTTTGTGTATTGATATCAATCGTTTCACCGGGCTTAAACTGACCATGAACTTTGATACCGCCTACTGAAAGTGTAGTTCTGTTTGTAATAAAATAATCAAGTCCCAGTTTTCCGAATATGAAAGCGCCTTTAGTATTATTCTTGTTATTCTGTAAAATATTCACATCAGAACTGTCAGTATAGTTATACCGGTTCGTAGTACCTGTAGTCTGATTTCTCATACGGTTCAACATAACTGCCGCGGAGAAATTTATTTTATTTTGTCTTATATTAAAATTGCCACCTCCATTGTATCCACCTCTTCTGTCTACACCCGCCATCAGGTTACCATTGTATCCTGTTTTCTTATTTTTCTTTAAAACAATATTCAGGATACCGGCATTACCACCAGATGCATCATACTTGGCGGAAGGATTAGTGATTACTTCCACACTTTCTATCGCATCTGCAGGTATCTGGTCCAGGGAAAGAGTAGTAGGCCGGCCATCAATATATAATTGAGGGGACGCATTTCTCAGTTTTACATTGCCATCAATATCCACCTGCACGGAAGGGACATTGCGCATTACATCCACAGCAGTACCGCCGGCAGTAACAATGTTTTTATCTACGTTAAATGTTTTTTTATCAATATCCAAAGTCATCAATGGCTTGCTGGCGGTAACGACTACGCCCTGCAACTGTTTAAAGTCCGATTGAAGTTTAATGTTACCAAGATCTTTATCAAAAGCATTCAGGGCTTTGGTCATGTTAGCCATCTGTTCAGAAGGATCTGCATTTGGTTTTGCACCACCCGCAGTCGGCATTTTCATTTGAAAAGAAATTTCCTTTTCATAAGGAATATAACCGGTAGCTGAGACCTTCAGTTTTAGTTTTCCAAACATTGGCAAACCATCCAGGCTGAACTCACCATTATTTTTTGTGGTCATTGCTTTCAGCAAAACATCTTTATTCTGTTTTGATTTGGCATCGAATTTATTCTGCAGCAGTAATACAGATACATCGCCGATCGCTTTGTCAGCGCTGTCAATTATTTTACCGTATATATGACCAATATTGGCCTGCTGCCCCCCTGCTCCTCCGGGCATTTGTGAAAAACCGCGGAGAGAAACCAGTATCACAAAAACAAACAGTATAATTTTTTTCATAAAAGCTTATTTGACCGGCACAAAAGTATCTGTGATCTATGATTTTCAATAGCAAATGAGACGAGTGGTAAAAAATCTGCGACGAAAAAGGAAGCTGAATGTAAACACGTATGATTGTTAGTTTTTGAAACTCAAGCAAAAAAACCGCGGGCATTAAAGGCCCACGGTTTTTCGGGAAAATATGATTGTGACTTATTTCGGCATTTCGAAGATCTTAGGATCTATTTCCTTGTTTATTTCTACTTTAGTTACCGTAGCTGAAAAAGAAAAACTCCCTCCCATATCCGTATCAATTTTGTGTGGTAATACATACCCGAAATCAGTTTTCTGATAATCGGAAAATGAAACAGTTATTTCTACGGGTTGTCCCATCATGTCCCCTTGCTTAACCGCTTTTTTAAGGTAATAAGTAGCAGGATCTATAAAATAGGTGGTTGTTGAACTGTCTTTTGAAGTAAGTTTTATCTTATACAAATCGCCTTCTTTTCCCTGTAATTCGGCCTTACCGCCTTTTGCAGCATAATTGATCAATTCACCTCCGACATAAATCTGGTCTTTTGCCGATTTATATTGATCATCTGGTAAAGCCACCGCAGTGGTAGAGCCAGCCATTGGGTTAATCATCCATCCGCCTTTTTCATTCAGGGCCTGGATAATTTTTGAGCCATTAAATTCCGTTTCAGTTTTAAAACCTTTGCCGTTCAGGATAGTAGTGATTACCGGCGCATCACTTCCCATGATCTGCGCGGTACTTTCCATGTAAATGGATTTGATTTTGCTGATCTTATCCTTTCCGCCAAGGGCATCAATGTGTTTAGCGATAATTTCATCGGCTGTTTGCGCGAAAGAATAAATCCCGCAAAACAATGTTGCAACAGCCAGCAAGCTAAGTCTGAGTAATTTCATGCGATCGAGTTTAAAAATTTAGAGTGTATGTTTATTTGAAGATAGAGATTCAAATTTAAGTCTAAAAGTTGCTTTGCTTCACGAATTCATTTTACCCATATCCGTTCATCAGTTTACTTTGCCCGTAATTGATGTAATAGCATCCCGATAGTTATCG
>Ga0207675_100004286_pt1 | contig 13793 bp, 10 predicted proteins | sample KBSSwiS42_FD_184305 | JGI IMG/M metagenome (GOLD analysis project Ga0207675, IMG submission 184305) | Switchgrass rhizosphere microbial communities from Kellogg Biological Station, Michigan, USA - KBS Switchgrass S4-2 (SPAdes) (version 2) | ecosystem: Host-associated > Plants > Roots >... | reverse complement strand
TGGGGCCCCGCGCGCAGCGCGAGCGAAGCGAGCGGAGGCGGGGGAGGGGCCCCGACCGAATTCACTTCGGTCGGGGAGGGGGTCTGCCTCAGACCCCCTAGAAGAATTGACGCGTGGCCGGCGCCTGAGCAATCCTCGCGCCCTCTCACACTCGAGGAGTCTGCATGGCCGCCAAAGAGACAGTCGTTTCCAACTTCAAACTGATGGGTCGCGAGATTCTGTCTTCGTACGCGAACTTCACGCTCGAAGGGGAAATCACGGCCAAGGTGACGCGGGGCAAGGAGACCTGGACGATCACCGAGCGCAACGGCATCCCGAAGGGCACCTCCGACGGTGAGAACGAGGCCGTGTACATCCCGAACGACAAGGCCATCAAATCGATCGAGAAGAACATCGCGCCGCTCTTGCCCAAGAAGGTCACGATCAAGAGCCCGCAAGACATCCTCGATGCGGCTTCCGCGTTCGACATCGCGATGGTGAAGAAGGCGGGCCCGAACAAGAAGCTGTGGGGCGGCAACGCCTGTCTCGCCGCGTCGACCGCATTCTTCCAGACGCTGCTCAAGGCCAGCGGCTACGAGGCGTGGGAGATCTTCGCCGGCAAGGACACCAAGACGTTCTACTTTCCGAACATCGCCTTCAACATGGTGTGTGGCGGCGAGCACGTGCCCGGCACCAAGCAGGACATCCAGGAGATGTTCTTCTTCGCGATGAAGGCCAAGTCGCTCAAGGAAGTGTTCGAGGTCGGCACCAAGTTCTTCCGCCAGTTCGAGAAGAACCTGGTGCGCGACGGTCTGCCCACGGGCACGGCCAAGGAGCGCGGCTTCGTGTTCCCGGTCAAGGACAACTTCGAAGGGCTCGAGCGCATCAAGGAGTGCGCCAAGCAGCTGGGCCTGGAGGCGACGGACTACGCGATCGGCACCGACAACGCCTTCAGCGAGATCCAGAAGGGCGAGGACCTGGTCGAGCAGGGCATGTACGACATGCGCTTCTCCGGCGGGGGGCGCAAGACGCGCGAGGAGATCGTGGAGTTTGACGGGACGGTGGTGAAGAGCGCCGACAACTTCGTGACCATGGAGGACCCGGGCTCCGAGCACGACCTGGCCGGGCACAAGCTGATGAACGCGCGCTACGGTGATCGCGTGCAGATCGTGCTGGACGATATTGCCGTGACGCAGATGCGCTTCATCATCCCGTTCCTGTGCGGCAAGAAGCGTGAGGATCGCGCGGGCAACAGCGTGCTCATCAAGCTCAACCAGGCGGGCACCTTCACCGAGACGCGGCTCGCGATCGAGATCGTGCTGGGTCTGGCGGACACGAAGCACGTCGAGCAATTCTTGAAGGCGCGCGGCGACCTCGAGGGCATCCTGACGGAGTGTGAGAAGGTTGGGGTGGAGAGCCTCGAGGACGCGCTCGAGAACATCCGCAAGGGCGGCTTCTCCGCCTTCGTGTCGCACCGCTCCACCGAGGGCTCGAGCGAGTTCTTGCCCTACATGCCGCTCATGTACGGTCCCTTGTCGCGGCGCCTGTGGTTCAAGGCTGGCGCGCCCAACGGTGAGCGCAACCTGCAGAACTACAACCCGATGCTGCGTGCGGAAGAGCAGATCCGGGCTCGCGGCATCAAGACGGTGATCGCCGGCTTCCAGGGTTTGCCCGCGGGCGTGAAGATCCCGGCGCTCAGCAAGTCCCCGGCGGCCAAGGCGCCAGCGCTGAAGGCGCCCGCGGCGGAAGCTCAGATGTCCGCCGAGTGAGCGAATTGCTTGCTGGAGGCGCGGCGCTCCTGGCTTCTGTTCGCACGCGCGACTGCGCTGCGAGCGTGGGCTTGGCGCGTCGCGCTCGGCGGGGGCTGCCCGCGGACAGCCCGCTGAGCTTTGCGGATCATCATCCAGCACCACAGCCACTCCATCGCTTTGCTCGGTCCCGGGCCCGTACCGGAACACGGTGGGCGCTTCGCGCTGGCACATTACAAGCGTGCGTGGGCCAGGCTCCATTCCAGCGATATCAGGCAGGCCGTCAGTGATCTGAATGCCACTCTGGGGCAGGCACGGGCTATCGGCGACGAGCAGCTCGAGGGTGCGGCCTTGACTGGAAGGACGATCTGCACAGTCCGAGATCGGGCGCCTGCGCCGGACTGCTGATCAGCGCTTGCGAGAGCTACTGTCACGAGTGTGTCATGCGCAGGCGCGGCCTCGCGGCGAGCTTTCGCTGCGACCGGAGCGCCGTACCCCGTCTGTAGAGTGCCCAACCTTTGCGCAGAGCCCGCGCCGACGTCCAGTCGACTCGAGCAAACTCGGCGCCCAACCAGGAGCGATAGAAGCAAATCGCTGGCAGTGGGGCGACGCCTGACTCAGCCCTGGTCACGTCGACCACGCGCACACGATGCCCGGAACCGAGCGCGACGACCATTGCTCTAAACAGCGGAGTCCCGAGCATCGATCGCCACGGCTTCGGCAGACTCTGGCGGGTCGCGACGTTCGTGTCCGAGGCCCGTCTATCATGTGGGGCGCTCGACAACGGGTTGGCGTCATCGGGCCGCCTCGAGCCAGTCACGGATCAACGCATGTTCAACAGCATGGAGGGTTTGATGAAACCAAAATGGCTGAGTCGAATTGTTTCTGTTCTGACGCTCAGCGCGCTCAGCGGCGCAGCACACGAGGAGGGGAGCACAGGCCCCCAGGTCGTCATCGACTGGAACAACCAGGTCTTCACCGCTTGCGCCAGCGAAACTGTGCCGCTGCCGCAGCAGCGCTGCTCGCGCGCGCTGTCGATGGTGCACCTGGCCCAGCACGACGCCGTCAATAGCGTCGAGCCGCACTACCGGCGCTACGCCTACCATGGCCGGGTCAATCATGCCGCGTCGCCGGTCGCCGCGGCCGCCTACGCCGCACACGACGTGCTGGTCGATCGGTTCCCGAGTCAAGCGGCCACTTTCGACGCGCTGCTGGCGACCTCGATCTCCGGAATCACGATGAAGCAATTGGACCGCGGCAAGGTGATTGGGCAGGCCGCTGCGCACGCGATCATCGCGCTGCGTGCCAACGACGGCTTTGACGCAGTGCTCACCTACACGCCCAGTGGTCTCGTCGGGCGCTATGCCTACACGCCGGGCATCACGGTCGTCACGGCGCGGGAGCTCGAGTTCCTGACTCCCTTCGCGCTGGACGAGAAGGACCAGTTTCGCGCACCTGGCCCGTACGCGCTCGACAGCGCCGAGTACGCCGCGGACCTCAACGAGGTCAAGGCGATCGGTTCGCTCACCAGCGCGCTGCGCACGGCCGACCAGACCAGCGCCGCAAACTTCTGGTTCGAGGCGACGCCGATCGGCTGGAACCGCATAGCCCGAACGGTGATCGCGGACAGTTCCATCGACCTCTACCAGACCGCCCGTGTGTTCGCGCTACTCAACGTCGCGCTGCAGGACAGCTGGATTGCCGGCTGGGACACGAAGTTCCACTTTGACTTCTGGCGCCCGATCACCGCGATCCAGCAGGCGGATCTCGACGGCAACCCGGACACCGAGCTCGACGCGAGCTGGGCCCCGCTGCGCCCGACCCCGGGTGTCCCGGAGTACATCTCGACGCACAGCGCCCTGGGTGAGGCCGCCGCGGTGGTCCTGACCGAGACCCTGGGCCCGAGCGCGTTCACGATGACGTCGACGACGGCACTACCGGCGGGCAGCACGCGTAGCTTTACCGACTTCTACTCCGCGAGCTTCGAGAACACGCAGTCCCGCGTCTGGGTCGGCGTGCATTTCCGAAAGGCGTGCGAGGACGGCCGTGCGATGGGCCACGAAATCGGCGAGATCGTCGCCGACCTGCTACCGCGCAGGAATTAGACGGCGGCGTCCGCCATGCGACCAGCGCTGCTGCTCGTCCTTCTTTGATCGCCAACGCTCAGAGCTGCTCCTGGCTGGCAGCCCCAAAAAAGCGTCTCAAAGCGTGCTGCCCGGTGCCGTTCCGTGACCTGAGGCTTCGGCCTCTACGTCACGGAGTGATCCACCGATGAGACTCAAGCCCACAACCGCGCTGCTCGCGTTCCTCGTCCCATTCGGGGCTTTGCACTGTTCGGATCCGGGCCGCACTGACTCTACGCTGCTCGATTCGCTGGAGCGCGTGTGGGCGCCTGCGGGGGAAGGGCAACAGGAGCAGACGCCGGTGCCCGAGAACTGCCGCAGTGTGGCTGTGCAGCGCCACGTGCGCGTGGCTGACACCAGCGGCGAAGCGAGCTGCCTGTTCGACGGCGCTAGCTCACAGCTGGCCTGTCGCACGGCGCTGGGGCGCTCGGGTGAGGTCACGATCAGCGACTTTGCGAGCCTGTCCGACTTCGTGGAAGCCGGGCACTCGCTCGGCAAGATCACCAGTCTGCGCGAGCTGCGCCGCCGGGGCGATAGCGTCTGGGTCACCAACCACGAATACGACGAGCTCGGGCGCCTGGTACGCAGCCGCGAAGAGCGCTCCGAGGGTGAGCTGGTCTACAACTACAGCGACTTCGACGCCGCCGGCCGTCCGCGCCAGGCGCTGCCCACGCGTGCCACGCAGCAAGCCTTCGGCTGCGACGCGGCGCCCATGGCGATCGAATACAGCACCGCCAGGGTCAGCTACCGCTACCAGCTGTCTGGTGGCTGCGGGCTGACCGACTACAGCGTCGTCGAGCACTACGATGTGCTCGGCAATCGAGTGCGCGTCGAGCGCACCAACCTGGAGGGCGCCGAGACGACCTTCGAAGCCAGCGCGCCGCTCTCCACGCTGCTGGTCTGCGACTGAGGCCGGCGGCGCGGCGGTCACCTGGCAGCGCGCCTCCTAGCCACACTAGGAGGCGTCTGGCGCGCGCGCAGGCCCTTGTCAGGCGCTCGCGACGGCGCCCCTGCCCGGGCGCCCACCGCGCGACCAGTTGGCGCGCGGACGCCGCCCCCCGCGCGGACGCGCGGCATCGGGCCGTGCCAGCCCCGGGCCGCCGCTGTTGCCGCTCGCGTTGCCGGCGCGCTGAGGTGCCCGCGCCGAGCGCTGCGGCGCGCGCTCGTTGCGTTCGGCGCTGCCGTCGTCTGCGGCCGAGCGCGGGGCCCTGCCCATGAACGGATGCTCGTTGACAACGGTCAGGCGCTTGCCGGTCAGGCGCTCGATGTCCCTGAGGTATTCGCGCTCCTCGCCGTCGCAGAGCGAGATGGCCGAGCCGCCCTTGCCCGCGCGGCCCGTGCGGCCGATGCGGTGGATGTACGTTTCGGGTACGTTCGGCAGCTCGAAATTGATCACGTGGGAGATGTCCTCCACGTCGATGCCGCGCGCCGCGATGTCCGTCGCCACGAGCACCTGGATGTCGCCGCGCTTGAAGCCTTCGAGCGCGCGGGTGCGTGCGTTTTGTGCCTTGTTGCCGTGGATCGCCGCCACCCGCTTGCCGGCTTTGTCGAGATGCCGCGCCACGCGATCGGAGCCGTGCTTGGTGCGCGTGAACACGACCACGCGCCGATAGTCTTCGCCCTCGAGCAGATGCAGCAGGAGATGCCGCTTCTGATCCTTCTCGGCGAAGTAGACGCTCTGCGCGACGACTTCTACCGCGGAGGAGATCGGGTCAACCGCGACCAGCTCCGCGTTCTTCACCAGGCCATTGGCGAGCTGGCGAATCGCTGCCGGCATGGTCGCCGAAAAGAACAGCGTCTGGCGCTGCGCTGGCAGCGCCTTCACGACCTTCTTCACGTCGTTGATGAAGCCCATGTCGAGCATGCGATCGGCTTCGTCGAGCACGAAGAACTTCACCTTGTCGAGCCGGACCAGCCCGCGCTGCATCAGGTCCAGAAGGCGCCCCGGAGTTGCCACCAGAATGTCGACGCCGCGTTGCAGCTCGGCAATCTGCGGCTTCTCGCTCACGCCGCCGAAGATCACGGTGTGCCAGAGGTCGAGGTGCTTGCCGTACGTGGCCAGGCTCTCGTTGATCTGCGCGGCCAGCTCACGCGTGGGCGTGAGGATCAGGGTATGCAAGGAGGCCTTCTCGCCCGAGACCGCGTGCGCGAGCTGCAATGCTGGCAGGCAAAAAGCTGCCGTCTTGCCGGTGCCCGTCTGGGCACAACCGATCACGTCTTGTCCGCGCAGTGCCACTGGGATGGTCGCGGCTTGGATCGGGGTGGGCGTGGTATAGCCCGCGTCAGCTGTTGCCCGGAGTAGTTCGGGCATCAGCCCTAGTTCGTTGAATTTCATGCTTGGTATTCGTTCTCATTCCGGCCACGGCGACGCCCGGTCTAAGGGGACCGCGCCATTTCGGTCGGTTTCTCTGGGTTCTTCCGGAAACCGGCCCTCTCCTCGGGAGCATCCTGGGGTTACAAGTCCTTGGGATACCAGCCTGGGGATGCGAGCGAGGCTCGCGACACTAGTCCCGCGCATTTTCCAGCGGGGAAAGTCCCAGTGCAGCTCGAGGTTTCTGCCGTTGCCGCCGTTGGGGTAGCATGGAATCCGCGCCAGCACAAAGCCTGGGGGTGATTTGGTGTGTCTTTTCGGGCGGACGGAGCCGGACGCCCACTGGAAGGGTGGACTCGCGCGCGCCTTCACCCGCAAGATCGCAGCGATGAAGCCAGCGAGTGAATTTGCCGCCCTGTCGGGCCGCCCGCTCACCTTTGCACATCGTGGCGGCGCGGGTCTCTGGCCCGAAAATACGCTCGAGGCCTTTCGTGGTGCCATCGAGCTCGGCTGTTCTCATCTGGAGACCGATCTGCGTCTGACGCGCGACGGGCAGATCGTGCTGATTCACGATCCGAGCCTGGAACGCACCACCGACGGCATCGGCAACGTGTCCGCGTATACGCTCGAGCAACTGCGGCGGCTGGACGCTGGCTACCGCTTTTCACCCGGCGGGCACGGCTTTCCCGCGCGCGGTCGCGGCGTGAAGATCCCGACCTTCGCCGAGCTCGTGGCGCTCTCTCCCAGCGTCTGCTTCAACGTCGAGATCAAGGAGCGGGGCCACCCAGACCTGCCCGAGGCGCTCTGGGAGTCCATCCGGCGCCATGACCTCGCCGATCGCATCGTGGTCGCCGCCGAGCAGCACCCGCTGCTCGAGAGCTTCCGAGAGCTCAGTGAGGGGCGCGTGGCGACATCAGCAACTAAGCGAGAATGCTGGGAGTTTTTGTTGGCCGGCGGGCTGGGATTGAGCTCCAGACTGGCCGTTTCGTATCAGGCGCTGCAGATCCCCTTGAGCGTCGGTGGCTGGCGCATTCTGACCCCGCGCCTGCTGGCAGCAGCGCACCGGCTCGGTATTGCAGTGCACGTTTGGACAATCGATGAGCCCGCACAGATGAGCCAGCTCATGGAGCTTGGGGTCGACGGCATAATGTCTGATTATCCGGACCGGTTGCTCGAAGTGGTGCGGACGCGTAACTCGGAATCGAGGTGATGTTCTGTTGACCAAGTTAGAGAAGGACAGCACGAAGATTTCGAACATCGCGCAGCAGATTTTCGAGGATCTGCAACGGCATATCCTCGGAGGCCAGCTGAGCGCGGGGGAGCGCCTGCTCGGCGAACGCGAGCTCGCCGCAAAGTACGGGACCAACCGCAACACGTTGCGCGAGGCCGTGCGCAAGCTGGAACAGGCACGCCTGGTCTCGGTGCGGCACGGCCGTGGCGTGACCGTCGCGGATTTTCGGCGCACGGGCACTCCCGAGTTGCTCGCTCCGTATCTGCGCGCAGGCCCCGACATGAGCGAGGTGGCCGAGATCATCGGGGACGTGCTCGAGCCGCGCATCTTGCTGCTCGAGTACGCGGCGCGCCTGGCCGTGCGGCGCGCGGAGCCCGCCGACATCGAGCGCCTGAATGATATCGGCGATCTGTTGATCAAGGCCTTCGAGGCGGGAGACGCGGCGGTGGTGGCACGCGGATTTCAGCGCTGGCTGGACGTGCTGGTCGAAGCCGGGCACTCGGTCTCGGTGCGCTGGATCGCCAACTCGCTGTTCGATGCGCTGCGCGACACGCTCGAGCGCTTCCCCAACCTGTGGGTGCTGGAGCCCACGTTCCCGGAGTATCTGACCGGGCTGGTGCGAGCGCTGCGCACGGGGGATGAAGAGGGTGCGGTGACGACCACGCGTGCCTACTACGAGCGCGTCGATCAGAAGCTGATGGCTCTGCTGCACGCGCTCGCCGGCATCACGGCCCCCAGCGCGCGCCCCGAGCCGGCGGAGGCCTCCGAGCCGCCCGGCTCCAGCGCAGAGGGCACCGAGGCAGAGAGCGCTGAAGCGAACGGCTCCGAAGCGAACGGCTCCGAAGCGAACAGCTCCGAAGCCGCGGGCAGCTAGCGCTCAGAACGCGCCACCGGCGCCGGCCATCGTGAGCACGCCCACGTCGACGCGGCTGCGCTCGTTCGGCTGCGCCACGGGGCCCGTGCTGCGTACCGCGCGCACTCCCGCATCCAGCACGAACACGAAGCTGCCCGACGCGATGCTCAGCGTCGGCAGCGCTTCGAGCTCCCAGTCGAGCGCCTGGGTGCCTTGGCGCTTGCTGTCCGAGGACAGGTTCCGGCGGGCGCGAGAGTCGACGCCGAGGCTCAGCGCCCGGCTCGCGCGGTAGACGGGCGCCAGGCGCAGCTCCAGGTTCTGATCGTCGCCCTCGGGGTCGGAGCCGACCAGCGCGTTCGCGGTCACGCCCAGGCGACCCCAGTCACGCCCCGCGCTGAGCCCGAAGATGATGTTCCCTTCCGAGCGAAAATCCCGCGGGTCGTAGAAGAGAGCCAGGCCCGCGTCGAGCCCAGCACCCCGCTGTTGCAGCAGGCCCACGCGAGCGCCGATGCGCGCGCGATCGTCGGGGTCTGCCCTGGCGTCGGAGACTTCGCCGTGCTCGAGCTCCACGCGCAGCGCGAGCCAGTCAAAGGGGCTACTTTCCGCGGCGGCCCGCGCCACGAAGCCGCGTGCCGCGCCGTCGTAGCCGGCTCGCGCTACACCGAAGGCATGGCCCCGAAAGATCCGCGGCGCCAGCGTGCTCGGCAACACGTGGCCACCCGCGGCGGCTTCCGCTGCGGAGGAGGGTGGGGCATTCTGCGGCGCGGCGCCTTCCTCGGCTCGCGCGACGGACACCACCAGCACCAACGCTGGCGCTACCAACCAGAGGCTGCTCTCGCATCGCATGCTCTGCTCCTCGCCGTGGGGCCGCCGCAACGGCTGTGTCGCGACGACGCTTACGGCGGCGAGCCTAGCGGCCTCTCATGGACTCCTCATGGACTCACGGTGCCAGGCCCGCGACGCTTGCGTGGAGCGCCGCTTTCCAAGGCGCCGCTTCGTGCAGTCTGCCGGCGAACCAGAGCGCTCCGGCCAGGGCGATGGCCGCGCTCAGTGCGGCCACCCCGCGCGCCTGGAACCAGCTGGCGCGCCGCAGCCGCAGGACGAGCGGAAAGGCGCAGGCGAGCAAGCCGAGCTGGCCGAGCTCGACCCCCAGGTTGAAGCCGAAGAGCGCGAGCGGTGTCTGCGCCGAGCGCAGCCCGAGCTCGCGCAGCGCCCCGGCGAAGCCGAAGCCGTGGATCAGACCAAAAGCAAACACCAGGCCGCGCCGCGAGCTCTGGGCGCGCGTGGTCAAGTTCTCGATCCCGACGTAGCAGATGGAGAGCGCGATGGCGCACTCCACGAGCCCGCTCGGCGGCGCCAGCACATCCAAGGTCGCGAGCGCCAGCGTGAGCGAGTGCGCGAGCGTGAACACGGACACGGTCGCCGCCAGGCCGCGTAGCGAGCGTGCCACCAGCAGCAGCGCGAGCAGGAACGCCAGGTGGTCATAGCCGCCGAGGATGTGCTCGCTGCCGAGCTGGACCCAGCTCGCCAGGCCCGCTTCGCTCGCGGCCACGCTGCTCGCGGCCCTGTCGGGCAGAGCGACGCCCGGCAGCTCGAAGCGCGGTTGCTCGCGCTGGCAGAGCTCCGACGCAGCCGTGGCAGCGGCCTCCGCCCCGGCGCGAGTCACGAGCTGGCGGTGGCCCGGCGCGACTTCGTCCCAGAAATCGAGCTCGACGTGTCGAGCAAAAGCGCGCTCGCGGCAGTGGTAGCGTGCCAGCAAGCGGCTGCTGGTCTGATCGCCCGCGCCCAGGCGCAGGAGCTCTCCCGGGCAGCTCTGGCCCGCGCTGTCCGATACGTGGATGCCCTGCACGATGCGCCGCGCAGCGTCGCTATCCAGCGCGAGCTCCGTGCGCGCGAAGACCAGCTCGGCCTCGATGCCGTCAGGCAGCGCCCGGTACTGCCCGCGCGAGAGCCCCACGGCGTGAGCTTCGGCCGTGCGTGGTCCGAGCGCGCCGAGCAGCAGCACGAGCCCGCAGAGCCGGCGCGGCCTCATGCGGACCGCCCGAGCAAGCGGCGCGCCTCGGCCGCGCCGATCAGGTCGAAGTGTGGATTCTGCTGCAATGACCGAGCGAGCAGCGCACGGCCGGCGCTGCGCTGGCCGAGCGCGAGCAAGATCGCGCCGCGATGAAACGAGAGCTGCGCATCGCGCGTGCCGAAGGCGAGCGAGCGCGCGCTGTGCCGCTCTGCTTCCGCGAGCCGCCCGTTGCGATACAGCGCCCAGGCGAGCGCATCCTCCGTGTACAGGTCGCCGCGCGTCCGGCTCTCGCGCAGCGCCAGCTCGAGCGCCGCCGCCGGCTCGCGGTCGCGCGTCGAGTAGAAGTACGACAGGCTTCTCGGGTCGAAACGCCCGAGCTGCTCCGCTCGGGCGTAGCTCTGGGCGGCAGCCTCGACGTCCCCCTGCTGTGTCAGCGCGTCGCCGAGCAGTGCAGCGGCTTCGACGCTCGGGTGTGCGGCGAACGCTCGTGAAAAGGCCTCCGCGGCAGCGCCGAGATCGGCCTCGCTCAGCGCAACTTTGCCCATGCCCAGGAGCGCTGGCGCATAGCTCGGTCGCACGGCGAGCGCCATGTGGTAGCCGGCCCGAGCGCCCGCGTAGTCCCCGCGCTGCCAGAACAGCTGAGCGGCTTGCACCAGCGTCCAGGCGCGCGTGTCCCGCTCGTCTGGATCGCCCGCCGCGTCGATGGCCAGACGCGCGAGCTCGATGGCGGCCTGCTCCTGCCCGTGCAACCAGCGCAAGTACGAGGCGCGCGCGTAGGCGGGCAGACCCGGATCCAGATCCATCAGCCGCTGCGCGGCGGCGCTCGCCGTCGGCACATCGCCGAGCTCCAGCGCAGCGTCGCTCAGCGTGCCGAGCGCGGCGGCGTGCTCCGGGTTGCGCTCCAGCACGCTCTGCAAGAGCTCGCGCGCGCGCTCGAAGTCATGCGCATCGAGCCGGACGCGCGCGCGCAGCACCAGCGCTCCGGCGTCCTCGGGAGCCAGGCTCAGCGCCTGCTCGGCGCAGGCGTCGGCGTTCAAGGCGTAACCCGAGTCGGAGCTGCGCTGCGCTTGACGCAGCCACGCCTGGCCCAGCATGAGCCAGCTCTCGGGACGCTCCGGTCGACTGCGAACCGTGGCCTGCGCGCGCGCGAGCGCTGGCTCGAGCCGCGCGGCGGCGGGCACGGACGCGAGACACAGCGCCTCGGGCTCCGTCAGCGCGCGCAGCGCGGGCGGCTCGAGCTGCGGCGCGACGCTCGGCGGAGCTGGCTGGGCGCTCGAGCGTGGGCCAGCGGCGTCGAGGGACAGTGCGTCGAGGGACACTGCGCCGAGGGACACTGCGCCGAGGGACACTGCGCCGAGGAGCAGTCCGCCCAGCAACAGAGCCCCTGTTCGGGGGCCCGACACGAAGCGTCGGAATGGAGCGATCGGGGTCGACATGCCTGGAACCTACGAGCGACGCAGGCGCTCGGATCAACTGCGCGCGCAAAAATCCGCGCGGGCCCGAGCCGCGTATCCACCCCGAAGGAGTCCAACATGAAGAACCCAAATAGCAACAGATCGGCAGTCACGGCACTCGTCACGTGCTCGTGGCTGGGCGCGTGCATCGCCGCTTGCAGCAGCGACGCGACGCGCGTCGACGGTGCGCGCCCCGGTGCCGGTCCCGGCGAGCTGCCGGGCGACGCGCAGAGCGCCGATCCGGACGAGCCAGCGACGAGCGCCGGCGCTTCGCCGTTCAAGTCGCTTGCAGCCGCTGCCAACGCGCCCGACATCTTCGCAGCGCCGCGCGCGGGCGTGCCGCTCGCGAACGACGCACTGGCGTTCATCGCCACGGCGATCGACGCGACGGGCCTGGTCGCGAACGAGGCAGACGGAAGCGCGGATCTGGCCGGTCCGCATGCGGCGATCTTCCTGAAGCCGGCTGGCGCCGCGGCGCCGCGCCTGCTGTACGCCGGTGAGCAGCTGGTCAGCCCGCTCGACATCGAGGCTTCCGCCGACGGCTCGACGCTGTATGTCGCCGACTACGCCGGCGGCAGCGACGGCAGCGGCGCAATCCTGAGCTTGCCGGCGCAGGGCGGCGCTGCTGCGCTGCTCGCGCAGGGCTACTCCCCGCGCAGCGTCACGCTCGGTCCCGAAGATGAGCTGTATTTCAGCGGCGTCGACCCCGTGAGCGGCGAGCCCGGCGTGTTCGCGCTGCATGGAGACGCCGTCACGACCGTGTTCAGCGGCGCGCCGCTCGTCGACCCCTCCGGCATCGCGCTGTTTGCCGATGGGCGCGTGCTGGTGGCCGACACGCGCCTGTTCGACGGCAGCGTCGACGCACAGGCGCTCGATGGCGAGGCGGGTGTCGTGCTGCTCGAGCGCGGCGCGGCGCGGGTCTTTGCCACCGGCTTTGCCACGGGCTTTCCCGCGGGCATCGCGCTCACCCTCGACGAGAGCACGCTCATCATCTCCGGCCAGGGCCCGGACCGCAGCGACACCGTGTACCTGGTGAACGTCGCGCACCCCGAGCAGGCTCCCACGCCGGTGACGGCAGCGTTCTCCGCCTACCAGGACTCCTCCGCGGGCCTGAAACGCGCCCACGGCGAGAACACCTTCATCTGGGCCTCGCTCTCCGCGAACGGCGGCACCGTCTTCGAGATCACCAACTAGTTTTCCCCTTACTTCAGGACCATCAGTATGAAACTCAGAAACTTCTCCGCTCTCGCTCTGCTGCCGGCCGCGCTCTTGCCCGCAGCCTTCGCGCTGCAGGCCGGCACGGCTCTCGCTTCCAGCCATCGCGAAGCGCCCGGCATCGCCACGGATCCCGCGGCAGACAACACCGACTTGTACGCCTGGGCGTGCGACGAGCAGGGCGAGCGCTCGCTGTGCATCGTGGCCAACTACAACCCGCTCGAGCTGCCCGAGGGCGGGCCCAACTACAACAAGTTCTCGGACGACGTGCTGTACCAGCTGCACATCACCCACAACGACGAGCAGGGCGCGCCCGACCTGCTCGACTACATGACCATCGACGTGCGCTTCAAGACCAAGACGACGCCGCGAGTCGCCGTCGACGATAAAAAGGCGGGTCCGGGCGGCGGCAAGGAGTTCTTCGCGCAGCTCGCCGGGCAGTTCGATCAAACCGCTGATGTGGTCGTGCGGCGCGCCGATCGGCGCCGGCGCGAGGCCATCTTCGAGCGCGTGCCCGTGGCGCCCCCCAACATCGGTCAGCGCACGGCGACCTTCGCGTACGGCAACCCCAGCTACCAGGATCTCGCGCAGGGCTACGTGGTCAGCGGGCAGCGCGGCTATCGCTTCTTCGCCGGCCCGCGCGACGATGCGTTCTATGTGAACCTGGCGCAGGTCTTCGATCTCGGCTCGTTCGTCGGCCTGAACACGCTGAACGGACAGCCTTTCCGCTCGCGCGTGTTCGATGTGGACCCGAACGCCAACGGCACCTTCGCCAACACCGATCCGACGAAGGCGCCGGACGGCCTGGCGGGCCTGAACGTGCACTCGATTGCGCTCGCCATTCCGCTCAGCGAGCTCGCGCCGG
>Ga0207675_100004283_pt1 | contig 13797 bp, 11 predicted proteins | sample KBSSwiS42_FD_184305 | JGI IMG/M metagenome (GOLD analysis project Ga0207675, IMG submission 184305) | Switchgrass rhizosphere microbial communities from Kellogg Biological Station, Michigan, USA - KBS Switchgrass S4-2 (SPAdes) (version 2) | ecosystem: Host-associated > Plants > Roots >... | reverse complement strand
AGGTGACGCGCAACGCGACGGCCATCCTGGTGCCGGTGCTGCCTTCGGACATCGACATTCACGCCGCCACCCGCTGCATCTCAGACCTGCTGCTGGTCGCGAAAATCCGGCGCGACGAACAGCGCATCGCCGTGATCGCCAACCGGGTCAAGATGAATACGCTGATCTACAAGTCGCTGCTGCGCTTTCTCGATACGCTGCAGATTCCGGTCATCGCCACGCTGCGCGATTCGCAGAACTATATTCGCGCCGCCGAAACCGGCGTGGGCCTGTTCGAAATGAATGCCGCCACGGTCCGCGAGGACCTGGAACAGTGGCTGCCGCTCGTGGGCTGGATCGCGCAACGGCAACCTTTGACTCTCGTTGCCGGCTCGCCTGCTATCTCTTCGACGCTGGCTCCCAAGCCCGCAGTCGCTGCAGCAGCCAATGCTCAGTCGGCTGCACCTGCCGGTGCGCCTGCCATTGCATCGACTCCATCCGCCACTGTCTCCAGGCTCGATCCGCTGGTGACGATGCCAGCCTCGCTGGTGACGAGTAACGGCTGAAGACCTGGCCGGCTGGGATCCGGCTGGCAGGTCTGGGCTAGCAGATCCGGTTGGCAGATCCGGTTGGCCGATGCGGCCGGCTGATCTGGCTGGCCCGGGATGCGGCCAGCCGATGCAGTCGCGGACGCGCACCGTTACTTGCCGTTCTTGTCCTTTTCCCAGCTCTTGTTGATCTTGTCCGTCCAGCTCTTGTAGTTGCTCCAGCTGTACAGAGATCGCGTGATCGCTGCGTGCCGCGGATTCGCCGGCTGCGTCGAGCGATCGAGCCAGTTGCGCTGGGGGTCGCGCAGCGGACCGTTGACTCGCGTTACCGGAGATCCCGGCTCGCCCGCCCAAGCGCGGTGCTTACCAGTGACCATCGAAGAATCATCGCTTTTGTGACCAGACATGCTCTTGCTCCCGTGTTCGCGAGCAAGTTAGAGACTGCACAAAATCCGGGTGAGGAACTGCTTCACAGGCGTTTTGTCACGTAGCGTTAGTGCGACAGCAATCGCACATAAGGCCGATTTCGCAGTAGTGGCGCGTCACAGATTCTGCCTCATTTTACAGTGTATTTAACCGGCCGTTATTGGTTTGTTGCGCAAACTATCGGCTGCGTCGCGAGGGCACGCGACGTTGTATCGTGAGCACAACGCTGAAGCGGGGTCAGGACGGACGCGCAGCCAGGAGGGCGGCGAACGCTGGTTTGATCTCTTCGAGGATTTCATGGATGGCTGCCGGCACCAGGCTGGTATAGACATCCAGCAGCACGATCGCGTTGACGATCGCATCCTGCCGGCTGGCAGCACGCATGCGCTGCGCCATGCCGCGATTCACGGCGTGCACGCCGCGATAGACCGTCTCCAGGTCGTTCAACGCCAGGTCGGGCTGGCCGCCGTTACGGGACACGAAATGCTGTGCCATGAGATACATGGCGGCGACGCGAAAGGCGGTTTCGGATTCGTTGGAGAACGGCAGGTGGAAGCGCGCCATCGGGCGGAATACCGCAGTACGCGGACAGCCGCTCGACGCCATGATCAACCCCATCAACGAAGCCAGCCCCTGCTGGGCCGACAGCGTCGCCGACACCGCCCGCTCTTCCGTCTCGACCGTTACCCGCACCTTGTCGTAGGAGACGAGATCGCCGAACCCCTCGATCACGCCGGCCAGTTGCACGGCGGCGGGACAATGCGTTTCCTTGCTCGCTTCGAAAGGACAGCCGGCGCACTGGTTGAAGGCCATCTCGGTCCACACCGGCGGTTTGCCCTTGGGTTTGGAGACGAGCAGCGCCGAATCGCGATCCAGTTCGAGATCGAATATCCGCTCGCTGGCGTCGGGCAGAGCGAATCGATACTTCACTGCGAGAGTGCTCATGCGACCAGCCGGTAGCAGGGCCGGTATTCGCCGGCGAGTTTCATGCGTTTCTGCGCGACGAAGCCGGCCAGCAGCTCATCCAGCAGACTCATGACCTCCCTATCACCGTGCAGTTCGAAAGGACCGTGGGCCTCGATGGCCCGGACGCCCTGCTCTTTCACGTTGCCCGCCACGATGCCGGAGAACGCGCGACGCAGGTTTGCAGCGAGGATGTGAGGCTCGAGCCCACGACGCAGCTCGAGCTTCGACATCGCTGCATGCGTAGGCTCGAAAGGGCGCTGGAATTCAGGTTGAATGCGCAGCAGCCAGTTGAAGTTGTAGGCATCGCTGCGGCTGCGACGATGGTCGCGAACCATCTCGACACCTTTCGCGGCTTCGCGTGCCGCCTGGGCAGGATCGCTGATCACGATCTTGTAACGCCTCTGCGCCGCCTCGCCGAGCGTCGCCCCGATGAAGCGATCGATCTGGGCGAAGTAATCCGCTGCCGCTGCCGGACCGGTGAAGATCACCGGCAGCGGCTGGTCGGCATTGGCGGGATCCAGCAGGATGCCCAGCAGGTAGAGAATCTCTTCGGCAGTGCCTGCACCGCCGGGGAACACCACGATCGCATGGGCCGTGCGCACGAACGCTTCGAGACGCTTCTCGATGTCCGGCATGATGACCAGCTGATTGACGATGGGATTCGGCGGTTCGGCCGCGATGATGCCGGGCTCGGTCATGCCGATGTAGCGGCCTTCATGGATACGCTGCTTGGCGTGGCCGATGGTGGCGCCTTTCATCGGGCCTTTCATTGCGCCAGGGCCGCAACCGGTGCAGACGCTCAGCGCCCGCAGCCCGAGTTCATAGCCCACGCGCTTCGTATATTCGTACTCGGCCTTGCCGATCGAGTGGCCGCCCCAGCACACCACCAGGTCGGGACGACCCTTGTAATCCAGTATCCGGGCGTTGCGCAGGATGTGATAGACGGCGTTGGTGATGGCCGCCGGATCCGCCATGTCGAAGCGCTGGCTGCCGAGGATCGCATCGTTGATATAGACGATGTCGCGCAGCACCGCGAACAGGTGCTCCTTGATGCCGCGGATCATGTGGCCATCGACGAACGCGCTGGACGGAGCGTTGCGCACCTCGAGCTTCACTCCCCAGGCCTGCCGGCCGAGGCGGATTTCGAAATCCTTGTAGCGATCGAAGACGGCGCGCACGTCGTCGGATTCGAGCCCCGATGAGAGCACTGCCAGCGCACAGCGTCGAAACAGATCGTAAACGCCGCCCTTGCCGGCCGAGAGCAGTTGTTCTACTTCGCGCTGCGACAGATTTTCGAGACTGCCCAGCGGCGACACGCGGGCGTCGACCAGGGCCTCGTCGGCCTGGGACAGGGACACTGTTGCGCCGACGGGGGTCGTGCCGACCGGCGTCACGGCTGGATCTCGATCGGCGTATCCGGTGGCGTCATCAGCCAGATTTCGACCATGTCGGAGTTGCTGACCGCGATGCAGCCTTCGGTCCAGTCGACCTGGTTGTAGTAGTCACGGGGTTTCTTCGGCACGTTGGGCTGGCCATGAATCATGATGGCGCCGCCGGGCTTCAATCCCTGGCTGCGTGCGCGGGCGATGTCCGCATCGTTCGGATACGACACCAGGATCGACAGGAAATACTCGCTGTTCGGATTGCGGCGGATCAGCTTGTACTTGCCCTCGGGCGTACGGTAATCGCCTTCGAACAGCTTGTGGCCCTCGGGGCGCAGGCCCAGCGACACCTTGTATGAGCGCAGCACGGTGCCATTGCGCATGAGATACAGCCGCCGCTCGCCTTTGCGCACGATCACATTGTCGGCCGCCGGCAAGCCGGCCTCGACGCCCGACGAAGCGATGGCGCTCGAAGACAACGGCGCACCCGCGAATGCGGCGGCACTCGCAATGCAGGTAAAGAGAATCAGCGCCAGTCGAACCATTACCTTGGACAAATGCAAACGCCTCGGAAGCGGCCACAGTATATAGCGTGCGGGTGTAGCGTGCTTATGTTCAGCCACGGGCGTTCTCTTGCGATAGGAACCGTTTGGCGATCTTGACCGGCGAATGGGAAAGCGGCGTGACGCAGTTCACCAAGCCCGCAAGTGGGGAACCCTGCCCGGGGGTCTAAAAGGGGACAGATTCATTTTCTTCTCTTCTTTTTTCGAGAAAATAAATCTGTCCCCTTTTAGACCCCGGACACTCCCCTAACCTCCCGATTGCAGCGAAACGCTGGCGCAGCCCTGCATGCCCGGCTCGGTCTCGGCAGCCAGGCGATAGTGAACGCCCGCATAGACCTCGACTTCGAGCGAATGGCGGCTGGTTCGGTTCCCTTCCCGGATCCGGCAATCCACCAGCAGCGTGTGCTTGCCCGGTAACACGTCAACGGAGGTCTGGGCCACGTTGAGCGTCTGCTCGTCCACTTTGCGCAGGACCAGGGTCAGGGGCGATCCCGCATTGATACTGGGATCGCCGCTGATGCGCGCCAGCTCATCCGCCTCACGCTTCTCACCCTCGTATCCCTGAACGGAGAAGCAACCGGTCAGGGTCGCGACCGCGACGGCCACGATCAGCGACGACGCGCGGCGCACTCCGATCGAAGAACTCACGCGGGGCTCATGAAGCTGGGGTCTCCACCGGCGCATTCGCCACCACCGTCGGAATCACCAGCTTGGCGCCGGGCTTGAGCGCACCCAGGTCGATGTCGGGGTTGTACTGGCTCAGCAGCCAGATCGGAATGTTGTAGCGCTGCTGCGCCAGCACCCACACGGATTCGCCCGGCTTGATCACGTGCGTCACATCGCCGCTGATACGGAACTGCGAGAAGAACGTCTCCTGCAGCTGCTTGTGATAATCCAGGCGCTTGGCCTCGAACTGATCCTGGCTCACTTTGGAGAAGTCCAGCTTCACCTTGTGGCCGATCACCACCGGCGTCGCACTCGACATGCGATTGAGCTTGCGCAGCTGGCTGGCGCGGACATCGAGCCAATCGGCGTAATGTCCCAGTGTTTCGGCTGCCTGTACGCGAATGGAGTGATCTTCCGACACGGTGTAGTCGCTTGGATCGGCAGATGCCGCCGCCTGCATGCCCGGCACCAGCGTCGGTCCCAGGTCTTCGGCTTCTTTTTCAGTCACGGGTTCCGCAGCTTCCGCGGCGGCGACCGCAACGGTCTCAGCCTGAGGCGCGATCACTGCCGGCTCCACCGGGACTTTCGCCTCCACCGGCGGTGCAACGCGAGCCTCGGCATTCAGCGCCAGCACCTGGCCTTCGTAGATGAAGCTGCGGTTGCGGATGCTATTGAGCTGCATCAGCGCTTCTTCGGTAGTGCCATGCTTCTTCGCTACCTTCGCGAGCGTGTCGCCTCGCTTGACTACGTAACGGCTCTCGGGCGTGCCGACCACGCCAGTCGGCGGTGCTGCGGGCTTCGTCGGCTGGACCACTGCAGGCCGCTCGGCCTGGGCGACGGCCACCGGAGCAGTCGGCGTACCCGCGGGCAGTTCGAGCACCTGTCCCACGCTGATGCGATAGGGGCGCTTGAGATTGTTCAACTGGGCGAGCCGGTTGGCGGAGAGGTTGTAGCGGGTCGCAATCGTCGACAGCGTTTCACCCTTGCCGACGCGGTGCTGCGTATCGGCGACCTGCACGTCGAAGCTCACGCCCGAAGAAATCTTCTGCAACGCCGCCACCGTATCGATGCCTGCCGGAATACGGAATTCGTAGCCTTTCGGCACATGGCGCGAGCCGTTCCAGACTGCCGGCAACAGCGCCGGATTCAGGCGCTTCAGCGTGTCGCGCTCGACATTGATCGAAGCGGCGATGCGGCTCGCGGGCACGAAACTATTCAAAGTGAGGATGCTGCTGTCATCCACCGGATTGCGTTTGATCGGTCCGAAGAATTTATCCGGATCGGTATCGATCTCCAGCGCCGCCAGGAACGCAACGTAGAAATTGCGCGACGCGAAGCCGAAGCTGCGGCTGTTGTATTTGCGAACGATCGTGGCGATATCGCTGGTGCCGAGCTGATTCTTTGCGCGCAGCATGCCACCGGCGCCGTGATTGTACGCAGTCAACGCCAGCGGCCAGCTCTGCAGGATGATGTAGTTCTGCTCCAGGAACCGGGCGGCGGCTTCGGTGGATCGATACGGATCCAGGCGCTCGTCGACGGTGTTGTCGATTCGCAGGAAGCGACGTCCGGTACTGCGCATGAACTGCCACATGCCGGCGGCGCCCACCTTCGAATAGGCATAGGTGTTGAATGAAGATTCGACGTGCGGCAGCGAGGCCAGTTCGCGCGGCAGGCCGGTTTTCGCAAACGTATCGGCGATGTGATCGCGATACGCGCCGGAGCGGATGATCCCGTCACGGAAGCGATCGGACTGTCCGAGCTGGAAGCGGACTTCTTCGGCAGCTTCCTCGAAGCGTGAACGCCGCGTGCCCTTCGGCCACAACGCCTCGACGCGCTGTTCCTCTGCCGACAGGTCCGAAGCGCCGCTCGCCAGTCGATCCAGCATCCTCGCGTACTTCTTCTTGGTGTCCTCGATGTACTTCACGCGTTGCCGCGGCGGCATGTCGTCCGCGAACTTGAGCACTTCGTAAACGACGGACAAGTCGTACGGATCGTGGATCAAGCCGCCGTTGGTCGAAACCTCGGTGTACACGCGCCGCCAGAAAGCGATGTCGGCTTCCAGTTCGGGCGGCCGTACGAAGGCTTCCGCGGATCGCGCGGAATGCGCTGCTCCCAAGGACAGCGCGAACACCGCCAAGGTGGCGAAAAGGAATCGACTTGCAGTTCTGATCATGAATCCATCCGGTGGGTCGACCGCCGCAACATTGCGGGAGTCGAGCTGAGCAGCGCCAAGACTATGTAAACCCAGGCCGCACGCAACTGTTTTATGCAGGAGTCGTGGACTGGATCAAGATTGACTTGGATCGGGCCACGCGAAGGGTCGCGTAACGTCCCGACCGTGCCACCTGCCGAGACTGGCAATACGGATTGAGCGCAGGTGCGGGCGGATGCCGCAGCCGATTTCAGGAACGTGAAGTACGCAGCATCTCCTGCCGCTGGTCACGCAGGAACGGTCGGTCGATCTGCTCCGCATGCAGGTCGATGTCGTTGCGGGTGACGCCGATCTTCTTGAAATGCTCCTTCCAGCCATCCACGACCCGTGCAACCTTGCGGGCTTCTTTCGCGGCTGAGTCCGGGTCGAGCGAGAACATGCGTGGCATCGACAGCGCGTTGGCAAGGGTCGAATCGGCTTCGTCTGTCCCGACTCGCATCTGTTGAAAACCCAGCGCCTGGCCCGACGGCAGAACGTCATATGCAGGCGAGAGCGCGTACTGTTGTGCATCGGTCATGAGCAACGCATGGTTCTTTTCATGATCGTCGGTGTTGTCGATCAGGATGTTGAACACCATGCGACGGAACAGCTCGCGCATGTGATCGATGTAACTGTCTTTGTCGGTCACACCGCGACGTCGCAACAGTTGGGCGAGTTCTGGATAGCCGAACCTTTCGCCGGCGGCGCGTAATGCCACGTGCGCGGAAAGACTGTGGATGCGCTGCCCACGATTGCGATCGAAGCGCTTGATGGCGACTGCATGTCCGTGAGTGAGGCGCACCGGCAACGTCGCTGCGACACGAATTTTCGCCTGCTGCGCCAGGGTCATAGATGCATGCTCGATCAGCGGCGTGTCGGTGGGCTCGCCGTCGGCGAACTTGATGACCCACTGCTCGCCTTCGATGTCGAGCAAGGCCTTGGGCCGCGCGCCGCCGAGGGTGACTCCCGGAGAGATCAACCGCTTCTGCGCCTGCGGCACGGGTTCGTTGGCCAGAACCTTCCGGATCAATTCCTGGATCTGGTTGGCGTCGGCAAGAGTTGGCAGGGGACCGAGCCGGCGCGGCAGGTACTCATCCGCAGAAGTAGAGATGCCCAGGGCGCCGAATCGATCGTCGCCCGCGAAATACAGGAACTCCAGCAGGGACAACCTGGCCGGGCGATCGATGCAGCGGATCACCCGCTCTCCCCATCGATCGGGACGGGCATCGTCCACCGACCCTGCAGCCGAATTCTTTGCGGCCGGAAGAAATTCCTGGTCGATCAGCGGCAGGTCTTCACTCAGCGGAAATCCGTGCTGCAACCAAGTATCGACGTAGCGCAGCGAAACGCCTTGCGTGGCACGAACCAGGTTGACCTCGGCAACCAGCACCGGCTGCTGCGGTCGAATCAGCAACCATAGATACAGCCGGTCGGCTGGCTGGTATTTCGCAGGGGTTGTCATGACGAGGAAGCCTTGGCCTTCCTGCGACCCAGGCGGGCCTCGACCGAAGCTGCCGATCTGACGGCACGCCTCGCCACCGCCTTGCGAACGTCATCCTCCAGCGCTCCCAAGTCCGTTGCTGGCTCGGCAAGTTTGGACAATCCGCTCACCGTACCTACCAGCCACAGCGCCGTCGCATAGACGCCAGCGCTGACGCCAGGATCGCCCCGCTCCATGCGGATCAGGGTCGGCACTGAAATGCCGAGGCGCTTGGCCCAGACACGCTGCGATTCCCTGCGCCTGACTCTCGCTATCGCCAGATTCTCCCCCAGGCTGCGCAGGGCCTGCTCGGCCGCCGGGGGGATCGACAGTATGGCGGGGGAAACTCTAGGCATAACATATAGTTTATCAATCTGGCTTGTTTGGTCAAGTTTATGTTAGTTCAACGGTTGCCGGCTCGCTGGGCATTCCCTGCACCAAGCGCCGCAAGCGTCGAGCCTCCCATGCAGCCGCTCTATCCGACGGCAGGTTCGATCGAACTTTGACCCGCCCGGCGCAGTTAGGCTGGTTCACCCGCCCCTTTTCGTTGCCGATCCGACCGCTCGGATACGTTGGCCATGCTGCAGATACGCTCGCTGTTCGAATCCATCCAGAGGTCGACCTGGGTCACCGTCACCGTTACGGTGATCGCGCTCATGCTCATGCATGCGACGCTGCACTGGATCGTGAAACTCAAGGCCAGGCGCGAACAAGGCGCGGCCAAGGCGGCACAGCCTCCCGAGTCGAGCAGCCAATTGTTCGGATTGCACGGCACGCTCCGCACGCGAGTGTGGAACGGCATGTCTGTCGTCATCGCACCGATGGCATTGCTCCTGTGGGTGCGAGGACTGCATTTCGCCGTGACGATCGCGATGGGCGACCCCGAACCGAGCAAGCTCAGCGGCGAAATCGTTGCAGGCGCCGATGTGTTACAGGGTATCGGCACGCTGGTCGCGATCGTCTGGCTACTGGCCCGCATTGGCCGAGCGGTCGATGACGTTCTACGTTGGTTTGCCGCACGCACCGCGACCACTTGGGACGATGCCGCAGCTGAATTCGCCGGGCGCGCTGCTCGAGTCATCCTGCCGCTGATTGCAATCATTCTCGGCACGCCCGCTCTGACGCTGGCTCCGCCACTCGAAACCATCGTCCGCAATGCAGTGAGCATGGCGCTCATCGCAGCAATCGCATTTCTGCTGCTGCAGTTCATCAACACCGCGTCCGCCTTCGTCATCCGGCGCAACCAGATCGGCGTGAGCGACAATCGGCGTGCGAGAGCCATCTATACGCAGGTCCTGCTCCTGCGCAAGATCGTCAGCGCAGTGATCGTGCTGGTCGCCGTGGCCTCCATGTTGATGGTGTTCGATTCCGTGCGGCACTTCGGCACGGCCCTGATCGCCTCTGCCGGCGTCGCAGGCATCATCGTCGGCTTCGCGGCACAGAAGAGCATCGCCACCCTGCTCGCCGGCTTTCAGATTGCGCTCACCCAGCCCATTCGCATCGACGACGTCGTCATCGTCGAGAGCGAATGGGGACAGATCGAAGAGATCACGCTGACCTACGTGGTGGTGCGCCTGTGGGATCTGCGTCGCCTGATCCTTCCGATCACCTACTTCATCGAGAAGCCGTTCCAAAACTGGACGCGTACGTCCGCAGACCTGATCGGCTCGGTGTTCCTTTACGTGGACTACCGGGTGCCGCTGACGCCGCTACGCGAAGAATTCCAACGGATCCTGGACAGGTGTTCGCTGTGGGATCGAAAAGTAGCCGTGCTGCAAGTGACGGACACCAAGCAGCACACGGTGGAACTGCGGGCACTGGTGAGTGCCAAGGATGCGGGTACCGCCTGGGACCTGCGCTGCGAAGTCAGGGAGAAATTGATTACGTATCTGCAGCGGGAGCACCCGGAGAGCCTGCCTCGATTGCGGATGAGCGGCGCCCTGCCCGAAACAGAAGCAGTCACGCTGAACCAACAGCGGGCTGCTGCCTCCTGATCGACGACTGCGACTATTGAGCCGGTTACGGCTCGCCTTTCACCGGGCCGAACCCGGGCGGCGGCGTGCGATGCTTGGTCGCGGCCGCATACGCCGACGCGATCCGCAACAGCGTCGGTTCGGCGAATGGCCTGGCTAGAAAATCCACGCCGACAGGAAGCTTGGCAGCGGTCGGGCCGACGAGGCGCACGCCTTCGCGAGGTTGGTTGCCACCGCCGCCCGCGCCGTCAGGCGGTGCGGCAGGAACCGGAGCCGACGGATCGCGAACGTAATCGTAGACCTGCGTCGTGAAGCCGGCCGGCACGGTGATCGCGGGAAAACCCTGCCCGCCGAGAAACGTCCAGACAGTATTGCTGTTGCGACCGTTGACCGCCGGCACTCCGGGAGAGCCGATCTTCGTGGGCGGCACGCTGCTGGTCGGATACATCACTGCATCGAGCTGCTGCTCCTCCATGCATTGCAGGATCATCTGCTGAACGGCAAAGCGGCGCTGCATGCGGTCTGCCGTATTCAACTCCATCGGCTTGTCCGCATTCTCACGAGCGGCTTTCTGCGAAACGAAGTTGGGATCCTCGTAGTAGTTGGCCTTGCTGATCAGGTCGGTGTTGCTCCTGATGTTGGCATCGCCACGCTTGCGCAAGTAGACATTCAACTCGTAACGCCCCTCGCCGACGGCTTGCGCCTGCCCGAGAGTGCGTAGATTGACGCTATCCGGCACGAGCGCTGGATCCATCGTCATATCCACCAGCTTGGCGACGTGATCGCCGATGGGCTTGCCGTCCTTGTCCACCGGGAACAGGTCCGGATACTTTCGCGTGAACAGCTTGTTGTCGAGTGCAGGCACGTACTTCCGCAGGCAGCTGGTGAACAGCGCGCCTTCCGGACCCGGATCGACCACCGTGGCGCCGAGTTTGCGAACGTCGTCGACAGCACGGCTGACGATGTCGATAGTCTCGGCATCGGCAAGCGTGAACAGCTTCTTGCTCATGTACTCGCGAACCACGCCGATGCGCACGCCCTTCAGGGTGGGAGGCGCGTTGGCGAACGTCTGATAGGGCTGCGAAGGCTTGCGGCCGATGCTGAACACGGTCAGCGGATCTTTCGGGTCGTAGCCTGCATAAGCATCCAGGACCCGGGCGGTATCTTCGACGGTACGGCAGATGGGTCCGACACGAGTGTTGACGCCCATCTGGATCATGCCCTTGCGGCTGACCAGTTCCTGGGTCGGCGACAGGCCCACCGAATTGTTGGCTTCGGCAGGACCGCGAACCGACGAACCGGTTTCCTCGCCGATGGAGCAGGTGACGAAGTTGGCGGCCACCGACGATCCGGAACCGGCGCTCGAAGTGTTCGGCGTACGCGTAGTGTCGTATGGATTGCAGAACACGCCACCGAACGAGCTGCGCGGCAGGCCCGATGCATATTCAGCAAGATTCGCCTTCGCGAGAATGATGGCGCCAGCAGCGCGCAGTCTTTGAACGAACGTAGCGTCTTCGGGTGGGCGATCGTTGGCGTAGAATGCATCGGCGCCCGAGGTGCTGCGCATGTCGAACGTGTCGTACTGATCCTTGAACGACATCACCACGCCGTGCAACGGCCCGACCAGTTTTCCCGTTTTCGCCAACTCACGATCCTGGGCGGCAGCGATCTCCAGGGCATCGGGCATCTTTGGATCGTTGTCGACCTTGTCGGTCATGCTGCGCGCCTTGCGGTCGTCGAAGCCCAGCGCTTTGCGGTTTGCCGGACGCAGATTCAGCGTGGAGATGGCGTTGATCTGCCCGGCGTCGGGAATGGTCTCGATCGGCCCGAGTATTCCCTTGGGCTGTTTGACGCAGGTACCGTTGTACGCCTTGATGCGAGACAGGTAGGCGCGGACCAGTTGCTCGGTCGTGATCTGCTTGCCCAGGATCGCAGTTTGAATCTGCGCAATGGTCGCTTCTTCGAGATGGAATGTCGCCGCGGGCTCCGCTTGCGGCATTCCTGATGCAAGAACCGCGACGATGGCAGCGGCTGCCGCAGTCACAAACTTATGGGGAGATTTCCGGGGAGACTTCCTGGAACCGTTGCTGGCAATCGTCGACGTCATGGCGCGGCATCCTCGCTATACCCGATCTTGGGGGTGACGAGTGGCGCTGGTTGCGCCCTACCCGCCGTTTCTCAAGAACGAGCCACATCGGCCCGAACTCCGTGCACCGCGAACTGTCGGAGCGCATGGAGGAGCACGATGCGTCGGCGCTACGAGCGAACATCCAGGGATTGCGCGGCAGCCATCGCCGTGGTGGTCGGCCACGCGCTGCTCATCGTGCTTTGGGAACACGTGCGGCGGACCGAGCGGATCACGGCCAGCGACTCCGCGTTGGAAACCAAACTAAGATTGCTGCCGGCGCCCATTCGCGCAGGGGATGGTCGGCCGAATGTCGCGGCGCTCTCACCAACGTTGCCTTCGATTCCATTGCCTTCGATTCAGCCGCCTTCCATGCCGGCCATCGCCTCCTTGCCGCCCGAAGCCCCTGCACGCTCCGTCGATTGGCGACATGAAGCAGAACGAGCTGCTCGAGACGCAGCGCATGCGATAACGCAGCCACAAGCAAGATCGTTTGGGCCGAAACCGCAGGCGCCCGCAAGCGCCGCACCGAAGCAGTTCGAGTGGAATCCCGAGCCCAAGGCGGTCGGGTTCTCCGGGCTGCTGCCTTACGTGAGATTGGGAAAGCGCTGCTTTCTCGGCCTGGGATTTTTCGGCTGCGTCTTTGGCGAATTGCCGAAGGCGAATGGAGCGCTGCTGGAGCACATGGACGATGCCGACCGGCCGCAGAGTTCCGTTCCGGATGTCGCACCGCTTTCCCCGTTGCCATGACAACAGGCTCCGCCGGTCGCTCGGTACGGTCCGCACAAAAATGTGCGTTGACTCATAAGGAGGGCCACAGGAAACTCCGAAATCGTGTTCGCCGCCGCCCAGGGAGCATCTCCGCAGTCTTCTCCTTCTTCGGCGATAGCGCAGAGCATTTCCAACAGCACTCGGTCATCAAAATGCTTCCGAAAATACTCCTCGACCATGGCGCGTGTTGTCTTGGATGTAGTCCACACCAGAAGCTCGCGTAGATTCGCTGGATCGTGATGTCCTCTAACAATGGCGGCCGAAGCCGCTTTTACAGTGGTCGCTCGGTAGTCCTCGCTACTCGACATGTGCACTTACCTCGTGTGCCGCATAACGCCCACGCTTAGCGGCGCGGCGGAAAACCATAAACAAAAGGCGCATACGTTTCACCGCGTCGGCTCCAGCGGATTGTTCGGCCCTAACCAGACCGCTGAGTAAGCTGCCATGCGTAGGCAAATCCGAAGATGCAGAAGGACAAGCTATAGAACGTGATAAGCCACAGAATCGCTGACAGTCGCCTTGGATCACTGTCGATTCGCAGAGCCAATGCACGTGCCCATTCTGATTGCCTTGCACAGCCGCTGATGCAAGCCACCCCGAAATTCGCGGAAGCGAGAATGCAGAGTACTCCGACAGAAACTCTGTCGCGCTCGGAGTTCACCGCGATCAGAAGCGCGTTCCAGCTGAGGACTTGCGCCACCACGAAAGTTGGTCGAAGGCCAGCTAG
>Ga0207675_100004279_pt1 | contig 13799 bp, 8 predicted proteins | sample KBSSwiS42_FD_184305 | JGI IMG/M metagenome (GOLD analysis project Ga0207675, IMG submission 184305) | Switchgrass rhizosphere microbial communities from Kellogg Biological Station, Michigan, USA - KBS Switchgrass S4-2 (SPAdes) (version 2) | ecosystem: Host-associated > Plants > Roots >... | reverse complement strand
GACGTTCTCGACCTGGGTGGCGAGAGCACGCGCCCGGGTGCGGAACCCGTTTCGGCGGAAGAAGAGCTGCGTCGGGTGATGCCCGTACTGAAGGAAGCGGTGACCCTCGGCGTGCCGGTGTCGATCGACACCTACAAGGCTGCGGTGGCTAAGGCGGCGTTGGATGCCGGCGCCTCGATCGTGAACGACATCACCGCGCTGGGTGATCCAGAGATGGCGGAGACGGTCGCTTCGTTTGGCGCCGGGCTCATCCTCATGCACATGCAGGGCACCCCCCAAACCATGCAGAAGGATCCCCGCTATGCGGATGTCATGGATGACGTGCGTGGATTCTTGGCGGGTCGCCGCGGCCTGGCCGAACGCGCTGGCATTCCGGCTGAGAATATCGTTCTCGATCCGGGGGTTGGTTTCGGGAAATCCGTCGAGGACAACCTGGAATTGCTGGCCCGCATGGATGAGCTGGTGGCGATGGGCTCACCGATTCTGATTGGCGTATCGCGGAAACGATTCATTGCCGCCCTAACCGGGGCGGACGAGCCACGGGACCGAGGGCCGGGAAGCCTGGCCGCAATGCTGGCGGCAAGGACCCGGGGTGTGTGGATCTTTCGCGTGCATGAAGCCGGCGCGACCCGGCAGGCTCTGACCGTCTTCGATGCCATTCAAGCCCACTCCGGTCGATAACGCTTTGCCCTCTGTCCTCGTCAGTGAGAAAATAGAGCATCAGCCCCTTACTTGAGACAGTGCGGCAACATCATGATCGAATTCCTCGAACAGCACTGGCGCAATATCCTCGACGTCCTGCTTCTCAGCACCATGTTCTACTACCTGTTCCGCTTCATTCGCGGAACGCGCGCGGCGCAGATGTTCGTCGGCCTCTTGCTCATCTTGCTCTTGTCCATGGCCGCGAACATGCTCCAGCTCAATGGGTTCAATTGGCTCGTGTCGAGCCTGAAGACGGTGTGGGTGCTGGCATTTTTGATCCTGTTCCAACCCGAGCTGCGGAAAGCCCTGACGTCTTTGGGTGGCGGGCGCGTCTTCAGGTCCATTACGCGAACCGGCGAGCCCTACTTGCTGGGTGAGCTGGTGCGGGCGGCGGAGACGTTGTCCGAAAAGAGCATGGGCGCCTTGATCGTGATCGAGCGCTCGGTGGGGTTGAAGAACATCGTCGAGACCGGCACGCCGTTGGACGCCCGTGTTTCGGCCGAGCTCTTGGTAACCGTGTTCACCCCTCCCGGCCCGCTCCACGACGGGGCCGTGGTGATCCAGGGAAACCAAGTACTGGCGGCGGGATGTATCCTTCCCTTGAGCCAGAACCCTCGCCTGGCCTACACGCTGGGGACGCGGCATCGCGCCGCTCTCGGCATGAGCGAGGAGTCGGACGCCATCGTGCTCGTGGTGAGCGAGGAGACCTCGCAAATTTCTATCGCGGACGGCGGGCGCCTGCTCCCCAATCTGGACGAGGGCACCCTCCGAAGCACGTTGGCCACATTGTTCGCGGCCCCCCCCAAGGTGGAGACCACGGAAGCCGAGCAAGAAGAAGAAGCGGCCGACGAGGCGATCGCCAACCCCTGATTGGTTTTTCTAACCCCATTCATGAACAACATAGAGATCAAAGCTCCCTTAGTTGATGTGACGTTGCTGGCCCAGAAAGCCGAGACTCTTGGGGCGGCGAAGCAGCGCGTGCTGCATCAGATTGATACGTTCTTCAACGTGCCGCTTGGATATTTGAAGCTGCGCGAGATCTCGGGTTTGGGTGCGGAACTGATCGCTTATTCACGGGAGTCCGGGAGCGGGCCGCGCGCTTCGGATTATGTCGTGGCTACAATTTCGGATGCTTTGGGCGTTGCCGAAGCGCTTACGCGATCCTTGGGTGTACGAGGGCGGGTGGAAAAAGAACGCACGCTGTACCTGTTCAAGCACACGCGCATACATCTGGACGACGTTCGCGGGTTGGGCGCCTTTCTGGAGCTGGAAACAGTCATGGACGGAATCGATCGGGGGGAGGCGGAAGCGGAGGCTTGGGGTATCATTCGCGCACTCGATCTGGATCCAGGCACGTTCTTGGATGTGCCATATCTGGAGCTTCTGGAAACCGGGGGCAGTGTTCCGCGTCCGGTGATTGGGGCTCGATAGCAGGAGGAAGGTAATGAAAACGAAGTCGTTGGCTCTTGGCGTGGTGTTCGTGATGCTCGGAGTGGCGGGACCCGCGCTGGCCAAGAGCGGTAGGGATCAGATCGACGAAGCGGCCAAGAACTGGATCAAGGCGTTTGAAGACAAGGATGCCGGTCGCGTGTCTTCGGTCTATGGCGAAGACGGCATGATCCTTCCTCCCAATGCGGATGTGATTCAAGGCACCGAAGGGATCATGAACTTCTTCAAGGGCATGATCGACACCGGAGCCACGCTCCAACTGGAAAACCAGGAATCGATGGCCGATGGGAAGCTTGGCTACCGCATGGGCCTCTACAAAGTGTTCGCTAAAGATGGCGCCATGCTCGATCGCGGCAAGTATATGGAGATCTGGCGGAAGCAGGACGACAAGTGGTGGCTCTATCGGGACACCTGGAACACGAGTCTGCCCGCCTCTGCAGCAGAGAAATAAGTTTTTCTGGGGGATTTCAGTCGAGGTGACCGCGGTCTGAGTCCCCCATTTCCATGCCTTGGGGAAAATATTCGCGCCAACGTTGGGTGACTTTGGCCGCGGTGTCCGGGTCGCAGAATAGTTCCTTCGGGAAGCCAGGCTTAAGGCGGGCGTCGATGACGATCGGTGCCGTGTAGGACGGTTGGTTGCGAACAAGCTGTACGTTTGCGGCGTAGACATCCGCGGCGGGCTCGAACCGAGTGAAGGTCGTCCACAGGAAGTTGATCGTGCTCCGGGTGGTTTTTTCCGAATCATCGACCAAAACCACGAACGGCCAGTTCTTGAGCGAGGGAGCCTGGGCCAGGCGCTGGGCTGCTTCGGGCTCCTGCCGCGCTTCGGGACCGCTTATGACCAGGCAGCCAGCGCAGAACGTCTTTGGTTTGTCGAACCCATGCGGCAGCTCGTCCTGGAATTGTCGGGGCAAGTCACGAATGGGATCGCCAACCCCCAAAAGCACTCCTTTGGAGCCCTCGTTCACCTTGGGACCGGTGTAATCGAGCGTGTCCATGGAGAGGTTGGCGAAGAGATAAAGGTCGCTTCGGAAATCGGCCCGGGCTAGAACGTGTTCCAGAACTTTTGGAAAGTCTTTAAGGTCCTGGGGTTTGTCGAGCACGAGAAGGAACTTGGTGAGCGCGAGCTGGCCTTCCCCAAGAATGCGAAACGCGGACACCATCGCTTCGCGTTTGAAGCGTTGTTTCACCACCGCTGCGGCGAGCGAGTGATACCCCGTTTCCCCGTACGCCCAGAGATCGGTAACCGCCGGCATGACGCGCGGAAAGATGGGCGACAGCAGTTCCTGCAGGAAATCGCCGAGGAAGAAATCTTCCTGACGGGGTTTGCCGACCACGGTGGCGGGAAAGATGGCGTTCTTGCGACTGAAGATCTGTTTGCAGTGGAACACGGGATAGTCGTGCTTGAGCGAGTAGTAGCCGTAGTGATCGCCGAACGGCCCCTCCGGTGCGCGTTCTTTCGGCCTGGCTTCCCCGGTGAGCACGAACTCCGCTTCGGCCATTAATGGCAGCGGGCCGACGTGATTCTTGGACATCGGAAGCTTGCGCCCGAGAAGAAGTGAAGCAAGCAAGAGCTCGGGGATGTTTTCCGGGAGCGGAGCAATGGCCGAGAGCATTAACGCCGGCGGCCCACCCAAGAACACGTTAACCGGAAGCGCTTGGTTTTTTTGTTCAGCAACGGTGTAGTGGTACCCACCACCTTTGCCAATCTGCCAGTGCAGGCCCGCGCGTGTCTTGTCGTAGATCTGCATGCGGTAGATGCCAAGATTGTGTCCGCGCGTTTCGGGATGCTCCGTGTAAACGAGGGGCAGCGTGAGAAACGGCCCCCCATCTTCAGGCCAAGTAGTGAGCGCGGGGAGCTGGGTCAGTTCTTGAAGCTGATTAGCGATCACTGGAGCGCTGGAGGTTTCGCTCAATCCAATCTTCGTGAACGCGCCGAACAGATTGCGCTCACCCCAGAGCCGTTTGGGAGTCGGGGGAACGATGCGTTCAGGAAGACTTGCTACTCGGGCAACGAATTCGCTCGGCCGGTTACCAAATGCCATCTCGACACGTTTTTGCGTGCCGAACAGATTCGTGACTACAGGGATTGGGGAATCGCCAACTTTGGTGAAGAGGAGCGCCGGCCCCCCCGCCGCGATCACACGCCGATGAATTTCGGCCACTTCAAGATGAGGATCTACGGGGGCGTCAACATGGATGATCTCTCGCCCCGGCTGCAGCGCTTTGAGATAAGAACGGAGGTTTGGGTAGATACGACGCCCCTTGGACCAGCTGGGACTAAGCCTTGCCCCGTTCCTTCTCCCGCAAGCGATTGAGCGCGCTACCGGCCCAGAACCACGCGATCTGCTCTTCGTTCAAGGTCTGACGAAGCGCGATCTTCTGCGTTCTGCCATCCGCGTGCTTGAGGACGGCGGTTACGGCCTTTCCTGGAGCCAGTTCCGCAATCTCCGGCAATGAAATCGTGTCGGTGGCCTGGACCTTGTCGTAGTCCTCGGAGTTCACGAACGTGAGCGGCAATAGCCCCTGCTTCTTGAGGTTCGTCTCGTGAATGCGGGCCAAGGAGCGAGCGATGATGGCGCCCGCGCCCAAGAGCCGCGGTGACATAGCCGCGTGCTCGCGGCTCGAGCCTTCACCGTAGTTGTCACCGCCCACGATCACCCAACGCATACCTGCCGCCTTCAATGCACGGGCGACTTCCGGGACCGGACGATCTGCTGCGCCGGTCAGCGGGTTCAGCGTCACTCCTCGCTTGGCAGTGAACGCATTGATGCCTCCGGTCAGCATGTTGTCGCTGATCTTGTCCAGATGACCCCGGTACTTGAGCCAGGGTCCTGCCGGGGAAATGTGATCGGTGGTCGTGTGCTCGGGCGTTTTCATGAGCACGGGCATGTCCTGGAACTCTTCCGCTTTGGGCGGAGCAAACGGCTCGAGCTTCTCCAGCCGTTCGCTCCCCGCCGACAAGGCCACCGAAACCGATTCTGGGTTCGATGGCGGCGGAACGAAACCCTCGCGGGCAAAGATGAATCCTTTCTCCGGAATGTCCGGAGCGGGTTTGGGTGGATTGAGCCTCCACTCCTTGCCGTTCACCTTGATCGTGTCGGTCAGCGGATTGAAGGAGAGGCTTCCCGCCAGACCGTACGCGATAACGATCTCGGGGCTCCCGATGAACGCCATCGTCTCCGGGTTCGCATCGTTGCGCCCCGGAAAGTTGCGGTTGAACGACGTAATAATCGTGTTGCGCTCCCCCTTTTTGATCTCATCGCGCTTCCACTGGCCGATGCAGGGGCCGCAGGCGTTGGCGAGCACGGTCGCGCCCACCTTCTCCAGCTTCTGCATTTGTCCATCGCGCTGGATGGTGGCCATGATCTGCTCGCTACCGGGAGTCACCATGAGCGGGGTGGTCATCTTGGCGCCGTGATCTGCGGCTTGATCGGCAACGTCCGCTGCACGACCGATATCTTCGTAAGACGAGTTCGTGCAGGAACCGATGAGCGCAACCGAGATGCGATCCGGATAGCCTTCCTTTTGAACGGCTTCCTTCATCGCCGACACGGGGCGCGCCAGATCGGGACTGTGCGGCCCCACCAGATGCGGCTCCAGCTTGGAAAGATCCAATTCCAAGACACGCGGGAAGAATTTGCCGGGGTTCGTTTCGATTTCCGCATCCGGCGTGACGAGATCCGCATTCTTTCCCGCCAAGTCGGCGATCTCACCCCGGCGCGTCGCGCGCAAATACGTCTCCATGCGGTCATCGAACGGGAATACCGAGGTCGTGGCACCCAGCTCGGCGCCCATGTTGCAAATCGTGGCCTTGCCGGTGGCGCTGATCGACCGCACGCCCGGCCCGAAATACTCCACGATTGCATTCGTGCCGCCTTTCACGGTGAGCTGGCCGCATACCCACAGGATCACGTCCTTGGGGGCCGCCCAACCCGAAAGCTTTCCGGTTAGGTGCACGCCGATGAGCGTGGGTTGGAGCACTTCCCACGGAAATCCCGCCATAACGTCCACCGCATCCGCACCCCCCACGCCAATCGCAGCCATACCCAGGCCGCCTGCGTTGGGCGTGTGGGAGTCCGTGCCGATCATGAGCCCGCCGGGGAACGCGTAGTTCTCGAGAATGACTTGATGAATGATGCCCGCGCCGGGTTTCCAAAATCCGATGCCATACCGTGCCGAAGCCGTGCGCAAGAACTCGAATACTTCTTTGTTTTCCCCGAGCGAGTTCTCGAGATCCGCCCTCGCTCCCGAGTGAGCACGAATGAGGTGGTCGCAGTGCACGGTCGTGGGCACGGCGGTTTCGTTTCGGCCCGCGAGCATGAACTGGAGGAGCGCCATCTGGGCGGTGGCGTCTTGCATGGCCACGCGGTCGGGATTGAGGTCGATGTAGGCCTCTCCGGCGGCGAGCTCTTGCCTGGGATCCGCCAAATGACCGAACACGATCTTCTCGGCCAGGGTGAGCGGGCGTCCCAGCCGATCGCGCACCATGCCCAGGTTCTTGCGCGAGCGCTCGTAGACGGAACGAACCAGATCCGGAGTGGTGTCGATAACTGCCATGATGTTCTCCCCCGCCTCAAAAACCCCAAAACGACCCGATGAAACAGTCAAGAATAGGACATTTTCCGCGTGCTGTCAGGGCCCGGTTACTGCTTGAAGTGATCGAAGCCGCGCGCAGAAACCGGCCGCGCACGGCCTTTCTCGTCGCAAATCATGATCTGTTTTCCCGACGTCACTTCGCCAATGCAATGCCAGGCCACGGCATTGGGGATTTCCGCGGAACGCGGGAGCGTCATGATCAACTCGTAGTCCTCGCCGCCTTCCAACATGACCGCCTGCGGCGACACCTTTAGGGCCTCGCACAACGCTCGAAACGTTCTGGACACTGGCAGCTTCGCGACATCGATCACCACGCCAACTCCGCTGGCCTTGGCGAGTCGGGGCAGATCCGTAGCTAACCCATCGCTTACGTCCATCATAGCGCTGGGTCGCACACTTCGAACCAAATCGATCCGCGGATCAGGTGAGATAAATCGACGGACCGCTTTCAACCCTCCGGGATATTTATCTGCAGCTTGCTTTCGGCGTCGCATGAGGTTCGCGTTGCCTTCATCCCAGGCATTCCCCTTCGCCCTGATCTCGCGATCCAAGATCAGATAACCAAGACGTGCCAACCCCGGCTGGCCGCTCAAGTAGAGCCTGTCCCCGGACCGGGCCCCTGACCTCAAGATCGGAGTCTTGCCCCGAAATTCGCCGGCGAGGGTAAGCGTCAATGAAAGCTGCGATCCTCTCACCAAGTTGCCGCCCGCAATCACTACATCGAACTTCTGGGCGAACCGCCGCATGCCGGCGTACATCCGCAGCACCACATCCACCAACATGTCTTCCGGCAGGATGAGGGAAACGAGCGCGGCCTGCGGATCTCCACCCATTGCCGTAATGTCGGACACATTGACTGCCAGCGCTTTCCAACCGAGCTCTTCGGGGGAGCACCATGACCGGCGAAAGTGGACGTTTTCGACCAGCGTGTCGGTGGTCAAGAGCTGCCGCCCCAGAACAGCCGCATCGTCTCCAATCCCTACCACCCCGGAGGGTGCCGGACCGATCACGCGCTTGATGCGTTCGATCAGCTGATCTTCGCCCAAATCGCCAATCGTGCGGCCACGCATACAGGCAGGTTAGCGCAGAACGGGACCGAGAAAAACGAGTGATATAATCGACCCCTCAAACCTTATCGCCACGGCTTCCCTGACTGGTGGCGGAATCCCGCAAAAGGAATGACGTCTTGCCCAAGCCCCGTGTTCCTTTCCTCCCGCTCATTGGCGGTATTCTGCTCGGCCTTCTTTGTTTTGCCCTGCCGGCGGCCGCGCAGCTCGATACCTTCGGTTCCGGAGCGGGGTGGTTCGACTGCAACGGGGACGACTACTTGGATCTCTGCTACGTCACCCCGCACGGCCATGTCGTGCTGCTCGTTTACGATCCAATCACGCATCAGTTCGCGGATTCATCGGGGATGATTCCAACATCGGTCCAGGACGTAGCGTCGGGCACGGGGGTGGCGTGCGGTGATCTCAACAATGATGGCTTGTCCGACATTTTTCTAACCTTTGCGCCAAGCAATAGCACCGGCAAAGGAGGGTCCAATCACCTGCTCTTGAACCGCGGCACGTACTTCCAGGTGGTGAGCCGGCCCGCGGGTATAACGGGAGAGGTATTCTCCGCGTCGGCTGCCTTGTTCGATTACAACAACGACGGACGCCTCGACATCTATGTGGCCAATTATGGTGATCCATTCAACGCCAACGATGGATACGACAAGCAGCTTTTTCGCAACGACTACATAGATACAGGCGGTGTTCCCCATTACACCGACGTCGCCACATCACTGGGCGTAGAGAAAGCGCACAACGGTCAGAGCAACTGGACGCTTGGGTTGGCCGTGGGCGATTATGACAACGACGGCGACATGGATCTTTTTCTCGCCAACGACTACAACGGTAACGATCAGTTCGGTAACTGCTGCCGGCCGGGCGGCGACATTCTGTTTCGAAACGACGGTAACGGCACCTTCACTGACGTTACCTATGCTGCCGGCGCGGCGGACTCCGGCTGGGCGATGGGCACCGCTTTCGGCGATTACGATCAGGACGGATGGCTAGACCTCTACGTGGCCAACTTCTGGCAGGACGCCCTGCTCCACAACAATCACGACGGCACGTTTACCAACGTAACCGCACTTTCCGGCCTGCCTACCCAGCATCTTGGCGATGAACCCTGCACGACCTGCAACAGCTGGGGGGTTGGCTTCCTGGACTACGACAACGACGGCGATCTCGATATACACGTCGTCAACGGCTACATCACCAACGACCAAGGGCAAACGATCCAGGAGCCGGACGATCTTTGGGAAAACATCGGCGTGGGGCAAAACGGGCACATCCAATTCAAGCAGGTGCGCGGTGTGGCTGGGGTGGATAGTCCGGGTGAAGGGCGAGGCTCGGCCTATGGGGACCTGAATCGCGATGGGTTCGTGGACATCATGGTGGTGAACAATCAAATCCTCTTCCCCGGCGGGAACGTTCCGGAACGTATCCTCTACATCAACCAGAAGAACGGTACGTTTCAGGACCTCTCGCATACCTATGGGCTCAACCCTAATGGCGTGGACGGCCCGACCATGCCATCACGAGGCAACTACTCCATCAACCATTGGATCGAAGTGCGCCCGGTGGGTGTCACCTCCAATCGGAGCGCGATCGGAAGCCGCGTCACGGTGGAGGCGAACGGAAAGAAATGGATCCAGGATGTGGGTACGGGGTCCTATTGCTCCACCAATTCACCGTTTCTGCATTTCGGCTTGGGGTTGGTGTCCGCGGTCACGCGGGTCACCGTTCGCTTTCCGAGCGGCACGGTAATCGTGAAGGACGGCCCGGATCTCGACGGCATCCTCACTATTCACGAAGACGATCCAACCCCCGTGCGGTTGCTGGCGCTCAACGCGTCGCAACAACCCGAGGGACCCTGGATTCATTGGGAAGCTTCGGATGACGGCGAGTTGTCGCGGGCGATCCTGAGCCGCGAAGTGAATGGCATCCGCGCTGAGATCAAAACGTGGGACGGCGTGCTAACTGGTGATTATCTGGATCGCGAAGCGCCCCGGGACGTCACGCTTCTCTATCGTCTGGATGCGCTCTTGCGAAACGGTACGCGGGAGTCGCTCGGCAGCGTTGCCATTGAATGGCCCGGGAATGGTTCTCGTGTGCTTCTTGGACAGAATCGACCCAATCCGTTTTCCGGTGCCACCGTGATTCCGATCGATGCCCCAGGAGCGCGAACAATTTCCATCTTCGATGTGCAAGGGCGTTTGATTCGCGCGCTGCCGGTGTCTTCCCCACAGGTAACCTGGGACGGCCGAGACGCACAGGGCGCCCTTGTTCCCGCCGGTACCTATTTCTATCGCATCTCGGGGTCGCAGGTCCTAAGAATGGTTCGCCGTCCCTAACCATTCGGCATTCTGAAATTTTTAAGAGCGCCAAACAAATGTTTCAGAATGGGGATACCCCGACTGCTCCGCGCAGTATTACTCATATTCTCGGGCCGCAATAATTTAAGTCAGGAGTATTGGTATGCGACGGGTATTCGTGATTTTTGCCGTATGGGTGGGACTCAGTGTCTCGCCGATGCCCTCGCCCGCGGCGACCGCAGTGAGCATTTCCGTCTTCCACAATGATCTGGCTCCCTATGGACGCTGGGTCAACGTGTCGCCATACGGTTCCGCGTGGATCCCGACCCGGGTTTCTTCGGGATGGCGTCCGTACACCAACGGTTACTGGGCGTACACGGATTACGGGTGGTCATGGGTGTCTTACGAGCCGTTTGGGAATGACGTGTATCACTATGGGCGTTGGCTCCATGACCCATATCAGGGATGGATGTGGATTCCGGGCACGCAGTGGGCGCCGGCCTGGGTTGCCTGGCAGGAAAGCGACGACTACGTGGGCTGGGCCCCGCTGCCGCCGGATAGCAGATGGGGATCGTCGGGTCTCGTTTATTCGGTCAGTTCCATCGCGACACCGTCTTGGGTGTTTGTTCAGCGGCCCTATTTCCTGAATCGTCATATCACCACCCGCATCGTTCCGGTCACCCGTAACGTCACCGTTCTACGGACAACCCGGGATGTCACACATTTTGATGTTGTGAAGGGGAAACCGGCCAATCGTGGGATCGACGTGGCACATGTGCAGTCCACGAGCGGCAAGAAGATAAACAAGACCTATACCAGCCAGCGCCAGAACGTGCGCACGCAAAAACGCGTTCAACCGGCACATGCAAACCATGGAGAGCGGCGAACAACGGTCCAGAAGAGAAACGAAACGACGGTAGCGAGCCGCCAGGACCAACGCGCCCCAACGCAGAAATATTCGGGCAAGCGGCAACACGGATCGGCAGAGAAGGGTCAGAAAAATAACGCGGGGAAAGGCAAGGGCGGGAACAATTAACCCAGCCCGCTAGTCTCCCAAAACCATGAGCTTTCGCACTTCGGTGCGGTGACCTGCCTGAGCACGGTAAAAATACAAACCACGCCCGGCCCGCCGGCCAAGATCATCGGTGCCGTCCCAACCAACGTATTGAGTTCCGCCGGCCATTTCGCGATCCACCAGCGCACGCACTCTCCGCCCCGAAACGTCATAGATGGAAATCGCCACATGCGTGGGTTGGGTGAGTTCGAGAACCATCGTGGTTCCACCGCGGAATGGGTTGGGTGTGGGGCCACGAAGGATCATGCTGAAGGGAACCTCGGGCTCGGGCGGCAGTACAGGAACATGCGAGTTCTCGATGATGGTGAGCACGCGATTCGTGTCCGGTTCTATCACCACATTTCGTGCTCCAGACGGCCAGAACACCTCAATCGAATCCGCGGCCGTCGAACTACCAAGACCGAACACGAGCGGCAACAGACTCTTGGACGCCCAACCGCTACCCGCGCCCATTTCGCGAACCTGGCTCGAGCCGCCGGTATGCACCGCTATCCGTGATCCAATGCCATCCGCATTCGAAGCATCGCCAATCAGCCTCACCCCCACCCAGCGCCTGCCGGTGGTGAGGTTCTTATAGAGCCGATTGACCCCACACGCGCACAAGGAGCCGTCACAACCAATCGCTTGATACACCTCGGGAGCGCCGTCTCCGTTTAGATCTCCCGCCGTCATGCCGTATCCAAGTCCATCCACCGAAGCATCCGCGGCGCGGGCCATGGTCCCGCCCAGATTGCGGAAGAGAAACTGCGCGCCATCGAAGGTGGACGCGAAGAGATCGATATCGCCGTCGAGATCGATATCGAACAGCCCGGCCCCCGTGTTGTACTCGCTTATATCGACACCGTATTCATGGGCCCGCTCGGTGAACGTGCCGTTTCCGTTGTTGATGTAAAGGCGGTCGGGGCCATTGGAGGCAACGAAAAGATCGGGATGCCCATCCCCTGACACGTCTCCCCACACCCCGCTCGAGGCGGAGATCTCCGAAACCAATCCCGCAGTTGCCGTCACGTCCTGAAACTGGTTCCCCCCCAAGTTGTGATACAGCGTTTGGGCGTTGGCTGAGCGCCGCGCAATGAAGAGATCCGGCTTGAGATCGCCGTCGTAGTCCGCCCACGCGCAGCCGATCGCGCTCCCGCCGTCTTCGGCAAACACCATCCCGGTTTGCGCGGTTACATCGGCGAACGTTCCGTTGTGCTGATTGCGCCACAACACCGAAGGACCGTCGCGACGCAACACGAACAAATCGAGCCAGCCGTCGGCGTCCGTGTCCACCCACGAGGCATCGTACTCACGGCCGATGTCTGCGATCCTGCTCGCGGCCGTGACGTCGGTGAACACACCGTGACCGTTGTTTTGATACAAACCGTGGTCGCTCACGAAGAGATCCGGATCTCCGTCGCGATCGTAATCGCCCCATGCTGCTGCGACGCCGCCTTCGGACGTCCCGAAACCGGCTGGAGCGGTTTGGTTACTGAAGTTCAAATCACCATCATTGTGATAGTAGGCGTCTTTGGCTTTGTCCGTGCCGCACACCGTGTTGTTCACGACATAGATTTCCGGCAAATCGTCTTGGTCCGCATCCGCCATTGCCACGCCGACGCTGAAACCCGGGTTGGAAGCCGCATTTACCACTTGGGTCAACAATGGCGCTTGCGGCACGCCCGTCACCGCTCTCAGGTCGTACGATCCGTACGTTGTTAGTTGAGACCCAAGATTGCTGTAGGAGCGTTGCACTCGGATCAAATAGTCCCCCGTAACCGGGGGGGTGAACTGAACCGATGAGGCCATTTCGCCGGAGCTTCGATCCTCGTTCGACCACGCCGAATCGCCGTTGGTGACTTCGAGAAACGTGTCGCCGTAGCTTTCGATATTCGCCGTTTCAATGAGAACCGGAGTATCCGCTTCCAACTGAACGGTTTGAAAATCCACGTCTGAGGCGGGATAAAACGTGTGATGCACGCTTTGACCATTGGCGACGAGCGCCTTCGCTTGCGGGGCGGGGTCGTCTTCTTCGAACGTGTCGGCAAAATATTCGGCTCCGAGCGCGTCGAATGTCGCTTCCATTTCCGCCTGATGGCCAAGTCCGGCGCTGAACCAACCGTCCCAAAAGTCTTCCAAGCTCACCGAGATGGCGATCGTCAAAGGACCCGAGATCACCACCCACCAAGGATCCGGACCAAGCTCGAGGGGATCGTCGTCCACTCCGGGATTCAAGTCCCCCGGTGTAGCTGCCCCGTCCTCCAGATCCCAAAGCAAGGCCTGCACCACCACCTCACTGCCGCTTCCCCGCACATAGATGCCTTGGAAAACGACGCGATTGTCGGGTGTTCCCTGTCCCGCCTCGCTTGCTCCCTCGCAGTCATAGGAAAACAAGAGTTGTCCCGCGCCCGGGGTTCCCCAGGTGTCCACATACCAGCTCGGAAAAGGATCCCCCAGACGCTTGCGCACTGACGCCTGAAAATACGACGCAAACCCTTCGCTCCAGGCGAGACGCGGGTCCTGCTTGTCATCATCGAGAAAGTGTTCCTGGCCCGGCGAGTCGTCCTTGGAATAGTGGTCAGCCACGAAGTGACCAAACTCGTGAAGAATCACGCAGTCGTCATAGCCTTC
>Ga0207675_100004278_pt1 | contig 13799 bp, 6 predicted proteins | sample KBSSwiS42_FD_184305 | JGI IMG/M metagenome (GOLD analysis project Ga0207675, IMG submission 184305) | Switchgrass rhizosphere microbial communities from Kellogg Biological Station, Michigan, USA - KBS Switchgrass S4-2 (SPAdes) (version 2) | ecosystem: Host-associated > Plants > Roots >... | reverse complement strand
ATGCAGCCGTACATCGACGACACGTTCTATCGGCTGACCGGGCTCAACTTGCGCCTCACCGTCGGCTCGGACGGCTTCCAGGGGCGCGTGCGCAAGCGCATCAGCCGGCGTCTCAATCTGCAGGCGGACTACCTGCAAGGTTTCTACGGCAACAGCCGCTGGACCGCGCAGGGCGACGTCTGGCTGGGCGACTACCTGACGCTGGGCGGGCGGCTGGAACAGATCCGCACGTCCGCGTTGCAGGGCGTGCCCGAGACGCAGCCCGTGAACGGCGTCCTCGAGTTCCGCCTGGACTACGCGCTCCGGTCGCAGTGACCGTGACGAATTGTCAACGGCGGCGTCGCGGCGACGCATTAAGAACGTGAACCGGGGGACCTGACCGGTTACCGTGGACGGCAACCGCCGCCCGTGAACCGGATCCGTCTCATCCCGCTGCTGGCGCTCTTGGTCGCGTGGCCGGCAGCCGCGCACGCCGAGGAGCCCGCGCCGGCGCCCGCACCCGCGCCGTCCGACGAGGAAGACGATTCGGCCGAGGGCCTCCCCGAGTTGCCTGCGCCCGAGCCGGCGAAACCGGTCGTGCCGGCCGCGCGCATCCCGATCGCGGGCTACGAGCTGGCCGGTCAGCGCATCGATCCCGACGACCAGTTGATGGCGTTGCTGACGTCGGTGGCGCCGCTGGGCGAACCGTTCATCGAGACCGGACCCAGCGACCGGATCGGCAAGCCGCTGGGCACCATTCCGCGCCTGGCTGAAATACTGGATGGCATCGGCTACCGCGCCGCCGTCAGCAAGCGCGCCGCGGGCGGCGGCGTGACGCTGGTCGTCGAGCTGACGCCCTACGACCGCGTCCGGTACGTTTTCGTCGCCGGCAACTGGCCGATTCGCCAGGACGAGATCCAGCGGCGCATCACCATCCGCCCGGGGCGCTCTCTGCCGCCCGCCGGCGCCGAACGAACCGCCGTCCTCGAGCAGGAGCGGCTGCGCGTCCTCGACTTCCTTCGCAACGAGGGTTACTTCGAGGCCGCCGTCCGGCTGGACGCGCGCCCGGGCGCACGGAACCCGCGCGCCATCGATCTGTACGTCGACATCGAGAAGGGACCGTCGTATCCGCTGGGCCCGGTCACGTTCACCGGCAACCGCGCGCTGACGACCGAGCAGATCGATCCCACCTTCCGGCACGCGGCCTGGTACTACGGCTGGCTGCGGCCCGTCCCGTTCACGCAGAAGCAGCTGCGCACCGACATCGAGGCGCTGGAGAAGCGCTACCGCGAGCTCGGCTACTTCGGCGTCCGCGTCACCACCGACTTCTCGATGCAGAAGAGCCTGGATCGCGGCGCCAAGAACGTCCGCCTCGCGATCCAGATCAACGAGCGCAAGAAGATCACGGTCGCGTTCGAGGGCAACAGCCAGATCTCGTCGTCGACGCTGCGGGACGAGCTGACCCTGTTGACGCGCGGCTCGTACGACGACTTCGAGGTGACGGCCAGCGGCGATGCGATCCAGCGCTTTTACCAGGCAGACGGCTACTTCTTCGCGCGCGTCGACTGGCGCCGCGAGCGGCTGTCCGCCGACGAGGAACGCGTCGTGTTCACGATCGACGAGGGCCCGCAGCTGCGCGTGCGCGGCATCGAGTTCGCGGGCAACAAGTCGCTGTCATCGAGCGAGCTGGCCGACGTCGTGTCCGTGCGCAAGTACCCTCCCCTCGGGCTCGGCGCGGGCGGCTACGTGACCGGCAAGCAGATGGAGCAGGACGTCGAGCGCATCCTCGAGCACTACAAGGGCAAGGGCTTCCTCGAGGTGCAGGCGCACGCCGAGGCGGCGACGTCGCAGTCGGCGCTCGGGCAGCTGGGCGCGGTCGCCGCGGGCGCGGAGACGGTGTCGCGCGAGGCCAGGACAATCTTCGTGCGCTTCACAGTCGAGGAAGGTCCGCGGATGACGCTGGCGAGCGTGGACTTCCGCACGGCCGCGGGCGAGGCCCCGCCCTACGACAACAAGTTCCTGATCGAGAGCGTCACCACCCGGCCCGGGGACGCGTACACGCTGCAGGCCATCCGCGAGGACGGACGGCGCCTGGAGCGCTTGCTGGGCGACGCCGGCTACCCGTCGTCCAGCGTCGATCCGGACGTCAGCCGCGACGGCGATAAGGTCAAGCTGACGTGGGTGATGAAGCTGGGGCCCCGCGTGCGCGTCGGCCCGATCTTCGTGCGGGGAAACTTCAAGACCACGCCGGAGACCATCCTGGAACAGATCCCGCTGCAGCCGGGCGGCTACCTGACCACCACGGCGGTCGAGCGCGGCCAGCGCAACCTGGGTTTTCTGCAGCTGTTCAACAACGCGTCGCCGATCTCGTTCCCGGGCAAGGACGAGAAGCGCGAGGTCGTCCCGATGGTGGTCGAGGTCGAGGAGCGCTACGAGCAATACAGCGTTCTGCACGCGGGCGTCGGCGTATCGACCGAACAGAAGCCGCCCGATTCGGCGCTGCCGTTCGGCGTCTACGTGCGCGGCGGCTACGAGAACCGAAATTTCTGGGGCCACGGCTGGAACGCGGCCGCGAACCTCACCTACGGCACGTCGCTGTTGCGCGGTGACCTGCTCTTCCTCGATCGCCGGTTCTTCGGGACGCTGTTCCGCTTCGACGTCACCCTCAACTACCTGCAGCAGGAGACGGCGCGCCTCGGCGACATCCGGTCGGGCGCGGGGTCGATCGGCTTTTCACGCGAGATGTATCCGGGCATTGACGCGGGCATTCACTACAACCTGCGCAACACCACCCACACCGAACCGCTGATCCGCGTCGCCGGTCCCGACGAGACGATCTCCAGCGTTCGGCTGGGCACGACGGTGGGCAGCTTGTCGGCGAACGTCGAGTGGCTGCGCATGGACAACCGGCTGGTTCCCACCCGGGGGTTCCGCATCAACGCGCTCGCGGAGCTGGCGCTGCCCGCGCTGTCGGCGCCGCTGCGGCCATTTCCGCTGGACGTCGGCGACGACACCTTCCTGAAGATCAGCGTGCGGTCGCTGTCGGTGATTCCGATCGGACGATTCCTCTTCCTGCGCCACGGGTTTCGCTTCGAGCAGGGCTTCCCGCTGGGCGGCGCGTCGCTGCTGCCCAAGGTCGAGCGCTACTTCGCGGGCGGCGACACCACCATCCGCGGATACCAGCTGGATCGCGCGCGCGTCGAGGTGGTGCGCTATCAAGACCCGTCGCTGGGAACGGGAGGGATCGATCGCGTGGACTTTCGTCCGCTGGGCGGCAACCTGCGCATCCTGCAGAACATCGACCTGCTCTTCCCCATCAGCCCACCCTGGTACGGATCCGTGTTCATCGACAACGGCGTGGTCGCCGACTCGCTGGACGGCCTGAAGGCCAGCGCATTTCGTCACGGCGTCGGCATCTCGCCGCTGCTGATCCGGTTGCCCATCGGCGATGTCAGCCTCGCGTGGGCCTGGCCGCTGGATCCCGGGCCAGGCGACAACACCTGGACCGGCGTCTTCCACGTGAACGTCGGCCTGCTGTTCTGAGCAGGTCGCAGGCAGCGCGCTACTTCTTGGCGCGCTGGGAGAGGCGCTCGATGCGGCGGTCGATGATGGCGTGGTCAGGCGCGCTCGGGGCCAGCTTCTGGTAACGGCGGAGCGCGCGGATGGCCGCCGCCGTTTCGCCCTGCTGCTCGTACGCCAGCCCGAGACCGCGGAAACCGATCGGATCGCTCGGGGCCAGCTTCACGGCCTCGCGATACGCGGCGATCGCCCCCTTCCCGTCGCCGGCGAACAGCAACGCATTGCCGCGTTCATAGTGCGGGCGCGGATCCGACGCGTCGGTCGACGGCGCCGGCGCCGCCGACTTCTTGCCGGCCGCGCCGCGCATCGCGACCTTGCGCGTGTGCCGTTCCTTCGGCTGATGCGCGACCTTCGTCGGATGACCACCGCCGCGGCGCTTCGAGGTCGCGGGCGCATCATCGTGCGCCGCTCGGATCGGCGCTGCGGGCTTGGCGGCGGTCGCTCGGGCCATGGGCATCGCGTCGGCGACGCGCGCCAGCGTCGGCTTCGCAGCGCGCGCCGGCGGCGGCGGCACCTTCGCAACCGGCGCAGATGGCGGCGGCGCCGGTTCGATCGTCGGCGCCGCGGGTTCGGGCTCGGGCGCAGGCTTCGCCGGTACCGTCGCCACGCGCGCGGACGCCTTGGGCCGGTTGAGCAGCTTGATGCCGCCGACGACGACGGCGACGATCGCGAGGCCCATCCCGACTCCGATGAGCGGGAGGTTCCGCCGCTGCTGCATGAAGAGCGGGCTCGCCGCCGGCATCAGGGACGGCGGGGGTGCGGGGGGGTCGGCCGGCTCGGCGGTCATCGTGACCGCCTCGATGATCGCCTCCGAATCGCTGCCATCCAGCTGCAGTGCCGGCGGCGTCGCGTGACGCGCGGACGCGGCCGCGACGTGCGTCGGCTCCGAATCGTTGTCGGTCACCAGCGACGTCACCAGCGCGGGAGGCGGTGTCTTCAGCTCCGGCGGCGGGGTCGGCGGTGGAAGGTCCAGCGCCTGCGCCGGCGTCAGCGATCGGGCCGGCCTCCCCGCCGCGGGCGCCACGGCGGACCGCACCGACGGCGTCCTCACGGGCGCGGGCGCGGCGATCGTCCTGGCGAACGCCGCGGCGGCGCCGCCGCGTGCCGGGGGCGCCGAGGCCGGGGCCGCCGCAACCGAGGCCGCCGCGGCGCGAACGGGCGCCGAGGGCGTGCGAACGGGAGGCGGCGAGGCGGGCGGCGACAGGGCGAACGAGATCGGCTCCGGCGATCCGTCGAACGGCAGCGGGCGCGTCGGCGACGGCGGCGCGACGGTGCCGACGATCGTCGAGCGAATGTTCTTTTGCGCCGGTACCGACGCCAGCGACGCCGCCGGCCGGGGTGGCTCGGGGGGCTTGGCGGCTTTAGCCGGGGGCTCAGGGGGCTTCGCACGCTCGACGGGTTTGGGCGGCTCGGCGGCCTTGGCGGGCGCCGGCTTCGCGGTGGTGGCCTGAAACGATGCGTAGCCGCCATCCGCGGGCAACACCTCGATCGCCGCGCGGCCGGGCGATCGCTTCAGCGCCGCCGCGCAGAACGGGCACTTCGTCCCCTGCGTCAACTCGCGTACGACGCCCTCGGGAATCGGGCCGTGGCAACGCGGGCAGGTGGTCCCGCTCATTGCGACGTGCTCCGCTGATCGGCTGCGAACGCGACCAGTTCGGCGACGCCGGCGCGCGCGGCCTGCACGCCGTCGAACGTGCCCACCTTCTTCGACGTCGTCCCCGCGCTGACGTCGAAGAACATCACGCTCACGCGGATCTTGTCGCCCGGATCGATCTCCGCCCACATCAGGCGATCGGCGCCCAGCGAATGGCCGACCGCGCGGTAGCAGGCGGGCGTCGGCTCGATGCATTCGATCGCCAGCTGCGCGACCTCCATGCTGACCGCGGCCTTGGTGCCGGCGCTCGCCCCGGCGAGCTTGACGCGGCTCATCTCATCGTTGACGGCGCGCGCGACGACGGGGACGTCGAAAGAATCCAGCGGCATCCAGGCGAGACGCGCGGGCTGCGACGGCGTGGCCGGCTTCGCGACCGTCACCGGCGCGGGCGGCGGATCACTGGCGCACGCGAGCCCCACGCCGGCCAGCAGCAGCGGTCCGAACATCAGTCCGGATCGCGTGGGCCCGTAACGCCGCCCCGTGGCTGTCATCCTCAACTGGATTCAATCGGGCTGCCAGGCCGCACCCTTGAGCGCAAATCGCCTTTAACCGAAAGTCGTAGCGCAAGGCGCTACGCAGGTGCGCTGGCATCGACGCATGACAATCATCACCAGCTGACGGAAATCGTTCAGGTTCTGACAGCCGCCCACCGAGATAATCTGGCGAAGAGCGTGGCGTACGGGTTGCTTGACTGCCGGGACCAAACGCTCTTGGAGGCGACCTTGATTCGCAGACTGACTTACCTGGCGATCGGGCTGGCGGCGCTGGCCGGCGCGTGTGGGGGCAAATCCGCCGCCGGGATCGGCGGGCCCCACGCCGACGCGGGCACCGACATGCCGGCGACGGACGGTAGCCCGAAGACCGACGGCAACCCGACCACCGACGGGAATCCGACCACGGACGCCCCGCCGACGACGGACGGGAACCCGAACACCGACGGCAATCCGACGACGGACGGAAATCCGCCGCGCGACGGCAACACGCCCGACGGCAGCGACGGCGGCGCGCCGGGTCCGCTGCAGTGGGCGGGCATCTACGATTCGAACGGCGTGTGGGATCTGTCGGGACCGATCACCGCGCAGCGCACGCTGGGTGACGTGGTGGCGGACCTGCTCATCGACCAGATCGTCACCCGCGCCGGCGTTCCGTCGGCCCTCGAGGGTCAGGCAAAGTCGGTCCTGCGAACGCTGGTCGGCGGCAAGATCAAGTCGCTGGTCGACGCCGCGACGCCCGCCGCGCTGAAGCCCGGCAGCGATCTGTTCATGAAGCTGACGGCGGTCCTCGCCAGCACGCAGGTGACGTCCACGATCGACGTTCATCCCGGGTTCACCGCCGGATCGGTGCAAGGATCGGAGGAGATCCGGACGCTGAAGTTCAGCTTCCAGGGGCGCAACGTCACCCTCCCCGTCGGCGAGCTGCTGGAACGGACCGTCCCGCTGGTCACGGTGGGAGCCGAGTGGGAAGGCACGCAGTCGGGCGCCGACGTCCTGGTGATCGACCAGCACGAGTTCGCGCTGCGCCTGGGCAAGATGATCGTCTGGGTCGTCGACAACGTCATCCAGGACGCCGCCGGCGGGCCGTCGCTGACGCAGACGGCGGCCTCGGTGATCGATTGCAACGCCATCACGTCCGCCATCACGGGGGGCAACACGTCGTTCTCGTTCGGCGTCGGCTTCCTCTCGTATTCGATCAGCGCGTCGTCGCTGACGGCCGGCTGCGGGGCCGCCGTCGACACCGTCAAGACCAAGGCGCTGGGGCTGTTCGACGTCGACGCCGCCGTTTCGCTGGGAGGCCGCGTTCAGGCGCTGGACGACGACACCGACGCGATCGCCGATCGCCTGAAGAGCCTGACGGGCTTCGGCGGCATGGTCACCGACTCCGCGATCGCGCCCCAGGTCGCGGCGCGCTTCGAGGCGTTCCGGCGCCGCCAGCCCGGCGCCCCGACCGGGTTCGGCCCGAACTACGCCGACATGAGCAACACCATGGGCACGACGGCGCGCCTCCCGATTCGCGGGCGGATCATTCGCGTCGTCGACGGGTTCAATCCCGCGACCACCACGCCGTTCGCGCAGATATCGCAGGAAGAGCTGCCGAACGAGCCGGTCATGGTCTCCAGCGGCGGCATCAATCTGGGTGTCGTGACGACCGACGGCGAGGGCTACATCGATCAGGCGCTGGACATCACGGCGGCGGCGCTGGCGCCGGGGACGCACCCGCTCGGGTTCGCGGTGCGCGGACGCCTCGCCGGAACGGCGTCCGCCATGCTGCTGTCGCCGCAGGCGCCGGGCGTGGTCGTGCGCTCCGACGTCGACCTGACCTATCTCGACACGCACTTCATGTCGACGACCGACAAGCTGGCGCTGCTCATCCAGCGCGGCAGCGAGCGCTCCACGCTGCCGGCGATGCAGGCCCTTTATCGCGGCATGCGCCGGGGCGCGACGTCAGCCGAGGAGATCCCGCTGACGTTCCTCTCGGGCAGCCCGAACTTCTTCAAGATGCCGCTGGAAGAAAAGATGCGCGTCGATCTGATCGCGCAGGACGGCGTGGTCCTGAAGCCGTTCAAGGACATCATCGCCGCCAAGGTGACCGACGTGGATCTGGGCGCGATCGTACCGGCCCTGGAGGAACAGGTCGGCTACAAGCTGACGGCGCTGCTGCGCCTGCGGCTGGACGTTCCGCCCGACACGAAGGAGATCCTGATGGGCGACGACAGCGAGGCGGACGCCGTCGCCTATTCTCTGTACCACCGCTTCACCAGCAAGCAACTGACCGCCGATGCGCTGGTCGCGGCGGCGGACGCCGTTCCCGTCGACGCGACCTGGCGGCCCGCGATCGTCGATCTGGCGGGGCGCGTGGCGCCGGTGCTGCCGCAGACCGCGCCTGTCGTCACCATCTACATCAACCGCACCGGCACGCCGAACTCGCGCTTTCCCGTCGCGAGCTGGACCGTGCCCAGCCTGACCCGCTATCACACCGGCGCCTGGCCGCTGGCGCTCGACCTGTTCGAAGAGGGGCGCCTGAGCGGCCCAGCGACGGCGGCCGTGAAGGCCCGCCTGATCGAGCTCGGGCAGACGAACGCGACGCTGTCGGCGGCAGCGCAGGACGCCGTCACCGCGGGCTTCGTTCAGGCGGCGACGGTCAGCGCGTTTTAGCGGCGTCAGTCAGCGCGCGGCGACGAGGGCGATCGTGCCGTGCTGCTTCTCGAAGCTGTCCTTGGCGGACGTCGCGTCCTTGTAGCTCGGGAAGTTGCCGTAGCGGACGCGGTAGGACATGCCGCGCCCGGGAACGTCGCCCGCCACGACGAACGCACCCGGATATTGCTCGGCGTACGCCTTCGCTTCCTGGGCGCTCGTGAACGTGCTGAGGTGAAGGGTGAACTTGCCCTTCGCCTTCGCGGGATCGGCGGCCGGCGCTGTCGCCGCCGGCTGCTTCTGCGGCGCGGGCGCGGGCGCCATCGCCTTGGGCGGCTGCGGCGCCGCAACGGGCGCGATCGGCTTGGGAGGAGCCGCGACGGGCGCCAGCTTCGGCGCGGCGGGCGCGGCGACGGGCGCCGGCTTCGGCGCCGGTGTGGGTGCCGGCGCAGTCGCCGCCAGCGCCAGCTTGGCGGGCTTCGCCGGCTTCGGGCTCGACGCGATCAGCGTGTTCGGAAACGTCAGCGGCGGCATCGGCGGCACGGCGACGGCGGCCGGGGCGTGCGCGCGATCGAGCGCGCCCAGCGGATCTTGCAGGTCGGGCGAAGCCGCCTGCCCGCGTGATTCGATACGCTTGCCCACCATCACGCCCAGCACGAACAGCATGCAGGCGACGACGGCGCTGCCGAAGAAGAGGAAGAACACCTGGCGGTTGTCCAGGCGCACCTCGATCTTGTCGCGCCACCGCTCGGCGTTTCGGTCGACGTCCCGGAGGGCGGCTTCTTCCATGCCTTCAATCGCAGTGTAACGCACCGTCATGAATCGTCCTCTTTCCTCACTGAGGTTCCTCGGCAGCTGAATCCGTCGCGCGCGCCATGGCGTCGGGCGCCGACACGCCCAGCAGCGCCAGCGCGTTGCGCGTCACCTGGGCGATGGCGTCGACCCAGTACAGCCGGGCCGCCGTCTTGCGCCAGTTCCAGGTCGCCCGCCAGTCGCCCGTCCGGTGGCGCTCCTGGGGCAGGATGGTGTCGCCGTGCACCTTCTGCAGGCGCGTGTAGTAGCTCTGGAACTCGCCCGCCAGGTCGGTCAGGTAGGTGGTCACCCGGTGGGGCTCGCGGGCCGCGGCGGCGTCGGCGACGAAGTCCGGGAAGTCGGCCAGCCGGCGCAGGATCGCGATCTCCTCGGGCAGGACCAGCTCGGCGGCCAGCTCGGTGTCCAGCGGCGGGCGCGGCGCCTCCAGCGAGGCCGCGCGGCGCTTGATGGCGGCACAGCGCGCGTGGCCGTACTGGACGTAGTAGACGGGGTTGTCCATCGACTGCCGCTTCGCAACCTCCAGGTCGAACTCCAGCGGCGTGTCGTGGCGGCGCATCAGGTAGAAGTAGCGGGTCGCGTCGCGCCCCACCTCCTCCATGACGTCGTCGAGGGTGACGAACTCCCCTGCCCGCTTCCCCATCTTCACCTCGACGCCGTCCCGCAGCAGGCTGACGTTCTGGATCAGGATGACCCGCAGCACGGCGGGGTCGAAGCCGAACGCCTTCAGCGCGGCCTGCATGCGCGCGATGTGGCCGTGGTGGTCGGAGCCCCAGATGTCGCACAGCTCGTCGAAGCCGCGCGCGATCTTCTTGCGGTGGTAGGCGATGTCGGCCAGCAGGTAGGTCGGCTGCTTGTCGGACTTCACCACGACGCGGTCCTTGTCGTCGCCCCACAGCGCCGTCGTCTTCAGCCAGACGGCGTCGTCGCGCCGGTCGATGTAGCCCTTGCCGTCCAGCGCGCGCAGCGTCTCGCCGACGTCGCCGGCGTCGTGCAGCGCCCGTTCGCTTTGCCAGACCTCGAAGTCGACCTCGAAGCGCTCCAGCGTCGCCCGGATCATCCCGAGCGCGCGCTCGATCCCGTACTGCTTGATCGGCTCGATGTCGGCGGGCGGCGCCGCGCCCACCCAGCGCGCGCCGTCGCGCGCGAACAGATCCTGCCCGAAGCCGCGGATGTATTCGCCCTTGTAGCCGTTCTCGGGAAACGCCACCTCGGGGACGGCCGGATCGGCGGCGCGCGCCGCCTCCATGTAGCGCGTCCAGACGGACAGCGCGAGCATCTGCACCTGGTTGCCGGCGTCGTTGATGTAGTACTCGGGCGTCACCGGGTAGCCGGCGAAGCGCAGGAGGCGCGTCAGCGAGTCGCCAACGGCGCAGTGCCGGCCATGCGCGACCGTGATCGGTCCGGTCGGGTTCGCCGACAGGTACTCGAGGACGATCTTGGGCGTCGGCCGCGCCGCGCCGCGGCCCCAGTCGGGCCCCGCCGCCAGGATGGCGCCCAGCATGCGTTGCCAGAACGCAGGCGCGAGCCGCAGGTTGATGAATCCGGGGCCGGCAATGCTGACCTCCGCCAGCGCCGAATCGCCGCCTGTGGGCAGCCGGGCGATGAGCGCCTCGGCCACCGCGCGCGGCGGCTTGCCGGCGCCCTTGGCGATCGCCAGCGCGACGTTCGAGGCGAAGTCACCGTGCTCGGGGCGCTTCGCGCGCTCGACCGGGACGCTGGCGGGCACGGCCGGGATGGTCCCGTCGCTGGCCAGCGCGGCCAGCGCCTGCGCGAGCAGATCGCGCACGGTCTCGCGGGCACTGGGCGGAGCTTGCACGTGGATCACCTACATGTAGTTTCTACGCATACCAGTGATGCGTCAAGTTACCGGCGTTTCAGGGACTTAACCACGCGCTATTGGATCGGGAACAGGCCGTTGCTGCTGTGGAAGTCCTCGTAGACGGGCAGGAAGCCGTTCGACGTCGAGAGCCCGTATGGGTTGACGCGCACGATCTGGCCGCGGGTCGGACCGCCCCCCGTCCCCCGCCCGAGCCGCCGCTGGTCGACCACGAAGAAGAACGGCGCCGCCTTGCCCGTGATGGTGTCGATGCGGTTCGAATCGAACGGCCCGAGCACGATGCGCGCGGGCGCGGACACCTCTACGGTCGACAGCATGACGACCGTCTGCTGCCGGAAGCCGCCGTGAACATCGAAGTGGATGTTCGTGCCGGCGGCCGGCCCGCGTTCGATGTTGGCGAGCAAGAACGCGACCTGCGTGTTGCGGTAGCGCGCGCGCACGTGCTGCGGCCGGCCCGGACGCGTCCTCGGGTCGGGTGAGATGTCCGGGGTCTCGCTTTCGATCGGACCGCCCATGTAGAGGCAAGCGTTGGGCACGTTCTTGTCCGCTGTCCACGTCCTCATCCACTCCGCCAGCTGCGGCGCCTCGGGGCGCGCGACCAGGGTGGTCATCGTGGTCATGCCCATGCTGGTGGTCGTGAACTCAACGGACACGTTGTCCAGCTTGCCGGGGACTTCCTTTTCCAGCGGCTCGAGCGACGGAGCGAAATGGTCGATGTAGAAACCGTCGCCGCTGCGATTGACCGACTTGCCCGCCGGCGTCGGGCCCACCCCGTCGAACGGGTTCGCCGTCTGGTACTTCGGGTACGTGAAAACGACTTCCGGCGGCCCGCACTCGATCGACGTGGTTTGGCCCGGATATGGCCGCAGCGGGATGCGCGATACGAGGCGCGGATCGCGCTGGCCAGGTCCGCTGCCGGACTCGAATGGCTGGCAATGTCCATCGCCGTCGGTCTTCCCCGCCGAGAACGAGCCCGCCTGCGAGCCGGTGACCAGGAAGCCGGCGTTCACGTTCACGGTGTAAGACGTGAGCTGCGGGAAGCAGCCGTTTTGCGTAAGCGGCGGACCGTCGGCGCAGTAGCTATTGAACACGCACTTCCCGTCTGGGTTGCACAGCTCGCCCGGGTTGCATGACTTGCTCGGGTGGCACGCGTCCTGGGCAGTGACGCACATACCATCGGATGTGCAATCGACGGCTCCCGCCGGACAGCCCGACAGATCGGGATTCTTGCCCGGCTTGCACATCTGCATGCAAACGCGACCGCTGCGACAATCCTGGTTGCTCGCGCAGGTCATCAAGCAACGCGGGTCGTTGGGGTTCCCTTTGTAGGCCACGCAGGCGAACGCGTTCGTGGTGGGGTCGGCGGGGTCGTGGCAATCGTCCTTGTGGTCAACGCCCCCGGTGCCGCCCGTGCCGGCCGTTCCACCGGCGCCACCAGCGCCTCCGGTTCCACCCATGCCGACTGTTCCAGCGCCCCCGCCCATCCCGTCGGTACCGGCCATACCGGCCGCGCCGCCGGTCCCGCCCGTGCCCATGCCATCCGTACCTGCCATACCGGCGGCGCCACCCGTGCCGCCCATGCCACCGGTCCCTGTCGCGCCGGCCGCACCCGTCGTTCCAGCCGTGCCCGCGGGAATCTGGCACGGCGAGACGCTGGAGCGGACGACCTCGTCCAGGTGCGGCTTCAGGGTCAGCTTGTTCTCCGTCGCCTCGACGATCTCGTAGCGGCGGACGCTGCTCTTGAAAGGCGCGCATTGCGAATCCAGCGACGCCTGCAGGTTCGCGCTGATGCAGAGGCCCGTGACGCTCAGTCCGCCGCCCACCTTGTCCAGCGACGGATCGCGATCGCACACGAGGCCCAGCGGGCAGTCCGCCGTCGTCGTGCAGCCGCGCAGCGTGACGAGGTCGCCCCGGAGAACGCCCACCGAGCAGAACCCGCCGCCGTTGTCATTCAGCACCGAGCCGTCCAGCATTCCCGAATAGCGCGGCCCGGTGATCGTTCCCTCCCAGGTGACGTCCCAGCCCTGCGCGATCGCCGCGCCGCGATCCGGGAAAAAGACGTACGTTTTTTGCGGCCGCACGTCCAGCGCCGTCGCGTTGTCCTCGGTCCCCTGCGTCCAGATCGATTCGATGCGCGGACCGGTCGGCAAGTTGAGCGGCGGCAGATCCAGCCGCGTCGGGCCCAGCGCGGGATCCAGCGACACCGCGTAGCTCATGACGTTGCGGTCGCGCGGGCGATTCGGGAACGGCGTCGGCTCGGCGACGACGTTCGATGAATCGGATGCGTTCTTGTAGGTGTAAGGGTCCTCGGACAGCGGGAATGGATTGCTGGGAGCCGTCGGTGCAAACAGCTGTTCCTGGCCCTGGTGGACGACGGCCTTGATCGACCTCGCCGCCGGGTTGATGTTCACGAGATAGATGAGTCCCGACGACGTCAGCACCCAGGCGTAGCCGCCGTTGACGGTGTCCTCCTTCGTGTCGCCCGTCATGTCCGCCGCCGCCACGTCGATCGGGACGTTCGGAAAGCGCAGTCCCGTGGTGGCGTCGGTCGAGTACGGGCGCCGCTTGCTCGGATCGTACGGGATGCAGCGGTTGGCGGGCGTGTACAACGGCGACGCTTGCACATCCGGATTGAGCGGATCGAAGTTCGTCTCGCACTCCTGCTCCATCCCCGGAGACAGGACGTCGACGATCCGCAACGAGCCGTCGCGCGCGATGACGTAGAGGTACGCCTGGCTCCTGGTCGGGTCGCTGATGAACTTGCCGACGAACTCCTCGCCGGCGTTGCCCGGCTGGATGGCCCACG
>Ga0207675_100004276_pt1 | contig 13801 bp, 13 predicted proteins | sample KBSSwiS42_FD_184305 | JGI IMG/M metagenome (GOLD analysis project Ga0207675, IMG submission 184305) | Switchgrass rhizosphere microbial communities from Kellogg Biological Station, Michigan, USA - KBS Switchgrass S4-2 (SPAdes) (version 2) | ecosystem: Host-associated > Plants > Roots >... | reverse complement strand
ACGGCATCGACGCGGCCGCGAAGCGGTGAGCGCGGGGACGATGCAGGTCACCGTCTGGGTCAACGGCGAGGAGCACACCCGCGAGGTCGAGCCGCGCCTCCTCCTTGTCCACTTCCTCCGCGACCATCTCCGCCTGACCGGGACGCACTGGGGCTGCGACACCTCGAACTGCGGCACGTGCGTCGTGCTGATGGACGGCGAGCCCGCGAAGTCGTGCACCGTGCTCGCGGCGACGGCCGCGAACTACGAGATCACGACGGTCGAGGGCCTCGAGCGCGACGGCGTCCTCGACCCGGTGCAGCAGGGCTTCCACGAGGAGCACGGGCTCCAGTGCGGGTTCTGCACGCCGGGGATGATGCTCACGGCGCGCGCGCTCCTGAACCGCAACCCGGACCCGACCGACGCCGAGATCCGCGCCGCGATCTCGGGGCAGATCTGCCGGTGCACCGGCTACGCGACGATCGTGCGGTCGGTCCGCTGGGCCGCCGAGCGCGAGGCGGGCGGCTTCGAGGCGCCCTGAGCGCCCCCGGGGCGGCCCTCAGTTCCGCCGCGCCCGCTGCACGAGCGCGTCGACCTGCTCGACGGCGTCCGCGACGTGCCGGCACACCGCCACGTCCCATCCGACGACCATCTCCGGCGGGATGCCCTGCCCGCCCACCACGAGGCCGATGCCCGGGTTGACGCGGCGCACGGCCTCGAAGGCGGCCGGGAGGTTCACCGCGGTCAGCACCGTCGCGCTCGTGAAGCCGACGACCGTCGGCCGATGGCGGGCGACGGCCCCCGTGATGCTCGCGACCGGCAGGTCGGCGCCGAACAGACGGACGTCGTACCCCGCGTGGCCGATGATGCTCGAGGCCATCTCGAGCCCGACGACGTGGTGCTCGCCCTGCGCGCCCGCCAGCAGGATCCGTCGCGACCCGCGTCGGCGCGCGACGCGGAACGCCTCGCGCAACAGCGTCGTCACCCGCACCGAGATCGAGGTCGCCAGGTGCTCGTCGGCGACCGAGATGCTCCCCTCGGCCCAGAGGTCGCCGACCAGCACGAGCGCGGGCCGGATGACGTGGTCGTCGATCAGCGCCTCGCCGAGGCCGGCGTCGACCGCCTCGCGGACGACGCCCTCGGCCGTCCGCTGCTCGCCGGCCAGCACCGCGTCGGCGTACGCGCGCTGGAAGTCCGCGGCGCGCCGGAGGTCGCGCTGCTCGCGCCGGCGCTGCTCGTCGTGGTGATCGGAGACCACCGCATGTCACCCGGCGCGAGCGTACGCCGGAGCGCCTGCACCCGCCAGGGCGGACGGTCAGCCCGCCGCCGCCTTCTCCTGCTCGGCCCAGTACCGCGCCCACCCGGCCCAGAGCATCCTCGGCGGCATCGCGCCGAGGAACGCCTCGGCGGTCGCCGGGTCCGACGTCTTCGTCCGCATCTCCTCCTCGATCGCGGCGGCGTAGCCGGCGTCGTCGAGGCGCCGCGAGACCTCGGCCCAGCGGTCGAGGCCGTCGTGCATCGCCTCGAGGTGCGCGCCGACGTCCTCCCACGTGCCGAAGTGGGTGATCGCGATCCGCTGAGGCTCCCATGCGGCGACGACCCGCAGCGAGGCGTGCCACGCCTCGAGGTCGACGTCGGGCGGCGGGGTCGGCGGGAGGATCGGGCCGTCGGCGATCCGGCAGCCCGCGACGTCGCCGACCATCGCGGTCGCGGTCGGCTCGTGGAGGTACGAGACGTGGTGCGACGCGTGCCCGGGGGTGTACGCGACGCGCCACGGCCCGATCGTCTCGCCGCCCGACAGCACCCGCAGCCGGTCCTCCGGCACCGGGTGCATGTCGCCCCAGAGGCGGTCCATGTCGTCGCCGTAGATCCGCGCGGCCGAGGCCATGAGCCGCGACGGGTCGAGCATGTGGCGCGCGCCGCGCTCGTGCACCCACACCTCGGCGTCCGGCCAGCGCTGCGCCAGCGCGCCCGCGGCGCCCGCGTGGTCGAGGTGGATGTGGGTCAGGAGGATCTTCGCCGGCTGCCAGTCCCCGAGCTCCGCGAGCAGCGTGCCCATCGTCGACTCCGGCCCCGGGTCGACGATGACGTCGTCGATCACGTGGCAGCAGATCACGAGCGGGACGCCGAGGTGGCGGACGTCGATGTCACGCACGAGCGACCACCACGTCCTGGAAACTCAGGCCGTCCGGGCGCCCCGTCCAGCCGCCCGGGTGGACCGCGACGAGGTCGAGGCCCGCGGCCCGCAGCGCTTCGAGCAGCCAGTCGGACTCGAACGCGACGGCCTCCTCGGGCAGCGCCTCGTCGACGACCGCCATGCCGTCCCGCGCCGGGCCGAAGGCGAGGGCGGGGTCGGGCGCGTCGGGGTCGAGGATGAACGCGCTCAGCAGCACCCGTCCGCCCGGCGCGAGCACCCGGCGCGTCTGGCCGAGGTAGTGCAGCGCCGCGTCGGCGGTCAGGTGCGTGAGCACCGAGATCAGGACCGCGACGTCGAAGGCGCCGTCGTCGTACGGGAAGCGGTAGGCGACGGGCTCGCCGGCCCCGCCGGGATTGAAGCGCCCGTTGCGGACGTCGGCGTGGGCGAACGAGAACTGCGGGAAGTGGCCGTAGCGCTGGGTGCACCAGCGGATCCCGGCGGCGTCGACGTCGAAGCCGGCGTACGCGCCGTCGATGCTCAGGTAGCCGGCGAGCGGCCGCGCGAGCCGCCCGATCCCGCAGCCGACGTCGAGCACGCGGTCCTCCGCCCGCAGGCCGCAGAGCGCCACGAGGTGCGAGAGGAACTCGTCGCCGATCCCGACGAAGTCGCCCTCCCCCACGAACTGCAGCCGCCGCGGCGGGACGAGGCGGCCGGACCGGCCCGAGAGCCGGTCGCGCGCGTCGAGCGCGCGCAGCCGCAGTGAGGTGCGCGCCCGGCGCGCCGAAGGCCCAGCCACGGGGCGGACCTTACAATCGCGGCGCAATGACGCCGTCGCCCCGCCTTCCCGAGCCCGACCGGCCGTGGATGATGCGCACCTACTCGGGCCACTCGACGGCCGAGGCCTCGAACGCGCTGTACCGCGCGAACCTGGCCCAGGGCCAGACCGGCCTGTCCGTCGCGTTCGACCTGCCGACCCAGACCGGCTACGACCCCGACCACGAGCTCGCGCGCGGCGAGGTCGGAAAGGTCGGCGTGCCCGTCGCGCACAAGGGCGACATGGCCAGGCTGATGGACGCCATCCCGCTCGGCGAGATGAACACGTCGATGACGATCAACGCGACGGCCGCGTGGCTGCTCGCCCTCTACATCGTCACCGCCGAGGAGAACGGCGTCGACCCGTCGGCGCTCCAGGGCACGACGCAGAACGACATCATCAAGGAGTTCCTCGCCCGTGGGACCTACGCGTTCCCGCCCGGCCCGTCGATGCGGCTCATCGCCGACATGGTCGCCTACACCGTCGAGCACGTCCCGCGCTGGAACCCGGTGAACATCTGCTCGTACCACCTGCAGGAGGCGGGCGCGACGCCCGTCCAGGAGATCGCGTACTCGCTCGCGAACGCGATCGCCGTCCTCGACGCGGTCCGCGAACGGGTCGGCGACGAGGGCATCGCCCGGGTCTTCGGGCGCATCTCGTTCTTCGTCAACGCCGGGGTGCGGTTCGTCGAGGAGCACGCGAAGCTCCGCGCCATGACGACGATGTGGCAGCGGCTCGGCCGCGACCGCTACGGCGTCACCGACGAGCGCCACCTCCGCTTCCGCTACGGCGTGCAGGTCAACTCGCTCGGCCTGACCGAGTCGCAGCCGGAGAACAACGTCCAGCGCATCGTGCTCGAGGCCCTGGCGGTGACCCTCGGGCGCGACGCCCGCGCGCGGTCGGTCCAGCTGCCGGCCTGGAACGAGGCGCTCGGCCTCCCCCGGCCGTGGGACCAGCAGTGGTCGCTGCGCATCCAGCAGGTGCTCGCGTTCGAGACCGACCTCCTCGAGTACCCGGACCTCTTCGAGGGCTCGAAGGTCATGGACGGCCTCGTGGCCGAGCTCATCGACGGCGCCGAGGCCGAGCTGGCGATCGTCGACGAGCACGGCGGCGCGGTCCGGGCGGTCGACTACATGAAGGCCGCGCTCGTCGACTCGCACCGCGAGCGCATCCGGCGCATCGAGTCGGGCGAGCAGGTGCTCGTCGGGGTCAACCGCTTCGAGAGCGGCGAGCGCTCGCCGCTCGTCGAGGGCGCCGACGGCGGGATCCTCACCGTCGACCCGGCGCTCGAGGCCCAGCAGCGCGACGCGGTCGTCGCGTGGCGGGCGGCGCGCGACCAGGCGGCCGTCGACGCGGCGCTGGCCGACCTCGCCGCGGCGGCCGCGGGCGACACGAACATCATGGCGGCGACGCTTGCCGCCGCGCGCGCGGGCGCGACCACCGGCGAGTGGGCCGGGACGCTGCGCGAGGCGTTCGGCGAGTTCCGCGCGCCGACCGGCGTCGGCGACGCGGCCGCGGGCGCCGCGGCCGAGGACCTCGAGGCGCTGCGCGAGGAGGTCGAGCGGGTCGGCGACGCGCTCGGGCGGCGGCCGAAGATCCTCGTCGGCAAGCCCGGCCTCGACGGGCACTCGAACGGCGCGGAGCAGATCGCGGTCCGCGCGCGCGACATCGGGATGGACGTCGTGTACGAGGGCATCCGGCTGACGCCGTCGCAGATCGCGGCGAGCGCCCTGCAGGAGGGCGTCCACGTCGTCGGGCTCTCGATCCTGAGCGGCTCGCATCGCGAGCTGATCCCGCTGGTGCTCGACGCCCTGCGCGAGCGCGGCGTCGACACGCCGGTGGTCGTCGGCGGGATCATCCCGGAGGCCGACGTCGAGCCGCTGCGGGCGGCAGGCGTCGCGGCCGTCTACACGCCGAAGGACTTCGATCTCACGCGCATCATGCGCGACATCGTGGCGCTCGTCGCCGCACGCAACGGGGTGAAGGCGGCGGCCTGAACCGCCCCGTGCTCGACCTGCGCGGCGCGGTCCCGGGCGCGGCGCCGCCCGCGGCCCCGGCCGCCCGCGCGCTCGTGCTGTCGGAGTCGGGCCTCGAGGCCGTGCCGGGCTGGGTGGCCAAGCTCCGGCAGCTGCGGATGCTCGACCTCGCCCACAACGGCCTGGTGGCCGTGCCGGACGACCTCGGTGCCCTCGACCGCCTCGAGGTGCTGTACCTCGGCGACAACCGCCTCGCCGAGGTCCCGCCGGCCGTCCGCGCGCTCGGCGCGTTGCGGTACCTGAGCCTCGCCGACAACCGCATCGCGTTCCTGCCGGGTTGGATCGGCGAGCTCGGCGCGCTCGTCGAGCTGCGCCTGCACGGCAACCGGATCGCCGTGCTGCCCGGCGAGATCGGCGGCCTCGGCGCGCTGCGCGCGCTGCACCTGCGCGCCAACCGTCTCGCGGCCCTGCCCGAGGCCATCGGCGGCCTCGGCGATCTGCGGCACCTCGACGTGCGCGGCAACGCGCTGCGCGAGCTCCCCGCGGCGCTCGCCGCGCTCCCCCGGCTGCGGGTCCTCGACGCGCGCGCCAACGGGCTGACGACGCTTCCCGACGCGTTCGCCGACGCGCCCGCCCTCGAGAAGCTCGATCTCCGCTGGAACGACCTGCGCGCGCTCCCCGGCGCGGCGTCCGCGCTCGAGCGGCGGGGCTGCTTCGTCCTCTGGTGAGGCGGGATGATCGACGCCATGACCGACTACCCCGCGGCGTACCGCGACCTCCTCGACGCCCAGGTCCTCACGCTCGCCACCCTCGAGCCGGACAACCAGCCGCAGCTCAGCGAGGTCTGGTTCCTCCACGACGAGGGCGAGATCCGGCTCTCGCTCAACACGTCGCGGCGCAAGGCGCAGAACCTCACGGCGCGGCCGCAGTGCACGGCCCTGATCCTCGACCTCGCGAACCCGGCTCGGTACCTCGAGGTCCGCGGTCGCGCGCGGGTCGAGCCCGACGACGACCACGCGTTCGCCGAGAAGCTGCACGGCAAGTACGGCGTGGACGCCTCGGCCTACGATCAGCCGGGCGACCGGCGGGTTGTCGTCACGATCGAGCCGACGCGGATCCGGCCGGTCGACATGAGCGGCTGACGCGACTACCTACGTGCTCGCTGCAGTTCCCCGTTCGCGTTCCGGCGATCCGGAATGCGGTTGAACACCCTGGTGCGGCCCGCGCCGGAGCGCCATGCTCTGATCGCCGGTTTCCGCACGGAGGCTCACGGGGGTGGCCGCAGTGGGACGATGGGGGTACTTCGACGACCGCGTCGCGGGCGGCACGCGCCTGCGCCGCCTCATGGTCTCCGGGCTCGCGACCGCCGTCGCGACGGCCCTGTGCGCCGTGTCGATCGCGCCCCCGCGAGCCGCCGCCGCCGGCGGCGGGGCGCCGCACGTCATCGCGATCCTGCCGGACACGTCCGCGCTCGAGGTGAGCGGCTACCCGGCCGCCGAGACGCTGCGCGTCGACGTCCGGCGCCACGGCGTGCGCGTCGCCGATGCGACGGTGACGACCGACGGCGCCGGGAGCGCGTCGGTCAACGGCGGCGCCGACGGATGCTGGACGGACGCGACGCCCGACATCCGCCCCGGCGACAGCGTGAAGGTGTCGGGCTCCGGCTTCTCCGACACCTCGACGACGCAGGCGGTCACCGCCCGGTCGCCGGTGCAGACGGCCGCGGACACGGTCGAGGTGCAGGGCACGGCGACGGGCGCGGACGGGACCGCGCTGCCGCTCGGCGGCCTCGAGGCGCGCATCACGGCCGGCGCGGCCCAGCCGTTCTCGGGCGGCCGACGCGACCTGCGCGCCGGCGCGGGGCAGAGCTTCCCGCTCGTCCAGGACGCGGGCGACGCGACGCACTGGACGGCGACCTTCGCCGGCCTGCCGCCGGACGACGTCGCTACCGCGATCGCCGCCGCCGACGTGCGCGCGACCGCCACGGACGCCGTCTCCGGCCATCGGACCGTCGCGCAGGCCGGGGGCTCCCGCGGACCGGCAGCGCCGTGCAGCGCGCCGGTGCGGCGCGACGCGCTGACCGAGTCGAGCCGGACGACGGTCAACGTCGCGACGGCGGGCGACGACCTGACGCTGTCGGGCGTCGCCGAGGACGCGGACGGCGTCACGGTGACGCTCGACGACGACAACCCCGACACGCCCGCGGTCGCGGTGCCCGCGACGCTGTCGGCGCCCGCCGGGCCGCAGAGCTTCACCGCGACGATCCCGGGCGCGGACGTCGGCGCGCTCAGCGACGGCACGCTCACCGCGACCGTCACGTGCAGCGTCGGCGGGAGCGCGCTCGACGGCTCCGGCCTGACGCTGCGCAAGGACACCGTCGCGCCCGACCCGCCCAGCGCGACCCCGGAGCCGGGACCGTACGACGAGGCGCAGTGGGTGGCGATCGAGACGGCCGACCCGACCGCCACGATCCACTGGACCGAGGGATCGGACGCGCCGACGGCGGACTCGCCGGTCTACACCGGGCCGATCCTCGTCTCCTCGGGGCAGACGCTCCAGGCGATCGCCGTCGACCCGGCCGGCAACGCGAGCCCGGTCGGGACGTTCCCGTTCGAGATCGTCCCGCCCGCACCGGTGACGATCGCCGACCCGGGAGCGATCGTCCCGAGCGCGTTCGCGCCCGCCCGCGTCGGGCCGGGGCGCGCCCGGGTCGTCCCGTTGCGGCTCACGTCGCTCGCGGGGCCCGGGCGGATCAGCGCCCGGCGCCTGCGGGCGACGGGTCTGCGCCTCGTCATGCGCATGCCCGCCGAGGCGGTCGTCGTGCATGTCGCGGTCTACCGGGCCGCCCTGGGCGGCGCGCGGGCCGGCGACCCGGTCGCCGCCGCCGACCGCCTCGCGCTCGGCGCGGACGGCGTCGTGCGGATGCGGCTGCACGGCCGGCCCTTCCGGCGGCTGCGGCCCGGCCGCTACGTCGTCGACGTCCGGGTCGGCCGCGGCCAGATCGGCCTCGGGCCGGCCGCGACGACGCGGCTGACCGTCACGCGCTGAGCGTGCTCCCGACTGGCTCCGGGCGGGCAGGCGGGGCCCGCCCGGAGCCGCCCCCGCGGTGCGCCTCAGCCCATGTCGGCGAGCGAGAGGTCGTCGACTCCCGCCGTCCCGGGGCCGTCGAGCAGCAGGCCGGTTGCGAGCGCGGTCGCGCCGGCCGGCGCGGGCGGGCTGCGCAGCGTGACGGGCACCCAGGCGGCGCTCGCCGGCTTCGGCGCGCTCTTGGCCCAGAAACGCCATTGCCCGGCGGCATCGCGGTAGTACAGGACGACCCGAACGGCCGTGTCCGAGCGGTACCAGACGCCCGCGAGGTAGGGATGGCCGGGGATCGCCGGCGGCGCGCACGCGGGGTCGAAGGACGACAGCACCTTGCGGTCGCCGCTCGTCAGCGAGATCACCGAGAGCGTCTCGGCCCAGGCGCCGCCGTGCGGCGTGTCGGCGCTGCGAGCGAACGTGCCGGTGCTCGTGCCGAGGACCGTGCGCTGCGTGCAGTCGGAGAGGCCGTTCCGGTCGGCGTCGGCCTCGAGCGACCCGTTGGGCAGCAGGTCCGCGAACGCGGCGTCGACGAGGCCGAGGTCGTCGACGGTCGCCGAGCCGATGCGGTCGAGCAGCATCCCCACGCTCACCGCGGTCGCGTCGGCCGGCATCGGCGGCGTCGTCCAGGTCGCCGTGCGGTACGCCGAGGCGTCGGGCAGCGCGGCGCTCTTGCCCAGGAAGACCCAGGTCCCGGCCGTCGAGCGGTAGTAGGCGAGCAGGCGCGGCGCGCTGGCCGACCGGTAGCTCGCCCGGAGCGTGTAGCGGCGGCCGGGCGCGATCCGCGGGGCGCAGGTCCCCGCGTCCATCGTCGTGATGAGCTTGCGGTCCCCGCTCGTCCAGGCCGTCATGTCGATCCGCACGGCCCGCGCCCCGGTGCGGGCGTCGGGCACGCGCGTGAACGTCGCGGTGCTGGCGCCGAAGCCGGTCCCGGTCCAGCAGGTCGGCAGCGCGCCGGCGCCGTCCTCGAGCGAGCCGTTCGGGAGCGCGACCGGCGCGACGGCCGCCGCGGGGACGACGGGGGCGACCGACCCGAGCAGCCCGCCCGCCGCCTGGGTCGTCGTGCGGACCTCAACACGGCCGGCCGCGCGCTCGCCCGCGAGCCAGTCGGCGAGCGCACCGAGCGTCGCCGGGGCGACCGTGTTCGGGCCGCAGCCCTCGCCCGCGTCGCAGACGTGGTGGAACACGAACTGCACCCATCCGCCGCTCGGCTCGGCGGCGGCGACGATGCCCTCGAGGCGCTGGAGCGTCGTCGTCTCGTTCGTCGTGGACGCGCGGGTGGCGAACGGGTCGTCGGGCGGGAGCGACTCGGCCGGGACGCACCCCGCGCCGCAGGCGATGCCGGCGATCGTCCGCGCGCTTGCGTAGCCGCACGCCGCGGCGATCTGCTCGGTCTCGGCGCTGTAGTCGCCGTGCGGATAGGCGAGGCTGCGGACCGCGAGCCCCTTCGCCGTCAGCGCCTCGCGGTCGGCGCAGATCTCGGTGCGCTGCTGCGCCGTGGTCTGCTGGGAGAGGAACGGGTGGTCGACGGTGTGGCCGCCGATCTCGTTTCCCGCCGCCTGCATGGCCCGCGCCTGCGCCGTCGTGAGGCGTCCGGGCCGGTCGAGGAGCCCCGAGATGACGAAGTACGTCGCGGGCATGCCCGCGCGGCCGAGGATGTCCGCCGCGCGCGTCTGGTCGGCGTACCCGTCGTCGAAGCCGAGCGTGACCGTCAGGGGCGCGGCGCGGGCCGCCGGGGCCGCGGCGGCGAAGACCCCCGCGAGCGTGGTGAGGGCGAGCAGCAGCACGACCGCGGACCGGGGCATGGGCCGACGCTATGAGCGCGCCGGCCCGTGCCGGATGGGCGATTCAGGCAGGGTCGGCCGGTGGGAAAACGCACACTGTCCCGATCGATCAGGGACTGACCACCGCGCCGGGTGCCTTACACGAACCGCTTGACGAAGGCGAGCGCCGTGTCGGCGACCTCGCGCCACCCGCTGTCGATCGTCAGCGCGTGCCCGCGGCCCTTGATCTCGACGATCTCGGTCACGCCGGGGTTGTCCTTCTGCTGCTTGTAGGAGGCGTTGGCGATCGCCCACGGCACCGTGTGGTCCTTCTCCCCCGAGATCACGAGCAGCGGCCCGCGTTCGGGGTTGTCTGTATCGACCTTCGCCTCCGTCCACGGGTTCAGGTTCGCCGCCGCGGCCTGGAACAGCGGCTTGCCCGCCGCCGGCACCGCGTAGGTGTCGTACAGCTCCTTGGCCTCGTCCTCGGTCACCGCGTTGGCGAACGCGTAGCGGAACTGGTCGTAGGTGAGCGGCACCGCGCGGTTGCGGTTCGCCGGGTTGCCGAGCACGGGCGAGCCCGACTTCAGCGCCGAGATCGGGAGCGGAAGCACCCCGCGGAACGGCGCCGGGTCGATCGCCACCGATGCCGCCGACAGGCCGCGTCCGGCGACGATCTGCGTCATCAACCCGCCGAACGAGTGCCCGATGACGGCCGGCTTCCTGGTGAGCGTGCCGATCACGGCGGAGTAGTGGTCGGCAACCTGGCCGACCGATTTGCCGGCGAAGACCTCGGGATGCGCGTTGGCCTCCTCGACGGTCTCCGGGTCGTCCGGCCAGCCCGGGGTCAGGGCCGTGTAGCCGGCCTCCTCGAACACGGTCGCCCAGCGGTCCCAGCTGCTCGGCAGCAGCCAGAGGCCGTGGATGAACACGACCGGCTGCAGGCCGGTCGCGTTCGCACGCTCGATCTGCTCGCCCTCGTGGTCGGTGATGCTCGGGGTCGTCTCGTCGGTCGTTGCCATGGTGAATGCGCTCCTTGGCTGGGGGAGAGGCGACGACCCTAGGCGGGCGACGATGCGTGATGCAACCGTCGACGGCGCACGCCGGACCGGTTGGGCCGGCCCGCATGGACCGCCGGTCCAGGGCGTCAGGCCACGATGTCGCAGCGCACCTGCAGCGCGCGGGCGCGGGCGGCGGCGACCGCGTGGCGGGGGTCGTCCGGCGCCGCGGCGCGGACGAACGTGCGCAGGCCCGCGAGGTCGTCGCGGCCGCTCTCGGTCTGGAGCGTGCCCTCGAGCTCGTGGCGCGCCTGCACGATCCGCTCGGCCTCGGATTCGACGAGCAGCGGCGCGGGTCGACTCGGACTACATGACCGGCCAGTCGGTGATGATCGACGGCGGGGTGCCGTTCGCCTGACCGCTCGCTAGCGTGCGCCGCCGATGCGCGGCACCGGAGCAGACCTCGGCGCGTGCCTGCGCGGGCGCGACCTGACCGCCGCGCCCGCGACGCTCAACCTCGTGGAGAGCCGGACGCCGGCCGCGCGCGCCGAGGTGGCCGCGCTCCTGCGCGAGGTCTCCCCCGCGGCGCTGGGCGGCGAGGCGCCGGCGCACGTGGTCGGGGTCACCGGGCCGCCCGGCGCCGGCAAGTCGACGCTGCTCGGCGAGCTCGTGCGGGCGTGGCGGGCGGACGGGCGCACGGTCGCCGCGCTCGCGGTCGACCCGTCCTCGCGGCGCTCGGGCGGCGCGCTGCTCGCCGACCGCGCCCGCATCCCCTACGACCCGGACGACGCCGGCGTCTTCATCCGCTCGACGGCGGCGGGCGGGCGCCTCGGCGGCCTCGCGCCGGCGACCCGTTCAGCGGCGCAGGCGCTCGCGGCGGCCTTCGACATCGTCGTGGTCGAGACCGTCGGGGTCGGCCAGAGCGAGACCGAGATCGCGGAGGTCGCCGACACGGTCGTCGTCGTCGTGCAGCCCGGGTCGGGCGACGTCCTGCAGTTCCTCAAGAGCGGGATCATGGAGATCCCCGACGTGCTCGTGGTGACGAAGGCCGACCTCGGGGACATCGCGCTGCGGGCCCGCCGCGATCTCCACGCCGCGCTGCGTTCGCTCGGCGCGCGGGACACCGCTGTGGTCGCGGTCTCGAGCCTCGCGCCGGCGCAGGGGATCGACGACCTCGTCGCCGCGCTCGACGCGCACCACGCCGCGCTCGATCTGCCGGCGCGCCGCCGCGCGGCGCGCCGCGCGGGCGCGCTCGCCGACTTCACCGCCGAGCACGGGGCGCGCGGGCTGCGGGCGCTCGGCGGACGCCGGGCGGCGGAGCGGGTGCTGGCGGCGGCCGACGCCGGCGCCGACGTCGCGTCGCTCGCGACGATGCTCGAGCAGGCCGCCGCGGACGCGGAGGCCGACCCCGACCCTCAGGCGCCCGAGTAGCCGCCGCCCTTCGGCAGCCGGGCGGCCATCAGCTCGGTCGGCGTGCGCCCGGCGAACGCGCGGAAGTCGCGGTTCAGGTGAGCCTGGTCGTAGTAGCCGCAGTCGACGGCGATCTCGCACAGCGACGGGCCCGTGGGGTCGCCCATCAGCGTCGCGGCGCGCTGGAAGCGCAGGATCCGGGCGAAGACCTTCGGCGGCAGGCCGGTGTGCTCGCGGAAGCGGGCGAAGAGGTGACGGCGGCTCCACCCGACCTCGTCGGCGAGGGCCTCGACGCTCGCACCGCCGTGGGTCTGCACGAGCCGCCACCACGAATACTCGACCCCCGCGGCGGGCGCCCGGGCCGCGTCCAGCCGGCGGACGAGGAGGCGGTCGAGGAGCGCGAAGCGCTGCGGCCAGGTCGCGAGGTCGTGGAGGCGCTCGGGCAGCTCGGCGCCCTCGCGGCCGAGCACGTCCTCGACCGGCACGACGCGGTCGGCCAGCTCGTGCATCGGCACGCCGAGCAGCATGTGGGTCCCGAGCGGCGTGAGCCGCAGCTCGACGCCGTGCTGCTCGCCGTCCGAGTCGACGATCGCGTACCTCGAGTGCGGCGCGGCGACGAACGAGCGCACCGGCGCCGGGCACCGCACCTCCGGGCCGAAGCTGACGATCACGTGGACCTCGCCCGAGGGGACCTCGAGGCGGCGGAACGGCCCGGGCGTCCACTCGTGATAGCCGAGGTAGCCGAGCACGTGCGGGCGGAGGGCCTCGGGCGCCGTCCGCCGGATCATCTCCCAGCGGCCGAGCGCGGAGTCGTGGCGCTGCACGGTGACGGCGGGCGAGGCCATCGCTCCCGAGCGTAGCGGCGCGCGGCGGCGCGCGCGATCGGTCACCGATCGCGCGTGAGGGCGAGACGAGGCCGTGCTCGTAGGCCAGATCACGGCCTGCACGCGGTCGCGGAGGCCGAGCTTGCCGAGCAGGTTCGAGACGTGGCTCTTGACCGTCGGCTCGGCGAGCACGAGGGCCGACGCGATCTCCGCGTTCGACAGGCCGGCGGCGACGAGCCCGAGCACCTCGCGCTCGCGCTCGGTCAGAAGCGCCGCGGCGACGAGGTCGGCCGCCGGCGCGTCCTTCGTGAGAAAGCCACTCGCCCCGGCGCGCAACGCCTCGACGATGTACGCGTCGAGGCCGAACGTCGTGCGCACGAGGACGCGGCGGCGCGGGAGGCGGCGGGTCGCCTCGATGCCGTCGATCTTCAGCATCCGGATGTCCATGAGCACGACGTCGGGCGCGTGCGCCTCGGCCGCGCGGATCGCCTCGACGCGGGCGTGGGCGCCGCGGTCGCGGGCGGCGCCGTGGACGTGCAGGTTCTCGCGGCCGGTGAGGTGGCCGTGGAGGCGCGGCTCCTCGATGATCGCGCCGACGCGGGCGAGGGCGGCCGCGCTTCCGTGCGGAGGTCGTCTCCCAGCAGGCGCATGCGCATCCAGGCGGCACCTGCAGGTCGATGGACTCGAGCGCGGCGCGGCCGCCAAGGTGCTCGCCCAGGCCGTGCGTCTCGATGGCGAAGTCGGTCATGGGACGATCCTGTGCTTCGCCGGCCGCCCCGCCTCCGCCCGCGGGACCGTTCGCGCACGCCGACTCATCCGCTC
>Ga0207675_100004274_pt1 | contig 13804 bp, 10 predicted proteins | sample KBSSwiS42_FD_184305 | JGI IMG/M metagenome (GOLD analysis project Ga0207675, IMG submission 184305) | Switchgrass rhizosphere microbial communities from Kellogg Biological Station, Michigan, USA - KBS Switchgrass S4-2 (SPAdes) (version 2) | ecosystem: Host-associated > Plants > Roots >... | reverse complement strand
AGGATACTGTGCCACCACTCTCATCCGCAGATCTTCAGGAAACGTCTCGTAGCCGATACCGAGCACATCCAGACCCACCCCGTTGTACAAGAGCTCCACCTCCAACGGCTTGTATGCTGCGATACCGGGTGTTGTGTGTAGAGAAATGGCGTCCCAGGCGGTCTGGATCCGAGCGGTGGGCACACCATGATGTTCGAGAAACTGACGAACAGCATTTGCACTGTCTACTTCAAAACGATCCGTCGCGCTTCATTCTGATTCAACACCGGCACCGCAAACGGCAACGTCGTCTGTCGCACGGATCTCACTAATCCCGGCCTCTTCCCCGGTTGCAAGCCGTGGAACCCTTTCGGCAATGGCTCGCCGTCGGCGGCGTCGTACTCCTATATCCAGGATGAGCCTTCACGTTACCGGGTAGAAAATCGCCATACAGGATTTGCCGCCAGTATTTCGGGGCCGCTCGTCGATCTGCCGGCGGGGCCGGCCAACTTCGCGCTTGGCGGAGAGTATCGTCGTCAGAAGCTGGTGCAGAGGAGCAATGCCAATCCGAGCACACCTATTTCGCTTTACGAGCCTGGGCTGATCGAAAACGGCACCACCAACTCGGCGAATCTGAACGGAGTTCCAGAGGGGCTGCGCGCTGCCGCCAATCCCTTCAACCTGCTTTGGAACAGCACCAACGTCGGTAATTCGTTCGGCAAGCAGAACATCGCCGAAGGGTTTGGTGAATTGGCGGTGCCGATACTGCGTGACGCTCCTTTCGTCCACGAGCTCGAACTCAACGGCGCCTTCCGCTACACCGACTACAGCGTATCCGGCGCGATGCGGGCATGGAAAGTGGGCGCCAAGTGGACGCCGGTCGAAGACATTCGCTTCCGCAGCACTTGGTCCCAGGATATCCGTGCACCCACCCTCTTCGAATTGTTCCAAGGCGTAGGATCCACGCGCGGATCATTTACCGATATCCACACGGGCAGGAACACCAACCTGATTACCCTGAATCGGGGCAACCCCGAGTTGAAGCCTGAAATTGCACGCACCATCACCGCGGGTGCGATCTGGCAACCGTCCTTCTTCCCCGGCTTCAGCGCTTCGATCGACTTCTATCGGATCAGGATCAAGGATCAGATCACCCGCCCGGACACGGCGCTCGTCAACCAGTTGTGCGAGGATAGTGGCGGCACCGGTCCCACATGCGAGTTCATTGTCCGGCCCTTGCCTTTCGACGATCGGACCGAACGAAATTTCCCGCTGAGCATTGCGACGGTGCCGTTCAATCAAGCGTACAGCAAGATGGACGGCATCGATTACGAGTTCAACTATCGCACCGGGCTCGGACCTGGGGACATCACCCTCCGGCTACTTGGCAACTACACGCACGAATTCACGCAAGCCTCATCGCCGGGAGCTATTCCAACCATCTTGGCGGGTGCTGCCGCGGGCGTACCGAAGCACCAGCTCACACCGTCGATTGACTACTCGACCGATCGGCTGAATGTTGGACTGGATGTACGCTATATCAGCGCGCTCTACTACACCCACCAACCCAATGTCTTCGTCACCAACAATCGTCTCGCGTCGGTGGCTTATCTGAATGCCAACGTCTCCTACGATATTGTTGACGGCGACAATCCAATAACACTTTACTTGAACGGCACCAACCTGCTCGACAAGTTCGTGTTCGCACCGCAAAACAACATGCAACCGACGGAATTTTACCCGTCCTTCCAATCGCAATATGACGTCGTCGGCAGGTATTTTGTGGCCGGCGCGCGATTCCAATTTTAGTCGTCTTACGCCCTTCCAAACTGGAAACGCCCGCGGTTCATACCGCGGGCGGTTTCATCGCAAAGCGATGGCTTTCGTAAGTTACGGGAGCACAGGCGGTGCGCACGCAGTTCAGCCGATTCGCAACTCGGTACACATCGCAGCCAATGTTCTCTGGGCTCATTTCAAAGGCGGCGATGTTGCGGCGGGCCTGGCCGAGCAAGTCGGGCAGGCGAAGAGCCTGATCGATGATCTGCTCTGGTGGACAAATGCCCTGAAGTCAGGCCGTAGTAAGTAGCGGTAGCGCGCCGGCATTTGGCATTGGATTGCCGGCGCGCGCTGAAACTTCGTTGGCAAAGGCAGCAGTTGTCTTATGTACCGCTGAATTTGGAGAGGGGAATTGCAACTACCGTGAATGGCGTCAGCGGATCTTTAGTTGTGCGTTTGTTGAACTGACTGTTGACAACAAGCAATTCATTACCGACTTTCACCGCAGTCGCCGGCCACTGCAGGGCCGGGTCCTTGAATCGTGCAATCACTTTCCCGGAGCGAAAATCGGGTGAGAGCCGCAAAGCCACGACTTCCGCTTCCGATTGGCGCACCAGATAGAGCGTGTTGCCATCCAGTTCCAAACCGTCGCCAGCAGTGAGCACCTCTCCGCCGACGTCGATCGGCACGACCGCCTTGCTCACCGCATCGATTTTGAACAGCAATCCCTTGTCCATCTGAATCACGATGAGGGATGTGCCTGCGGAATTTTTCGCAATTCCATTGAGATTGCGTCCTTGGGCATATTCGATCGGCGTGCCATTGAAGTCCACCCATGCTTCGGGCTCCCCGATTTGGTTCCCCTGGAGCGGAATTCTCCACAGCGTCGGCCGAAGGGTGTCGGTAACATAGACAGCATCTGTGGTCACCACGGCGTCATTGAGCACGCTCCCCGTACCTGGCACCGTAAGCTGCTTCACCAACCTCCCGGTGTTGGTGTCGAGGACGAAAATCTTTCCGGTGCGACCTCCCGCAATCCACAGTCGCTTGGCACTGTCTACCTTCATTCCCAGCATTCGTGGAAAAATCTCACTGTCGGCCGGGAGCAAAACACCAGCCTTGGCGATAAGCGTAGAGCGCCCGCTCTTCAGATCGAGACGGACCAAGGTCCCATCCGATGCACCAGCTACGAAGATGTATCCGGCAGGATCGAATCCAATCCCCTCGGGATAGCTGACTTCAACGGGTAACGATATTGCTCGGACGTTTTGCGCCACCGCAGTCGTGCCGAAGAAAGCAGCTGCGATTCCAAGTCCCAAGAGTGTCAGGCGGTCTCTCATCATCCAATCCTCCAAATTTCGCTATCGACAGCCGCTTCCGCGTTCACTTTGGCGGCCGTTTGCCGTTTGGCGGCGAAAACATTGAACGCAGCTGCGGCACCGAGCATCGCAACCAATGCGAAGATCAGCACCCGATTTGCAGCTGCCGACGATCCCAACAAGGCGTAAACATATACGACGGGAAGGTTGCCGAGAGTTGCTCCCAGGATGAATTTGCCCCACGGCATACCCGATGCGCCTGCCAGCACCGCAGTTGTTTCCGCGAGTACTGGAATGGGTCGTGTGACCATCACCACGAGAACGTTGAATCGGTTCACATAGTCTTCACGCGTCGATGAATCCGCTTTGGTGTCACGTCCAGAAAGCAGAACGGTACTTCTTCGTCCAATCCAAAACGCAAGAACTGCGGCGCCCATCGTTCCGCAGAAACCCGCGACCGCACCGGATGTCTTACCGAGCAGGGCTCCCAATGCAATGAGCAAGAGACTCGATGGTGTGGGCAGCACTGCGTCTCCAACGAGGAGAAGCACGCATGATGCCGCGGCGATCATCGGGTCCTGATCTTCAATCCACGCGGTATCGATCAGCACGGTGAGGTGCCACCAATGGGCGACTGCAAACAACAGGAGAAATCCTGAAGCAGTCAGAGCACCTGCGAATGCAATTTTCAACACTATTGGTCCCCGGTCATCTCGGTGCCGCTCGATAAGCCGGCGGGCGACCTCCGAGTCGGAAGACCCTTGGCCGCCGGATGCTGATTCGCGGAAGACTACGGAATTCCGCCAAAACTGTATATAGAATATAGTTTCACAACTATGATCTGAGCGCCAGAACCGGGGAAAGACTCACAATGCATGCTCATGTCGGATTTCGGGTAGCGATTATCACCGCCGCCCTGGTGGCGCCTTGTGCCTCGATCGGGCAACCGGGCGTGCAAAAGCCAATCACCTCCATAGCCAACCGGCCGTGGCCGGCGCCGGTCGTGCAGGACGAACCTGACGTCCCACCGCCATTGTCGCCGGCAGAGGCGGTCAAGACCTTCTACATGGCGCCCGGCTACCGATTGGAGCTCGTCGCCTCTGAGCCGCTCACCCGCGATCCGATCTTAATGGAGTTCGACGGCGACGGACGCGCCTGGGTAACGGAGATGCACGGGTTTTCCGTCAACGAGCACATGGACAACTCGTTCGAGCCGATCAACGACGTGGTTGTCCTCGAGGACACCAACAGCGACGGCATCTACGATAAACGCACGGTCTTCATGGACAAGCTGATCATGCCGCGGGCCATGAAGGTGCTCGACAGGAACTGTGTGCTCATCGGTGAACCGCCAAACCTCTGGAAGGCGTGCGATACCAATGGTGACCTGCGGGCCGACACCAAGACCCTCGTGGATAAGAACTTCTCGACCCAGGGGGTGGTCGAGCATGGCGCGAATGGACTCTACTGGGGTATGGATAACACCCTTTTAGTCTCCGAACACACGTACAACGTCAAGTTCAACGATGGCAAGCTGGATATCGTACCGACCCTGAATCGTGGTCAATGGGGCGTGACCCAGGACAACGGCGGCCGCATCTACCGCAACGTCAATACCGACCCACTGTTCGTCGACTACGTCGGGGCCAACTACTACCTTCGCAATCCGAACGCTGTGCGCACTCGAGGTCTATACGAATCCCTCGTGAAGCAGGAAAACACCCTGATCTGGCCCGTGCACCCGACCCGTGGCGTCAACCGCGGCTACCGCACCGAGAGTTTTCGCGCCGACGGTTCGTCGACCTACTACGGTGGCGTATCCTCGCCATTGATTTATCGAGGCAACCGGCTTCCGACGGAGGTTCGCAACCAGCCGTTCGTCGTCGACGGGCCAACCAACATCGTGCATCTGCTGCGCCTAACGGATGATAACGGAGAGCTGAGCGCGACGGACTACTACAAAAAGGGCGAATTCCTCGCCTCGACGGACGTGCGCTTCCGGCCCGTGCAGATCATCGGTGGCTGGGACGGCACTCTCTATATCGTGGACATGTATCGTGGCATCTCCCAGGACGGACCCATTCAGACCGATTATTTGCGTGACTACAACGCCAAACGGGGGCTTGCGAAGGGTATCAACTACGGTCGCATTTACCGTGTCGTCTACGACGGCATGGCCTTCGACGAGAAGCCGCGGATGAGTAAAGAGACACCCGCACAACTTGTGGCTCATCTGTCGCACGGAAACGGTTGGTGGCGCGACACCGCTCAACAGCTCTTGGTTCAGCGGGGTGATAAGTCAGTGGCCGCTGCCCTACAGACGCTCGTAACTGGCGCACCGAACGCTTACACCCGTCTACAGGCGCTGTGGACCCTCGATGGCCTCGGCGTTCTCGATTCGCCGACGGTGATGAAGGCGCTGGGCGATCGGTCGCCCGATATCCGCGCGGCAGCGATTCGACTATCCGAGCACTGGCTCGGCGAGCCCGCCATGCAGACTGCGGTACTCAAGAAAATGGAGGATCCGAATGGATTCGTGCGCCGCCAGCTTACCGCCACGCTCGGCGAACTGCCGAAGCCTGCACGGGTCACGCCGATCGTCGCGATGATACGCAAATACGGCACTGACCCGATTCTGATCGACATCGCGGTCAGCGGCCTGAACGGCCAGGAAAACGAAGCCCTGGCGCAGTTGACCGTCCGGCCACAACCCAGCACGGAGGCCATCCTCTTCCTCGCGGGTGCTACGGGTAAGAGCCGCAACCTTGCCGCTATCCAAGCAATTCTCGCCCAGGCCTACGATGACCGCCAGCCAGAGACGGTCCGCGTCGCTTTGCTCAAGGGCATCGCGGTCGGCCTGCAGGGCGAGGCCCCCAGCAGTGTCGGCAATGCGGTAGCCGGCGGGCGCGCCGGCCCCAGCGTCCCGGGCCTCAACGTTCAACGCTCCACGACGGACGGATTGCGGCTCGCTGCCGCACCTCAGACTCTCATGAGGCTGGCTGGCGGTTCTGGGGAACTCGCCGATGCGGCGAAGTTGCTGGTCTCACTGGTGACGTGGCCCGGTAAGCCGGCTCCTCCCGCTACCGCTCCACGCACGCCGGCGGAGGAGAAACTGTTCGCCGCAGGCAGGCAGATATACGCCAACAATTGCGTGGGCTGCCACTTGGCGGAAGGACAGGGCACGCCGCACATCGGTGCCAAGCTGGCCGGTTCTCCATATGCCAATGCTGGCGCGGATTCGATCATCCGGATCCTGGTCCAAGGCAAGGAGGGGCAAGTGGGTCTGATGCCACCGCTCGGCGCGGCAATGTCAGATGAGGAGGCTGCGGCGGTGCTGACATTCATCCGCCAATCCTGGGGCAATATCGGCACGCCGATCATGCCCACGGCAGTGAAGGAAGTGCGAGCGGCCTATGCTCAACGCAAAACGCCGTGGAGTGATGAGGAGCTGGCGTCGCGGAAACACTGAGTATTGATCGCATTGGCCAGCGTTGCGCAGAAGTTGTCGCGTTTCGGAAAGGCGGACTGCCGATCGTCGGTCCCGGATGCAGCATGACGCTCAAGGTCGATGTCAGGAATCTTTCCAAGGCTTACGGTCCGCTCCAGGCGGTAGCCAATGTCAGCTTTGAGGTCGCCGCGGGAGAGGTCTTCGGGTTACTCGGTCCTAACGGCGCCGGCAAGACGACGACGCTCGAATCGCTGCTCGGCCTGATCGAGCCCGATGCCGGGGAAATTGAAATCTGCGCAATCGACGCGCGCCGCCACCCCGCCGCCGCCAAGGCAAAGATCGGCGCAATCCTGCAATCTACCGGTCTACAGGACAAAATCACCCCCCGCGAAGCGATGTACTTGTTCGCGGGCCTTTATGGTTGCCGGGGCGATTCGACCGCTCTGCTCACCCGCTTCGGGCTGGCGTCCACTGCGGACGCAGCCTTCGATACTTTGTCAGGCGGCCAGAAGCAGCGACTCGCCCTCGCCGTGGCCTTTGTGAATGACCCCGAGGTGATCATCCTCGACGAGCCGACCGCCAGCCTCGATCCGCAGATGCGTCGCAAGCTCCATGATCACATCCGTCGGATGAGGGCTGAGGGACGCACCGTCCTTCTGAGCACCCACGATATGGAGGAAGCCGAGCAACTTTGTGATCGCGTTGCCGTCCTCGCACGCGGCCGCATCGTTGCTCAGGGCAGGCCCGCCGAAATGATCGCCCGCGCTCGGAGTACGACGATGGTGTCAGTGCAGACCAGCGCACCTCTCGCCGCAGCCCCGAGCCTCATACACGCGGAAGGAATTGTTCTCGATGAGGCTGGCATTCACTTCACCACCACCCACTTCAATGCTGTCCTGGCTGAGCTGCTCGCGATACTCGACGAGCAGAGCATCGCTATCACTGCCCTGAGGAGTGAACGGGACACATTGGAGGACGTCGTCCTCGAGCTGACCACAAGGCGGGATACATGAGCGCGCTTCTGCGCCACGCCGCGGCGAGTTTGACGCTCAACTTCCGCAACAGGATGGCCCTCATCTACGGCTATCTGTTCCCATTAATGTTCCTTCTGGCCTTCTGGGCCGTCTATCGACATGACCGCACGCCACTAGCGCAGCACATGGGTGCGATCCTAACCATCACTGCTCTTGGTAGCGCCTGCTTCGGCCTGCCGACCACACTGGTCAGCGAGCGCGAACGAGGCGTCTGGCGGCGCTATCGACTCACACCGACGCCCACCTGGGTATTCCTGGTCAGCATCCTCGCGGTGCGCTATCTCCTGCTGCTCACGGCCGCCCTGATCCAGCTGGGCCTCGCGTTGGCTCTAGGCATGAGCTTCCCGGCACATCCGCTCGGACTGCTCGTCGCCTTCACCTTCACGGCGATCGCTTTCATGGGACTCGGGTTGGTGATCGCGATGGTCGCTGACAACGTGCCCGCCGTTCAGGCGCTCGGTCAGTGCATCTTTCTACCTATGCTGATGATCGGTGGCGTGGCGGTGCAGCTCTCCAGTCTGCCGAACTGGGCGCAGCATGTCTCCGCCCTCTTCCCAGGCCGCTACGCCGTTCAGGCGCTGCAAGCCGCAGTGAGCGGACGTGGGCTTGGGGCCGTGCAATTCGAACTTCTCGCCCTGCTGCTTATCGGCGTGGCTGGCCTGGTCGCGGCAATGAAGATGTTCCGTTGGGAACCCGGCAGGTTGACGTCTCGCAATAACCAGTCCTGGATCTTGTTGGCACTCACGACGTGGCTGGCGGTCGGTCTCCTTGCCGAATGGCAGGGTCGCATCATCACGCAGCCCTCCGCGGCGCAGGGCGAGATGGTCACGCAGGTAGGACCCGCGGCGGACTATCGCACTCCAATGAGTCGCACGCCGGCTTCCTGGCACGACGTGACGCAGGCTGACATTGCCAATGTCGCCTTCGAGCGCCTGCCCCCCGACAACGGTGTAATCGCGCCCATCGCTGCGCTCAGTGAGGAGCCCGACCCCGCTGCGGTCGGTCAGCTTGACATCGTACGCAGTGGTCTCGCGAACTGGACGCCCGCCAAGGTCACGGATCCCGTGCAACGTAGCCGCAACCTTCTCTACGTCGCCGCTGTGCCCGACTTACTACAGATGGGCGACATCGAGCGCTTCCTGCCCGCCATCGTGCTCGGGCGGCTGCGACAGTCGATCCCCCCCGCGGACCTGCCGAAGGTTCTCTACTGGGTCGCTCTTCATCCACAGGATGGTGACGACGCGGCACTTGGCGAACTTAAAACGCTCGGGCTGCCCGGCGTCAGCGGTCCGACCCGCCGTGACGCCCGCGGCCGCGTCATGCTTTACGCGTTCAAACTACTCGCCCGCACGAGCGGTGGGAAGACATCGGAGTAGCTGGTCGGCGCCCAAGAAAGCAATGTCCCTGTCGCTGATTGGCTAAATTCTGTATACTGTGTTCGATTTAATTGGACAGCATAGGCCTAGGTGCCCACTTCATCCTATTCCATGGAAATGACGGTGCTGTTGCTCATCCGGGTTATCACTAGCCACCCGACGATGGTCACCGCCGCCTTGGTGAGCCAGATCGGAAATGAAAAAAAATAGAGCAGCGCGTGCGCAAGGGTTTCGATCGCGTGACTGGTTCGCCAACAGCGAACGCAGCGACATGACGGCTGTTTATCTCGAACGGTTCATGAACTATGGACTGACGCCACAGGAGCTGCGATCCGGCCGGCCGATCATCGGCATTGCCCAGACGGGCGGAGATCTGACGCCATGCAACCGTGTTCATATCGAGCTCGCGCGCCGCGTGCGCGACGGCATCCGGGACGCGGGCGGCATTGCGATGGAATTTCCCGTCCACCCGATCTTCGAAAATTGTCGCCGCCCCACGGCGGCGCTCGATCGCAACCTCGCCTATCTTGGCTTGGTGGAGATCCTCTATGGCTATCCACTGGATGCTGTTGTCCTCACTACCGGCTGTGACAAGACAACCCCAAGCGGCATCATGGCCGCCGCGACGGTCGATCTACCGGCGATCGTGCTGTCGGGCGGGCCGATGCTCGATGGCCATTTCGAGGGCGAACTGGTCGGATCAGGTGCGGTGATCTGGAAGAGCCGCAAGCGGCTCGCCGCGGGTGAGATCGATAGGGAGCAGTTCCTCGATGCCGCGACCGCCTCTGCTACATCGCTAGGCCACTGCAATACCATGGGCACCGCCTCGACGATGAACGCCGTCGCAGAGGCGCTTGGTCTGTCGCTCCCTGGCTGCGCCGCCATCCCGGCCGTTTATCGCCAGCGCGCGCAATATGCGTACGAGACCGGCCGTCGTATCGTCGAGATGGCCTACGAGGATCTCAGACCGTCCGACATCCTGACGCGCGAAGCGTTTCTGGATGCGATCGCCGTGACCACCGCGATCGGCGGCTCCACCAACGCCCAGCCACACATCACTGCGATGGCGCGTCACGCCGGCGTCGAAATCACGACTCAAGACTGGCGCGACACAGGCTATACACTCCCCCTGCTCGTCAACATGCAGCCAGCCGGCGAGTACTTGGGCGAGCGCTTCTATCGGGCCGGCGGCGTGCCCGCCGTAATGTGGGAATTGCTGCGGGCGGGAAAGCTGCACGGGGATCGGCTGACCGTCACTGGCAAGCACCTCGCCGCCAATCTGGACGGATGCGAAGCGCGCGACAGCGCCGTCATCCGCCCCTTCGACCAGCCACTGAGAGCGAATGCCGGTTTGTTGCCGCTCAGTGGCAATCTCTTCGATTTCGCACTCATGAAGGTAAGCGTTATCTCCGCCCAATTCAGGCAGCGCTACCTTGAGCGGCCGGGACAAGAAGGCGTATTCGAAGGCCGCGCAATCGTCTTCGACGGGGGTGAGGACTATCATCAGCGCATCAACGATCCTTCACTCGAGATCGATGAGGAGTGCATTCTGGTCATGCGCGGCGCTGGGCCCATCGGCTGGCCCGGGTCGGCGGAAGTGGTCAATATGCAGCCGCCCGATGCACTGCTCAAGCGCGGGATCGCCAGCCTCCCTACCATCGGGGACGGGCGGCAGTCAGGGACGTCGGACAGTCCCTCGATCGTCCACGCCTCGCCCGAGAGCGCAGCCGGCGGCGGTCTGTCATGGTTGCGCACCGGTGATCGCATTCGAGTCGACCTGAATGCGGGGCGGTGCGACGCGCTGGTGTCGGCGGAAGAGATTGCGCGCCGAAAAGCTGAAGGCGGACCTGCGAAGGCACCTAGCCAAACGCCATGGGAAGAGATCTACCGCGCCAGTGTCGGATCGCTGGCGACCGGCGCCTGCCTGGACAATGCGACCCGATACCAGCAGATCGGCCGGGTACTTCCCCGGCACAACCATTAGCCTGACGTCCAAGATGACGATGGTGCAGAGGTGTACGGCGTGTGCTGGATGAGTTTGCAAGCCCTTCTTGCATGGAGGGCCTTTTTACGCTTTGGAGGCTGTATATTGTATTGGACACAAACGGTGCCAGAGTAAGTCATCGAGATCGAGATTATGCAACCCCTGACTATCGAGACGATTCCTGTCGACCATACGCCCTCGACCCTCAGGAACCATCTGGTCAAGGTGCTGCGCACGCAGATCATGGATGGCAAGTATCTGCCGGGGCAACGGCTGAACGAAAGCCGGATCGCACGCGAATTCAACATTAGCCGCATTCCCGTCCGCGAGGCGCTTTCACAGCTCCAGGAGCAGGGCATGGTGGTGAACCGTGAGCGGCGTGGCATGTTCATCGTCAAGTTGAGTGATGAAGAAGTCCAGCAGATCAACAGTCTCCGCCTGGTGCTTGAAGGTGAGGCGTTGCGCCTCGCCCGCGCACGGATGACGCCGCAAATCCAGGCGGAGCTAACCGGTCTGGTAGAACAGATGGAAGCCTGGGATGGGCCCCTGATAGACGCCGCTGCACTCGATAGGAAGTTTCATGCGGTGATCTGGCGAGCGGCCGGCAACCCCTATCTGGAGCGCACGCTCGACTCGCTCACCACCTCGTTGTTCGCGCACAAGGCTCTCGAGCACGTCAGCAAGGACATTCGGCGTTGGCGGCTCAACCACCATCGGGCATTGCTGGATGTGGTAACCGGCGCCGGAGGCGATCCACTGATGGCCCTGCTCACACACTTGCGCATGGCCTATACAGACCCCGAGCGCTTCTCCAGTCTGGCGGTGCACGCTCAGCAGCAGGACTCCGGAAAGCCCGCGCGATCCTGACGGTATCCGCGAGCGACTCGCGCCGGCGCCGGCCTCGGCCCTGGAGCGACGCCACGGCCCGACTCATCATGCCGGCGATTGCTTCACCTGGATCGGATGCTTGGACAGCGCCCGCGGGATGGGACCGCCGGTCGCCCAGTCCAGCAGCTCGACCGTATGGACGACCGGGACTCCCGTGCCCTGTTCAATCTGGATCGCACATCCGATGTTGCCGGTGGCGATGACATCAGGCTTCAGCCGATCGATATGGCCCACCTTGCGATCTCGCAACTGGCGCGCAATGTCGGACTGCAAGATGTTGTAGGTGCCGGCGGATCCGCAGCAGAGATGAGCTTCGGCGGGCGTGCGCACGAGATAACCGGCGCTCGCGAGCAGCTTCTTAGGTGCGTCCGTCACCTTCTGGCCGTGCTGCAATGAGCAAGCAGCGTGATAGGCGACAGTCAGGCCTCGCCCCTTCTCCGGGGGAAGCCCGGCGCTCTCCAGGAATTCGCTCACGTCCTTTGCGAGCGCTGACACACGCGCGGCCTTTTCAGCGTAGGCAGCATCCTCGCGGAGCATGAAGCCGTAATCTTTTATCGTGGTGCCGCAGCCGGATGCGGTGATGATGATCGCATCGAGCCCCTCGCCTTCGATCTCACGGGTCCACGCATCGATATTGTGCCGCGCGGCCTCAAGACCGGCCTCCTCGCGGCCCATGTGATGAACCAGCGCGCCGCAGCAGATTTCGCCTTTCACGAAGATCACGTCACATCCGACGCGGTTTAGAAGGCGCACAGTCGCAGCCCGAATGTCTGGCTTGAGCACCGGCTCGGCGCAACCCTGCAGAATAGCTACGCGCGCCTTGGATTGCGCTGCGTTGGACGCCTGTTTGGATGGTGGTGCGGCAAGGGTACTGGGCGCGAGTGCAAGCATGGCCGCCATCGGCTTCAAGGGACGGAAGCCGGCGAACAGCGGCGCCAGCGGCCGCGCGAGACGTGCAAGCCATAGCGCCAGCCGAAACCGTCGCGGACAAGGCAGCACCAGGGCGAGCAGGTCGCGGAATAGTCGCTCCTGCCATGGCCTTCGATGACGACGCTCGATATAGGCCCGTGCATGATCAACCAAGTGCATGTAGTTCACCCCTGAAGGGCAGGTGGTCATGCACGACAGACAGGAGAGACAGCGATCGATGTGCTTGACCACATTGGCGGTCGGCTCGCGTTCGTTCTCGAGCATGTCCTTGATGAGGTAGATCCGCCCCCGAGGGCCATCCAATTCATCCCCCAGCAATACATAGGTTGGGCAGGTCGCGTTGCAAAAGCCGCAATGCACGCATTTGCGGATGACCGCTTCGGAGGCGGCCATGGCTGGATCGATGAGTTGATCGCGCGTGAATTCAGTCTGCATTGATGGGGTCCAGGAAGCGGCCGGTCTCGAAAATCCCCTGCGGGTCGAATGCCCGGCGGACGCGTGCCTCCAGCGCCGCAACCGGGAAAGAGGGGGGATGGTGGGCGGGAACGACGGCTCGAGTCGCGGCCGGTGCACGTATCAACATGGCATGGCCTCCCGCCCGTTCGGCAATCCGCCGGACATGTTCCGCCTCGCCGTCAAAGGCGAGCCAAACCAGTCCACCTGCCCAATCGAACAACCACCGCGCACCCAGCGGCTCAAGCGCTGCGACCACTGCGCATCCTCCGGATGGCGGCACACAGATGCGCCACAAAGTCGCGCTATCCATCAGGGGTGCGACTTCGCGCACCGACCGCCAGAACGATTCCGCCTGCATCGCAGCGAGCTTGTACAGAGTGCCGCCGTGGTCGCGCAGCACGTCCAGCAACAGCGTGCAGCGGGCGGCAACTGACGGCTCGAAGCCCTCGATGCGCAACGCTGTCATCGACCGCTCCTCCGCGCCAAGCGCAGCGGGCACATGCGCGGCGGCCGACACCTCCGCATGGCTGCCCATCGCCTGCGTCATCGCCGCGTGGGCCTGAACGCTCGACAACCCTTCGATGACCATCGTCGCACTGGCGCGTGGACTCGGC
>Ga0207675_100004270_pt1 | contig 13809 bp, 6 predicted proteins | sample KBSSwiS42_FD_184305 | JGI IMG/M metagenome (GOLD analysis project Ga0207675, IMG submission 184305) | Switchgrass rhizosphere microbial communities from Kellogg Biological Station, Michigan, USA - KBS Switchgrass S4-2 (SPAdes) (version 2) | ecosystem: Host-associated > Plants > Roots >... | reverse complement strand
AATACCCGCCAATGCGGTAAGAATAATAATGATTCTTCTCATACAGATAGTTTTGGAATAAAAATTTGACCGGTAAATATAGAGAATGGAAGAACGCAGGAAAAGAAATTATATGAACGGATTGAACCGGGGCTTTTCTGCTGCCGGCCTATCTTTGTCGTATGCGAATAGATATATTATCTGTTTTACCTGAACTTTTAGACAGTCCGTTCCAGCATTCCATTATGAAAAGGGCACAGGATAAAGGATTGCTGGAGGTAAAAGTACATCAGCTGAGAAAATGGGCGGTAAATGAATATGGCCAGGTAGACGATTACCAATATGGCGGCGGGGCGGGCATGGTAATGATGTGTGAGCCATTGGCAAAAGCGATTGAAGAATTATCTGCGGAAAGAAAATATGATGACATCGTATATCTTACTCCCGATGGAGAAACACTGAATCAGAAAATCGCGAACACATTTTCTTTAAAAGAAAACCTGCTATTGATATGCGGACATTACAAAGGAATTGACGAACGGGTACGCGAACATTTTGTAACGAAAGAAATCTCCATTGGCGATTACGTTTTGAGTGGTGGCGAAATCGCAGCTGCTGTATTAGTGGATGCAATCGGTCGCTTGTTACCCGGTGTGCTGAACGATGAGACATCTGCTCTTTTCGATTCATTCCAGGACAATTTATTGGCGCCTCCCGTATATACAAGGCCGGAAGATTTTCGTGGATGGAAAATTCCGCAGGTATTAAAAGGGGGCGATCATAAAAAAATAGAAGAATGGCGGCATGAACAATCCCTTTTAAGAACAAAAAAAAGAAGACCGGATATATTGAAAGAAGACTAATTGGGATTTGTCATTGATGCCTCTTCAGTTTGCGCGGCAGCGGCTTTGATCCATGTTTCTTTTACAAAATACATATCGATATCCCCAACATTTTTTGCAAACACTTTCCCACGGTAGGAACAGTCAAAATGATCTTTTATTAATTCATACGTAGCGGCAGAAACATTTATTTGTCCCGGTTCACCATTGCTCTCCAGCCGGCTGGCAATGTTTACTGTACTACCCCAGATATCGTACGCATATTTTTTCCTGCCCACTACACCGGCAACCAGCGGGCCTGTATGAATACCGATACGGATATCCCAGGGCACCTCGCCATTCATTGTACGTTTCAGGTTTTTATGACGCATATAATGAACTATCTCAATCGCCGCTTTTACCATACTCACCGGGTGGTGTGTGTTTACAACAGGAATTCCTCCCGCACACATGTAGGCGTCACCGATAGTCTTTATTTTCTCCAGGCCATGTTTTTCTGTAATGTTATCAAATGTTGTAAAACACTCACTCAGCTCGGCCACTACCTGCTGCGGTGAGAGCGAATCGGCTATTGTGGTAAACCCTTTAAAGTCGGTAAACAAAACGGTCACGCTTTCGTAATAACGCGGGGTTGCTTCACCTGTTACCTGCAATTCTCTTGATACTTCCGTTGGTAATATGTTTGATAAAAGTGTCTCAATCTGGGCTTTTTGGGTATCCAATAGTCTGTTGATCTTAATTTTATTCCTGTAGTTCCTGTAAAGAATCATTGCTATTACCAGTATCAATCCGAAACCAGCAATAAAAGCATTGCGCGCCAGTTTTTGTCGTGCAATACTTACTTCCTGCAAATCAATCTGGCTTTGTTTTTTCTGTAAATTGAAATTAAATTCCGTAGCCTGTAACTTGTTGTCCGCCTCTCTGTAATAAATACTATCCTTTATAGCCAGTAATAATGACTGATATGTAGAAGCATTTTTAAAATCACTCAATTTTAAATAGGTAAAGGCCTGACCTTTGTATATTTCTTCAAGATCATACAAACTATTCAGTTCTTTTGCTAATCTTTCTGCTTTTGTTAAAGATTCTTGTGCTTTCTGGAAATTCCCGGTACTATCATAAACAGCGGCAATTCCTCTTAAAGACTGCTCTAAAAACAAAGCTGAGTTAACGGCTATCGCTGAATCGTAAGCCCGTTGATGATATTTCAATGCAATTGCATAATCCTTATTCAGCACATGCGCCTTACCAATATTATTAAGAGCATAGGATATAACGCCAACACCCTGATAGTACTGTTCTTGTTTTTTAAAATAAAATAGTGCTGAGTCTGCATTCTTTTCCTTCAAATATATTTCACCAATATTTCCCAGGTTGGAACCTATCAGGTCATTATCGCCAAGCTGCATGCTATTGTCCAGCGCCCTACGATAGTAGGCCTTGGCTTTCTCCCATGTATTTTTTTTATGATCATACACTGCACCGACATTATTTAGTGCTGTAGTGATCCTTAATATATCACCTGCCTCTTCAGCAGTTTTTAAAGAGTTGAAAAAAAAGTCGAGTGCTTTTTCATCAAGCCCCTGGTCTTTATAAACCACACCAATATTATTCTGCATATTGGAAACACCTGATTTGTCACCGGCACCTTCAAATACCTTCAATGCATGGTTCCAGTTTTCGATTGCTTCAACATACTTGCTCTGGTCATAGTAGGCCAGTCCGGCAAATTTATAGGCAAGAGCAAGTCCGCTGCGGTAGTTTAATTGAGATGATAACTCTTTTGCCTGATCAGTATAAGGTATTGCTAATTGAGGATCAGTACCGCGATAGGCCGTAGCAATTTTCAGCAACAGTTTCACTTTTGCGGTGTCTTCCCTGGAAGATGAAAGCAAGGACTTCAGACTGTCAACAGAAAGAGATTGACTAATGCATAGCGAGTATGCAAACAAGAGCGCAGACAATAAAACAAACCTCACTTTCATAAGCCGCTTAATTTTTAAACCTCGGATATAGCTATACTTTGTTTAATTGATCATCCGGTTTAAAACATAAAATTATTCTATAATATTTAAAGTTTAATAATTACCGTCGTTTTGTTTTCGTTATTTATCCGAACACTCAATATATAGACCCCCGAAACCAGGTTACTCAGGTCAAGAGTTGCGGTTCCTGAATTTACTTTACTGAAGCGTTTCAGATGTTGCAATCTTCCCGGCAAATCATACAGTTTAATGTCCTGCTGCTGTAAATTAACGCCATCGAAACTAATAGTCACTTTATCGGTAACGGGGTTCGGGTATACTCCGAATTTAGCGATCGGGCCTACCGGTACTATCCTTTCTGAGGCGGTTGTGCTATCGCTACCAGTTGCGTGCCTGCTGCTCACTATAGTCGTGACATAGTGACTACTGCATTTTGACGACGATGAGCTTGCATCTGATGACGAAGATGATTTCTGGTTACCGTTGTAAGTTATTAATGTCCAGGTCATTTTATTTCCATCAAAATAGATGTCGAAATAGCCGGTTCCGGGTTTAAACACCTGCGGCTGCAAACCGATGTAAGATCCAAGGGCGGTGATGAAATTATCCGGTCCTCGCGGTACATAAACAATTGTGCTATTCGGGTTATTATATGAGAAATGCGCCAGGTACTTAAATCCGTTTACTGGTGCTGTCAGTACTTCAACACACTCCAGTTTTGGTTTTACGTTTTTAGCGTTAGAACCGGATGGGTTGACGTAAAGAGTGTCTTTTACATAGGTAATATTATAGCTGCCCTGTTGCTGCAATACAAGCGCTGATGGAGTAATGGTATATACACCTGCCGCCCCGTTGTACGTCGGGCTTAACTTGAATGTTGGTCCTGATACAATCGTACTGATGTCGTTATTTATAAAACCGGTATAGGTAGCGGTAAATGCAGGCAGGGGGTCTCCTTTGAAAATTACTTTTGGATCTGCTTTTACAGTTAATGGAAGCGATCCAACTGTTAATGTACCATTGGTGATCGTAAGAGAATAACTCGCCGGTGTCTTTAATTGTGCAGCAGGAACAATCTTATAAGTGCCTCCCTGGATGTTCGTGGGGCTTACCTCCTGGTTGTTACTGTTCAGTATTTTATAGGTAAATGCTGTACTGAATACCGAAGCTGAATCATCTGCGTACTGGTACTTTGTAACAGTGGATGAAAATGCCGGTAAAGCACCCCCGTAATTCATTGTGGCATTATTTGCCTTAAGATTCAATGGAAGAGTGTTGATCTTCAGTTTACCCAAACCGTATGTAATCTTGAAATTAGCTGATAAGAAAGCCGCCGGAACAATTTGATGCGTGCCAGACGTTATGCCGGTAATGAGATTAATCGGCGACAAAGGTGACAATTGCACAATACTAGGATCGGCCTCAAAATCTGTCTGATCAATGATAACAATTACATTGGCATTGCTGGTATCGTTAACCGTCGTACTGTTGACAATCGGTGTGTTATTAGCAACCGCCCTGCTATTAACTATGGCAGTACCGTTCGCCACAGCCCGGCTATTTGCGACTGCCCTGCTGTTGGCCACGGCTCTGCTGTTTACAAGCTGAACATTTGTTGAATTTACCTGGTAATTAAAGATAGATTCCGGTGATAAGTCTACCAGGTTTGTAGTTTCAATAATGGTTCCATTCGCCACGGCTCTGCTATTTGCGACAGCTCTGCTGTTGGCCACCGCCCTGCTGCTGGTGAGTACAGCCATTCCTGATAAGTCTGCTGCTGCAATGAATCTGCCTCCGATATTTACCGTATCGTCTATAAATGCGTAGGCTGCACTATTTATCGCCCCGGTATACGCGGATTTTAATGCATTTAAGAATGTTGGTTGCTCTGCGGGATTAATGTGGCTGTTATCGTATGTGTAATTAAAATCGATACCTGTAACCTTATCGCCATAATTAAAGGTGAGATCCTTTGGTGTAATTAACAGCGGCATAGGAGCAACGTTTAAAACACCGGCAACGGAATCGTAAGTATATAATTCAAGATAACCGGCATCAGTAGTGTTATTCGGATCAAATGTTCTCGTACGCGGCATAATGATATAGTTATTTACATCACTCGTAGTTGTTGCCGTCGTTCTGTAAAGAATATTATCAATTCCTAATTGGGCCAATGTAAGGTGTGCATCGGTGAGAGACTGACCATCAACAGTAACAGTTGACGTAAATTCCGGGAGTATTTCGCCATACTTCTTTGATTTATTATCCGCAGTAATCTTTACATTCTTTTTTACAACATCAAAAAATGTAATTGTGTTGGGTAAGCCTCCATCGTTCGCACCGGTTTTTGGTGGTGTATATGCCTGGATGGATGGATTACCTGTAAACGTCGGGACGCTCGCCGTTACAGTGCTGTCGTTAACAAAAGTTGTCGGAATATCAACCCCACGAAGACGAATTACTGTGTTATCACTAAGATAGTCTCCTTTTATGGTAACGGTGAACGGCACTGAGCCTGGTGTTACATTGTCCGGAATTAATACGCGGATAAGTGCGGGCGTCGCTGAAGCCAGCGTTTGTACTGCAGCCTGCGGATTTATGAATCCATTACCGCTAATTACATCATATCCGGCGGTAGCAGTCATGTCCACAGCCGTACTTTGCAGCAGAGTTCGCAGGTCCGGCGTACTTATACTTTGTCCGTTATAATATCTTTTTTTCGCCTGCTTTAACAGCGCAGCGGCCGCGGCGGCATGCGGTGCTGCAGCCGATGTGCCAAAAAACCTATACAATCCATCAGTTCCTACACCCGATCCAAAATCCACAGTGGTACTGATGCCATCAGGCGCTGTAAAATCTGGTTTCCTGCGGTCAACATTATTAATAAGGTTACCACCATAAGAAGAAAAACTTTCAATGGTAAGCGGATTACCAAAAGCCGGTGTGTTAGTATACCGTACAGCACCGATAGTAATTGCGCCGGCAGCATTAGCTTGCCCGACTATTGTTGAGCTTCCTGTATTGAATTGATTAATCACTGCGTTGCCACGGAATATGATGTATTTAAATATCACATTGTCTGTACCCGCTGCCCTTTTAATAAGAATATTTGTCGTTGTATTTGCTGTAATGGTAAACGGCAGCACTTCGATAGGATCGCCTCCAATGTTGTTGGTATTAAATCCATTGTTCCTGTTAAATCCAAAAAGAATATTCCCGTTATCATCTGCCAGGTAGAGGTCCAGGTCATTCCGGGTACCGGTCGTTGACCCCGGCAATGAATAAATATCATCCATCCATTGCAATACAATAGTGTAGGTGCCGGTGGTCGCGTTCGGGTCAAGACTCAACGTTATCTTTTGTAAGGAATCCCCACCTCCGAAATTGTGTGCGATGCCATTAGTTACAGGACTGAATGTGCCCTGGTACGATTTATTTGCAAAATTTCCTGCCGCGGTAAAATAAGCTACTCCCTGGTTGCTTACATCATTGACAGCCTGTGCTACAACGCCATCTTTAAGAAATGGCTCTGTAATGAATGTAATATCATCAACAATAACATCACAATTCTTATTAGCCAGTTCATGAATACCCATTGCAAGATTTGTGGCACTGATAAACCCGGTGCGAAACGCCAGTTTTGCTTTCGGCGCGATATCATGAACGATTTGAAGCATTGCTCTTCCTTCATCATTTCCCCTGCCAAATGGATATTCCAATACAAGGTCAACCGGGTTTTCAGGTCCCGGTAAATCGCCATTAGCGACGTCTGTTTGCGCGGGATTACCCGGTTGTGTATTATAGCTATCAGAAAGCACACCTACCCTGGTACTGTCGCCATTCAGTCCATAACCATTCCTTAAAAAGTCGGAACGCATGGCGAGATCCCCCTGTGTTGTAGTGAGTCCAACCAAACCGATCGCCGGGAATAAGGGACGAACGTAGTCTATATATTGTGTGAGGGAATTAAGGTTTTTAAGATTCGCTATGGGTATTTTTCCGGAAATAATCAAACTATTCGGACCATTGTTTATTGTATCTGTTAAGCCATATTGGGATTGGGTCATTAACAAATTTGCGAGCGCCTGTCTTTGACCCCGGAGTGATATTACTTCCACATAAACGTCATTTGAGTTTATCCTGAAAATCGTCGTTGCGGGATCGGATACATTACCAAAATTTTCTGCAAGAGAAGTTAATTCCGAACCAATAAGCGTATTGACCTTTCCTATGACTGGCGGTGGATAAAAAGGTAAGATACAATCGTATTTGACCACTACAGTATCAGTTGCATAACAAGCGCCGCCGGGGTCCGTTACAGTCAAAATATATTTGCCGGCTTTTGATACAACAGGCGTTAACGTGGTGGCGCCTGTTTGAATTTTACCATCCCCGGTCGTCCATTGATAGATTTGTCCCGATGTGGATAGTGACCCATTTAACTGTACAGTATTTGTGGAGCAATCTATTTTCGTATCCGTTCCGGCATTTGCGGTGGGTGGTGTAGTGCATATGGGGAAAGGCACATAATTTACCGTTACGCCTCCAAGAATATTTACCTGCGTACCGCTCCAAAGAGCACCGGTTACAGTTGAAGTGGGACCTGTTGGTGAGCCGAGTTTGATAGCGGCATAAGGTGCCCAGATTGTTCCGTACCAAATCGATACATTACCCGAGCCATTTGACCCATTAGACATAAGCCAGGCAACCTTATTATCAAGTGTGTTCGTTGAGCCGGAACCGTGAGTTTCGGCATATATCCGGCTTGCATCTCCTCCGTTAATAATACTTGCACTTGTTTTTGTCAGCACAACATCATCGTACACGTAAATAAAGAAGCCGCCTGTTGTTTTAGCTTTAAAATCAAATATGATCTGGTCGTTAGGTCCTGCAGTAGTAATAGATTTAAAAACATAAACACCGGGACCCGATAACGTCAACGTTTTGTTTGAACCAAGATTTACATTTCTATATGCGCCCGGAGCAATTGTGCGGGTATTTGTAATATCAGTATCGCCGTAGCTGGGAAACGTTGTTACGGGGGGCATACCCGGCAGCGTTGGAATTGATGGTGTTCCGACTACTTTACCGCCTGTGGGTGCTGGTCCGGTATAACTGGCACCATTAGGGTAGGTAACTTTACCAGACACTGTTCCGCCACCGACAGTTATGCTGCCATTTACATCAATATTGCCTTTTAACAATGCAGTTGTGCCTACAGTTAAAATTTTGGTATTTAAACTTAAGCCCTGTGAATTCTTCGCGCCAATTTTTCCACCTATGGTATTGCCGGCTGCCAGTGAGATTGTACCGCCGCTATAGATATTACCGGTAATGTTGGTAGTTCCGGTAGAGCTTACAAACATGTAACTTCCAACTGATCCACCGTTGACAAAAGTCAAAGGGCCCATCTGAACCGCACATCCTGGTGAGACCGATGGAGGAGTTTGTCCCGGCCCGGTAGGGCATGAACCGTTTCCTCCAAAAATTGCAAAGTCAGTGATTTTTAATTGCTGTGAAAAAGAAAGAGAGGGCAGAAAAAATAAAACACAGATAACAATGATCCCCCTGACAATACAAGCAGTAGTAGCTTTTTGGCTCATAATGGTGATTTTACAACTTAAAGTCTTAGGGTCGGTTAATCTGAAATGGCACTACAATAGGGCTTGGATGCTACTATAAAATTTACGCATCAACAACGGGTCAATGCATAACACTTAAAAGGGATCAAATTTTTGCGAAAATGGCGGCAATCGGTGGTAGGCGGGAACAGATTATTCTATCACAAAGCAGTTAACCTCGCTATAAAAATAATAAAAAAAACTCATCTGAGTTCATATATTATCCTGTGGCTCCAAAAAAAAACAGATACCATCATTCAGCAGATAGTCAAAGCAGGCCTGTTCCACTTTTTTGTATATTTAGGCGGTGCGACAGAAGATACTCAGCATTCTCAATATCAGGCAATCCGAGTCAAGATATGTCTTCGACCTTGTACCCCTGCAGTTTTGCATCGGTATTGCCAACGCCTTCACAAATATTATAGCGTTTACTTTTTTTATACATGAGTTTTCGATCACCCGTCTCCCTTATGTTTATATAACGGTGGCAGTTTGCCTGGTATTAGTAAATATACTTTATACCAAGCTGGAGCATAAATACCCCCCTCTATTATTACTGGAGCGCATTATCATTTTCTGCTCCATTATACTTGTGCTACTATGGATAGGTCTTCGTTTTTCCAATGCACATGTTTTTACATTCCTTCTCCTCGTGTGGAGCACCATCTTTTACATGATTTCGGGGTACGCTTTCTGGGGATTAGTTTCATTATTATTTAATGTACGGGAAAGTAAGAGAGTATTTTCTATAGTTGGTTCCGGCGATATACCTGCTAAATTGATCGGTTATATCGCTTACCCTTTTCTTATGCCTTTTATCGGTCTTAATAACCTGATCTGGCTGGCTTTTGCATCATTAATTATCGGTCTTATTCTTCTTTATCGCGTGATACATAAAAAGAAGTGGAACAGGATCATCCATCACCAGGCACACACACATGGATCTCACGTGACGGAAACAAAAGCGCATAAAGGACCATTTAGCTTTTTCTTTGATAATCCGTTAATACTCGCGATATCTTTTTTATCACTGATCAGCTATAATGTTTTTAACCTGATTGATTTTACTTTTTTATCTCAGGTAAAACTGAAATACGAAGATATCCGCTCCCTCGCTGCTTTTATCGCTGTCTTCTTCGCGGCAGGAAGGTTAATAGCGCTTGCTTTAAAACTTGCATTGACAAGCCGTGTTATTGAACGTTTAGGAATTATTTCCTGCCTTTTTATTACTCCCATTACGCTTTTTATCTTTTGTATTTTATTTCTGGCAGGTGCTAATAACCCGGAATCATATGTGTATGTTTTTGGAGTAATGGCTTTATTAACTGAAGTGCTTCGTTCCACTATCCAGGAGCCGGTATTTTTTATTCTTTTTCAACCTTTAAAAGAACCATTACGGCTAAAAGGCCATATCATTTCCAAAGGGTATATGCTCGCCCCTTCTCTTGTAGTGGTGGGGCTTTCATTGATCGTTTTTGAACAAACAAACATCCTGCTAACCATACCTCTAACATTTAAAATTTTGATTCTAAATCTTTTGGTTTGGGGAGGCATGATTTATTTTTTACGAAAGGCTTATCTGAAAACGCTGCATGACTCGATCCGAAAAGGCCTGTTTACAAGCAAGGAAACTCATATACACGACCATGAGTCAGGTAAACTGCTCATTAATAAAATAAGGACAGGCAAGGAAAATGAAATAGTGTTCGCCCTGAATCTTTTGGAAAATGCAAAACATTCCTCGTTTGATGAAGTCCTGAAAGAACAATTGCAGAATCCTTATCATTCTGTCAGAAGATATACGCTTGGCCGGATGGAAATAAGGAACAAGCTTCATACGGAAACATTAAAAGAGCTGTTAGTAACGGAAACCCATCCCGACGTAAAACAGAAAATAATCTCCCTGCTATGCAAACATGACAAACATTTTCTTTCTTCAGCCGCAAATAATTTAGATAAGTACGATAACATTATCCGTAAAACAATTATAGTGAACATGCTTGAGTGGCATGAGTTTGATCATTTACTTTCTGTAGGTAATGAAATAAATTCATTGATCCATTCTACGGTTACAGAAGACCGGTTGCTGGCTATAGATATTATCGGCGAATTGAAAAATGTGCGTTTTACCAATAATCTGAAGACATTAATCGGCGACACCGAGCTTTCGGTAAGACGAAACGCTATTATTACCGCGGGTAAATTAAAGATTGAAGACTTATTGCCGGATATTATCCGGTCTCTGGATCACCCAACAGAAAAGTTTATTGCCATGCAAGGGTTTATTCACTATGGGGATCGTTTTTTTGCAGATATAAAACAGCAGGCTCCTGATGCGGAAGATGATCATGAAGACGCATTTATAAAAATTGCAGCAAAAATAAAAGGTAACCATTCCACTGATTTTCTATTAGCAAAACTGAAACAATCTGTTATCCAACGGCCAAAGCTGGTACAGGCATTATGGTTAAAAGAATTCAGTGCTTCTACCGGGGACGAAAAACAACAATTGAATAAATTGCTGGAAGATCATTTGGCTGCAAGCGTGAAAAAACTGGAATATTATCATTCATTTCCCCACTATGAAGACCTTGATTTAATCAGGGATTCGCTGGAGGGAGAAATCAGGAATGATTTAGATACTGCACTTAAAACATGCACATTTATTTTTGAAAAGAGAGAAATAAACAGAACACTTGAATTGATTGCCACCTCGCAAAAGCATCGTCTGTTTAATGCAATGGAAATGCTCGAGCTGGTATTACCCAAAAAAATAACCAAGGACCTTAATTATTTATTTGATTTTGCGATGGAGCCGTTCCATACCAAAAAAGCGATACATCCGCCGGAAGTACCCGCATTGGTTAACCAGATAGTTTTCAAAAGAGATCTTTTATTTCAGCCATGGACCAGGTCTGTATGCATGTACAGCAGTTGGAAAAATAATTTCCCTGAGGTACTTCAATATATCAAAGAGCAAAAAGATGAAGATAAAAATCAACTGGTGCAGGAAACAAGGAACTTTATCCTAAATGAAATAACTTGAGGACGATATGCTGATTATAGAAAAGGTATTGCTTCTTAAAAATTCGGAAATTTTTCTCAACTGTAAGGAATCAGACCTGGTAGAAATAGCGTCTATCTGCGAGGAAAATTATATCGATTCCGGTGTTACAATATTCAATAAAGGCGATGCCGGGCATTGCATGTATTTTATTTACAGCGGTAAAGTATCTATCCATGATCAGCAACACCAGCTTGCTGAATTGTCAGAGAATGAAATTTTCGGGGAACTATCCTTGTTAGATTCTGAAGCAAGATCGGCCAGCGCTACAACAGTTACAGATTGCGTGCTGTTAAAAATAGAGCAGGAACATTTTTATGATGTTGTGGCCACGAATACCGATATTTTGAAAGGCATTATGCGTACTCTTTGTAAACGATTGAGAGAGCAGGATAGAATAACGGTAGAAATGAAAAACGCTTCAATTCAATAATGAGTGTTACGGATGAGCCAATAATTCCGCAAAATGTTTTTGTTTGGCAGGTTCCCGCTGCATTTTTGAAGAACGGGTATGATAGTGGTGATTTTCGAAAAAACTGATTTGTAATTCTTCCCATTGCGGGTCGGTCCCAACTATATGGTAGTGCAAAAATTCTTTTCTGAGACTATCACTCCCTGCATAAAAATCTTCCCTGGCCAGGTAATCGAGATCCGCATCGCAAATTATTTCCTGCAAAATACCCGTGGGGTTTTGGGGCACCTGCGTAGCCATAATTAATCCCAGGATAATTTCTTTTTGCTCTTCGATAAAGCCAAATCTAACTGCATCTTCTAAAAAAATACTGCAGCTAACTTTCTCATGACCCCCGTATGCTTTCAAAAAACCGGTATCATGATACAATGCTGCAACTTTTAAAAGAAATAATTCTCCCGGGTCAGTCAATCCTTCAGATTGTGCAATTCGTTCCGAATGCGACAACACATCTAGTGTATGAAGTACATTATGATAAGTCAGGTGAATATCCAGGCCTTTCAATTTTTCGAGTACTGTTTCTTTAATCTCAGAAAATGAAGCAGGCATAGTAATCAATCAGATTTATCGGTGAGAACCAGTTGTGGTGAATATTTGTAAAGCTGCAATTTATCGTTGGTAAAAACAAATGCCTTAAAAGAAAATATTACTCTGCGCATTACCTTTCATCAAATTTTACAACATTTTGCTAATGTTTTAACAGGCATCCCTTATTTTTTATATTATTTTTCCGCCCGTTTGACAAGCGTCAGCCAACCCAACCGCATGAAACTGTTCACATCCCTTACTGTTCTGTTTAATGGTTTACTATTATTTTTTGCCGGTATTACTACTGCACAGGGAGTGGCGGGATCAACACCCACCTTTCAGTTGAATATTAAAAAAACTGCCAGTACTATAAAAATAGATGGTGTGATTGACGATGAAGGATGGAAAGGAGTTGAAATTAGCAATCATTTTTATAAGAAATTCCCTAACGACGATGGCGAACCGCAGCGTCAAACCGATGTCAAAACTACTTATGATGATACCTATATCTATTTTGCATTTACAGCCTACGGCGCCAATGCTCCCGTTATTCAAAGTTTGAAAAGAGATATTGGCCATGATTCAAATGATGGTATTGCTGTTATTATAGACCCGATAAATCAAAAAACCAATGGTTTCTTTTTTGTGTTGAATGCGTACAACGTGCAGTCGGATGATATTCTTAATGCAGCCAGCGGCTCGGACGACGGTCTTAATTTCAGTTGGGATAATAAATGGGTATCGGCCACAAGATTGTACCCCGATCGCTGGACTGCTGAAATAGCCATTCCATTTAAAACACTGCGCTATTCTCCGGGCAAAACAGCATGGGGAATAAATTTTTTACGCATCGATGCTCAGACAAATGAATATTCAACGTGGGCAAAGGTGCCGCGTAATTTTCGTTCTTATGATTTGGGGTATACGGGCCTGCTTTCCTGGGATGCACCGCCGCCAAAAGCGGGTGGTAACATTGCGGTGATACCTTATATAACGGGAGGGGTTAGTGGCGATAAAGAAAATAATGAAGGTACAAAGGCAACAGCGAATGCCGGCTTTGATGCAAAGATTGGTTTATCGTCTGCATTGAATCTTGATCTCACGGTTAATCCTGACTTTTCTCAAATAGAAGTTGACCAGCAGGTAACTAACCTTTCACGGTATAGTATATTTTTTCCCGAACGGCGTACTTTCTTTCTGGAGAATGCGGATATATTCTCCCAATATGGCATTGAGCCTATCCGCCCTTTTTATTCCAGGCGGATCGGTTTAGACAATGAAGGAAATAAAATTCCTATTTTGTTTGGCGCCAGGCTAA
>Ga0207675_100004269_pt1 | contig 13812 bp, 9 predicted proteins | sample KBSSwiS42_FD_184305 | JGI IMG/M metagenome (GOLD analysis project Ga0207675, IMG submission 184305) | Switchgrass rhizosphere microbial communities from Kellogg Biological Station, Michigan, USA - KBS Switchgrass S4-2 (SPAdes) (version 2) | ecosystem: Host-associated > Plants > Roots >... | reverse complement strand
CGACAGCCCAATGATGCCGAGCAGCAAAATGGCGAGCGAAAGTACGGTCGCGAAAACCGGCCGCTCTATGGAGACTTCAGAGAGCTTCATTGCGTGCTCCCCTTGGCGGGATTCGTGTTCGAAGAATCGATGACCGCGTTGGGCCAGCTCTTCTGCGAGGAATCAGGCGGCGCGTTTTGACCCGGGGCCGCTCCTCCTGCTTGGGGCGCGCCGCCGGCACCGCTGGGAATGGGCATAACCTTGGCGCCTTCGAATAGTTTTTGATGTCCGGCGCGTACGATCATCTGGTTTTCCGCCAGGCCATCCAGCACTTCAACCATGGATGGAAGCCGTGTTCCCAGCGTGACCCCCGTCTTGGTCACCATGCTATCCGGTTTCACGACGAAGACGAATGCTTGATTGCCTTCCATGAACACGGCTTCGCTGGGAATAGTTAGCGCGCCCTCGCGCTGGCTCAGCACCGCGGAAACCGTGGCCGACATACCGGGGCGAAACCGATCCTCGGGGTTGGGAACCTGTGCCACCACCCGGCTCGACCGCGTCGTTTCGTCGAGCACTGGATCCAGTGCCATGATCGGCCCGGTGACTTCAAACCCGGCGTATGCGGTGGTGGAAACGGTCACCGGCGAGCCGAGCTTCAAGCGGGACAGGTATCGTTCGGGGGAATAGAACGCCACGCGCATCTGCTCGATCCGTGCCAGCACGGTGATGGGGTCACCGGGATTGATGAAGGCGCCGGGGCTGACTCGGCGCACTCCAACGATACCGGAAAACGGCGCGCGAATTCTCGTTTTCCTGAGTCGAGCTTCGGCCAGCGCGAGGTCCGCTTCTGCGACCTGGAGGGCCGACTTGGCATCATCGAGATCCTGCGGGGAGCCGGCCTTGGCCTCCACCACCTGGGCCACGCGATCGTAGCTCGTCTGAGCTTTCGACTTTAGCGCCGCCGCCCGGTCGCGTTCGGCAACCAGCTGCGCGTCATCGAGGTGGGCGATGAGCGCTCCCGAGTTGACGTGTTCCCCTTCCTTGAACGGCAACTGCCGGACGATGCCCGGAATTTCGGAAACCAACGTCACCGATTCCGTCGCTTCGAGCGTGCCCACCGTCTCGAACCGTTCCGCCACGGTTTGACGGCTCACCGTCGCCGTTTCAACCGGCATGGGCGGCATGGCGAATCCGCCTGCGCCACCTTTTGATTTCTTCTTGCAACCCGTGAGGGCGGCGCCGGCCAGCGTCACACAGACGAGAACCATGAACACTCGACGTAACGAACCTTGCGTCATCACTAACGACCTCATGGCGTGCTACCGCCCGGATAGAAACCGGATGTCAGATATTTGAGCAATGCCGCCGCTTTGGCCGACGTGACCAAGGCTTCGGAAAACCGCTGCTGGGATGTGGCCACATCCTCACCTAGACGCACCAGCTCGAACGCGGTGGTGCGTCCACTTTGAAATTCGATGCTGCCCACGCGAACCTGTTCCAGCGCCGCGGAGACGCCCTGCTCCGCCGCCACCAGGCGACCCTGCGCATTCACGAGCTGGCGGTGGGCGGCCCGCACGTCTTCTTCCAGCGTGTGCTCGCTGGCTTTTTCGATCTGCTCGGCCCGCACGACTTCCGCCCGCAACCGGTCCCTTTCGCCGCGGCCTTCGCGCCGTCCCAAGGGATACGTGAGCTCGAGGCCGATGCTCCAGGTTGGGAAATCCCGGCCCCATACCTGGTTCCATGTGTCACTGAAATCACCGGAGATGTTGGTGGTCAGGGTGTCCGGGCCCGTGGGTCCGTTAAAAATGACCTGTTGTGGATCGCCGGACAAACCGTTGCCGCCCACGGACCCGAGAAAGTCCAACGTGGGCAACGCATCCCAGGCTGCCCCCTTCTCGAGAGCGCGAAGTTGGTTCACGAGTTCGCGCTGGGATTGCAAATTGTGATTGCGTTCGATGGCCGCGGTGACGAGATCTTCCACCGAGACCACCGGATGATCCCGGGGGGGAGCATCCACCGCCCGATATCTTGGAAGACCACCCTCAGGCCGAACCCCGAGCAACGAGGCAAGCCGGTCGGATACCGCATCGAGCCGCTCCTGACTGTCCAGGTAATTGAGTTCCTGTTGGGCCAAGAACACTTGCGCGCTGGCTACGGCCTGAGGGCCCACCAAGCCGACCCTCACTCGGGTTTGTGCCTCGGTAACAAACGTTTGCGCGCGATCACGAATTACTTTTTGCACGGCAACGTCGCGTTCGGAGGCATACAAATCCCAGTACACACCCTCCGTCTCGGACTGGGTGCCGAGCACCACGTCCCGGTAGCGTGCATCTGCCGAAGCCAATCCGCGTTCCGCAGAGCTCAAGCTCGCTCGCGCCGAAGGACCAAATCCGGCCAAGAGCGGCTGACGCAAGTTGAGTGATCCGAAACTGCTCCATTCCGGGTTGAGTAGCGTGAGCGTAGAATTGGTGGAGGTGCGGGTTGTATTCATCGATGCCGAGAGCTCGGTGCCGAAGCGCAGCTTCATGCGCGCGCCACCCGATGCGGTGGTGAACTGCTGTGACACTACATCCGCCCCCGCGAACGGAGATGCGGCTGCCTGATCCGTTCCGGATCGCAGCACGTTCGCGAAGAGCTCGGGATCGAAGGTGCCCTTTTCCCGACGCACCGCGCCTTCGGCTGCCTCGACCGCGGCATGCGCTTCCTTCACCGCCGTGTCGTTGTGGATGGCCAGATCGAGCGCTTGGGTCAAGGTAAGCGGCGACCCCGGAATGGAGTCGATGGTGGCGGCAAGCACGCTTTCCGGGCTGGAGGGCAGAAATGCTTGAGCCTGACTCTCTCCCGCTGCGAACAGCCAAAGAGCGAAAGACACACCTACACTGAAAACAAAGCTATAGAGGAATCGTTTAAGCATGGGTCCAGAATTCCGGATTGGAAACCGGTTATTGGTGAGGCGGCAAGCCACGTCGAAAGACCACCAGAAGACCGAGGGACCAAGGAGACTACCACAAGCAAAAAGATTGTCGATATTGCTTTTTGAAACCGCTTCGTATAGTCCTGGCTTCCCATGAACGATTCATCGCCGAGCGTCACCAAGCCAATGCCCGCCGAAGCGGTATCGGTGCGCACCGTATACGCCACGTGGTGGCCACTCGCGGCGAGCTGGTTGATGATGGGACTCGAGCTGCCCGCGGTAAGCGCGGTCATTGCACGCCTCGCCGATCCGGAAATTCATCTCGCCGCCTACGGAGGCGTGGTTTTCCCCCTCGCGCTCCTGGTGGAATCGCCCATCATCATGTTGCTGGCCGCATCCACTGCCCTCTCCCGCGACTGGGATGCGTATCGCCGACTGCGCCAGTTCATGATTCGGGCCGCGTTGACGCTCACCGCCCTGCACGCGGTGATCGCGTTGTCCCCGCTCTATGACATCATCGTGGGACGTCTCCTGCATTCACCGCCCGAGATTCGTGGTCCGGCTCGCATGGGTCTCCTCATCATGACGCCATGGACCGCCTCGATTGCGTTTCGCCGGTTTCAGCAAGGTGTGCTCATTCGGTTTCATCGCGCGAAGTGGATCGGTCTGGGCACCATGGTGCGTCTCACCGCGAACCTTTGCGTGCTTGGGATAGGGCTGTGGATCCGGGATATACCCGGAATCATCGTCGGCACCACCGCCGTAGCGGCGGGGGTAGTGGCCGAAGCGATCTTTGCTGCGTTCTCGGTGCGCCCGGTTCTCCGCCGGCAAATGCCCGAACGCGGGGCTCTGGATCCCGTCCTCACCTGGCGAAAGCTCTTCCATTTCTACGTACCGTTGGCACTCACGCCGCTCATGTCGCTATTGGTTCTGCCCATTCTCTCGGCGGGCATGGGACGCATGCCGCGCGCATTGGAATCGTTGGCCACGTTGCCGGCATTGAATGGACTCATCTTCGTGTTCCGGAGTTTGGGGCTCGCGTACAACGAAGTGGTCGTGGCTCTTTTTGAGCGTCCGGGCTCTAAGCAAGCTCTGGTGAGGTTCACGCGTGTGTTGACCGTGGTGCTCACGGCGTTATTGGCCCTCCTCGCCGTCACGCCGCTGGGAGACGTATGGTTTCTTCATATATCCGGCCTCCCGCCGGCTTTGGCTACTCTGGGTGCAGTGGGCCTCATCATCGCAATCGCGCTCCCGGGATTGGGAGTGTTCCAAAGTTGGTATCAAGGCATTCTGGTGGCAATACATAGGACTCGGGGGATCTCGGAGGCGGTGGGGATTGCCCTGATCGGCGTTCTGGCCACCATTGTCACCGGCATCTATTTCGGAACGATTCCAGGACTTTGGGTGGGCATGAGTGCCCAGTTGATGGGTAATGTATTACAGACCTTGTGGCTCAAATGGCGCTGCCAAAAGGCTTTGGCCCGGGTCGCACAATCCTGATAACGGTGATAATTTTATTTTCCACGATAAGGGCCGATAAGTAGTCATCTCAACGCATGGAGGTTTCACAGATGCGCAATGTCTTGTGCGTTTTCCTGGTGGGGGTTTTGGCCCTCGGTCCCCTGGCCTGTTCCTCGATGAACAAGACGGAAAAAGGCGCGGTGATCGGTGGGGCTACCGGCGCAGCCGTAGGCGGCGTGATTGGACATGCCGCCGGTAACACCGCCGTCGGCGCAATCATCGGCGCGGCAGTGGGCGGAGCCGCGGGCGCTTACATCGGCCACTACATGGACAAGCAAGCCGAGGAGATGAAGCGTGATCTTGCGGGCGCCAAGATCGAGCGCGTCGGCGAAGGCATCAAAATCACATTCGATTCCGGGATCTTGTTCCAGGTGGATCATTACGATTTGCAGCCTGCTGCGCAAACGAACCTGGCCAAGCTCTCCACGATTCTCAACAAATACGAGGATACGAACATCCTGATCGAAGGCCATACGGATTCGGATGGGTCGGCGGAACACAATCAGACGCTGTCCGAACGCCGTGCGTCCAGTGTGGCGCATTTCCTAGCCGAGAAGAGCGTGTCGAGCGGACGCATGAACACGGTCGGTTATGGCGAAAACCAGCCGATCGCGGACAACGGCACGTCGGCCGGCAAACAGGCCAACCGCCGCGTCGAAGTGGCGATCATGGCCAACGACAAGCTGAAGAAAGCGGCAGAAGAGAACGCCGGCGAATAGCTGGCTTTAGCGGGAAGCAGCTGTGGCCGAGATGACGGCGTGATAGAAACGCGTCATCTCGGCCACATTTTTTACCGACACACGTTCGTTGGTGCCGTGAATGCGCGCGTCATCTCCAAGCTGAAATCTAAGCGGTAAAAATCGATACACTGCGTCGGCCATCCCCGCGAATTGCCGGGAATCGGTTCCCCCAAGAACCAGCGCCGGCGCCACCACCGCCCCGGGGAAAACCTCCCGGATCACCCCGGCAATGAGTTTGAAACTTGGGGTTTCCGGGCTGGAAATGGGCGATGGTTCCCGCGAACCGGGCAGCAGTTTCACGTGGATGTGGGTTGTATCGACGAAGCGCTCTACGTGACGGATCACGTCCGCCACCGCATCACCCGGCTGAATACGAAAGTTCACCACGGCGCGTGCTTCCGAAGGAACGACGTTATCTTTGACGCCCCCCTCGAGCCGCACGACCGCACCGGTGGTGTGCAGTGTCGCTTCGGTCGCCGGCTTTTTAGCCAAGTTTGCTTTCACGATGGGCGCGAACAGCCATAGGTTGGCGAACACCATGTTGAGAGGAAAGTGGGCTTCGGGGGCCAGGAATTCGAGCATGCTACGTGTAGGACCATTAAGCGTGGCAGGCATGGGATGCTTCTCCAATGCACGGATGGCTTCCGCTAGAAGACCGCTCGCGGTGGGACGAGGCGGCATGGAGGCGTGTCCCCCATCCGCCGTTGCCGTCAATTCGACGAGAGCGCTTCCCTTTTCGGCGATGCCAATCAAAGCCACCGGAACCTTAAATCCGGGCAAGTAACCCTCCGTCACCGCCAAACCTTCATCCAGCACGAATGCAAGGTGCACACCGTTGCCGCGGAGCGTTTCGGCGATCCTCTGAGCCCCTGTTCCCCCGATCTCCTCATCGTCCCCCAACCCGAAGTAAATCGTGCGTTCGGGTTGAAACCCTTCGCCGAGCAATGTTTCTGCCGCAGTCAAGAGAGTGATCAAACACCCCTTGTCATCCATCGTCCCGCGACCGTAAACAAACCCATTCGTGATGCGGCCTTCAAACGGAGGGCTTTCCCATGCCTGCTCGGTCTCGGGTTCCACCGGAACCACGTCTTGGTGAGCTAGAAACAGAATGGGAGGAAGCGACGCGTCGCGCCCCGGCCACTCGAGACACATGGCCTGGGAGGAATCCGTAGGCTCAACCACCATCGTGAGCGCGCTGAACACTCGCGGAAAGCTGTCGCGCAAGAAGGCATGAAACGTTCGGAACACCGCCGCATCGGCACCGCTAATGGTGACGAATCGCACGGCTTGGGACAGTCGTTCGGAAACGGTATCGGCGCTCAGGCTCATCCTTTCGACTCCGCTCGCGTTGACCTGCCGCGAAGAAAACCGCGACGTCCGGATCCCCACCACAAGTCCGAGAAGCACCAGCGCAACGACCACGCCAACGAGCAGATTGGCTTTCCATCCGCGTCCGCTCAGCGCGAAAGCCCTTCCAGGATCCAGATATTTCCGCCTTGCGGGCGCAACCGGTCGAACAACACGTAGCGCCCGTCCGGAGACCATACCGGGTAATCAATGCGCACGTCGGCATCTGGGAACTCGAACACGCGTTCGGGCGGCGGGCCATCCAAGGGCGACACCCAAAGCGTGCGGTGTTCGACCACGTCCATGATGCGTGTGGCGTCGGGTGACAAGGACAGATGCGACCCCCCCATGACCTTGGGCAGGGCTTCGGGCTCTCTACCCTCTACAGATACGCGCCACAACCCAGGTTTCTCCGAGGACGCGGACCGGAACACGATGTGCGCACCGTCGGGTGTCCAGCGCAGGAAATGACCCATCACCCCTTGGCGGGTCAGCTGGCGCGCGCCGTTACCGGAAGCGTCCATCACCCACACTTCCAGGCGGCCGTCGCGATCGGACTGAAACGCAATATGGCGGCCGTCGGGAGAAAAGAATGGGTTCACATCGATGGCATCACCGCTGGTTAGCGGCTTCATCTCGCCGCCATTCACCTCCACGACATACAGACCCGGCCGGCCTTCGCGCGACGAAAAGAACACGAGCCGGCGTCCATCCGGAGACCAGGACGGTTGATAGTCCCCACCCGAGCCTTCCGTCAGCCGGCGGCTCGATTTCGTTTCCAGATCGTGAAGCCAGATGTTCATCGATCCGGCTCGATCGGAGTTGAAGGCAATGAAGCGGCCATCCGGCGACCATGCTCCCCGGCTGTCTTCGCGGGAGCTGGCTACTACTTTCTCGGGCTCACCGGCCGCATGACCGGTTTGTGGAGATACGGGAAGCCGCCACAAATCCGCGTTCTGGCTCAAGGTCGTGAACGCCATGCGCGCACCGTCGGGGGCCGGCGCCGGCTCCAGATCCTGACCCGCCCCCGACGTGACTTGGCCCAAAGGGCCATTCGGTTTTCCATCCACGTCCACCGGCATGCGCCAGGTGTTGATGCCGCCCCCGCGATACGACGAGAAGTAGACGTAGCGGCCGTTGGATGACCACGAGGGCTCGAGGTTGAGCACCACGTCTTCAGTAATCCAGGTAAGGCGTCGCGAGGCAACGTCGACCACCCGCACATTGAACTGCGTGCGTTCGACGTTCTGAAACACGATCTTGCCCGAATCGGGAGACCAGCGGGGACGCAAGTGAAGCGTTGCTTCCGATGTGTCCGAGGTGACCTGCACGGGATTCCGGCCGTGCGCATCCACGAGCCAGATGCGACGGGGCCCGGCCCATGACGCGTCCACGGCAATTGATGTTCCGTCCGGAGATGGCACGGGATTGAATCCATTCTCGATGAATCGCGTCTCTTCTCCCGAATTGAGATCGAGGCGCCACACATCGGCATCGTCGTACTGGCCGAAAATATCTCCTGGCTCGAGCCGTCGCGCCGCGCGTCGCGACCTCACGAACAAGAGGGCGCTCGATCCAAACCAGGCGGGCTGAAGATCGTCAACATCGCCGCGAGTGACGGGGCGGGCATCATCCTTACCCACTGTCTTCACGAAAATCTTGCGCACCGGCCCGACTTCGCGGCAGAACGCAAGTCGCGAGCCGTCCGGAGACCATGCCGGCGATGTTTCGATGGCTTCGTCGAACGTCTCCTGAACGAGATGGATTTGCGTGGGCTGATAGTCCGGCTCGGCACGCTGGGGTTTGGTCGCGTGCCGGTCGCCACCCAAAAAGCGCGTCATGCGTTTGAGCCACGTCCCTTCAGAAACCTGATGCGAGGCCGTGGACTCGAGGATCTGACGCAACTCCCCCGCTTTGCGAATGCGACGCGCCGGATCCTTCTCGAGACAACGTTCGAGCATCGATCGAATACGCGGCGGAGCCGAGGTTGGGAGTAGCTCCCAGCGCGGGGGGCGCTCCAAGATTCCGGCCAGCACTTCAACCGGGGTATCGCCCCCGAATGGGCGCACTCCGGATACACACTCGAACAGCAGTACTCCGAAGGCCCAGAGATCGGCGCGTTCATCCACCCGTTGTCCTCGGGCTTGCTCGGGACTCATGTATGCCGGAGTTCCAAGAACGAGCCCGGGGACGGTTGCTTCGAGCGTTCCCGGAGGAGCCGTGGAATCCACCGCTCCCCCCAGCACCTTAGCCAAACCAAAATCGAGCACGGACACGCGGCCATCGGGCCGGAGCTTCACGTTCGCCGGTTTGAGATCGCGATGCACCACGCCCTTGGTATGCGCGGCTTCCAACGCCAGAGCGATCTGGCGCGCCACCGGAAGCGCTTCGGTGAGCGGTAAGGGACCGCGTCGCAACCGATCGGCCAGCGTGTCTCCCGGCACGAGCTCGAGGACCAAAAACGGACGGGCGTCCGCTTCTTCCAAGCCGTAGATGGCGGCGATATTGGGATGGTTGAGCGACGCCAGAACGCGCGCTTCGCGTTCGAAGCGCTGCAGGGCCTCGGGATTTCGGGCCAGGGAGGTCCCGAGGAGCTTGAGGGCCACGTCCCGGCCCAGCCGCTTGTCTTCCGCCCGGTACACTTCGCCCATGGCGCCGGCACCCAAGCGCTCGCGAATCACATAATTGCCGAGCACCACCCCGGCGGCCAACGTCATGACTTCATCCTCATCGTCGCGCCGATTATAGTAATCCCGTTCACGTTCGCGAAGGCGGTCATGCAACGTCTCATTGGTACCAGCGGTTTCAGCTACAAGGAATGGCGCGGGATTTTCTATCCTCCCGATCTTCCTGTCACCGCCATGCTCTCCCATTACGCGGGGCGGCTCAACGCGGTCGAAATCAACAATACCTTTTACCGGCTTCCCAAAGCGTCCCTTCTTGAATCCTGGGCCGGACAAGTTCCCGAGCACTTTCGGTTTTCCATCAAGGCATCCCGCCGGATCACGCACATGAAACGGCTACGCAACGCGGAAAGTGAAACCGAATACCTGTTTCGCACCGTGGAGACGCTCGGCGAACGATTGGGCGTCGTCTTTTTTCAGCTGCCCCCGTTTCTGGCCAAGGACCCGGAGCGGCTGGATCACTTTGCCGCAGGCGTTCCTAAAACCCTCCGAGTTGCCGTTCAATTCAAGAATCCTTCCTGGAACGATCCCGAAGTGGTGGAGGTCCTGCGCCGGCACGGCATCGCCTGGTGTATCACCGACGAAGACAATCCCGATCCACCCTTTCATGTCACCGCCGGGTTCGGATATTTGCGCCTGCGGAAGGAACAGTATTCTCAGGAGGAGCTAGAAGCCTGGTCCCACCGGATTAATGCTTCTCCTTGGGACCGTGCGTTCGTGTTCTTCAAGGACGATGAAAAGGCGTTCGGGCCAGGATTTGCCGAAACATTCTTGAAGCTTGAGCAGCCTTGACGTCTTTTGCCAACCTTAAAGGAATAGATTAAGGTTTTTGCCATGAGCCGGGCGGGTGATCGGGAACGCCTCCGAAAAATTGTTCTCATTGTCTTGCTGCTGTTCATCTCGGCGATTTTCATCGCCATGGTGCGGCGTTTTCTCATCGTGCTGCTTCTAGCCGCCATCTTCAGCGCCATGGCCAGTCCCGTTTATCGCACCCTGCGGCATCTCTTCCGGGGGCGAAAGCACATCGCCTCAATTGCCACTCTCATTCTGCTCCTGCTCGTGATCGGATTGCCGACGGTGTTCCTGGGCATCATCGTCGTCTCCGAAGCCATCCAGGTTTCAGAGAAGGTGCGGCCGTGGATCGAGACGATTATCCAAGATCCTCGAGGTTTGACCGCACTGACCGAGCGCATCCCAGGCTGGCGTTTTCTCCAGCCCTACGAGGACCAAGTCCTCACCCGTCTTGGCGGGGTTGTGGAAACGCTTGGTCTGTTCCTGGTGAACAACCTCACGTCGTTGACCAAGTTCACGTTGAATTTCGTGTTCAACGTGATTCTTCTGCTCTATGCGATGTTTTTCTTTCTCATGGATGGCCGGGCCATCCTGGCCAAGATGCTCTATTACCTGCCGCTCGACCCCGAAGACGAGGAGCTCATGATCGGGAAGTTTGTCTCGGTGACTCGCGCGACCTTGAAGGGGACCCTCGTCATCGGCGGCATTCAGGGGATCCTGGGCGGGATTGCCTTCGCGGTTGCCGGCATCACCTCTCCCGTGTTCTGGGGCACGATGATGGTGGTCTTTTCGCTCATTCCGGGAGCCGGAACGGGAGTCATCTGGGTTCCGGCCTGCATCATTCTGCTCATCATGGGCAAGACCATCACCGCCCTCATTCTGGCGATATTCATGGGCGGGATCGTGGGCTCGATCGACAACGTGATGCGCCCGCGATTGGTGGGGCGGGACACACAAATGCACGAGCTTCTCATCCTGCTCAGCACTCTGGGCGGGATTGTCCTCTTCGGCGTGGTGGGGTTTATCATTGGCCCCATCGTGGCGGCTCTGTTCGTGACGATCTGGGACCTGTACGGGACCGCGTTTCGCGACGTGCTCCCGGCGAGTCCCGAGGTCACCGACCGTCCTCCCCAGCTCTAAAGCGTTGGTGGAGGCGGAATCCCGCCCGGGAGGGCACGGTAGAATGGGTCGCAATGCGGGGCATTCCTCTCGAGGCCTTTCCCACGAAGTTCTTCCTCAGACCTGGATCACGGAGCTGATCTGATCACGGAGCCAATGGCATGAACATGGGTAGTTTGAGAGCCGGCTGGGCTATTTTGGGGATTCTGATGTTGAGTGCGCCCGCGGGGGCGCAAACCAAGAGTGCCGTGATCCTGTCCACGGCGTCCGTGGGCGGAGAAACCATCACCTGCGGCTGCCAGAAAAAGGAGCTGGGAGGACTCGCGCGGCGCACCTCTTTCGTCAAGACGCAGCGAGCCAAGAACCCGGCCACGATCGTGGTCGATGCCGGCGATTTCGGGTCGCACCTGGATTTCGAGCCATGGATGCGCACTGAATTTCAAATCGACATGATGTCGAAGATGGGTTACGACGTCGTCACTCCTGGGCCGAGCGAGATGATGATGGGTCTGGAAAAGGAGCTCGCTCTGTACGCCCGCGCGCCCCAGATTAAGGTCGTGTCGGCCAACATCGTGGACAAGAAGACGCAGAAACAACTCTGGGATGACTTCACGGTCATCGACCGTGGCGGCGTGAAATTCGCCGTGACCGGCGTCACTGATCCCGCTGCGTACAACTTCAAGAAAACGCAAGGACAAGTCAAGAGCGACGATTTCGATTTCAAGGACATTAAGACCTCGCTGCAACGGGTGATCCCGCAAATGCATCAGCAGGCTGACGTGGTGGTGGTGCTCCTGCACACTGGCTCCGGAGATGCGAAGCACTTGATGGAAGGCGTTTCAGGCGCCGATGCAGTCATTGTGGGCCATCTTCCTGAGTACAAATTCATGCCCGAAGTCGTGGCCGGAACGCCACTCGTGCAAACGGGGGCGCGCGGGCAGTACATGGGACGGCTCGAGCTCACGCTGAACGGCCACAAAGTGGTCAGGCACACTGGCGAAGCACAGGCATTAGGCGAGACAGTGGCCGTGGATCCTGAAATGGATGGTTTCGTAAAAAGCTTCAACAAGAAATACGACGCGATGGCGGCAAAGGCGGATGCGGCCAAGCCCAAAGTGACCCCTAAGCCGATTCCTCAGGAGACGAATGCTCCGCTGACGCCGGGGGCCGGGAGCCCCAATTAAGTCAGTTCACCGGCAGCGCGAGCACGAAGGTTCGGCGGTGCTCCGCAAGTAGGGCGACTCGGTTTTTTCCCCGCCAACTATCTGCGAAAAGCTCCAGATCGGGGTGCCGGTAGGTGTAGGCGACCGCTTCCTTGCGATAACGATTGACCGGCAGCTGTGCAAAGCGTCTCTCGGGCAGGATGAACACGTGATCCCGGGGGATATCGACTCCCTGCCGCCAAGTTTCCCGAGGCATGTGCCGCCCCTTACTCAACACCGCGAGCTGGGCCTGAATGCGGTACGGGACGTCGATACAAAAAACAGGAGCCGCTTCGGGAACGTTTTCGAGACGCCGGGCAAACTCCGCGGCCGGCGTTTCCGCAAAAATGGGCCTCAAGAATGCGTCATAACTCCAGAGCACGCCAAAAATCCAGAGGCACATCCCAATCACGACCGCGATCGCGCTTCGCGGCACCTTCCAAAGTAGCAAAGTTGTCGCGACGATGGTTGCTCCCGCCAGCGGGAATCGTGGATCGAACCGAAGGCCGATGAGACCAACGACGATTCCGAACGTGACTGCAACCGCGAGGCCCCAAGCACGGCATCGCTCCACGGCCGCGCGCATATTGGGAGCCTCGAGAATGGTCAAGATTGCGCCGCCAAAAAGAGCGGCTAGCAATGGGTGCCCGGGTAACAAGTAGCGAGGCCGGAAAACGCGGCCCAAAGCGAAGACCAGAAAAACAAACACGAACCATCCGAGCGCGAACAAGATCTGCCGCCGGTTTTGTTGGCAGAACCCTTTGAGTCGTTGTGGCGCCACGCGTATTCCGATGAGAATGAAAAGAAACGCGGGCAAGAAATCTCCGAACGTGGTGAGCACGTAACGCAGCGGATGCCCCGCGATGCCCACTAATCCGGCGCCTCCAGGCTGCATCCCGGCCTGGTCCCTAAAGAAATCCGTTAGCGAGGCGGGACCAAATTTCAGCACCATCGCGGCATACCATGCCCCCCCGATGACAAGAGCCAGGATAGCGCCGAGGAGATGAACACCGGTACGCTTCCTGGTTCCAGGAAGATGCGATGACCCCCAATTCGAAAATGCAATTCCGTAAAGAACGGCGGCCACGCCCAGAAAACCCTTGGTCGCGATCGCCAACCCGGCTCCGAAGTAACCCAAGAGCAATCCCTTGCTGCTGCCTCGCAGCGAAAAGGTGTGTAAAGCAAACCCGAGCAACGAGAGCGTTACCCATAACGCGAGCAGCGCATCGGGATTGAGTCGCCACGACGCGGTGAACACTTCGTAGTCCGAAAACAGAAGCGCCACCGCAACGAGTCCTGCTTTGCGTCGACCGAATACGCTCGTTGCGAACTGGTACGTGGCGGCCATTACGCCCACCATGGCCAGGAGCATGCCCGTACGTGCCGCGGCATAGGACACTCCCCCCAGTTTCCACGCGCCCAGAATGGCCCAGTAGGTGAGGATCGGCTTTCGAAGTCTAAGGCTGTCGTCAGGATAATGTGGAACGAGTATGTCCCCGTGCCGCAGCATG
>Ga0207675_100004268_pt1 | contig 13813 bp, 17 predicted proteins | sample KBSSwiS42_FD_184305 | JGI IMG/M metagenome (GOLD analysis project Ga0207675, IMG submission 184305) | Switchgrass rhizosphere microbial communities from Kellogg Biological Station, Michigan, USA - KBS Switchgrass S4-2 (SPAdes) (version 2) | ecosystem: Host-associated > Plants > Roots >... | reverse complement strand
TGGAAAGTGATTGAAGTAAACAAAGAAACTGCGGAAGCGCCGGAGTTTAGTTCCGTCTATCGGAAATACGCGACGCTGCTGGCCCAACTCGCGAAGCCTGTAGGCCGCACGAGTGTGCCGCTCGACGCGCGTAGCGCAGAAAACCGCACCCGCGAAACGAACATCGGTAACTTCGTAGCTGATACATTTCGAAAGGTGACAACCGCAGACGTCGCACTCGTCAACGGTGGTTCGATTCGCGCTGACGAATTGATTCCCGTTGGAAGGTTGACGGTAAGGGACGTGTTGTCGATTCTACCTTTCAAAAACAAGCTGGTTAAGATAGAAATAAGCGGCGCCACGTTGCGGGCGGCGCTGGAACACGGAGTCAGCCGCACCGCGGAAGACGCGCAGCCGGGAGGTTTTCCCCAGGTTTCCGGGATTCAGTTTTCGTTCGACGCCTCGCGGCCGGCCGGCTCACGTATCGTGGACGTGAAGGTGAATGGACAGCCGCTCGACGAAGCGAGAAAGTACACTTTGACAACGACCACCTTCGTCGGGCTCGATGGCGGTGACGGCTATACGATGTTGAAAGGCGCAACGGTTATCATTCCGCCTGAGCGTGCGCCGACGGATTCGGACGCGTTGCAACAGGCTATCAGCGTCGTGCGCGCGATTGCGCCGAAATTGGAGGGACGAATCAAGCGCCTGGACACGGTTCGGAAAGGCGAACCGGATTGCAAGTGAGTTATGGAAATCCACGATGATAGTGCTGGAATGAAGCGGTACGAAGCCAATCAACTGTTCCACGAGGCTTACGAGGCGCAGCTTTCGAACGATTACGATCGCGCGATCGAGCTCTACAAACGCTCGATAGAAACTTATCCGACGGCCGAGGCCCACACATTTCTAGGCTGGGTTTACAGTTTCGAGCAACGTTATGACGAGGCAATTCAGGAGTGCCTGGAAGCGATTCGGGTGGACGACACGTTGGGTAATCCGTACAACGACATTGGCAGTTACATGCTGGCGAAAGGCGACAGTTACGGATCGGTGCGTTGGTTCAAACGGGCCTTACTTGCGCCTCGTTATGAGTCGTACGCGTTTCCGCATTTCAATCTGGGACGCGTTTACGAAACGCGCCGGCGCTTCATGGACGCCGCGCGCCATTACGGCCTCGCCCTCCAACAAAAACCAGACTTCGCGGAAGCCGCCGTCGCCCTGCGCCGAATGCAATCACGGCTCAATTGATCAGCGTGAGACGATCCCAACCTTTTCGCCGTTTTCGTCCACGGCTACGTAGATCACTTCCGCTTCGGTGACGCGAACGCGTTCGCTCTTTCCGAGCCGCTCAACTTCCACAATTACACGCACGGTGATGGAGGTGGTACCGACACGAACTGTTTCCGCGTAAAAGCTCACCAGATCGCCTACAAAGACCGGTTTGTGAAAGATGACTTCCTTCATCGCAACGGTGACAAAGCGTTCCATCTTTGTGTGTCGATGCGCGTGGACCGCACCGGCCGTATCGATGTAGCTCAGAATCACGCCGCCGAAAATTGTGCCGCGTGAATTGGTATCACGTGGCAACAACGTGATCCTTATCGCAGGATCTGTATATTCGTGCATGTGGTTATCTTATCGTAGAGAGCTGCTCCGTGATCCACTGCGTAATCGCCTGCTTTAATTCATCCAACCCGTTCTCGAAAAAATGCCCGGCGCCGGCTATCACGACCAGCCGAACCTCTGTTTTCTTGTCCAACTGCGCCGCCATCTCTCTGACTCGTTCTACGTCTCCGTATTCATCGTGTTCACCGTGCACCAAAAGCAGCGGCTTGCGGCAGGCCTGAAGAAAATCGAAGTCATACGAATTCAGCGGCGTTCCAATTCCGATGAGGAACCGCACGCGCTCGTCCTCAATACCGACTTCCAACCCCACACGCGCACCAAACGAAAACCCGCAAAGCGTTATGCTCTGCCCGGCATACTCAGCGGACAGGTAATCGAGTGCGGCGCGCACATCATTACGCTCGCCGCGTCCCTCATCGTGTTGCCCGGTACTCTGGCCAACGCCGCGAAAGTTAATGCGAAGAGTAATCAGGCCGGCATCGTTCAAAGCGGCAGCGGCACGAAACACCACTTTATTGTGCATCGTGCCGCCGCCAAGCGGATGGGGATGTAGAACAAGGGCCACGCCCTTCGGTGACCCGGTTCGAGGTTGTTTTAGTATTGCCTCTAACTGCCCGTGCTCGGCCGGAATCAACAGATTGCCGCTGGGATACATGACTACTCGACAGGATTACAGACTTAACAAGAAACCCGTGGAACCAACTGTCTAAGGTCTGTTAGTTCTGTTCATCATGTCTATTGTCCGAGACTGGCGTTGTCTTCACCACCACCAACGCCTTCGCCGCCACCGCCCGCCTGTTCGACAGCGGAACTCTCGCTTTCCATTTCAGCGGCAAGTTCGGGTGCCGAGATCGACGGGGTCGACTTGGTGGACCGCTTCTTCGCAGCCTTCTTTGTGCCTTTACCGGCTGACTTCTTCGCAGACTTCTTAGTGCTCTTTGCAGCTTTCTTGGTAGTCTTTCGGGCGCCACCCTTCTTTCCGGCTTTCTTAGCGGACTTCTTCGCCGACTTCTTCGCCGACTTCTTCGTCGATTTCTTCGCCGACTTCTTGGCCGCTCCGCCACGGGATTGTCGCTTGCCGGCGCTCTTCTTCGTGCCGCGGCCGCCGCCTTTGCGCGCACCTTTAGACTTCTTCGATCCTTTTCTCGCTGCCATTTCGTTCGCTCCTTCTGTTGGTCTGGGTTTGGCGTCAACGTAACAAAATAATCTAAGACTGTCCACGACGTTTTCATCGTGTTACTAATTGATCAGATCTATAGACACGCGTCGGCTCTTTCAGCTACAGTAAACCCGCTCTCCATCACAACTCCGATTGGCTTGAAACGTGGGAAGGCCGTAGGATGCGAGATCAATGTTCATCGCGTGTGGGTGCTCTTTTTCAGCCAGCCGTCTATTACTTCAGCCAGTTTGTTCCCAATCACCCAAATCAAGCTTCCGAGTTCGCGCCCAATGCCGAAAAAACGGATCCCGAAGCGCGCACACGGCGTTCGTGTTTGGTGGTTGACGACGTTGCAGACGTAACCGAGATGCTGGCCGTCGTACTGAGCCATGCCGGTTACCAAGTTGTGACCGCAGCTTCCGCGCCGGCGGCATTGAAGGCTGCACGCGAACGACGGTTTGACGTGATTATTTCGGACATTGGCATGCCCGAAATGAATGGTTATCAGTTAGCGCGTGAAGTGAGACAGTTGCCCGGCTACGAAACCACGCCGATGGTGGCGGTTACCGGCTATTCAATGTTCGACGACAAGGAACGCTCGACCAAAGCGGGCTTCAACGCCCACATGACCAAGCCAATCGATCCGCGAGCCCTACTCGATCTGATCGAGCAACTCTGAACCTGGCAGTTGCTGATACGGTTGAGCAATTGATGACCACCTCTTCCCGCATACTCGCCAAGCTCCAATCTGAATCAACCACACGAACTATCGGGTTTGTAATTGGCGCAATTGCCATTGTAGTCATCATGCGGCAATTGCAGTTTTCAACCGACTCGATCTGCTGCGGCGACTACGATGGTTACTATCACGTCAAATGGTCGCGTCTACTGTGGGAGTCGATTAAGCACAAATCGTTTCCACCGCAGTTTCCCTGGCTGCCGCTTACGACGCTCAACGCCAAAGATTACGTAGACCATCACCTGCTCTTCCACATCTTCCAGATGCCTTTCGTTGCGTTTCGTGATCCGCGGCTGGGGGCGAAGATAGGTTCAGTGGTGTTTGCCAGCCTTGCGATGCTTTCGTGTTACTGGCTGCTCATTCGCTATCGTGTTCGTTACGTGCTGGTTTGGTTAATCGCCCTACTCGCCTGTTCGGTACCTTTCCTCTATCGACTGAACATGGCCAAGGCGCCGCCGCTCGCGATTATTTACCTCGTCATCGCCATACACCTTTTCTTTCGCCGCAAATCCTGGCCGCTGATGATCGTCGCGCTGCTCTTCACCTGGACCTACGACATGTTTGTGCTCCTCATCATGGCGACCGTGATTTGGGTTGTAACAATTGCCTGGACCGAACGGCGTTTTGAATGGCGGCCGTTGGTTTGGGTGCTGCTTGGGTGCGGCGCGGGAATGGTGATCAATCCGTACTTCCCACACAACTTTCAACTACTCTACGAACACGTCAAAATCAAACTGACGCTCACCGAGTACACGACTAAGGTAGGACTGGAGTGGTATCCGTACGACTCGTGGGAGTTTCTGGGAAACTCAGCTCTTTCCTGCATCGCGATGGTAGTTGGTTACATCGCGTTCGATCCGGCGGAACGCAAGAAGGCGCAACATCCGCTTTTCTTTCTGCTCTTTTCGACTGCATTGATGCTGATGACAGCGCGTTGGAAACGAATCGCGGAGTACTGGCCGCCGTTTGCAATTCTGTTCGCCGGTTTTTCTTTACAGCCGTGGCTTGCAGGCGCTCGCACGCATCTGACGCGATTGCCACCTGACGTGCTTGACGAGTTGAAACCGTTCTTCGATCGCGACGCCTCGTGGACAAAGAAGATAACCAGCGACACTCGTGAGCTGATGAGAACCATCGCCGTGGCGACCGTGGCGCTCGCACTCAGCATTTTTCTCTTTTTCAACTTGCGTGGCGCGATGGACGACATCGAACGCGCCAAGCCGCATGACTACTACAGATCAGGCGCCGTATGGATGCGCGCCAACATTCCACGCGGGGAGATCATTTACAACACCAACTGGGACGAGTTCCCTCGCCTCTTTTATTTCGACGAAACGCATTATTACGTGTCGGGCCTGGATCCTACGTATCTGCTTGATGAGCACCCTGACCTCGCGCGACTATCCGATCGCATTAACCTCGGGCAGGAGACGGATCCGGGGCCTTTAATCCGGGATCGCTTCGGCGCGCGCTACGTCTTCACCGATCATGAGCATGACGATTTTTTCACCCATGCTCGGGAGAGTGGATGGTTTGATATTGTTTACGAAGATGCTGAGTGCACAATAATGTATATTCGCGACACGAAGCTGGACGCCTCTGAAAACGAGCCGTACTGATCATGAAGAAGACTTCTTTCTTTTTCTTGCTTTTATCTGTGTGTTTTGGGGCCTGCGGGGGGACGCCTCCCGCTGCCAACAACAACCCAACACCCGAACCTTCCCCTGAACCAACGGCCCAAACACAAGCATCCCCACTCACGGGCTTCGAAAAGGATCTCCAATACGTCCGTAACGGCGGCTACAGCTACATCTACGTTTTTGCGCGCAAAGATGGCAAACCACTCGACAAAGACGACGGCGCATTTCTGCGCACCAACGCCCCGCAAGTTGTCGATTGGGTAACCACAAATGAAGGTAGAAAGGTGATCGCGGGAACCAACTTCAATCTCGAAGAAGGAAATCTCGAGCTGCTAAAGAAGCGTTTTGTGGCTGAGGACTACTCCGCTCGTTAACCGCAAAGAGGCACAAGAGTCATCTTTGTGCCTCTTTGTGGCTCAAAACAACTTTTCCGAACTGCGCGCGGTCTTCGATTAACTCATGCGCCTGCCTCGCCTCGCTTAGCGGTAACACCCGATCCACTATGCCGTGAATCTTTCCGTCGCGGACGAACTTCATCGCTTCGAGTAGCTCGGCTTTAGAACCCATGAACGATCCGAGGATCGTGAGGTGACGATAGAAGACCTGTCGCAGATCGGTTCGTGCATCAAATCCACTGGTCGCTCCACACGTAACGAGCCGGCCGTTATTCTTCAATGCGCTGAGCGAACCGGGCCACGTCGCGGCGCCCGTGTGCTCGACCACAACGTCCACGCCTTTACGATCGGTGACTCGTCGAACTTCTTTGGGCCAATCGTCGCGCGTGTAGTTGATTGTCACGTCCGCGCCGAGTTCGCGTGCTTTTTCCAGTTTCTCTTCAGTACTCGCCGTGGTGATTACGCGCGCGCCACGCAGTTTCGCGATCTGAATGGCGACTGAACCGACGCCACTTCCAGCCGCATGCACGAGCACATCTTCGCCAGGCTGCACCTTCGCACGCGTTACAAGCATGTGCCAGGCGGTGACCGTGACGAGCGGTAACGCTGAGGCCTCTTCCCAACTCAACTGTGCCGGCTTCGGAATGATGTTCACTCCGGGCACGGCTACGAATTCTGCATAACCACCGTTGCGGCGGTAGCCGATGATGTCGTACTCGCGACAGAGATTATCTTGTCCACTGAGGCACGCTTCGCAATGTCCGCACGAGACGCCCGGCTGGACCATCACTTCGTCACCGCGTTTCACCCACGTGACCAGGTCTCCGACCTCGCGCACAACACCTGCAATGTCGTTGCCGAGAATGTGAGGCAGCGGGATCTCGATCCCTGGAAGGCCCTGGCGAACAAACAGGTCGAGATGGTTCAGAGCGCAGGCTTTAACTTCAACCAGTACTTCGTTGTCCCGAATCTGCGGATCCGCTACGTCCGCATATTCGAGTACCTCTGGTCCACCATGTTGTCTGAAGATCGCCGCTTTCACACAGGTTGTTCCACTGGAGATCTATCTTCAGCCTGTTCGCGTGCGTGATACGAGGAGCGTGTCAGCGGGCTTGATTCGACGTGACGAAAACCGAGCGACATGCCGATCTCGCGCCACTCGGCGAATTCTTCGGGCGTGACGTAACGCTCAACCGGTAAGCGTCGCGCATGCGGTTGGAGGTACTGTCCGATTGTCATTATGTCGCACGAAACGGAGCGCAGGTCTTTCATCAGGTCAACGACTTCCGTAAACGTTTCACCAAGACCGACCATGATTCCGCTTTTCGTCAACATTCCGCGTGCTTCGCGATCGCGACGCGCAGCCGCGCGCTGCAGAAGCGTCAACGACTGTGCGTAAACCGCATCGGGTCTGACACGCCGGTAGAGGCGCGCGATCGTTTCGGTATTGTGGTTGAGCACGTCGGGTTGCGCGTCGAGCACGGTGTTGAGTGCGTCTTCGTCGCCGTTGAAGTCGGGGATTAGAACTTCGATTTTGCAAGTGGGATTGAGTGCCCGCACTTCGCGGACCGTCTCGGCCCAATGCGCTGCGCCGCCGTCCGGCAAGTCGTCACGATTGACTGAGGTGATCACTACATGGGCCAAATTTAAATGGCCCACAGCCTCGGCAACGTGACGGGGCTCTTTTGGATCTAAGTCGCCAGGCTTCCCCTTACCGACGGCGCAAAAGCCGCAATGGCGCGTGCAGATGTCGCCGCCCAACATAAAAGTCGCAGTACGATCCGTCCAGCACTCAAAAATGTTCGGACAGCGCGCTTCCTGGCAGACCGTGTGCAGATTCAGTCCTTCGATGAGTTGCAGAACCTGGTTTTGATTGGTCGGGTCGCCGAGACGAATCCGAAGCCATTCAGGTTTCGGCTGACGAATGCGTTGGTTGTTGCTGATAACACGTAGTTCGCGGGCCAATTGATTTACCTCTGTGTCGATTCTACACTATGACACCTGACCTAAGCCCGCCACAAAGGAGACCGAAATGAAGACCCTTCTGTCCGTCGTTTGTTTACTCCTCGCCCCGTTCGCCGCATACGCAAACGCCGACCTGGCAACCCAACTACGAAGTGAGCAAGAGACAAAAATCGTGCTCCGCCGGAAACTGGAAGTTGTGCCGGATGGAAAAGTGTGGCAGGCGCGGCTACAGATTTCACAGTCAGATTTGCAGGAACTGCGCGCTGTGTTGGATGGGGGCGGTGGTAATAACGCGGCCGCCGTTTTTACCATCGCGCAGATTCCGGCGCGAACGATTATCGCCGGCGTTTTGCTGTTTCTTTCCGTGTCTTTCGCGGGTGTTTGGCTGGCGCGCTCGGCGCGAAATTCATCTCTGAGCCGCTGGCCGAAGGCAATCGGCGTGGGAGTTCTGATCGTCGCCGTGCTCGGCGCTGCAGCGATCATCACACGCGGCAATGCTGGTCCACCGCCCAGCTATTTGAACTGGTCGCGGCTGTCGAAGAACTTCGCGCAGGGACGCACGACATCAGGCGACTTCGTGATTGAAATTGTTCCCGACCAGCCGAACACCCCGCCGGGCGTGAAGCTTCTCGTCCCCTACAACCCCAAACAAACAGGCGACGAGTAGATCCGTGTCGCTCCTGACGGAGCGAAGAAGTATGGCGTGGCTAAGCTATAAACATTTCGTCCCTGACGGGACGCGGCAACGTTTCCGAGACGCGCTTCCAGAACGTTTCGGTCACGCGACGCAACGTTTCCGAGACGCGCTTCCAGAACGTTTCGGTCACGCGACGCAACGTTTCCGAGACGCGCTTCCAGAACGTTTCGGCCACGCGACGCCGCGTCCCCTCCACGCGACCGCGCAACGTCTCGTGACTAATCAAGCGGCGGAAATGACTTGCCCCGCAACTGAACTACCGGCGGCGGGTCGCGACGCGCGCCGTCAGGCGCGGGATGTTTATAGCCTCCGCCCCCGAGCAGAAACCCGCCCCGTAGTGGGCGGGATGTTTGCGTTTGCCGCGTGCGCGGTCGGTGCGGCGATACTTGCCACGTGGTTGCCGCTGCAGGTTTCGATCGTCACCGTTTTTCTTTTTGCCGGCCCGCACAACTGGTTCGAGTTCCGCTACTTCCTCATGCGTCTGCCGGCGCGCTTCGGCAGGTCGCGCACTTTCTTCCTGACTGCCTTTGCCGGACTCGCTATCCTGATCGTCACGTACGTATCGCTGCCGTTTCTTTATCAAACCGTCGCCTGGTCCAATGAAACGTGGCTGATGCTGCTTGCCTCCTGGAACACGCTGATGCTCGCGTGGCTTGGGTTGCTGATCCACTTGCGCGTGAAACAAAAACGCACCTCAGACTGGTTCTGGACCATGCCGCTCTTACTTGCAGCAGCCTCCTTGAACTGGTTGGCGCCGGAACTCTTCAGCCTCGCAATCGTCTACATCCATCCGCTGATCGCGCTGTGGTTTCTCGACCGGCAGTTAAAACGATCTCGGCCGTCATGGCTCGGCGCATATCGCCGCTGCTTGTTTCTCTTGCCGTTGATCGCCGGCGTGATGATCTGGCACTTATCAGGAACACCGGCACTCGCCAGCGACAACGGACTGTTCTGGCGCATCACGCAACATTCCGGCGCACAGTTGCTGCCGCAAGTCTCGACCCACTTGTTGGTGTCAGTGCACCTGTTTCTCGAGATGCTGCACTACGGCGTTTGGATTCTCGCTCTGCCGTTGCTTGGTAATGGTTTTTTGACAGTTAAGTCAAAGGGATTTTCGCGGAATGCGGCATTGATTATTGGCGCTGTCGCAGTCGTGATTCTGTGGTTCGGTTTTGCCGCGGATTACACGACCACACGAGATCTCTACTTCACCATTGCAATCGCGCACGTCCTGGCCGAAGCACCGTTTTTACTGAAAACGCTGTAGCAACAAATGTCACCGCTACAACTCTGGCGATTTCTGCCGCTCGGATACCTGCTCACAATCACAATCGAGATCCCAATACTTTTCTTCGGCCTATCGCCACGCCACCCGAAGCGGCGCCGTCTCATCGCCGGCCTGTGGCTCACAGCCTGCACCTATCCGGTCGTCACTCTCGTTCTGCCTTTGTTATTGATTGACTACTCTCGTGGCGCGTTTCTGCTCGTCGCGGAAACGTTCGCACCGGTTGCGGAGTGCATATTGTTCTGGCTGGCCTTCGGCAGTGCTACGGAGTTTGGCAAGCGATCGACGTGGCGCGATTTCGCGGCCATCGTGGTCGCGAATCTGGCGTCGTTTGCAGCGGGTGAAATTATTTACCGAGCAATTTAGCGAGCTGATCGGCGTCGATGTTGCCGCCGGACAACACGACCCCGACGCGATTCACGCCGGCCGGCAGTTTCTTGAACATCACCGCTGCGGCCGCCGCAACGCCGGAAGTCTCCACTAACAACTTCATTCGCGTCAAAATGAACCGCATCGTCTCAACAATCTCTTCGTCGGAAACAGTCAGCACGTCCTCCGCCAATTGCTGAACGATCGGAAACGTCAGCGTACCCGGAATCTGAACACGCAAACCGTCTGCAATCGTCGGCGGCGGCGGAATCGAAACTCGTTCGCCTTTAAGAAACGACTGTCGCGTGTCGTCCGCAGTCGCCGGCTCAACAGGAAAACAACGAATCCGCGGATTCATCATGCGCGCCGCTGTTGCCACGCCGGCGAACAAACCACCGCCACTGCATGGCGTCAGCACACAATCCAGATCCGGCACTTCTTCCATCAACTCCAGACCACACGTGGCCTGTCCCGCGAGTATCAAGTGGTCGTCGTAAGGCGGCACCATCACCAGGCGCTCACGCTCAGCGAGATCCAGAGCAAACTTCTCGCGGTCTTCTTTATGACGATCGTAAAAAATGATCTCTGCGCCGTAGTCACGCGTCGCCGCAACCTTCGCGCGAGGCGCGTCCTCCGGCATCGCAACCAGCACCCGCACGCCGGCTTCGCGCCCGGCAAGCGCGACTGCCTGCGCGTGGTTGCCAGAAGAGAAAGCGATGATGCCGCGGCTTTTTTCTTCGTCAGTTAGTGACCGGATCTTGTTCGTCGCGCCGCGAATCTTGAACGCGCCGGCGCGTTGCAGGTTTTCGCATTTGAAGAACACCTGCTTCCCGGCGACTTCATTGAACTGGCGCGACGTAACTACCGGCGTGCGATGAATGCGGCGCCCGATGCGTTCACGGGCCTCGTGTATCAGGTCAGTTGTAAGCATGAATCCATTTCAACTCGCATCGCAAACACCTCAGCGAACCGCGCCACGATGCGATCTTCCACTTCGCTTAATTGAGTTTCTGAACCCAGTATTTGCTCCATTGAAGTTACGGGTTCACCTTCGCATGCAACTATGAAATCAAAGTAACTAAGGTCTGTATTGACGTTCAGTGCAAAGCCATGTGTAGTGACCCAACGCGCAATGTGCACGCCAATCGCCGCAATTTTTCCGCGCGGCGTGTAGACACCCGTGAGACCGTCAATGCGAAACGCGTCGATCTTAAGATCAGCCATGGTCCGAATCAACACTTCTTCAAGATCGCGCATGTAGCGGTGAACATCTTCGCGATCCGGACTCAGGTTGACGATCGGATAGCCCACGAGCTGCCCGAGGCCATGATAAGTGACTTTTCCGCCGCGATTGGTTTCAAACAGGGTTACGTTGCGCTGCTTCAGTTGTGCTTCATCAAGCAGCACTGATGAACTCTCGCCGCGGCGACCAATCGTGAGCGTGTGGGGATGTTCGAGAAGCAAGAGCGTGTCGGGCTGCAGGCGCAGCTTTACCGCGTGCTCCGTCTCCTTTTGTGCGGCAAGAGCCGGCTCGTAATCGATAAGACCGAGCCTTTGGACCAAAAGATTTCTTTCCCGGGTCATGCAACCACTTTATATTCTTTCTGCGTCATTCTACAATCGCTCAACCACAGAAAGAGGAGAATTCATGTTGAAACGCATCGCGATTGCTTCGCTCGCAGCAATTCTTATCACTCCCACCCTGGCGTTGGGCCAAACTCGCAGCCGATCTACGCGGGCAAAACCGGCTCAAAAGACAACCACACAAACCGCGTCGGCCGCGCGCACCGCAGGCGCCACGCGAGTGGCCGATCAGATCAAGCTGATGACGAAATTCATTTATCTTCTAGGCGGAGTGGCGAGCGGCATTGCGGCCGTCGATGAAGCCGTGCGGCGAAACGAGGCGTCGCCAGAACTGGTCACGAGAAACCAGCAGAGCAAGGTGACTGTCCGTACGAGTATTCAGGGCTTTCGCGAAGCGCTCGACAAGTTGGAAACGGACTTCCGCGCTACGCCGGACTTGCAGCCGTATTACATCAAGCTTGCGGGTTCAGCGGCCGGCGCTGCGACGGCGGAAGAACAAGCAGCGGCGAATCAGTTCGACGCTTCAGGTCGAACACTGCTGACTGTTATCAACCGGTTAACGGACGTGTTGGTGATAATGAGGCAGTAAGAATGATTGCCGGTTTTCGATTGCCGATTGCCGATTTGTTCGCGGCCCTTAAAGACCAATCGGCAATTGGCAATCGGAAATCGACAATGCTCTACTTCTTCTTCGGGTAGTAGCCCTGACGTGCGCGAACGCGCACATCAGCGCGTGCCGGCACCGTCACTTGTATTCGCCGAAACTGATTTGGCGGAGCTTCCTGGTTCGCGTAGTACTGAAGTAAATATTGGCCACGCAATTCCGCTGCGACCTGCCGAAACACTCGCTCCAGATCCTGGTCAGACTCCGGCACAAACGCAGTTCCTCCCGTCGCCTCGGCAATCGTTTCCATTCCGGCCTCCGCCCGCATACTGATTTGGTTTAACTTTACCGACGGGCCACCGGGATTCACGGAGTAGAAAATCGCATCGGCTTTCTGAACGTTCTGCTGCACGGCCTGCACTGCACGGCGGTGTCCTTCCTGCAATCCTGCCCGAATGCTGGAAGTGCCGGAAGAGCCCTGACTATTGTCCCGTGCACGGTACTGGGCGAGTGCCATATCCCGAATCTGCTCGCTGAAATTGTCGTCACCATCAGATAACACGATGATTACTCTTCGGTGATTACTCGGCGCGTTTTCCTCGAGATACTTCGCCGCCGCGTTAACCGTATCGTAGAACGCGGTCGGCACCGCCGACGTCGCGGCGGGAATAGTCTGCATCTTGGCTGCGGAAGTTTCGGCTGAGGCAAGCGGTTGGACCACCGTCGATTTGTCGGTGATGGTGAAGATCGCGGCCTTATCGGATGGTTTCATCACCAGCCGAAGGAAAGCCGCGGCCGCGTTCTGCTGAGACTGAAAAAAACCTTTTTGACTGACGCTGCTCGAGACGTCAAACAACAAAGCGATTGCCAGCGGCACCTGTTCCGGGTCGCCAAGCTGCGTGATGTCCTGCTGCTTCCCTTCTTCAGCCAAACGAAAGTCAGGAAGCGTGAGTCCCTTCACCGCGTTGCCCTGCGGGTCAGTCACAGACACCGGGACCATCACGAGGTTTGAAGTGACTTTGACGACGTCGAGCACTTCCTGCTCCGGAGGCTTCGGCGGAGGAGTTGGTTTGGCCTTCCAGGGAGGTGGGGGTGGCGGCATGTCCTTTATCCCTTTGCCGCCTTGCGCCTTTACCGCGGAACCGCAAAGAGAGATACAAAGGAAAAGGGCCAACACTCCGAAAAGGAATGCCGGCCGCCAAAGTTTTTCTCTAACCCGCAAAGTCATTGTGACACCCTCGAGTCTTGCATCATGCCGCCACGCTGCTGGCCTGCATCTTATCCTACCGCGTCATCCTACCGTTTGGCGACGGCATGATCCACGACTCTTTGGTGTCAAGTCTGCTCTGTGGAGTTGCACCTCTCGATGCATCTCCACAGATACGCCACAAAGTTAGTTGCCAGTGCCCGGATTCATCGTCGGCGATGGAGAAGTCAGTCCCTTGTTCACAAGCAACTTGATGTCAACGCGACGATTCTGAGCACGTCCTTCACGCGTGTCGTTCTCCGCGACCGGATTCAACTCGCCATAACCGAATGGCGTGATGATGCGACGTAGCGGAATGCTGTGGTTCTCGACCAGGTACCGAATCACCGCATCAGCACGACGTTGGCTGAGTTGGCGATTGAGGTTGATGCTGCCTCGTGAATCGGCGTAACCGGAAACTTCGAGGACATAACCCTTGGCATTCATCGCCTTGCTGGCAATGCTGTCGAGAGTCGCTTTTGCATCAGCCGAAAGGACCGTGCTACCGGATTTGAAGTTCAC
>Ga0207675_100004266_pt1 | contig 13821 bp, 11 predicted proteins | sample KBSSwiS42_FD_184305 | JGI IMG/M metagenome (GOLD analysis project Ga0207675, IMG submission 184305) | Switchgrass rhizosphere microbial communities from Kellogg Biological Station, Michigan, USA - KBS Switchgrass S4-2 (SPAdes) (version 2) | ecosystem: Host-associated > Plants > Roots >... | reverse complement strand
CCGCGTGCGCCCCGCTGGTGCTCTCGGCCGACCGCGCTTCTGCGGCGGACAGCGTAGCCCCAGCCGTTCATCTGCGCATGGCCACGCTGGCACCCAATGGCTCGTCCTGGATGCGCGTGTTCAGCGCCTGGAAGAACACGGTGGAGAAACGCACGGAAGGCGCCGTGCGCATGACCTTCTTTCCCGGTGGTACCGCGGGCGACGAGCGAGATGTGGTCCGAAAAATGCGCGCAGGGCAGCTGGACGGCGCGGCGCTGACCACCGCCGGGCTGGGGCAGATCGTGCGCCCTGTCCTGGTGCTGCAAGCGGCCGGCGCCTGCCAGTCGTACCTGGAAATCGACGCGGTGCGAACGGAGCTCGCTTCAGACTTCGCCCTTCAGTTCGAGCGTTCGGGTTACAAGCTGCTGGGTTGGGGAGACGCCGGGCTGACGCGCTTGTTCTCGAACCGGCCGCTGCTGACCCCGGGCGACATGCGCCAGACGCGGATGTGGTCCTGGCGTGACGACCCGAACTGGCAATCGGTCCTCTCCGTCTGCAACGTCGCTGGCGTTCCTCTGGGACTGCCAGAGGTCTATCCCGCACTGCGCACGAACCGCATCAATGCCTTCCCGGGCACGGCCATCGCCGCGGTGGCCTTTCAGTGGCACACCAAGGCGACGTACGTGACACGGGCTCCCTCCGGCGTCGTGATCGGCGCCGTGGTCATCGATCAGAAGCGATTCGATGCCATGCCCGCCGACCTCCAGGCGCTGCTCGTCGAGACGTCGCAGCAGGCGAACCGCATCCTGGCGCAGCGCATCCGGAGTGACGATCAGGCCGCGCTCGACGCCATCGTGGCGCGGGGTGTCCAGCTCGTGGACACGTCGAGCGCGCAGGCCGAATGGCAAGCGGTCAACCGAAAAGCTCGCGAGTCGCTCGCTGACAGACTCTATCCGGCCGACTTCCTGCGTCGCGTCGAGAGCATCGCGCTCGAGGTGCGCCGGGCGTGATCTCCGAGCGTACGCGTCAGACCATCCGGCGCTGGGACGACGGGCTCGCCCGCGTCGAAGGGCACGCCGTCACGCTGCTCATGCTCGCGCTGATCGGAGTCGCGGCGTGTCAGGCGCTCTGGTTCAACTTGGCCGAACGCGGCGTCAGCTGGGCGGCTCGGGCGCTGCAAGCGAGCGCGTGGGCCGATCCGTTTCTGCACGAAGGCACGCTGTGCGTCGCCTTTCTGGGGGCCTCTCTGGCGACGCACGCTGACCGGCACTTCGCGATCGATCTCGCGACCAGGGTAGCTCCGGAGCGCGTGGCGCGCGGCATGCTACGCGCGGGGGCGCTGGGCGCGGCGCTCGTGAGCTTCGCGCTATGCGCAGTGTTCTTTGAAGCGAGCCTGGCCAGCGACGCCAGCGTGCCGTTCGAGTACGAGCGCTTGACCGTCGGGGGCCGCCAGCACGTGTGCGACGCAGCCCGGGCGGCGGACGCCGCCCCGCTCGGACTTTGTGGGCTGCGCGCGGCGCTGGCCTGGGCGGGCGTGCCCGTCTCGACCTTCGGGGGCGCGGCCCAGCTGGTGGTGCCCCTGGCGCTCAGCATCATCGGGCTGCGCTTGCTCGCGCGCGCGGCGGGTCTGCTCGCGCTCGCACGTGACCGTTCGCGCTCCGGCGACGGCGCTGTGCGGAACGCGCAAACGGAGGTCGCCAGCTGATGGGACTCTCGATCGGCCTGCTGATCGCTCTGCTCGCGCTCTCCGGGGCGCCGCTCTTCGCCGTATTCGGCGCCGCCGCCTTGCTGCTCTTTGCCCGGCTGCCGGCGACGCCGTTGAGCGCGGTGGCCAACGACGTGTTCAGTGAACGGTTTGCCGACTCTCCCATCCTGGTGACCATTCCCTTGTTCACGCTGGCGGGTGTGGTGCTGGCGGAAACCGGCGCTTCGCGCCGCCTCGTCGCCGTCTCGCGCGCGCTGCTCGGGTGGATGCCCGGCGGCCTGGCCATCGTCTGCGTCGCGACCTCGGCGCTCTTCACGACGTTCACTGGAGGCAGCGGTATCACGATCGTGGCCGTCGGCGGCCTGTTGTTGCCAGCGCTGCTCGAGGAAAAGTACCCGCAGCGCTTTTCGCTCGGGCTCGTCACCGCCGGTGGCTCGCTGGGGCTGCTCTTGCCGCCGAGCCTGCCCATCATCATCTATGGCGTCGTTGCGCACATCGACATCGAGAGCCTGTTCATCGCTGCATTTCTGCCGGGCCTGGTCACGCTCGCGGTCCTGAGCGTGTACTGCGGGCTCAGCTATCGGGCGAACCACTTGCGCTCGCCGCCGTTTGAAGCGCGCGCCGCCCTGGTCGCGCTCTGGGCCGCCAAGTGGGAGCTGCTGCTTCCGGCGGCGTTGCTCGCCGGGCTCGGGTTCGGGGTGCTCAGGATCCATGAGGCCGCGGCGTTCACCGCGCTGTACGTGTTGGTCATCGAGCTGGTCGTGTATCGCGAGCTCCGTCTGCGCGATGTGCCGCGGGTGATACGCAAATGCGTCAGCCTGGTGGGCGCGATCCTGATCGTCATGGCGGCCGCGATCGGATTCACGGCCTACCTGATCCAGGCCAACATTCCGCAGCTCGTGCTGGAGTCGATGCAGACCTTCATTTCGTCGAAGTGGACGTTCTTGTTGCTGCTGAACGTGCTGCTCATCTTCGTCGGCATGCTGATGGACATCTTCTCGGCGATCATCGTGGTAGTGCCGTTGATCGCGCCCGTGGCGGCGCACTTCGGGATCAACCCGTACCACCTGGGCGCGGTCTTCTTGCTGAACCTGGAGATCGGCTACCTGGCGCCACCGGTGGGCCTGAACCTGTTCTTGTGCAGTTTCCGCTTCGAGCGCCCGATGGCCGAGGTCTATCGAGCCGTGGCGCCGTTCATCGTCGTGCTGCTCGTGTGCCTCGGTATCGTGACCTATGCGCCGGGCCTCTCGACCTGGAGCTCGAGGCTCGTATTGCCGCTCAGCATGCAGTCGGTGGCCGCGCGCGCCGCGGGCACGCACGAGCTCCGGCAACACGAGACGTCGACCGAGGCACGGGCCGCCCCCTCCGCCATGAGCGGAGTGGTGGCTCCTGCCGCGGGCGAGGATCTCGAAGATCTGGCCGGCGCTGCCGAGCTGCGCACCCGCGAGCCGGACTTGGCTGGGCTCGGGGTACCGAGCCCGGTGCCACCAATCGTCAAACCGAACCCACTGTAATTCAATTCCGTCGCCCGTCTCGTCTCTTCCCGTCCCGTCCCGTCTCGTTCCGCGCCGCACCGGATTGGTACCTATCGCAAGCACTAGCCCACGTTACGGAGAACCGATGCTCTATCTCATTCAACCCCTGGGGCTCGCAACCCAACCTCACCCCGCGCTGCAGCGGCACGCCCACGTGGACCCTGCACCACACCTGGACGCGCGCCGCTCCGGCGAGTGGCCCCTGAGCGCTGCCGTGCTCGTCCTCGGGTTGTGCGCCTGTACGGGGGAGAGCAATTCGGTGCTCCCGGGCGAGTCCATGACTCCGCCAGCGGGCTCCGGCGGCAGTGCGGCCAGCTCTCCGCCTGCGACGTCCGGCGCGCCCCAGGTCCCGAGCTCCGCTGGCGCGAACAACCCGCCAGCGGTCGCGGGCAGCAATGGCTCCGAAGCTCGAGGGGGAGCCAATGGCGTCGCGACCGGAACGGGAGCCTCCACGGCGACTGCCGGAGCGGGCGGTAGCAGCACGCCGCCCAGCGCATGCCAGCCACGATCGAGCGTGACCATCGGGGTACGCATGACGTTCCCCGTGAGCTGGCCGGCGACGCTGGGCACGACCGCCGGCAGCGGCGACTTCGAGTTGCTCAACGTGTATCGTCTGGCGGTGAACGGCAACGTCGTGACCGGCACCGTCTCGCCCTGCGGCAGCGCGTTGCCGCCGCTGACGTTCAGCGGACTGATCGGTGGCGGCAACAGCCTGATCGAGATCCCGGACAGCGTCTGGGAGACCCCCGGGTTTCCGACGTTTGATTCGACCGGAACGCTCGGCGGCTGGACGGCAGGCAGTACGGTCGAGATCCCTGCCAGCGGGGCGCTCGTCGGGCTGACCATGACGGATCCAACGGCGCCCTGGCCCTCATCCTCTGCCGACGTCGACGCGGTCGACCCCGACGCGGATGGCAACCCACGGATCACCGCGATCCCCGCCACGGGCAATGGTTTGACATCGCCCCCCGTATCGATCATCGGTCCGCGTGTCGATCAAGTGGACATCGTCTCCCGCACCGCTGGCGGCCTCACGGGCGCGTTCACATCGTGCACGGAGCTGGCAGGAACGGCGGCGCTCGAGTTCTTCGACAACCACGTCGTGGGCTGCCGAACGGTGAACGGTGCTGCCTGCAACGCCAGCCAGACCGACTTCGTCGACAGCAACCGCACGATTTACGAGGCGTCTCCCGGGACCTTCAAGGCGAGCATCCTGGCAGAAGGAGCGACCTGCGCCGACGCGCGCGCAGCCGTCCCGTGACGGCTGGACGACGCGACGCGGGCTCGTGGGCGAATGGCACTTGAGGACACGAAGCCACTCGATTGAGCAGTCGATCGCCAGGGTGCTGGCTGGCTGGGCCGCTGCGCTGCTGGCGGTCGGGTCCATGGCCAGGGAGGCCCGCGGCTCGGGGTTTGCTTCCGCTCGTTTCGGAGGGGAGCACGGGCACGTCACCGCGACGAACCCGACAGCGCTGTATTTCAACCCCGCCGGCATCGCGCTCTCCGCTGGTGTCCACCTGTTCGCGGATGGGACGCTGGCTCTGCGCAGCCTTTCCTGGTCGCACGCGGAGGCCAGCGTCGCGGCAGACTCGCCGAGCGCGGCAGCCAACGCTGGTACCGCGACGCTGTTCAACGTGTTCGGTGCGCCCATGCTCGGCGCCACGCTCGGCCTCGGTCGGCTGGCGTTGGGTGCGGCGCTGTACGTTCCTCTCGGCGGCCGCACCCACTGGTCGCGCAACGAGACGTTCGCCGGCAGCGACCGCTATCCGCTGGCCGTCGACGGCGTGCAGCGCTGGCACAGCATCAAGGGCGCCATCACCCATCTCTACGGCAGCGCGGGCGCGGCCTACCGTGTCGGCCCGCTCAGCCTGGGTGTGGCCCTCAACATCATCCGCTCGCAGGTGTCGAGCGTCCGGGCCAAGAACTTTTCCGGCGATACCTTACCGAATCTGGACAACGAGGGCCGCGCCACCATCGACGTGAGCAGCGTGCACGCGAGCTTCGGAGCGGGGGTACTCCTCGAGGCACTGCCAGAGCGCCTGTGGTTGGGGGCTTCCTATCAGGCGCAGCCCGGGCTCGGTGCCATCCGGCACGACGGGACGCTGACCATCGAGGACCGCGGCGTCGCTAGCGAGCAGGGCATCAGCATGCACGAAGCACTGCCCGACATCATTCGTCTCGGAGGGCGCTTTCGGCCTATCGAGGCCTGGGAGCTCCGGCTGTTCGGCGACCTGACGCGCTGGAGCGTGGCGCGCACGACGTGCCTGGCGCTCAGAGGCAAGCCCTGTGTGGTCACGGCCAGCGGTGCCGATCCCAATGGCGGCGTGATCCCGCTCAACCTGCTGCGCGCGTGGCACGACACGGTCGGTGTGCGTGCCGGTGCGAGCTACTGGCCTCGACCCGAAATCGAGCTCTTTGCCGGCACCGGTTTTGAAACAGCGGCCACCCCGGACAAGACCATCGATCCGGAGCTGCCGGACGCGAACAACCTCGCGGCGGCGCTCGGTGCCCGCTGGCAGTTGCGGTCGGGGGTGTTCGTCAGCGGCTCGTACACTCACATCCAGTATCTGACGCGCGACACCTCGGGCCGGAGCATCCTGCCCCTGGCAGACGTGCCCACCCGTCGCCCCGACGGGGGCGGCCGCTACATGCAATGGATCGGCGTGCTGAACGGCAACGTCGAAGTCGAGTTTTGATTTGAGCCCGATCGGCCCCCGCGAATCGACGGCGCTGCGCGAGAAGCCGGAAACGGAGCCAGCCGAGCTGCAATTGAAGGATTGCAATGGAGGCAGGGTCGATGCTTGACTGAAGGCGTGCTCAACTCTCGCCGGGTCCGCCTGCAGACGGAGGAACGTCGCACTCAATTGCTCGAGCTCGGCTCACAGGTCTTTTCCACGCGCTCCTACGAGGATGTGTCCATCGATGAGGTAGCGCAGATGGCCAACATCTCGAAAGGGCTTCTCTACCACTACTTTCGCAGCAAGCGGGAGTTCTACGTGGAGACGATTCGCGCGGATTCGCTGCGGCTCCGCAAGCTCACCGAGCCAGATTTCAGCCTGCCGCCCGCCGAGCAGCTGCGCACGGCCATCGATGCCCACCTGGAATTCATCCGCGCGCACGGCAAGACCTATGTGTCCATCTATCGCAGCGGTGCGACCGTCGCCGCCGAGGTCCAGGACATCCTGGAGGAGCACCGAGAGGTGGTCATGCGCTGGTTCCTCGGGAGCTTGCAGATCAAAAAGCCCAAGGCGGTGCTGCGAGCGGCGCTGCGCGGCTGGCTCACGCTGGTCGAGGGGATGAGCCTCGACTGGATCGCGAACCCGACGCTGCCGCAGGCAGCCCTTCGCGAGCTGCTGGTCTCAGCCTACGCTGCTCTCGTCCAGCGTGCTCATGCTCTGGACGCCGGCGGAAACCAGGCGCCGGCAGCCGCCCCCGCTCGAAAGCGCCGGGCCCGAGCTGCCGGTCTCAGCGCACGATCCGGCGCGGGGAGCAGCCGAGCTCGAGCTTCAGATCGCCCGCGCTGATACTTTCACATCCGCGCTTGCAAAACAGCAGCTTCTTGGGGGCGAGGTTGTCGTCATAGTACCAGGCTGGGTCGTTGCCACACTCCACGAGGCCGCGCGCGCGCGGGAACTCGGTCGTGGTCCCGCTCGCAGCCGCGGTAAAGCGAACGCGCACCTTCTCGAAGTCCACCACCTCGCCCGTGTTGGGAGCGGTCTGAGGCAATTCCAGCTCGCAGGCGAGCGGCTTGAGCACAATCGACAGCAAGGCGTCCAGAAACCGCGCTTCCAGGTTCGTTCCCTGTCCCGCGGCGCCGCCGACCAGAAAGGCTTGCCCGCCACCGGCCTCGGCCAGCGCCGCGGCATTGCTCTTCAGATCCTCGGTGCCGATGAGGAAGGTGCGGACCGGCGGACGCACGGCTGCGCCGGAGGCATCGAGCGGTGGTTGGGAATAGCTGCGCAGGGTGTCATTGATCTCGCGAAAGCTCACGATCGTTTGGCCGCTGGCGCTCACGGCGCCGCATTCGCTCGGAATGCCGTCGGACGCCAGCACGACGATCGTCGGGACGTTGACGTTTTCGGGCGCGGCCGCCACGGTCGCCGCGTAGCGCAAGGCGCCCTCGACGGCAGGCAGCGTCGGCGTGAACGAGCCGGGTCGTTCGGCGTCGATGGCCTGGATCAAGTCCGCGCGATTGCTGACGACCCGGGCGATCCGAACCTTGGGCAGCGCATACTTGTCGGCGCCGCAATCGTCATTGCCGTTGATCAGACCAAAAAACTGCAAGCCAATCGAGGCATGACTGGCGCGTTCGCTATTCACGAAGGCGCGCAGCGCTCCCGTGACCGCTTGCCAGCGCGTCGGGCCGTTCGCCACGCTCGGGTCCACCGGCTCGAGCATCGAAGTCGAGCGGTCGACGAGCAAGAGGACATTGACTGGGCTGGCTGCAGCGCCGAGCGTGAGCTCACGGCAGACTTCGCTGGCTGCGGGCTCGCTCGAGCCCGCGCTCGAACCGACGAGGTCCGCCTCCGGTGCGCCGAACGTCGGGGCGGACTGGGCGGCTCCGCCGCCTCCACTGCCGCTCGAGCTCACCTTGGAGGTGTTCGCGGGCGCGCACGCCACGGTGGTGCAAGCTTCGTTTTCGCCGCCGCAGGCAGCCATCACCAGGGCAGCGCTCGTCACCACTGCCCAGGGACCGAAGTCCAAAAGTCGGTTCATCGGGCGAACCACGCAGGCCGAGCGCTGCGGCACCTGCGGTTCGCGCAGGCGCTGCCGTGATCTGGGGTAGGGAACGGTAGGGGCATCGGTACTCCTTTGGAACCTGGAGCGCTGGCGCTCCTTTGCGGCGACTGGCAGCGAACGCTGCTCAACGAGGTCCCGTCAGCGCTCCCGATCAGTGGGGCCCGGGCTGCCCGCGGTCGCAGGCAAAATGCGCGAGGGCACGAGCCAGCTTGGAGTCCGGAAGCAGCTCGAGTGTTGCCACCTCAGCCGCTGCTGACGACACAACTGCAATGCGACCGCTGGATTGTTGCCTTCATGCAACACCGAGCCGGTGCGATTAACGCGCCGGCTAGTGGCGTGCCGCGAACCTGCACTGTGAAAGGAATGCCCATGAGAACTCTCGTCGCAGGAATCGATCACGCGCCGGCGCGCTCGCCTGGCTTTTTGGTGTTTGAATCGCTGAGCTCTGCTGCGGCGCGCGCCGGTCAGGAGCTCGCCGCGCCGAGCGCGCGCGCCCGGCGCGCTCGGCTGGATACGATCCAACCCACGTCTCCTCGGGAGCTCACCGACCTGGGCGTGGCGACGATGCTGAATGGCGCCGAGCGCTGGATCGCGACGCGGTTACCGAATCACAAGCTGTGGACGGATATCAATCGGGCCGCGCAGCTGCTGCGGCACGGCGGCGGCATCGAGGCGCAGTGCTACTCTCAGCCGCTCACAGTGGCGGAAATCTGGCTGTCGCGCTGCGCAGAACCAGGTCGAGTGCAGCGTCGCGTCGCGGCGCTGGCCAGCGAGTTGCTGGATATCGGGCTGGCGACGTTGCCTGCCAGCTGCACGGCTGCGGAGTGCCTGCCAGCGTTCGAGCTGCACCACCGCGGCAACGCCAACTTCGAGGCCCTGCTCCAGATCGCCGGCACCGGTGCCTTGCTGAGCGCTATCGTCGCGACGCTGGCGCGCGCGATCGGTCCTCGTCTCGCACGGCTCGCGGAGACGCCGCTTCAGCCAGAGATTCAGCTCGGTGTGCTGGAGGTGGAGCGCATCCGGGCGCGCTGCAGCATCAGCCTGCGCCGGGCGGGGCAGGCGTCAGCGCTGCTTCGCGCTGGCGGAGCGGCGGACGCACCGAGCACGATCGTGATCGACCGGCTGTTGCAGCAGCTCGGTTTGGATCGCCGCCGCCCTGCGCTCGCGGCGCTGCACAACGCGCATGTGCTCGCGGGCTTGGCCGCTGCCGCAAGCGCGGCGGATGCCGAGGCCGTGTGCTTCGTCGCCGAGGCACGCCGGCACGCGGCGCGCTGGGGAGGCTGCGAACCCCTGGTGACCTGGCGGCGGCAGGGCGATACGCTGCACGGTGAGCTCGAGCTACCGGTGGACTTGCAGTCGATCTATGACTGCCTGCGCCGGGGAGCTCCCGAGCCGAGCGAGGGTGAGCTCTATCGCAGGGCGCGGGACCTCGCCACACAAGTTGCGGCCATCGGCTTGGCCAGCAGTCTGGCTCACCTCCGCGTCATCCTGGGCGCGGCATCGGCTCGGGGGGGAGGTACCGTGCACGCGCGTCGCCTCCGTATCGTGCGGCAGCAGCTCGGGGCGCCGGCGAACTACCCCGCGTAGGGTCCGGAGCCCTCGTCACGGCTGGGCCAGCGCAGCGACCGAGGCTGTCAGCTGCGACGCTTCTTGCTGGCTGACGGCGCTTCTTTCAGCTGCGAGCTCGTTCGCGCGTAGAAGGCGAGTAGCTGCTCGAACAGCCGTGACCCATGTTGCAGCCGGGCGTCGTCTTCTCGGTGCAGCGACGCGATCCCGATGATCTGTGCAGCCACGCCGGGCGTCTCGGGGCGCCCGAACTTTTCGTCCTTCAAGTCGATATCGTGCACGACTTCGGCAATGGCGGACAGTCCAGCCTCCACGAGACCGAAGCGGGTGCAGAGAGTTTCAAAGGTGCAGCGGTCGCCGTCGTGCCCGAATTCGGCGTCGAACATGTCGAAGCGCAGCTCGTCCTTCTCGGGCGCGTAGCCTTTGGCCGGCACGAACTTGAAGATGGCGCGCGGATCGATCCAGCGCTCGATCAGCCAAGCGCTGGCGATACGGTCCACATGAATACCCGTGCGCGTGACCCAGGTGCGCCCCTGGTAGGCTTCGGAGCGCTTCGTTGAATCGACCGCGGCCTTGCCGTCCAGAGGCAGGAGCGCGCTGCGCAGCGCCTGCACCAGACCCGAGGCAAGCTCGCGCCCGGCGGCGCCAAAAAAGTCGAGTGTAGCGATGTCCGCCAGCCGTTGCTCGAGGCGTTGGGTCTGGACCTCCAGCTGCTGGCGGCGCTCGCTGCTGAGCCGACCCCGGAGCTGCTTCGCGAGGCTCCGGGCCTCCTTGGCCACCACCTCGTATTGCGCGTCGCGGGCGCTGCGGAACAGCTCCGCCACTTCCTGATCCGACAAGCCATCGAGTAGCTGTGCGTCCAGGATCGCGGCTTCGCCGCCGCCCGCCAGCACCTCTCTGCGGATCCACTGGAAGTCTTCCATGCGCGAGTCGCCTCGCGGCAAGACGTAGACCGAGTTCTTGATGGCCACGGCCCCGACTCGCGCCAGCCGGCGGCCGATCTTGACGCGCAAGTAGGCCGGTTTCGGAGGGATCTGATGGATCAGGAGCAGCCACCCCGGCGCTGTGCCCTCCGTCATGCGAGCTCTGCCTCTGCTTGGTGCCAGACCACGACCGGCAAGCGCAACAGCATTTCGGTTTCATCTTCGCGCCCGGAGCCGACCGCGACGTCTCCGCCGTGGGCGCGTGCCACGGCTCGTGCCAGCGGCAGGCCCAAACCAAAGCCGGGAGCTCCCGATGCCGGGTGAGCCCGGAAGAACGGCAGGAAGATCTGCTCCCGCAGCTCGATCGGTATCAACGAGCCGGCGTTTCTGACGCTGACCGTGAGGTAGTCGTCGGCGCGCGTCATCGCCACTACGATCACGCCACCGCCACCGTGCTGGATGGCGTTCTCGAACAGGTTCGACAGCGCGCGACGCACGAGCTCCTCGTCGGCGCGGACCAGGGCTTCATCCGGTAGCTCACAGCGAAATCGGCAGCCTGGATGCGCGAAGCCGAGCGCGTTGATCTCGGCTCGCACGAGGTCGGCGAGGTTGACCAGGTCCAGGCGAACTTCCGAAAGGCGCTCCTGTGCGCGTGCAAACCACAGTAGCGCTTGGACCAGAGCCACCAATCGATCGATGGCCGCCACTGCTCGGCCCGGAGCGCCCGCGTCATGCTCGCCCCGCATGAGCGATTCGATCTCTGCCCTTGCTATGGTCAACGGAGTTCGCAGCTCGTGAGAGGCCTGGGCGGCGAAGCGCTTCTCCCGGTTCAAGGCCTGCTCGAAACGCTCGACGAGGCCGTCGAAGCAAGCGGCTACCCCATCCAGCTCGGCGAGCCCCGTTTGACGTCCCAGCCGCGCGCCAGAGCCCGCCTCCATGCTCTCTACCCGCGCAGCGAGTTCGGCGAGCGGCCTGACGGCGCGACGAGTGACAAATTGGCTGATGAGAGCAGCTGCCACGCCAGCCAGGCCGCACACCACGAAGAGCGCGAGATCGAGCTGGTGTCGGGACGCGATGTCGTCCGCGCTGTCCCGGGCTGAGATCAGCAGAGCTGCGCCGGCAGGCGTCGCACACGCACGGACGGTCTCGCGCTCGGCACATCCGATCTCCAGCGCCGGAACGTCGATATCGGGCCCTGCCGCAAAGATCAGGCGGCGTGAGGCATCGAGAAGCTCGATCCGAACGTCACTGGGGCGAACTTCCTCGACTTCTCCCCGGAACCAGCTCAGGTCCAGGCCTTCGAGCGCAGCAGGCGTATAGGCGGCGACGCGCGTCGTTATCCAGACCAGATGTTGATCGGCCTTGCGGGTCAGCACGGCGTGAACCGCCGCCGAAGTACCAATCGCGACCAACGCGAGGATGCCGACCGTGAACAGGGTCTGGACTCGCGCGACGCGCGACGACAGGGTGGCGGAGGTCATTCCCCGGCCTCCAACCGGTAGCCCAGCCCTCGCACTGTCTGAAGCAGTGCCGCATGCGCTCCGAGCTTTCGACGGATCCGGGCAACGAGCACATCCAGGCTCGCGCGGGCAGAGTCACTCGCTTCACCCCAGACGGACTCGAAAAACTCGTCGCGCGAAACGATGCGGCCCGCGCGAGACGCCAGCAGGTTGACGATGGCCAGCTCTCTGGCGGTCAACGCTACCACTACTCCGTCGAGCAGCACGGCGCGCGACTCGACCTCGACTCTCAGCGGACCGATCTCGATGCTGCGATCGCGCCGCAGCGGGCCGCGCCGCCCGAGCGCATTGACCCGCGCGCGCAATTCGGAGATCGCGAACGGCTTGCTCAGGTAGTCGTCCGCACCCGCTTCGAGGCCGAGCACGCGGCTTCTGACTTCACCCTTCGCGGTCAAGAGTAGAATCGGCACGTCGACGCGGCAGGCCCGCAGCTCCGAGCACAGCTCGATGCCGGAGCCGTCGGCCAGCATGACGTCGAGCACCAATACGTCGAAGCGATCGCGAGCCAGCACATCACGTGCGTCCGCGCAGGATTCCACTGCCTTCACTCCGTGGGAGGCGAGCTGCAGATTCCGTACGAGCAGCTGTCGCGTCTCCTCTTCATCATCCACGACCAATACACGCATGGGCTCAGCTCCCGCCTCGCCTGGAATCGGAATCTAAACGGAATCCGAACCGCAGGCAGCGCGTTCGATAAACGGAACACTTTCGCGAGCCGACGGCGCCCCGAGCTGCTAGTCGAACAGCCTGGTGGCGCTCAAAGGGACGGGGAAATTTGCCTCTCGATTGCCCATTGCGCGGCATGATTCAACTGTATCATCATGCCCTGCAACTGCGACACTCGAAACGAGCGAGGAGAGAAATGGAAGCCACCAGACGCGAAGCACTCTTGGCACTGGCCGTCGGCGGTGCTGCACTGATCAGCGGCAAGGGCAAGGCCGCGGAGGCCGCAAAGGCGGAGCCTGTCGGCAAGCACGCCGTCGTCCCGCTCCCGTTCGACCCGAAAAAACTCAAAGGGCTTTCCGAGCGCCTCATTGTCTCGCATCACGACAATAACTATGCCGGTGCGGTCAAGAACCTGATCAAGGTCGAGGAGGAGCTAGCCCGCGTAAACAAGGACACGCCGGGCTTCATCGTGGGCGGACTGCGAGAGCGTGAGCTCACCTTCACGAACTCGGCCATTCTGCACGAGCTCTACTTCGGAAATCTCGGGGGCACGGACAAGCCCGCCGGGGCTCTTCAGAGGGCCATCAGCGACGGCTTCGGTGGATTCGGCCGCAGGGAAGAGCTGTTTCGGGCGACTGCGATGAGCCTGGCGGGCGGGAGCGGTTGGGCCATCCTCGACTACAACTTCCATTCAGGGGATCTGCGCACCTACTGGGCCGGCAATCACACGCAGATGCTGGCGACGGGCTATCCGCTCTTGGTCATGGACATGTACGAGCACGCCTATCAGATGGACTTCGGCGCCGCGGCTGCCAAGTACGTCGACGCCTTCTTCGACAACATTCACTGGGAGCAGGTCAGTCAGCGCTTCGATCGCGCGCAGCGTGCAGCTGCCATTCTGCGCCGCTGACGGCTGCCGAGCGTCCCTTCTCCGAGTCGAGCACTCTTGATGTCCGAGGCCGCAACGAATGTCACAACCGGGTCCACGGGAGGAGAATGGGGGTCACGGCACCGTGAACGCCGACGGCGGCGCGCGATCGCCGGGGCTGTACGTCGAGCGAATCGCGGTCCGCGCTGGTCCTCGTCGGATCGTCGACGAGGTGAGTTTCCGGGCGCTACCGGGTGAGGTCACCGCGGTAATTGGACCGAATGGCGCCGGCAAGACTTCGCTGCTCGATGCCATCGTG
>Ga0207675_100004264_pt1 | contig 13831 bp, 14 predicted proteins | sample KBSSwiS42_FD_184305 | JGI IMG/M metagenome (GOLD analysis project Ga0207675, IMG submission 184305) | Switchgrass rhizosphere microbial communities from Kellogg Biological Station, Michigan, USA - KBS Switchgrass S4-2 (SPAdes) (version 2) | ecosystem: Host-associated > Plants > Roots >... | reverse complement strand
CTCGCCCGCGGCGGGCTCGCCCACGAGCTCGTCACGGTCGAGGGCCCGACGCGACGGTCCATCGCCGTGGTCGACGCCAGCAACCAGGAGGCGACGCTGTTCAACGAGCCGGGTCCTCGCGTCGCCGCCACGAGCTGGAACGACCTCGAAGCCGGGCTCGCCGCCAGGCTTCCGGAGGCGACGGCGCTGGTCGTGTCCGGAAGCCTGCCGCCCGGCGCCGGCGACGACGCCTGTGCCCGGCTCGTGCGCATGGCCGCCGCGCACCGGGTGGCGGTCCTGGTCGACGCCGTCGGTGAGGCACTCCTCCAGGCCGCCGCCGCCGGGGCCGACATCGTGAAGCTGAACTCGGGCGAGCTTCGCCAGACGACCGGCCGCTCCGACGTCGCGGCGGCCGCCACCGCGCTCAGACGGCGCGGCGCGAAGGCGGTCGTGGTGTCGCTCGGCGCGGCCGGGATGACCGCCTTCGCCCCCGAGGGGTCCTGGCGGGCGGCCACTCCGGCCCCCGTCGTCGGCAATCCCACCGGGTCCGGCGACGCCGCCGCGGCGGCGATCATCGCCGGAGCCGTCGCCGGCGCACCATGGCCCGATCGGCTGCGCGATGCCGTCGCGCTGTCGGCCGCGGCCGTGCTCCAACCGACGGCCGGGAGGGTCGACCTGCGCGACTACCTCCAGCTCGTCCCCCAGATCCTCGTGGAGGAGCACCATGCCCCTGGCCTCGACCGCTGAGATCCTCACGTCGGCGGCGCGCGGCCGTCGCGGCGTCGGGGCCTTCAACGTGGTCCAGCTCGAGCTCGGGCAGGCCGTCCTGGCCGCTGCCGCCCGGGCCGACGCCCCGGTGATTCTCCAGGTCAGCGAGAACACCGTCCGCTACCACGGCGGGCTCGAGCCGGTCGCCCTGGCGACCCTCTCCCTCGCCCGGCACGCGGCCGCCCCCGTGGCCGTCCACCTCGACCATGCCGGGTCGCCGGAGCTGGTGGACGAGGCGGTGCGGCTCGGCTTCACCTCGGTGATGTTCGACGGGTCGAGCCTCCCCTATGCGGCGAACGTCGCCGCCACGGCCGAGGTCGTCGCCCGATGCCACGCCCGTGCGGTCTGGGTCGAAGCGGAGCTGGGGGAGGTCGGCGGCAAGGACGGGGTGCACGCGCCGGGGGCACGCACCGACCCCGAGGAGGCGGCCAGCTTCGTGGCCGCGACCAAGGTCGACGCCCTCGCCGTCGCCGTTGGCACCTCGCACGCCATGCTCACCCAGGATGCCGCGCTGGACTTCGACCTCATCCGGCAGCTCGGCAGCCGCGTCGCCGTCCCGCTCGTCCTGCACGGCTCCTCCGGCGTGTCCGACGCGGACCTGAGGCGAGCGGTCGCCGCGGGGATCACCAAGGTGAACATCGCGACGCGCCTCAGCAAGGCGTTCACCGCCGCGGTACGCGCCTGCCTTGAGGACAACCCGTCGGTCGTCGACACCCGGACCTACCTCGGCGAGGCCCGGGAGGTCATGGCGGCCGAGGTCGGCCGCGTCCTAGGGGTGCTCGGCTACGGCCCGGCCGTTGCGTCGCGCAGCCGCAAGACGAGCTAGACTTGCTGCTTCCTGCGACCTGGGGGGGCCGATGATGGAACCGAGACCCGGGTCGGGCCCGGCGACGGCTACGTCATCCAGCCGGGGCACGACGCCTGGGTCGTCGGTGACGAACCGTGGGTGACGGTCGACGTCTGCGAGGCGATGGCGGACTACGCCAAGCCGAGCTGACCATCCCGTCCCGGTTGGATCAAAAGGAGCCGGTATGCGCCTGAGTTGGCGACCCTGGGCGGCGACGGCGGCATGCCTGCTGGTGCTGTTGGCGGCGGGGTGCTCGAGCCCGCCACCGGCCACCCCCGTGGCGCCCTCCATGACCACCCCGCCCCCCGCCACCGGCGCCCCGGCCACCACCCGGGTGATCGTGGTCGTGGAGGAGAACCACGCCAGCAGCCAGATCATCGGCTCACCCCAGGCGCCGTTCCTCAACCACCTGGCCACCCAGGGCACCCTGCTCACCCGCTACTTCGCGATCACCCACCCCTCGCTGCCCAACTACCTGGCCATGATCAGCGGCGACACCCACCAGATCACCAGCGACTGCGGCGGCTGCAACCTGGACGCCCCCAACCTGGCCGACCAGCTCGAGGCGGCCGGGGTCTCCTGGAAGGCGTACATGGAGGACCTGCCAGCGCCCTGCTCGGACGCTCACCGGGCCGGCGCGTATGCCAAAAAACACAACCCGTTCATGTACTTCGCCAGCGTCCGCGACCACCCCGACCGCTGCGCCAAGGTCGTCCCCCTCGACCAGCTCGAGGCCGACCTGGCCGCCGGGCGGCTCCCCCGGCTGGTGTTCGTCACCCCCAACCAAGACCACGACATGCACGGCGCCGGCGAAGGCGGCAACGACCCGGCCCTGATCGAGACGGCCGACCGCTGGCTGGAGGACCTGTACGGCAGGCTCGCCGGCTCCTCGGCCTGGCGGGAGGACACCCGGCTGGTCGTCACCTGGGACGAAGCCGCCAACGGCGACAAGCTCGGCTGCTGCGGCGGCCTAGCCGCCGGCGGCCAGGTGGCCACCATCATCACCGGGCCGCACGTCCAGGCCGGCCGCGACAACACCCCCTACAGCCACTACGCCCTGCTCCGCTCCATCGAGACGCTGTTCCACCTGCCGTACCTGGGCCACGCCAGCGACCCGTCGACCGCCACCATCCCCGCCCTCAGCTGACCACGGTCCGGGGCTTGCGCGCCGCGCCCGCCCGCAGAGCAGCGTCGTCTCGCCGAAGCCGGCCGGCGCGCGGATTGACACCTCGGGGGACGAACGAGCAGAGTCCGGTCGGCCGAGTGCCTCGGCGCAGACGTGTGACGCTACTGAGGAGGCAACCGCGTGCTCGTTCTCGGACTGATTCTGCTTCTGCTCGGGTGGCTCACCGGCATCGGGATCCTGACGACGCTTGGGATCATCCTGCTGGTGATCGGGGCCGTCCTGTGGATCCTGGGGTCGACGGGACGCCCGGTCGGCGGCCGTCGCTACTGGTGGTGACCGCCTCCTCGCCTAGTGGGCCAGTCCGGCGATGAGATTGATGGTGGCGGCCAGGATCACCGACCCGAACAGGTAGGACAGGAGGGCGTGGCGTAGCGCCGTGGCCCGGATCTCGGTGGTCTTGAGGTCGGTGTCACTGACCTGGAAGGTCATGCCGATCGTGAACGCCAGGTAGGCGAAGTCGGCGTAGCGGGGCGGGTCGTCCTGATTGAAGTCCACCCCGCCGTCGGGACCGCTGTAGTAGAGGCTGGCATACCGCAACGTGAAGATGGTGTGCACGACGGCCCAGGACAGGACCACGCTGGCCAGGCCGAGCCCGGCCTGCAGGCTCTCCACGGCACCGCTGCTGCCGCCGGCCCGGACAATGACCAGGCACACGGCAACCAGGCTGGCCACACTTGCGCTCAGGAGCAGGACGTCGGTGGCGGCCCGGCCGGGGTCCTCGGCGACGGCCTGGCGCGCGGTGTGCTCGGAGTCGAGGTGCGACACCGTGGCATAGGTCCATGCCAGATACGTCAGCGCGGCGGTATCCCAGCCCAGCAGTGGGGCGAGCTCCCAGAGCCCGAACGCCCCGGCCACACCGGCCACGACGGCCCCGGCGATGGCGGCGACCAGGAACCGGGACCGGGCCGAGGCGCCCCGTCGCTCGCCCGCCTGGCCGGCGGGCAGGTCGCGGGCCTTGGACGTCGACATGGCTCCAGGCTACCTCTAGGCTCGGTGGCCATGACCGACTGGGCGACGATCTCCTCGATGGCCACCGCCGGCGCCACCCTGGTGCTGGCGGTGGGCACCTTCGCCTCGGTGCGCTCGGCCAACAAGGCCGCGCGCACCGCCGAGCGGGCCCTGCTGGCCGGGTTGCGCCCGGTGCTGGTGCCCTCCCGGCTGGAGGACCCACCGGACAAGATCGCCTGGGCCGACAACCACTGGACCAGGCTCACCGGCGGCCGGGCCTCCATCGAGCTCGTCGACGGCCACATCTACCTGGCCATGTCGCTGCGCAACGTCGGTTCCGGCATCGCTGTCCTGCAGGGCTGGCACCCGGCACTGGAGTGGAACCCGGGAGGGTCGCACGCCGAGCTGGACCAGTTCCGGCGCCAGGGCCGGGACCTGTTCGTTGCCGCCGGCGGTCTCGGCTTCTGGCAGGGGGCGGTGCATGACAGCGGCAACGCGCTCCATTCGAGCCTGACCGCGGCCATCCAGGAGCGGCGCCGGTTCGCCATCGAGCTGCTCTACAGCGACCACGAAGGCGGCCAGCGCACCATCAGCCTGTTCTCGGTCACGCCCCGGGACGTGCCCGACGACCCCGAGCAGTGGCTGTGCTCGGTGGCCCGCCACTGGAGCATCGACCGGCCGGACCCGCGCTAGGCGGCTGCTCTGCGGTCACGCGCCGGTGGCGTTGACATAGAGGGCGTAGATCGAACGGCTGGCGGCCATGAACAGGCGGTTGCCGGCGGGGCCGCCGAAGCACAGGTTGGCGCACGCCTCCGGGAGCAGGACCTGCCCGATCAGGGTGCCGTCCGGGGCGAACACGTGGACGCCGTCGTAGCCGTCGCCGCCACCACCGGCGGCGGCCCACAGGTTCCCCTCGGTGTCGCAGCGGATACCGTCCGAGCTGCCGGGGCTCATGTCCGCGAACCGCCGTCCGGCCCCGACCCGCCCCTCGGCGACGTCGTAGACGTTGATGGTGGGCGGCGTGGAGCCCGAGTCCACCACATAGAGCCGGGACTCGCCGGGCGCGAAGCAGAGGCCGTTGGGTCGTTCCAGGTCCTGGACGACCGGCTCGGCGTCGCCCCGCTCGGGGTCCAGCCGGTAGACGGCGGTGGGCAGCTCCAGCGCCGCCCGCCGGCCCTCGTAGTCCGACAGGATCCCGTAGCCGGGGTCGCTGAACCACACCGAGCCGTCCGAGGCGACCACGACGTCGTTGGGCGCGTTGAGCGGCTTGCCGTCGAACCGGTCGATGAGCACGGTGATCGAGCCGTCGTGCTCGGTCCTGGTCACCCGCCGGGTCAGGTGCTCGCAGGAGACGAGACGGCCCTGGCCGTCCCGGGTGTGGCCGTTGGCGTGGTCGGCGGGGCTCCGGAACGGCGTGACCAGGCCCGTCGCCTCGTCCCAGCGCAGCATCTGGTTGCCGGGGATGTCGCTCCAGACCAGGCAGTGATGGTCGCCGAACCAGACCGGCCCCTCGACCCACCGGTAGCCGGTCGCGATCCGTTCCACCGCCGCGTTGTGGAGCCGGCAGCGGTCGAACCGCGGGTCCAGGACCCGGACGGCGGGATCGGGGTAGCGCCCGGGCGCGTCGGACCAGCGCTCGCGCGGCAGCGGTGCATACTCCATGGTCATACCTCTGGAAGGCTCGTTGGGCCGATGCTCCCACACCTCTGGGTGGCGTGGGAGCGGACCGTCGGGGAGGATCGATGAGCAGCAGCGAGGCGCCGAAGGTGGCGGTGGTGACCGGAGCCGGGAGCGGTATCGGGGCCGCGGTGGCGCACGCCCTGGCCGGCGACGGCTGGGTCGTGGTGCTGGCCGGCCGGCGGCCTGACGCCCTGGCGTCGGTCGCCCAGCAGGGTGCCGGGCTGCCCGGGGTGCTCGACCCGGTACCGGCCGACGTCACCGACGAGGCGTCGGTGCGGGCGCTGTTCGACCGGGCGGTGGAGCGGCATCGCCGAGTGGATCTCCTCTTCAACAACGCCGGCACCGGCGCGCCGGCCCGCGACCTGGACACGGTCCCCCTCGCCGAGTGGGACGCCGTGGTGGCGGTGAACCTGACCGGGGCGTTCCTCTGCACCCGGGAGGCGTTCCGGGTGATGCGCCACCAGCGGCCCCGCGGCGGCCGGATCATCAACAACGGCTCGATCTCGGCCCATGTCCCCCGGCCCGGGTCGGTCGCCTACACCGCGACCAAGCACGCGATCACCGGGCTGACGAAGTCGACGTCGCTGGACGGGCGGGCCCACGACATCGCCTGCGGGCAGATCGACATCGGCAACGCCGCCACCGACCTGACCGAGCCCATGGCGGCCGGCGTGCCCCAGGCCGACGGCAGCGTCCGGCCCGAGCCGAGGATGGACGTGGCCGACGTGGCCCGGGCCGTGTGCTACATGGCCGGGCTGCCCCTGGACGCCAACGTCGCCACCATGACCGTCATGGCGACCAGGATGCCGTTCGTGGGGCGTGGTTAGCGTCCTGCATCTCCCCCGCCGGCTCGGGTCGGGTCCCGCCGCCGCCCGAGCGCGAAGTAGGAGATTGGCAGGACCCCGGCGGAGCTGACGACGGCCACGACCGCGGCCCAGATCCACTTCGGCCCTCGGATCTGGCTTGCCGGCCGGCGCTTGATGTCGATCAGCGCGGCAACCTTCAGGATGCCTTCGGCAACTGCCGCGGTGATGAGCAGTCCGCGGGTGCGCGGGCTGAGATCGCTCCACTGTCTTCTGGCAGCCATGACATCCTCCGCCACCGGCAGGGACAGCTGATGGCCTGCACCTTACATCGCGACCCCAACGGCCGCTCAGGGTTCTGGGCGTCCGGTGAAGCTCCACTGCAACTGCTCGGCGGCCTTGCGGGCGAGCGCCGGGTCCTCACCGAACAGCGGCGACGCGTTCGGGTCGTTCAGGAACGGCTTGAGCTGCCGCAGCGCCTGGGCCGAGATGGGCTGGCGCTGGTCCAGGAGTGCGGCGTTGATGGCCGCCAGCTCCGCATGGCAGGCCAGGACGACCTGGGTGCGCAGCATCAGGGGCGCCTCCCAGTCCGGGTGCCGGAACTGCCGACCGTCTGGCCGGTGCCCGGCTGCCGCCAGCAGCCGCTCCACCGACCGGGCCCAGCCACGCCGACGCCGCATGCTGGGCAGGACGCCGATCGTGATGGCCTCGGTTGCAGGGGGTCTGCGGCCGGTCAGCGCGTGGAGAACCCGCTGCAGGCTGGCTCGCATCGCAAGCTCCTTGTCCGCCAGTGATCTGTGACTGTTGGGCCCGTTTGACCGGGGCAGCACCCAGCGGCGGTCAGAACAGGCCGCGGGTGGACGTCAGGCGGTAGGGTGCGGGGGCGCTCGAGCTGGCAGCCGCACCGACCAGCTGCGCCTCCACAGGCGTGCCGGGCCCACCGCCGGCGCACGTCGCGCTTGCGCCCAGTAGGCGCCGCCCAGCAGCGGGACCGCCAGCAGGCTGAGCAGCAGGACGGGCCGTGGGCGCGGCCCGGGGGCCTCGACCGGCGGCTGCAGCACCGGACCGGCCGGCTGCAAGGCACCCGGCTCGATCCCGAGCTGGACCAGGCTGGGGGTCACACGGTTGGCTGGAGTCCCGGCCGCCGGCGCGACCAGGGCGCCCGCCGACAGCGACACCAGCGTCGCGGCAAGCATCACCAGGGTCCTGATGAACTGCGGCCGCCCGCTCCCCCCCATAGTCGGGGGACCATAGCGCATCCAGCGAACCACGCCCCTGGCGGCTACCGGTGGCGTTTCGTCCACGCCGCCGGAGCCCCGTTCACCGACCACGGCAGCGGGACCTGCCACTGAGCTCGAGCCGTGGGAGGACCCGGGGGCCGGTGCCGCGAGAAGACCAGGGCCAGGGCCACCCCGATGGGGACCGCGAGCAGGTGCTCGGCCGTGGCCAGGTCGGGAGCGACGACGACGTCGACGGCCAGCCCGGCTGCCAGCACGGCGGCCACCGGCAGCGACCGGGTCGCAACGGCCAGGGCGGCGGCCGCGGTGACCACCACCGCCGAGGTCCCGACATCGAGCCCGGCCAGCCCCTGCCCGGCCCTGCCGCTGGCCAGCCAGCACAGGTCGACCAGGGCGGTGGGGAGGGCGTGGCCGACGGCGCCGAGGGCGAGCAGCCGCCGGCTGCCGATGGCCGTCTCCAGCGGCCCGAGCACCAGCCAGGTGGCGGCCACCGTCCAGACCGCCTCGACCGGCCGCCGGATCAGGAAGGCGCTCCCCAGCAAGGGGAGCAGCGGGCCTCGGGGCAGGTCGGTGGCCCGCCAGGCGCAGCAGGAGGCCACCACCCGGTGCCCGCCCGCCGGGTCGTGCCACAGGGCGCTCACGACGAGCGTCGCGAGCAGGAACGAGACCGAGGCGGGGGCCGTGGCGAGCAGGCCGTTGCCGGCGACCGCGGTCAGGAACGGACGCTGGTAGGCCATCACCCGGCCGGCGATGATCATCCGTGCTGGTGGCGCGGTGGCGCGGCCAGGGCGGCGGCCATGTAGTCGTGGAAGATGAGGGCGGGGAAGGTGCCGCCGTAGACGGGGCCGCCATTGAACTGGTCGGCCATCGGGGTCTGCCTGAGCGGGTCGCCGACCCAGACCGAGGTGGCCAGCTGGGGGGTGAAGCCGGTGAACCAGGCGTCGGCGAAGCTGGTGGTGGTGCCGGTCTTGCCGGCCACGGGCCGGCCGATGGCCGCCCGGTAGCCGGTCCCGCCCGGCCCCACGACCCCGCGCAGGATGTCGACGGCGGCCGCCGCCACCTGTGGGTCGAGGACCCGGCGGCAAGAGGGCCGGCCGTCGAACAGGACTCGGCCGGTCGGGCCGGTGATCCGGGTGATGGTGGCCGGCTGGCAGTGGATCCCGCCGGCGGCCAGGGTGGCATAGGCGCTTGCCAGCTCCAGCGGGGTCACGTTCTCGGTGCCGAGGACCAGTGAGCAGTAGTCGCGCAGCGGCGAGGTGATCCCCATGCGCCGGGCCACCCGGATCGCGTTGGCGGTCCCGACCCGCACCATCAGCTGGGCGAAATAGGTGTTGACGGACTCGGCGGTGGCCTGGGCCAGGGCGATGCGGCCGGGCGAGGCCGGCTCGGCGTTGTGGACGCTGTAGCCGGCCGGGCAGGCCGGCGCCGTCACCGTGGTCGGCGAGGCGGTGTCGAAGCTGGTGCTGGCCGGGATGCCCTGCTCGAGGGCGGAGACCAGGTAGAAGACCTTGAACGAGGAGCCGGGCGGGAAGCCACCGCCTCCCTGACCGGTGGCCAGGTTCACCTTGGAGCTGGCGAAGTCGCGGCCGCCGACCATGGCCACCACCGCCCCGCTGGCCGGGTCGAGGCTGACCAGCGCGCCGCCGAGGCCGACGCCGGCCAACCGGCCGGTGACCGCCTGCTCGGCCAGGTGCTGGTCGGCGGGCGAGAGGGTGGTGGCAACCCGCAGGCCGCCCTCGAACACCGCCTGCCGCCGGGCCGCCGAGCCGGCCGGGCCGAGGGCTCGGTCGAGGGCGTGGTCGTCGAGCAGGGCGCGGGTGACGTCGTCGACGAAATAGGGGAAGTGGACCGCCTCGCGGTGCAGCCTTGGCCGCAGCGGCTGCCGCTTGGCCGCCGCGACCCGGGCCGGGCTGGCGAAGCCGACCGCCGCCATCCGGTCCAGGACCTGGTCGCGGCGGGCCCGGGCGACCGGGCCGCCGGTCGGCCGGTACCGCTCGGGGTTGGCGATGGTGCCGGCCAGGGAGGCCGCCTGGGCCAGGGTCAGACGCCCGACTGGCCGGGAGAAGTAGTGCTCGGCGGCGGCGGCGATCCCGTAGACCCCGTCGCCGAAGTAGACCCGGTTGAGGTAGGCGGCCAGGATCTGGTCCTTGCTCAGGTGCCGCTGGAGCTGGATGGCATCCAGCGCCTCGACCAGCTTGCGGTGCAGGCTGCGGCGGTCTCCGGTGACCACGTTCTTGACGTACTGCTGGGTGAGGTCGCTGCCACCCTGGCGGATGTGGCCGCTGGCCACGTCGGCGACCGCCGCCCGGGCGATGCCGCGCAGGTCGAGGGCGCCGTGGGCGTAGAAGCGGGCGTCCTCGATCGCCAGGACGGCGTCGCGGACCGTCATCGGCACCGCCGACAGCGGGACCACCACCCGGTCCTGGTCGCCGTGGAGCACGGCCAGGACCGATCCGTCGGCGGCGCGGATGACCGAGCGGGCCGGCGGCGGGGCCAGCAGGCGGCCGAGCGGATGGGCGTCGCCACTGACCTCCAGGGCGGCGGCGGTGGCCATCCGAGCCGCCGGCAGCACCCCGGCCAGGGCCAGGCTGCTGAGGACCACGCTGGTCACCACCAGCAGGAGGAGCAGCCGGGGCAGGGCCCGCCGGCTGACGGGGCGCGGCGGCTCCGGTGGATGGAACCCGCTCATCGCGCTCTCCGGGGGGCCTCGCCCGGCGGCTCGGCTGGCAGGGTCAGGGCAAAGGTGCACCCGGCGCCGGGAACACTTCTGACCGAGATGCGCCCGCCGTGCGCCTCGACCAGCTCCTTGCAGATCGCCAGGCCGAGCCCGCTGCCTCCGCGGGCTCTGGTCCTGGCCGCGTCCAGCCGGTAGAAGCGGTCGAACACCCTGGCGAGGTGCTCAGGGGCGATCCCGGGGCCGGTGTCGGTCACGGCCAGCCCGGGCCCGTCGGCGGTGTCCCAGACCCGGACCTGGACCGAGGCGCCCGGGCCGGCGTACTCGACCGCGTTGTCGACCAGGTTGGTGACCACCTGGGTGATGCGGGTGTGGTCGGCCACGACCGGCGCCGACGAGGCATCCACCGTGAGCTGGACACCCGCCTTCTCGGCGAGCGGGCGAAGCTGGGTGGCGACCTTGGCGGCGACCTCGCCCAGGTCGAAACGCTCCAGGAGCAGCTCCAGCCGGTTCTCGTCGCGGTGGGCCAGGGTGAGCAGGTCGTCGACGATCTTGCTCATCCTGGCCACCTCCTCGGCCGCGCTGTCCAGCACCTCGGAGGCCCCGGCGGCCGGGTCGTCGGCGCGGAGCGCCACCTCCAGCTCGGCCCGCATCACGGCCAGCGGCGTGCGCAGCTCGTGGGAGGCGTCGGCGACGAACCGGCGCTGCTCGGCCACGCCGTGCTCGATGCGGTCGAGCATGCCGTTGAGGGTGACGGCCAGGCGAGCCAGCTCGTCGGCGGCGTCGGGCACCGACACCCGGTCGTGCAGCCGGTTGGCGCCGATCGCCCCGGCCTGCTCGGCCATCCGGTCGACCGGCCGCAGCGCCGCCCTGGCCAGCAGCCACCCGCCCCCGCCGGCCAGGACCAGCGCGATCGGGCCGGCCACGAGGAGGAGCAGGCGCAGCCGTTCGACCGACTTGTCGACCTCGGTCAGTGGGGCCGCGACCGCCAGCACCGTCCGCGGCGTCCGGCGCAGGCCGAGCACCCGGTAGCGCGTCCTGTCCGGTCCCGGGCGCATCTCGGCCCGCACCGGGTGGCCGTCCAGCACCTGCCGCACCATCGCCGGGGTGAGCAGGGACCGGGCCGGTACCCCGGTGCCGGCCCGGTCCTGGACCTGGCCGGCGGAGGACAGCAGCTGGGCGACGGTCGCACCGCGGGACAGGCCGGCCAGGCTGTCCTCGGACAACCTGGCGGCGCCGCCGTCGGTGTCGGCCAGGACCCCGGCCGCCTGGGCGTCGAGGCCCTTGTCGACCTCGGCGACCAGGTCGGCACGCAGGCGCAACAGTAGGAAGAAGGCGAGCGTGGCCAGGATCACCGCCAGCAGGGCCACGTACCAGGCCGTGAGGCGGGCCCGGACCGGGAGGCGGGCGAGCCAGCCAGCCACGCCGCTACGCCGGCTCGAGCCCGTAGCCGACGCCCCGGACGGTGCGGATGCACACCAGGCCGGGTGGCTGCTCGAGCTTGCGACGCAGGTAGCCGACGTAGACGTCGACCACGTTGGAGAGGCCGTCATAGTTGTAGTTCCAGACGTGCTCGAGGATCTCGGTACGGCTCACCACCTGGCCGGGGCGGCGCATGAGGAACTCGAGCAGGGCGAACTCCCGGGCCGACAGCAGCACTGGCCGGCCCGACAGGCTCACGACGTGGGCGGCCGGGTCCAGGACCAGTTCGCCGACGGTGAGGACGGCCGGCCGCTCGCGGGCGCCCCGTCGGACCAGGGCACGCAGGCGGGCCAGCAGCTCCCCGAACGCGAACGGTTTGACCAGGTAGTCGTCGGCGCCGACGTCCAGGCCGCTGATCCGGTCGGCCACCCGGTCGCGAGCGGTGAGCATGAGCACGGGCGCCCAGCGCCCGGCGAGGCGGAGCCGCCGGCAGACCTCGATGCCGTCCAGGCCCGGGAGCAGGATGTCGAGCACGATGGCGTCGTAGTCCCACTCGGTGGCCCGGTGCAGGCCGTCGTTGCCGTCGAGCGCGGCGTCGACCGCGTAGCCCTCCTGCTCGAGCCCACGCCGGATGGCCCGGGACATCTTGATCTCGTCCTCGACCAGCAGCACTCGCATGCTCATCTCCTCCCTACCCATGGTCCACCAGCCCAGCCGATCTGGTGTGAGAGAACCATGAGAATGGCTGCCCGGCCCGGGCGATCTCACCCGGCTCTCATCGAGCTCGCGGTAGAACTATCCCGCTCCCGGACGAGGAGGACCGGATCCATGGTGGCCCGCGACACGACCGCGGTCCCGGCCGCCCGGGCCGACCCGGCGGCCGTGCATGGATCCGCGGCCGGGCGCGGCCGGGTGCGGCGTGCCTGGCCGGCCCCCCGGCTGGCCGCCGCCCTGGCCGCCCTGGCCGGCGTGCTCAACCTGCTGTCGGCGCTGCTGCCGGCAGAGGCCGACCGGCTGCGAGCCCTCGACGAGCTGGTCCCCGGAGCGGTGTCGGTGGGCGCCACCGCGGCCACCGCGGCCGCCGGGATCGGCCTGCTGCTGCTGGCCGGTGGGCTCCGGCGCCGCCAGCGGCTGGCCTGGCTGGCCACCGTGACGCTGCTGGGGGGCAGTGCCGTGCTCAACGTCGCCAAGGGCCTGGACGTGGAGGAGGCGCTGGTCGAGGCGTTCCTGGCCGGGTTGCTGGTCAGCCAGGCCGGCTGGTTCACCGCCCGGCCGGGGCCGCTGGAGCGCCGGGCGGCGCTCCGCCCGGCGCTGCTGGTCGTGCTGGCCACCGCCGGCTACTCGGCGCTCGGGTTGCTGGCCAACGCCGACGACGTGGCCGGGCCGATAACGGTGGCCCGGATCGCGGGTGAGACCGGCCGCATGGCGGTCGGGCTCGGCTCCGGCATCGCGTTTGACGGCCGCTTCGGCCGCGTCTTCCCCGCCTCGGTAGCGGCCGTCTTCTACCTCGGCGCGCTGGTGGTGGTGGGCCGCGCGCTCGCCCCGGCCCTGGTCCGGCCGGCTCGCGACCCCGGGCTGGCCGACGCCGTGGCCGCCTCCGGCGACTCGCTCGCCTACTTCGCCCTCCGCGACGACCGGATGAGCGTCCGAGACGGCGATGCCCTGGTGTCGTGGGCGCCGGTCGGGGTGGTCGCCCTGGCCGCCGGTGACCCGCTCGGCCCGCCGGCCGGATGGCCGGGCGCGGTGGCCGCATTCCTGGCCGAGGCGGCCGCCCAGGGCCGGACCGCGGCCGCGCTCGGCTGCGGCGCCGCCGCCGCCCGCACCTACCAGGCGGCCGGCCTCACCACCCTCTACCTGGGCGACGAGGCCGTCCTGGAGCTGGACCGGTTCACCCTCGAGGGCCGCGCGGTGCGGATCGCCCGCCAAAGCTGGCACCGGGCCCAGCGGGCCGGGCTCACCGCCACCGTCAGCCGGGTCGGCGGGCTGGACCCCGACGAGCTGGCCCGCCTCCGCGCCCTGGCCGCCCACTGGCCCGGCGGCACGCCCGAGCGGGGCTTCTCCATGGCCCTGGGGCGCCTGTTCGACCCCCGGGATGCCGCCGGGTTCCTGGTCGTCGGCCGCGACGCCGCCGGCCACCCCCTCGGCCTCCTCCACCTGGTCCCCTGGGACGGTGACGGGGCCAGCCTCGACGCCATGCGGCGCGACCGCGACGCCCCCACCATCCTCAACGACTTCCTGGTCGTCGAGGCGGCCAGGCAACTGCCAGCACTCGGGATCCGGCGGCTG
>Ga0207675_100004263_pt1 | contig 13834 bp, 12 predicted proteins | sample KBSSwiS42_FD_184305 | JGI IMG/M metagenome (GOLD analysis project Ga0207675, IMG submission 184305) | Switchgrass rhizosphere microbial communities from Kellogg Biological Station, Michigan, USA - KBS Switchgrass S4-2 (SPAdes) (version 2) | ecosystem: Host-associated > Plants > Roots >... | reverse complement strand
CAAGACCATCGAGGCGAACGTGACCAAACATTACAGCGCCCCGACGCTGCCGACGATGCTGACGGGCGCGACCGATATGGCGTACCTGCGCGCCAAGGGGATGCAGTGTTACGGGGTCGGCCCGGCGCTTGACGTCGAGGATGGGCCGAAGGGGTTCGGCGCGCACAGCGATCAGGAACGGCTGCTCGAGAGCGAGCTGTTCCGTTTCGTGCGGTTCCACTGGGACGTGGTAGTCGACCTCGCCAGGACGAGATGAGCTCGGTCGAGCCTGACATTGCGGATTGCGGATTGCGGATTGCGGATTGATTGGGGATTGGCGGATTGGGATTGGCCGCCTCTCCCCAATCCTCAATAAAATCCGCAATCCGCAATCCGCAATCCGCAATGTCAACCGTCGCGCCCCGCGTTACGTCTAAGCGACGGAGATGACCCTTGCGCTCAACGACCTCAGATTTGCAATCCGTGGGCTGCTTCGCAGCCCGTTGTTCTCGATTGTCGCCATCCTCTCGCTCACGCTGGGCATCGGCGCCAACACCGCCATCTTCACGCTGATCGATCAGATCCTGCTGCGCAAGCTGCCGGTGAAAGCGCCCGAGGAGCTGGTGATGCTCTACCAGCAGGGCGCGCACAACGGCAGCAACATGGGAACGCGGATGCACTCGTATCCCATCTACCAGGAGTATCAGAAGCGCGCCGAGCCGCTGGCCGAAGTGATCTGCCGCCGCCTGATCGACGCGTCGGTGAGCATCGACAACCAGACGGAGCGGCTGGAAGCCGAGATGGTGTCGGGCAACTTCTTCACGATGCTCGGCGTGGCGCCAGCGATCGGCCGCGTCTTCAGCTCGGCGGAAGACGACCAGGTCTACCAGGGGCATCCGGTCGTCGTCCTCGGCTACGACTACTGGGTCCGCCGCTTCGCGCGCGACCCGGGCGTGGTCGGCCGCAAGATTCTCGTCAACGACTATCCGATGACCATCGTCGGCGTCTCCGCCGCCGGCTTCGGCGGCATCGACCCGGCGCGCTCGCCGCAGATCCGCGTGCCGGTGCAGATGAAGCCGGTGATGGTGCCGGAGTGGGGCTGGGTCCACATGGACGACCCGCGCGCGCGATGGGTGCAGGTGTTCGCGCGGCTGAAGCCGGGCTGGACGGTCAAGTCGGCGGCGGCGCCGCTGCAGACGCTGTTCACGCAGATTCGCGCGCAGGAGATGACGCTGCCCGGCGCCAAGGACTGGTCGCCGTACGCGCGCGATCAGTTCATGAAGGGTCGCCTGCTGGTCGAGGGCGCGGCGGTTGGCTTCTCGCCGCTGCGCAACGACTTCTCGACGCCCTTGCTCGTGCTGATGTGCATGGTCGGCCTGGTGCTGCTGATTGCCTGCGCCAACGTCGCCAATCTTCTGATCGCGCGCGGCTTCATGCGCCAGCGCGAGATTGCCGTCCGGCTCTCGCTTGGCGCGTCGCGGCGGCATCTGGTGCGGCAGCTGCTGGTGGAGAGCCTGGTGCTGTCGGTGGCCGGCGGCATCCTCGGCGTCGCGCTGGCCGTGGCGCTGACGCGCGGGCTGCTCGCGTTCGTGCCGTCGAACGGCCAGCCGATCATGATCCAGCCGTGGCCCGACGCGCGAATCCTGCTCTTCACGCTGGTGCTCACCTTCACCACCGGGATCGTGTTTGGTCTCCTGCCGGCGCTGCGCGCGAGCCGCCCCGATCCCTGGACGACGCTGAAGGATACGGTTGGCGCGATTTCAGGTGCCGGCGGCTCGCTGTTCCTCCGCAAGGGGCTGGTGGCGGCGCAGGTGGCGCTGAGTTTCCTGCTGCTGTTCGGCGCGGGCCTGTTCGTCCGCAGCCTGCAGAACCTGAAGGCGACCGACACCGGCGTGGAAATCGACAACCTGGTCACGTTCCAGTTGTCGCCGGCGCTCAGCGGCTACGACGACCAGCGCGGGTTGAACTTCTACGATCAGCTGCTCGACAAGCTGCGCGCGGCGCCGGGCGTGAAAGCGGCGGCCCTCGCCGGCGTGCCGATTCTTTCCGGCGACGAGTGGGACAACCGCATGGGGGTCGAAGGCCACCCGCCGGCCGACGGCGAGGACATGCAGGCGTTCATGAACTCGCTGTCGTCGGGCTACTTCACGGCGATGGGCATCCGGCTGCTCGAAGGGCGCGACTTCAACCGCCTCGACGTCGCCGAGAAGACGCGCGTGGCGATCGTCAACCGTCGGTTCGCCGATCATTTCTTCCCCGGCAAGAGCGCGCTCGGCAAGCACATCGGCAACGGCACCGGCCCGAATTCGAAGCTCGACATCGAGATCATCGGCGTGGTGGACAACGCGCTCTACGAAGGGCCGCGCGAAGGGGTTCGCCGTCAGGTGTACGTCCCGCACTGGGGCAAGTCGAGGTCGGTGTTCTACGTCCGCACCTCTGCCGCATCGGCGAGCGCGTACAACATCATCCGCAACGAGGTGCGCGCGCTCGATGCGGCGATGCCGGTCTACTCGATGAAAACGCTGGAGGCGCAGCTGGACGAAACGCTGCTCACCGATCACCTGATTGCGCTGCTCGCGGCCGGCTTCGGCCTGCTCGCGACCGTCCTCGCCTCGATCGGCCTCTACGGCGTGATGGCGTTCGTCGTCGCCCGCCGGAAGAAGGAACTCGGCATCCGCCTGGCGCTCGGCGCCGATCCGGGCGGCGTCGTCTGGATGGTGATGCGCGAGGTGTTGCTGCTGCTGGCGATCGGCCTCGCCATCGGAATTCCGGCCGCGATCGGGCTCGGGCAGTTCGTGGCGGCGCAGCTGTATGGCATCCAGGCGCGCGATCCGTGGATTGCCGGCGCCACCGTCATCTTGCTCGCGCTGGTCTCCGCAGCTGCGGGTCTGATCCCGGCGACGCGCGCGAGCCGGATCGATCCGATCCTCGCGTTGCGGTACGAATGAGGCAGCCCTGAAGGGCTGCGCTACGAGCGTCATGAATGAGGGCAGCCCTGAAGGGCTGCGCTACGAGCGTCATGAATGAGGGCAGCCCTGAAGGGCTGCGCTACGAGCGTCATCACGCGGGCTCCGCGTAGCGCAGCCCTTTAGGGCTGCCCTCATCCTCGCAACTGTGTCAATATCCCTCCGATTTTCAGGAGGGATGATGACCCCCGCGCGCATCGCCTTACTTCTCGCTGTTCTCCTGCCGCCGGCGTTGCTGGCGCAGCCTGGAACCGGGCCGGACTGGACCAAGCTCGAAGCTGAAACCATGCAGCACTACCAGGCGGTGCTGCGCATCGACACGCGCAATCCGCCGGGCAACGAGACGGTGCTGGTCGAGTACCTCAAGCAGGTGCTCGACAAGGAAGGCATTCCGGCGCAGCTCGTCGGCTCCGATCCGAAACGCTCGAATCTCGTCGCGCGACTGAAGGGCAACGGCAGCAAGCGGCCGCTGCTGATCATGGGCCACAGCGACACGGTCACGACCGACGACGCGAAGTGGAAGTTCCCGCCGCTGAGCGCGACGCGCGACGGCGGCTACATCTACGGCCGCGGCACGGTCGACGACAAGGACAACCTCACCGCCGCGTTGATGACCATGCTGCTGTTGAAGCGGCTCAACGTGCCGCTCGCGCGCGATGTGATCTTCGTCTCCGAGGCGGGCGAAGAGGGCAGCTCCGGCATCGGCATCGGCTATCTCGTGCGCGATCAGTTCCCGCTGATCGACGCCGAGTACTGCATCGCCGAGGGCGGCGGCATCGTCCGAATCGGCGGTGCGGTGAAATACGCGACGGTGCAGACGCTGGAGAAGATCCCGCGCGGCATCGAGCTGGTGTCGCGCGGCATCTCGGGGCACGGCTCGGTGCCGCTGAAGTCGAACGCGATCGTGCACCTGGCCGCCGCCGTGGCGCGCGTCGGCGAGTGGCGTCCCGAGGTGCGCTTCAACGAGACCACCGGCAGCTACTTCCGCAAGCTGGCGACCGTGTCGCCGCCGGAGGTGGCGAAGATCTACCGCGACGTGCTGTCGAGCGATCCCAAGGTGCAGCGCGCCGCCGACGACTGGCTGCTCGAGAACGAGCCGCGCCACTCGTCGATGCTGCGGACCTCGGTCTCGCCGAACATCTTCAACGGCGGGTACCGCTCGAACGTCATCCCGTCGGAGGCGAAAGCGACGCTCGACGTGCGCGCGCTGCCCGATGAGGATCCGGCGAAGTTCCTCGAGCAGGTGAAGCGCGTGGTCAACGACCCGGCGGTGGACGTGCGCTTCACCGGGCAGAACGAGCGGCCGGCGACGGCGCCGCCGCGGCTCGACAGCGATGTCTACAAGGCGCTCGAGGCCGCCGGCACGCACGTCTACAACACCATCACGCTGCCGACGATGAGCACCGGGGCGACCGATATGGCGCAGCTGCGCGCCAAAGGGGTGCAGTGCTACGGCATCGGCTCGGCGACCGACTTCGAGGATCCGCCGAAGGGGTTTGGCGCGCACAGCGACCAGGAGCGGATCCTCGAGAGCGAGCTGCATCGGTTCGTCCGCTACAACTGGGAGGTCGTCACCGCAGTGGCAGGGGCGCGGTGACGCTGAAGGGGCTGGTTGCTGGGGGCTGGGGGCTGGCTGTGGCGCTCGCCATCTTCGCCGCGTCGCGCCTGCTGGTCGCGCAGACGCCTCCTGACTGGAAGGCGCTCGAGGGCGAGATGATGCGGCACTATCAGGCGGTGCTGCGGCTCGACACCACCAACCCGCCGGGCAACGAGCGCATTGCGGTCGAGTACTTGAAACAGGTGCTCGACGCGGCTGGCGTGCCGAACCAGATCTTCGCGCTCGACGCCAACCGTCCCAACCTGGTCGCACGACTGAAAGGCAGCGGCAGGAAGCGGCCGCTGCTGGTGATGGGCCACACCGACACGGTCACGGTCGACGCCGCCAAGTGGAAGCACTCGCCGTTCAGCGCCACGCGCGAGGACGGCTACGTTTACGCCCGCGGCGCGGTCGACGACAAGGACAACCTCGCGGCGGCGCTGATGACGATGGTGCTGCTCAAGCGAAACACCGTGCCGCTCGATCGCGACGTCATCTTCCTCGCCGAGTCGGGCGAGGAAGGGAACTCGAACTTCGGCATCCAGCACATGGTCGCGCAGCACTACGCCGACATCGAGGCCGAGTACTGCTTCGCCGAAGGCGGCGGCGTCACCCGCATCGGCGGCGAGCCGAAGTTCGCGACCGTGCAGGCGACTGAAAAGATCCCGCGCGGCATCGAGCTGGTCGCGAAGGGCATCTCGGGCCACGGATCGGTGCCGCTGAAGTCGAACGCGATCGTCCACCTCGCGTCGGCGGTCGCCAGAGTCGGGGAGTGGCGCCCCGACGTCCGGCTCAACGAGACCACCGGCACGTATTTCCGGCGACTGGCGTCGATTGCGCCGCCGGAAACCGCGGCCAGGTATCGCGACGTGCTGTCGGCGGATCCGAAGGTGCGCGCCGCGGCGGACGACTGGCTGTTCGAGCACGAGCCGCAGCATTCGTCGATGCTGCGCACGTCGGTGTCGCCCAACATCTTCAGCGGCGGCTACCGCTCGAACGTGATCCCGTCGGAGGCCAAGGCGACGCTCGACGTGCGGATGCTGCCGGACGAAGACCCGGCGAAGTTCCTGGCCGAGGTCAACCGGATCATCAACGATCCGGCGGTCGAGGCGCGCTTCGGGGCGCAGAACACGCGGCCGCCCGGCACGGTCGCGCGCGTCGACTCCGAGCCGTTCAAAGCCATCGAAGCGGCGAACCGGCGCATCTACAATGTGCCCACGCTGCCGACGATGAGCACGTTTGCGACCGACATGGCGCAGCTGCGGGCCAAGGGGATGCAGTGCTACGGGATCGGTCCGGCGGTGGATCTCGAGGATGGGCCGAAGGGATTCGGCATGCACAGCGATCAGGAGCGGCTGCTCGAGAGCGAGCTGTATCGGTTCATGCGATTCAATTACGAGGTGGTGCTCGCTCTGGCGGCGGCTGGGAGATAGGGAATAGGGAATAGGGAATAGGGAATAGGGGCTGGCTGGATAAAGAGCGCGACCGGGGCAGGTCGCCACGGAGGATGGACATGAGGAATTTGATTCTCGCCGCGGTTGGCTGCGGCGCGCTCGGCATCGCCGCGTTCGCCGCGCAGCAAACCCAGGCTCCGGCGCAGCCGCCGCGTCAGGCGCAGCCGGCGCCGAGCGCCGATCCGTATGCGAACAACGCCAACCCGGGCGCGACGCAGTTCCCGCTGGCCGCGCCCGCCGGCAAGGACAGCGGCGCGAGGACGACGGCGCCGGCCGGGGCGGTGAACACCGGCGCGTTCGATCCGGCGAAGTGGAAGTACGGGCCCGCGTTCGACGCGCCGGCCGGCTCGAGGGTCTGGAACCCGGTGAGGATCAAGCTGCAGCAGGGCGGCAAGGTGACCGGCGGCACGCTGTTCAGCGCCACCGATCCGGCGACCTACTGCGCGATGGCCAACGCCGGCTACGACTTCATCTGGACCGAGATGCAGCACGATCAGCACGACTGGGGCGCGGTGGCGCGGATGTGGCGCACCTGCCCGAACGCGAAGGCAGTGCCCGGCGTGCGGGTCGCCTACACCGACGAGCGCGAGATCCAGCATGCCCTCGACGCCGGCGCGCTGGTCGTCGTCGTGCCGACGGTCGACACGGCGGAGGAGGCGAGGGAAGCGGTCAACTGGACCTACTTCCCGCCGATGGGGCGGCGCAGCAACGGCGGCGGGCAGGCGTTCGACGCCAGCATGTTCGGCGGCGTGCCGGGCGGCTATCGCCAGACGATCAACGACAACGTCGTGCTGATCCTGATGATCGAGACGCTCGAAGGGTTGAAGAACGCCGACGAGATTGCCAAGGTGCCGGGCGTGAGCGCGGTGTTCGCCGCCAGCGGCGATCTCGGCAACTTCTCGGGCTACCGCCAGGGCACGCCCGATTACGAGCGCGCGATCAACATCGTGCACGACGCGGCGATCAAAGCGGGCGTCAAGCTGTGCGGCCCGTTCGCCTGGCGCGACCGTCCCGACTTCACCTGCTTCCAGGCGGGGAGCGAGACGGCGGCGATCGCGCGCGGCGTCGCGGCGGAGCTCGGGCCGCTGGCGAATACGCAGGGGAAGGTCGAGACGGGGCCGTTCGCCACGCGCCAGTAGGAGCAACGAGCTTCGCATGAGATCTGTGGCTGTCGTCGCCATCGCGCTCGCGATCTCAACGGCGGTGGCGGCGCAGCAAGCGGCGCCCGATCCGCTCGTGCGCGAGGGGGCGACGGTGAAAGTCGCCCCGCACACGTGGGTGATCCCCGACTTCAACGTCGGCCTGGTGCCGAACGTCGGCATCATCGTCGGCTCCCGCGCGACGCTGGTCGTCGATCCCGGCCTCGGCAAGCGCAACGGCGAGACGGTGCTGCGCGAGGTGGCGACAGTCAGCCGCAACAGCGAGCTCTACATCGCGTCGACGCACTTTCATGCCGAGCACACGACCGGCTACCTCGCGTTTCCCGCGAGCGCGAAGTACGTCAGCTCCACCATCCAGGAGGCGGAGTTCGCCGAAGGAGGCGCGGCGCAGATTCAGGCGTTCTCGCGCCGCTCGCCGATGACCGCGGAGCTGCTGCAGGGCGCGACCGGCCGCAAGGCCGACATCACCTTCGACCGCGAGCACACGCTCGATCTCGGCGGCGTTCGCGTCCGCCTGCTGGTGGTCGGGCCGACGCACACGCGCGGCGACACGGCGGTGTTCGTCGAGGGCGACGATGTGCTGTTCGCGGGAGACGTGGTGATGAACCAGTCGTTCCTCGCCGCCGGCGCCGCGACCAGCATGAAGGCGTGGCTGGCCGCGTTCGATCGCTTCGAGCGCCTGCGGCCGCGCACCGTCGTGCCGTCGCACGGCGCGGTCGGCGACGCGTCGCTCATCGGCGCCAGCCGCGCGGTGATGAGCGCCGTGCAGAGCCGCGCGCGCGAGCTGAAGGCGCAGGGCAAGTCGGCGGACGAGACCGCGGCGACGGTGCAGAAAGAGCTCGAAGCGCAGCATCCGGGCTGGCCGCGGGCGAACGGGGTGGCCGCGGCCGCGCGCGCGGCCTACGCCGAAGCGCCGTAATCTCGACACGCGGATTCCAGCCTGGAGATTCGAGTATGAGAACCGTGGCTGTCGTCTCAATCGTGCTCACGATCGCCGGTTCCGCCGCCGCGCAGGGCCCGCTGGCGATCAACGAGGCGGTCGAGCGCTGGGTCGTGCCGGGGACTTCGCACAGCTACACCATTACGGCCGATTCAGGGGACTACATCGCCGGGTCGATCGAGCAGCAGGGGATGCCGGTCTTCGGAACGGTGTTTCTCCCCGACGGCACGAAGCTGCGTGGCTTGCCCGGCCCCCGCGACGGCAAGCGCGACTTCGCCTTCATCGCCGACACTGCCGGCGCCTACCGTCTCGAGGTGCGCACGGCTACGACGGCGGAGCTGGCGCAGAGCGCGAACCCGGGGGCGACCAACGGCCGCTATACGCTCAAGCTCACCGAGAAGATCGCGTTCGAGGAGCGGCTGAAGCCGGTCGCGCGGCCGGAGAAGTACGTCAGCCCGACCATCGAGGCGCTGCGGCAGCAGCTCGCAGGCGGCAAGGCGACGACCGACGCGTTCTGGAAGGAGCGCGCCGCCGCCGGGACGCCGATCGTCGAGCCCGACAAGGAGCCGCAGCGCGTGCTCGTCACCTTCGTCTGGCGCGGCACACCGTCGACCCGCAACGTCGTCGTCCTCGGGTCGTTCGGCTCGCGGCCGATTGGCGACGCCTCGATGACGCGGCTGCTCGACAGCGACGTCTGGTACCTGACGATGCGGCTGCCGGCCGGGGCGCGCTTCGCCTATTCGCTGTCGCCGAACGATCCGATGACCTTCGATCCGCCGCGCTCGGCGCAGCGGATGGCGAGCGTGCAGAGCGATCCGCTCAACCCCAACCGGTGGCTGTGCGCGCCCGACGCCAGCCGCTACGAGTGCCAGTCGATGGCGGAGCTGCCCGGCGCTCCGGCCCAGCCGTGGATCGCCCGCGTCAGCGGCACACCCGCAGGCACGGTGGAGAAGCATCGGCTGAAGAGCGAGCTGCTGCAGAACGAACGCACCATCTCGGTCTATACGCCGCCGGACTACCGTGCCGGAGGCGCGCCGCACGCGCTGCTGGTGCTGTTCGACGAAGCGGCGTATCTCAATCAGGTGCCGACGCCGGTGATCCTCGACAACCTGATCGCGGCGCGGAAGATTCCATCGACCGTCGCGGTGCTCATCGCCAACCCGAGCCAGGACACGCGCTCGAAGGAGCTGCCGCCGAACCCGACCTTCGCCGAGTTCCTGGCGACGGAGCTCCTGCCGTGGGTGCGCGCGCGCTACAGCGTGACGACCGATCCATCACGCACCGTCGTCGCCGGCTCGAGCTACGGCGGCATCGCGGCGACCTACGCCGGGCTCCGGCATCCCGAGCTGTTCGGCAACGTGCTCTGCCAGTCGGGCTCGTTCTGGTGGGCGCCCGATCACGGCGCCGGGCCGGGCGCGGACGCGACGAGCGAGACGGGATGGCTGGCCAAGGAGTTCATCAAGAGCCCGAAGCTGCCGCTGCGGTTCTGGATGGATGCCGGCGTTTTCGAGGTCGATACTTTCGGCACCGGCGGCGCGATCCTCGAGCCGAGCCGCCACATGCGTGACGTGCTGCTCGCGAAAGGCTATGAAGTGCACTACCGCCAGTATGCAAGCGGGCACGACTACCTGAACTGGCGCGGCACGTTGGGGGAGGGGTTGATCGCGCTGCTGGGTGCGCAGCCGCGGGAATCGTCGGCGGGTCGGTGAAGCCCTCCACGAGCGCGGCCCCCGCGCCCGTGGAGCTGAGTGGTCGTTAGACGGCGTCGTTCTTCTGCTGGCGATCTTTGCCCGCCTGGTTCTCGCGTTCGCCCTTTTCCTCGAGCGCCTCGTCGCCGCTGATTTCTCCGGCCGCGTCCTTGATCGCGCCCTTGACCCGCTGTCCCGTTGCCGACGTCTCTTCCGCAACCGAGTCTTTGTCGTGGCGCGGCGCGTTCGAATCGTCCGGGCGATCGTGATCCATATGACCCATGAGCTGCCTCCTCAAGGTGCGCGCCGATGCGGCGCCGCACGGTTAACGCTCGATCGGCAGCAAATTCATGGCCACGATCGCACCTCGCCGATTCGCCTGAACCGCCGCCGCACGGAGCGCACGATCAGCGACGCGAACAGGCCGATGACGCCAAGCAGCACCAGGGCGATGGTGAGCGCGAGGATCGGGTGCTGGAGCGCGGCGTAGGAGATGCCGACCGCGAGCACGTCCTCGCCGAGGCTGAGCGCCCAGTTGCTGAACGGCTCGGGCGAGGTGTTGGCGGCGGCGCGCGTGCCCGCCTTGGTCAGGTGCGTGGTCATCGCGATCGAGCCGCCGAGCAGCGCCACCAGCGCGTTCGCCGCCGGGCTGGCTTCGCCGAGCGCCGTCACCGCGACCAGCGCGCCGCCGATCGGCCGGACCACCGTGTGCACCGCGTCCCACAACGAGTCGAACCACGGAATCTTGTCGGCGACGAACTCGACCAGGTACATCGCCAGCGCGGCGGTGATGATCACCGGGTTGTCGAAGACGCGGAACTGCTCGGGCAGCGCCACCAGCCCGTAATGCGACGACAGGCCGAGCACCGCGACGGTCGCGTAGAGATTGACGCCAGATGCAAACGCGAGCGGAACGACCAGGCCGAGCGCATTCAGCATCGGGATGACCTCCGAACCGCTACCGGCCGGCGAGAATCAGGATGCCGGCGACGAGCGCGAGCACGGCCATGAGCGGCGATGGCAGCCCGAGCGGCACCATGCCGGCGATGCCGTACAAGACGAGCCAGATCCCCAGCACCAGCATCCCCGCATTGCGTGGCAATCTCGCGGCCATCATGTCCCCCCGGTGATCCCGTTCAGGTCGGGCTTACCTGCCGTCCGCCAGCGGCGCGAAGATCGTCTCGAACACCAGCGGCTCGCGCCGCAGCTCGATGCCGAACGTGTCGCGCGCCATCGTCCGCAGCTGCTCGACCGGAAACGGCGTGTCGACGATCCGCCCGCGCCGCATGCGGCTGAGCACGTCGCTGCGCAGGATGGTCCGGTCGTCGCGCTGCGTCCGCTGAATCGTCAACGTCTTCCGGAACACCGACTCGGGATGCGTGGAGGTGAAATGGTTCGCCACCTCGACGTCCATCGCCGTCTGCGGATCCTCGCTGAACTCGTAGAGATCGGTCTCGGCCCCGTCGACGTCGCAGATCGACAGCACCCAGAGGTGGCGGTCGCGCCGCAGCCGGTAGACGAAGCCGCCCTGCTCGACGGTTGATCCGTCGCGGAGCGGCATCGGCTCGACCAGGCCGGCGCAGCCGAAGCCGACGTCGGCGAGCCACGGCTCGCCGTCCACCTCGAGCCGCAGCACCATGTGGGTGCGCGCCCATCGCTCCGGCGGCCCGCGCCGGACGCGGCCGAGCAGCGTCGTCGCGGCGAAGCCAGCGTCGCCGAGCGCGGCCGCAAACAGGGTGTTGTGCTCGAAGCAGTAGCCGCCGCGCCCCTCGTCGAGGAACTTGCGCTCCAGATCCGCCAGCGCCAGGCTGATGCCTCCGCCTTCCTGGATGGTGAGGTTCTCGAACAGGAACGTCTCGCGATGGGCGAGGTGCAGCCGCCGCAACGCCTCGAGCGACGCGGCGCGCGGCGCCGGCTGGTTGACGCGGCGGAGGTAGTCGTCGAATCGCATGACCCGACTCGATCATACGCTGTAAGCTGACGCGCAGGAGGCCTCGTGGCACCAGCACTCGACCATTCGATGACGACGACCGCGTTCGCGCTCGACGGCTACCGCACCACCCGGACGCTCGGCGTCGTCCGCGGCGTGACCGTGCGGTCGCGCTCGATCCTCGGCACGATCGGCGCCTCGCTGCAGACCCTGGTCGGCGGCAACATCACGCTCCTGACCGAGCTGTGCGAAAAAACGCGCGCCGACGCGTTCGAGCTGGCGCTGCAGCAGGCGCGGTCGCTCGGCGCCAACGCCGTGGTCGGGCTGCGCTACGACGCCACCGAGGTGATGGACGGGGTCACCGAAGTGCTCTGCTACGGCACCGCCGTCGTCGTCGCGCCCGAATGAGCGCCACCGTCCGCTCCGGCGAGGCCACGGTTGCGGCGCACAGCGCCGCGCTCAAGCGCGAGCTCGGGCTGACCGACCTGGTCTTCACGCAAATCCTCTTCGTCGTCGGGCTGCCGTGGGTGGGCGTCGCCGCGAAGCAGGGGCCCGCGCACGTCGTCTTCTGGCTGGTGGCGCTGACGCTGTTCTACGTCCCGTCGGCGGTCGTCATCACCTACCTCAATCGGCTGATGCCGCTCGAGGGCGGCCTCTATCAGTGGGCGAAGCTCGGCTTCAACGAGCTGACCGGCTTTCTCGTCGCGTGGAACCTCTGGCTGTTCGCCATCCTCAATACCTCGGAGACGGGGCTGCAGGCGACGCAGTACTTCGTCTACCTGGCCGGGCCCCGCGTCGAGTGGCTGGCGTCGAGCCGATGGTTCATCGCGCTGGTGAGCACGGCGATCATGGCCGCGCTGGTGGCCGTCACCATCGTCGGCCTCAACATCGGCAAGTGGGTGCACAAGGCGGGCGGCGCGATGCTGGTGCTGATGTTCGCGGCACTGCTGCTGCTGCCCTGGCTGAACCTCCGCGCCGGCGTGCTCGCGTCGTTTCACCCGCTGGCGACCGCCTCGCCGGTGATCTCGCTGATGAGCCTGAACCTCCTCGGCAAGATGGGATTTGGCGCGTTCGGCGGCTTCGAGTACGTCGCCATCCACGCCGGCGAGTGCCGCAACCCGGTGAGGAGCATCGCCTGGTCGGTGGTGATTGCCGCGCCGATCATCGCCGTGATGTTCATCCTCGGCACCAGTTCGGTGCTGGCGCTGGTGCCGATCGATCGGATCGATCTGATCGCGCCGATTCCGCAGGTGCTGAGCGAGGGGTTCCGGCCGCTCGGCGCCGCGGCGGTGGTCGCGCCGCTGGCGATTCTCGCGATGCTGTGCATCCGCATCGCGCAGGCGAGCGTGATGTTCACCGGCAACACGCGGCTGCCGATGGTGGCCGGCTGGGACGGCCTGCTGCCGGCGTGGTTCACGCGCGTGCACCCGCGCTTCAAGACGCCGGTCAACTCGATCCTGTTCGTCGGCGCGGCGACGCTGGCGCTCAGCATCGTCGGGCTGATCGGCGTCGGCAAGCAGGAGGCGTTTCAGCTGCTGTGGAACGCGTCGGCGATCTTCTACGCCCTCACCTACGTCGTGATGTTCGCCATCCCGCTCGCCGGACGACGTGGTGTCCGCCTGCAGGCGGAAGGTGACCGCGCGCCGCTCGTGGTCCAGGTCTGCGCGGTGTCGGCGCTGCTGATGACGCTGCTATTCCTCGCGTTGTCGATCGTGCCGATCGTCCAGGTCGAGAGCCGGCTGGTGTTCGCGCTGAAGATCTCGTCGCTGGTCGTGGCCCTGAACGCCGTCGGCGCCGCGATCTTCCTCCTCAAGCGATCGCGAGATGGCGCTCACCGCGACGATCTATAACTTCGAGGTCGAGCTCGCCGACGCCGACCGCGGCGTCTACGAGTCGCTGGCGCTGCGGGTGGCGCGGCATCCCTCGGAGTCCGAGGAATACCTGGTGACGCGGCTGATCGCCTACCTGATGGAGTACGCGGAGGGGATCGAGTTCTCGCGCGGCGTCTCGGAGCCCGATCAGCCCGCCGTTCTGGTTCGCGATCTGACCGGCGCGATCACCACCTGGATCGACATCGGGACGCCCGATGCCGCGCGCCTGCACAAGGCCTCGAAGTCGGG
>Ga0207675_100004262_pt1 | contig 13835 bp, 12 predicted proteins | sample KBSSwiS42_FD_184305 | JGI IMG/M metagenome (GOLD analysis project Ga0207675, IMG submission 184305) | Switchgrass rhizosphere microbial communities from Kellogg Biological Station, Michigan, USA - KBS Switchgrass S4-2 (SPAdes) (version 2) | ecosystem: Host-associated > Plants > Roots >... | reverse complement strand
GTCGAGATCGGCTTCGTGCTGTCGATCGGCGGCATCATCGGCCTGCTTGGGCAGATGCCGGGCGGCGCCATCGTCGATGCCGCGCGTTCCGAGCGGCTGATGGCGGGCCTCGCCGTCGCCACCATCGGCTGCGCCGCGCTGGCCTATGCGTTATGGCCGATCTTTCCGGTAGTGACGGCAGCGGCCATTCTGCATGCGCTGGCGAGCTGCGTGCTGGGTCCGGCGATCGCGGCGATCAGTCTTGGCCTGGTCGGACCGCTCGCGATGGGGGAGCGGCTTGGGCGCAATGCCCGCTTCGCTTCGCTTGGCAACGGCTCGGCGGCGGCGCTGATGGGGGCGACCGGTTACCTGTTGTCGAACCAGGCGGTGTTTTTTGTCACCGCGCTTCTCGCTATCCCGACATTGATGGCGCTTGCCCGGATTCGAGGGCAGGAGATCGACGTAGCTCAAAGCCACGGCGCCGTCGTGCGCGGGGTTCCTGATAAAGAGGCCACCAGCGTTTTCCATCTGCTGCGCCAACGCCCGCTGCTGATTTTTGCGGGTGGCGTGCTGCTGTTTCATGTCGCCAATGCGGCGATGCTGCCGCTGATGGCCGGCGTGGTGACCACGCGGTCGAGCCAATGGGCGCCGGTGCTGATCGCGGCTTGCATCATCGTGCCGCAAGCCATCGTCGCATTGACCTCGCCCTCGGTCGGTCGCAAGGCGCAGGCGTGGGGCAGGCGGCCGCTGCTGCTGCTGGCGTTCGGTGCACTGGCGATCCGCGGCCTGCTGTTTTCGGTGGTCAGCGATCCCTATCTTCTGGTCGCGGTGCAGGTCTTCGACGGCATCACCGCGGCCGTGCTCAGCGTGATGGTGCCGTTGATCGTGGCCGATGTCGCCTTCGGAAGCGGCCACTTCAATCTGGCGCAAGGCGTCGTCGGAACCGCGACCGGCATCGGCGCGTCACTCAGCACGGTGCTGGCGGGCTATGTCAGCGACACCTTCGGCAGCAGCATAGCCTTCATCGGGCTGGCCGGGATCGCAGCGCTTGGCTTGACGGTGATCTGGTTGTTCATGCCGGAGACCCGGCGGACCGAGTGAGCGTGAGGCGCGCGGTGAGTAGCGCCGCGATAGCCAGCGATGCGCCAACGCCGGCGATGCAGACGGTCCATCCGAAGCGGTCGAACAACTGGCCCAGCACGGCGCTGCCGACGAGGCCACCGAGGAAATAGCAGGCAAGGTAGGTTCCGCTGGCAATGCCGCGGTTGTCGCTGGCGGCCTGTCCGACAAAGCCGGTGGCACAGGCCTGTGCGAAGAATGTACCGGCGCCGACCAGCACCATGCCGGTCAGAACCTCCGGCAGATGCGAGGACAGCATCAGCGGCAGGCCCAGTGCGGCGACCGCGAGCGCGGCCCAGATCGCCGGCCGGGTGCCGAAGCGCGCCACCGCCCTGCCGGCGAACAGCGTCGTGACGACGGAGGGCGCGAACACGAAATAGACCAGGCCGAGATCCATCCGGCCGAGCGACAGCGGCGCGCGCACCAGCACGAAATTCACGAAGGTGAAGGTGCCGATAAAGGCAAACAGGATGCAGAAGCCGATGGTGAAGGCCGAGCGCAGCGCCGGGTTGCGCCAGTGCGCGATCGTGGCAGCGAACGGCGACCGTGCCGTGGGCATCGCGTGCATCGGCTTGACGCGCTGGATGGTGAAGTAGACCAGCACCGCGCCGGCGAGATTGAGCAGCGCGAAGAAATAGAAGTTCGAGGCCAGCCCGAGCGTATCGACCACGGCGGCCGACACCAGCCGCCCGATCAGATTGCTGGCGACATTGCCGGTGATATAGGCGGCGAACGCACCGCCCGCATCCATCGAACTGCATTGCTCGCCGAGATAGGCCAGCGTCAACGCAAACGCCGATGCCATGCAGAGGCCCTGCGCAATGCGCAGGATCGTGAAAACGGTCAGATCAGGGGCGCTCGCCAGCAGCGTGGTGGGGATCGCGAGCAGCACCAGGCTTGCGAGAATGCCGAACCGGCGGTCGATATGCGGGCTCAGGAAACCGACCACGAGCCCCGCGACCGCCATGCCCATGGTGCTCGCATTGACCGCAAAGCCCATCGCGGCGGGGGTCACGTTGTAATGCCGCGTCAGCGAGGGCAGGATCGCCTGGGTGGCGAACAGATCGACCACGGTCAGGAACGCCGTGAGGCCGATGACGAGGGATCGCAGCACCACGCCGGGTGAGTGGCCATGCATTTCCATCGCTTCCGATTTCATGTGCGCGGAGATGCCGGTCATGGCGCTTCTCAATGCTGTTCTTGAGAAAGAAGGATGTGACGCCTGGGCGTGTGGGGCGACACGTGGGATCCCAGGCCGTCACATCCGGCAACGAGACGTCGGATGACGCTCGTTAAGACTGCTTACATGTTGTGGTCGTGTGGATCCTTGCGGACGTCGCCGACATAGAGAATGACGGTCTCCTTGCCGAGGTTCTTCCACCAGTGCGAGGTGCCGGCGACTTCCGGCCTGATCTCGCCGGCCTTGTGCAGGATCGGATCGGCGCAGTTGCTGGCGTATTCGACGATTTCGCCCTGCTGGACATAGATCAGCGCAGGACGGTCGTCATGGCTGTGCCACGGCACGATGCCGCCCGGCTCGATCGTCAGCTTGCGGAAGCGCAGCTCGCGATCCCTGATGTTGGCCGGCTGCTTCTCGAGGTTGATCGCGCCAAGCGTCACGTCGGTGACGCCGACCGGCTTGGTGTCGACCATCGGGCGGACGTTGGGCTGCATCTTGCCGGCCGGGCATTCGCCCGCCATGGCGCCGGAGATTGTCGCAAACGAGCCTGCGATGATCGTGGCAAGCGCGAGGCCTTGCCGGATCGTGCGTGACGTGACGTTGGACTTGGACATGTCGTGGTCTCCTCTTCAGGTTATGCGGCTCCGAATGATCAGCCGGCTACGTCACGACAGTCGTGGAATTGGCGCGGAAGAGGAAATGCCGGTTAACTCTCGATTCCATAGCGCCGGGCTATTGGCCGTCTTTCAATACGCCGCGGCTATCGAACCGATTGTGCAACGGCATTTCTCTTTCAGGTGAAGCGATCCTCTGATGGGACAGCGCCCGATTGGCGGGCGTCACCATCCATTCAGAGGAATCCCCATGAAAACCTTTTCCAAGACCCTGATTGCCGCTGCGGCGTTTGCCGCCATTGCCACCACGGCCTTCTCGCAAGTTCCCTGGGAATTCAATCCGGGCATGGCCTACATGTATGCTGGCCCCGGCAAGATGTCGGCGATGGCCATGGCGGCGACGCCCAAGAACCACGACGCGATGATGAAGAACGCCAAGAAGGTGCCTGCTAACACCGTGTTCTTCATGGAGAAGGGCCAACTCTATTCGGCCTCGGGCATGCTCGACCCGACCGGCAACTTCTATCTGCCCTGAGCCCTTTTGGTGCTGAAGCGTTTGGGCCGCCCTTGCGGGGCGGCCCGGACCGGAAAATAATGACCTGCCGGAGCACACCATGACGACAACGCTATCATCAGCCAATGCCGAACGCCTCAAGCTGGCGTTTCAGCAGTGCCGTGACATGGAAGGCACGTTGCGCGAGCAGCTCGAAGCCTACGCCGCGGCGGGGCGGGAGATCTTTCCGGCCTATGGCGAGGCGGTCGATCGGCTGGTGGTGCGACTCAACGAAAATGGCGGCGGCGAAAACGCGCCGCGGCCGGGCGAGGTGATGCCGCCGTTCCTGCTGCCGGATGAGACCGGCCGGCTGGTCAGCCTGAAATCACTGCTCGACCACGGCCCGGTTGCGGTGATGTTCTATCGCGGTCATTGGTGTCCCTATTGCCGGCTGAATGTGCGGGCGGTGATCCAGGCGCAGGAGCGGATCAAGGCGTTGGGCGCGCAGACGGTTGCGATCATGCCGGAGACGCAGGCCTATGCCGAGAAATTCAAGGCCGAGGCAGGGGCGCCGTTTCCGGTATTGACCGATCTCGACAATGGTTACGCGCTGTCGCTCAATCTTGCGATCTGGCTCGGCACCGAAATCCAGCGGCTGCTGTCATACCAGGACATGGCGAGCTTTCAGGGTAATGACGGCTGGGTGTTGCCGATCCCGGCAACCTTCGTGGTCGGCCGCGATGGATTGGTGAAGGCCCGCTTCGTCGATCCGGATTTCCGCAAGCGCATGGAGATCGACGACCTGATCGACGCGCTGAAGAGCGCGAGCGAAGAACGGTAACGCTTCTCTCAGGCGCCGGATGACTTGCCGATGAATTGCTGCCAGTCGGCGCCGCGCAGCATTCGCATCACGGCGGATGCTACCGCGGTCCGTTCACGCCCGGCAACGCCATAGAGGTTCACGGTCCGCCGCGCGTCCAGCCCTTCGACGGTGGCACGCTTGAGCGTCGGCGGAATCGACGCCGTATCAGGCACCACGGCGACGCCGATATCGGCCTCCAGCAGTTCGATCAAGTCGCGTTCGGAGGCGATCTCATGGCTGCGATCGACATCGAGCCCATGCTCACGAAGCGAAGTGTTCACCCGCGCGCTATGCTCGCAATAGTTTCGCGACAGCAATTGCTCGGCGCGCAGGTCGCCGAAATCGATTTTGTCGCGCGTCGCCAGCGGATGATTCTTGTTGACGACGAGCTGAAAGTTTTCGGTGAACAGCGGCCAGGTGTCGAGCCGGTCCCACTCTTCGCTGATTTCGGCGGCAATGCCGAGCTCGGCTTCACCCTTCTTGAGAAACTCGGCGACTTCGCGGGCGTTGCCGCGCATAAATCGAAACTCCAGGCGGTTGAACAGCCGCTTGATCTGGTCGAGATGCGGAATCAAGAGCGACAGGTCGACGGAATGGGTCAGCGCGACCCTGAGCGCGCCGACTTCGCCGCTCTTGAAGGATGAGGCAAGTTCGCGCGCGCCGGTTGCCGCCTCGTAGCATTGCTTGAGCAGCGGATGCATGCGCTGGCCGAGTTCGGTCAACTGCGCGGCAGGGCGCTCACGGCGGAACAGGTCGCCGCCGAGTTCGGCTTCCAGTTGCTTGATGGCCCGCGTCAGCGACGGTTGCGTGACATTGCACTCGTCGGCGGCGCGCGTGAAGTTGAGTACACGCGCCACCGCAAGGAAGTAGCGAACCTGATGCATCTCCATGGTCGTGCCTCGGTCTATGGTGCGGAGAACGTACCCGATCGCGCCCGGCGATGACATCATAACCGCCATAGCGCCGGCCTATGGTTTTGGAAGCCAAACGGCATTTCCGCAAATGAAGACGGCCGGGCAGGGTGGGGTCGAGATGGTCAGCGTAAACCGCTGAATCCCCACGCGAAAGGACGGCCATGAATATCCAGCTCAAAACGGAAGGTGTGGCGGCTCCGCGGCCGCTGACCGGCAAGGTCTCGCTGGTCACGGGGTCGACGAGCGGCATCGGGCTCGGGATTGCCCGCGCGCTGGCGCAGGCCGGCTCGGCGGTGGTGCTGAACGGTTTTGGTATCGCGGCCGAGATCGCCAAGACCCGGGATCAGATCGCCGCCGATTTCGGTGTCGAAGTCAGCTATTCCGCGGCCGACATGACGAGGCCGGAGGCGATTGCCGAGATGATCGCGGCTACCGTCGCCAGTCACGGCCGGCTCGATATCCTGGTCAACAATGCCGGCATCCAGCATGTCGCGCCGCTCGAGCAGTTTCCGGTCGAGAAATGGGACGCGATCCTGTCGATCAACCTGTCGTCGGCGTTTCACACCACGCGGCTGGCGTTGCCGGCGATGCGTCAGAACAGGTTCGGACGGATCATCAATATCGCCTCCGCACACGGATTGGTTGGATCACCTTTCAAGGCGGCCTATGTCGCAGCCAAGCATGGCATCGTAGGCCTCACCAAGGTCGCGGCGCTGGAGACCGCCGAGGACGGCATTACCTGCAATGCGATCTGTCCCGGATATGTCTATACGCCGCTGGTCGAGGCGCAGATCGACAGCCAGGCCAGGGCGCACGGCATTTCCCGCGAAAAGGTCATCCACGACGTGTTGCTGGCGCAGCAGCCCAACAAGCACTTTGCCTCGGTCGAGGAATTGGGCGCGCTGACGGTCTTTCTCGCCAGCGACGCGGCGGCATCGATCACGGGCACGGCCTTGCCGGTCGATGGCGGCTGGACCGCGCACTAGTGCAACAAGAATTCAGGGAGCGTGACATGAAAGATGTTCAGGACGTCGGCTCTTCGCCGAACTTGAGATCACTGGCCAGGTCCGAGCCGGGGCAGGTCGTGCTGGTGCTGCAGGGCGGCGGCGCGCTCGGCTCCTATCAGGCCGGCGTCTACCAGGCGCTGCATGAGGCCGGCATCGAGCCGGACTGGATCATCGGCACCTCGATCGGCGCCATCAATGCCAGCCTGATCGCCGGCAATGCACTGCAGAACCGGCTGTCGCGCCTGCGCGAATTCTGGAAGAAGATGGAGCAGAATCCAATCTGGAGTTTTCGCGACATCTTTCCGGGCTTCAACGAAAAGCTCTCTTACTGGTCGACGGTGACCAACGGCATTCCCGGCTTCTTCCGGCCCAACCCGCTGGCCCATGCCGGCGACAGCTATCCGCTCGGCGCCGACAATGCCGGCTATTACTCCACCGCGCCGCTGGAGCGGACGCTGACGGAACTGGTCGATTTCAATCTGGTCAATCAATGCACGCCGCGCCTGACGGTCGGCGCCGCCCATGTCCGCACCAGCCAGATGCGCTATTTCGACAGCCGCGATGGCGAACTTGGCGTCAGGCATGTCATGGCGTCGGGCGCGTTGCCGCCGGCGTTCCCGGCGATCCGCATCGATGGCGAGCTTTATTGGGACGGCGGCATATTGTCGAACACGCCGACAGAGGCCGTGTTCGACGACAATCCGCGCAAGAATTCGCTGATCTTCGCGGTGCATCTGTGGAATCCGTCCGGGGCGGAGCCGACCACGATGGCGGAGGTGCTGAACCGCCACAAGGACGTGCAGTATTCGAGCCGCATCGCCAGCCACATTGCGCGGCAGCAGCAGGCGCATCGGCTACGCCACGTCATCAACCAGCTCGCGGCACGCCTGCCGGAGTCTGAGCGCAACAGCGAAGCGGTGAGGGAGCTCACCGGCTATGGCTGTCCGACCCGGATGCATGTGGTGCGGCTGCTCGCCCCGCAACTCAGCCGGGAGGACCACACCAAGGACATCGATTTCAGCCCATCCGGCATCATGCAGCGTTGGGACGCCGGCTACCGCCACACCAAGGCGGTACTCGAAAAGAAGCCATGGGTCGGCGAATTCGATCCGCTCTCCGGCGTCATTCTGCACGAACAGATGGAAGTCATGCCGGAGGCGGCGGAATAGCCGGAGTTACGCGACGATCGAAGGCGCGATCGTCTTGCGATACAGCGCGCTGTAACAGGCGGCCGACAGGTCCCAGCTGAACGACCGCGCCATGGCGCTCCGCCGCATCGCGTCGAGGCGGTCCTTGGCGCGGAAGGCCTCGAACGCGCGTCGGACGCCGCCAAGGAAAGATTCCGCGGACGGTTGCGGAAACAGGAAGCCGGTCTCGCCGTCCTTGATGGTCTCCGCCAGGCCGCCGGTCTGGTGTCCGATCGGCAGCGATCCGAACCGCTGCGCATACATCTGGCTCAGCCCGCACGGTTCGAACCGCGACGGCATCAGGGTGAAATCGCTGCCGGCAAAAATTCGCCGCGCCTGGGCGTCGTTGAAGCCGATGGTGACGCCGATCGCATCCGGCCTGCGGCGGTGTGCGTGCACCAGCGCCTGTTCGATCTGGGCCTCGCCGCTGCCGGTCACCACGATCTGTCCGCCGGCCTCGATGATTTCGTCGGCCGCTGATAGTACGAGGTCGACGCCCTTCTGGTGCACCAGGCGGGCAACCAGCCCAAACAGCGGACCGCGCGACAGCGCCAGGCCGAACTGCTTGCGGACGTAATCGGCGTTCGCCTGCTTGCCCTCCCAATCGCCGGGAACGAACGTCTGCGCCAGATGCGCGCAGGCGCTGGGATCCCAGCTTTCGTCGATGCCGTTCAGGATGCCCGTCAGCTGCGCGGCGTCCGAGCGGCGCTGCAACAGGCCTTCGAGGCCGCAGCCGAGCTCGCGCGTCGTGATCTCCTTCGCATAGGTGGCGCTGACGGTGGTCAGATGCGAGGCGTAGACGAGGCCGCCCTTGAGGAACGACACATGGTCGTAGAATTCGAGCCCGTCGATGTGGAAGGAGCTTTCGGGGGCCCCGATCCGGCGCAGCGAGTCCGGCGGGAATAGCCCCTGATAGGCGAGGTTGTGGATGGTCAGGATCGAGGGAACCTTTGAGCCGCGCCATGCGAGATAGGCCGGCGCCAGCGCGGCCTGCCAGTCGTTGGCATGGACCAGGTCGGCTGCCCAATTCTTGTCCAGGCTGCCCGCGGCAAGTTCGGCGGCGGCGGATGCGAAGCGGCCGAACCTGACGTCGTTGTCCGGCCAGTCGCGCCCGGATTCGTCGCCATAGGGATTGCCCGGGCGGTCGTAAAGTTGCGGGCAGAGCAGGACGTAGACCGGCAGGCCATCCTTGGTCGCTGCCCGCCCGAGCGAGCACGCCGGCATCTGCGCCAGAGCGGGGCATTCCCCAACGATTTCAATGTGGGTGAACTGTTCGATGATGTCCCGATAACCGGGCAGCATGATCCGGACATCACTCCAGCGACGCAGCGCCCGGGGCAGGGCGGCGGATACGGCGGCGAGACCGCCTACCCGGACAAAGTCATCCATTTCAGTGGTGACGAACAAGACCTTCAAGGCACACGCCCTCGTACCAGCCGCGATGACACTGATGCAAGAATGGGTCCAACTTCCTTACCTGTTACAACGCGCGCGGCGGGCCGTCGTTCCTGAGCGAACTACTTTCCTGTCGACGCCGCACAATTTAGGGTCTCGGCCGCTAACCAAAACGAATGGCCGCAAAAGGCCGAAGGAGTTTTACGAAATGACCATAGCCGGCAATGATCAGAGGAATTTGACAGGCAGCTTTACTGGCCTGCGGGTCCTCGATTTCTCCACCACGATTGCCGGCCCCCATTGTACACGAATGCTCGCCGACATGGGAGCGGAGGTTATCAAGATCGAGACCGAGGAAGGCGAGACGATGCGGACTCGTCCGCCGCTACGGAATAACTGCTCGACCGCCTTCGGCCAGCTCAATGTCGGCAAGAACAGCCTGGTCCTGGATTTGAAGTCGCCTGAGGGATTGGAAGCGGTCCGCCGGCTGGTCGCGGCCGCGGACGTGCTGGTAGAAAATTTCCGTCCCGGCGTGATGCGGCGATTGAAGCTCGATCATGCCGCGCTGCATGAGGCCAACCCCAAGCTGATCTATTGCTCGATCTCGGGATACGGCCAGACCGGGCCGTCGTCCGAGCTGCCGGCCTATGCGCCGGTGATTCATGCGGCCTCCGGCTATGAGATGGCGCATCTGGCCTACCAGCCGGGACGCAGCCGGCCGGACTATTGCGGCATCTACCATGCCGACGTGTTGACCGGCGTCTATGCGTTCGGCGCCATCTCGGCGGCGCTGTATCAGCGCACAGCGACCGGGCAGGGCCAGCATATCGACGTCTCGATGCTGGAATCCATGCTGAGCCTGACGCTGAGCGAATTGCAGTGGGCGCAATTCGAGGTGAAGCCGACGCAGCGGCCGATGTTCGGCCCGATCGAGACGGCGGACGGCTATGTGATGGTGGCGATCGCCAGCGAGAAAACGTTCCAGAGCCTGATGCAGGTGATCGGTCACCCGGAGTGGGTGAGCGATCCGCGCTTTGCAAAATATTCCGATCGGCGGGAAAACTGGGTGAGCCTGATGGAAGGTGTCGAGGCATGGTCGCGTCGCGTGACGACCGCGCAGTGCCTCGCGGCGCTCAATACGCACGGCGTGCCCTCATCGGCCTACCGCACCGTCGCCGAGGCGCTGCGCGATCCGCAGATTGCCCACCGCGGTGCATTGGCCGAGGTCGAGGACGGCGGCGGCACCTTCAAGGTGCTCAATCTGCCGTTCCGCATGTCCGGCGCCAAGGTGTCGGCGGCGCGGCGCATGTCGACGCTCGGCGAACACACGCGTGCCTACCTGAAGGAGACCGGCCTGTCGGAGGATGAAATCGCAGCCTTTGCCGGAAAAGCGCAGGCCGCCGCGCGCCGCTGACCGCGCGATCCGCACAGCGAAACATGAACCTGCGGCGTTTCATCCGCGGGTTGCCAACGGCCTTGCCCGCGACGGAAATTCCAGACAATCTTGCCGCAGCGATCATGATCCGGAATACCGGACGGAAGACACATCGGGAGGGAACATCAATGAAAGCGGCGATCCGTTCGAGCGCGCTTGCGCGAATATTTCTTGTGGCGGGATTTGGTGTGGCGTTGTCAGCAATGCCCGCCAACGCGCAGAAGCCGGGCGGCAGCATCACCGTCGGCCTCGAGCTCGATATCCCCGGTTTCGACGTGCTGAAGGTCGGTGTTTACGACGCGGCGGTACTCACCGCATCATCCGCGCTGTTCGATACGCTCACCACGCTCGATGCGAACGGCAAGGCGCAGCCGAAGCTGGCACTGTCCTGGGAGCCCTCCGAGGACTTCAAGATGTGGACCTTCAAGCTGCGTCCCGGCGTCAAGTTCCACGATGGCACGCCGTTCAACGCCGCAGCGTTCAAAGCGAATTTCGACCGGCAGAAAGATCCCGCCAACAAGTGCCGCTGCGCCTTCTATATCGCGAACGTCAACAACGTTCAGGCACCGGACGAACTGACGTTGGTCTATAACCTCAATGACCCGTCGGTGAACTTCCCAGCGTTGGCGTCCTACGCGAGCCAGACCAACGCGATACACTCCCCGACCGCGTGGAAGACGAAGGGCGACGATTACAACCGCAATCCCGTCGGCACCGGTCCCTACATTCTGAAAACCTGGACGGCCGGCGACCGCATGATCCTGGAGAAGAACCCGGATTATTGGGACAAGGACAAGGTCTACTTCGACCGCATCACGCTGAAGCCGCTGCCTGACGCGCAATCGCGCTTCGCCAGCCTGCAATCGGGCGAGGTCGACCTGATCTGGGATGACGAATACAGCGCCGACAATATCCAGAAGGCGCAAAAAGATTCCAAGCTGACGGTGCACACATACGAGGGGTCCGGTGCGCAGGTCTACGCCTTCAACACCAAGGTCGCGCCATTCGACGACCTGCGCGTGCGCCAGGCATTGGTCATGGCGCTTGACCGCAAGAAGATGTCGCAGGCGATCACGAATGGCCTCGCAAGGCCCGCGAGCAACCCCTATGGCGCCGGCTCCTGGGTTAAATGCAAGGACGACGGTGCGCTTCCCGAAGACCTTGAGAAGGCCAAGGCGCTGATCAAGGATTACGGCAAGCCTGTCGAATTCAAGATGCTCGTCACGGCGACGCCCCGTGGGCGCACCGTTGGCCAGGTGCTGCAGCAGTTCTGGAAGCGGGCCGGCGCCGAGATGGAGATTGAGCAGGTCGATCAGGCCACCATTCCGCCGCGTGCGTTCATGCGCCAGTTCCAGTTGACGCCCTGGCGCATCGTCGATCTCGCCGATCCCGATATTCAGATGTACTCCAACTTCAAGACCGGAAGCCCGGTGGCGCTCGCCAACTACTCGAATCCTGAGCTCGACAGCCTGCTCGAGCGTGCGCGGGTCACCGCCGACCAGAACAAGCGCATCGACGACTATTGCGCGATCACGCGGCTGATCAACAAGGAGGCGATCTGGTTCTGGACGTTCCAGAACACCTACTACGCGATCTCGAGCGCGAAGCTCAAGGGACTGCCCAAGATGTACAGCGGAATGATCGACGTATCGCGCGCCTGGAAGGAATAGCCGCCCATGGCGTTCTTCGTCGCACGCCGGCTCCTGTATCTCGTGCCGGTGTTGATTGCGGTTTCGCTGCTGACCTTTTTGATCGCCTCGTTGCTGCCCGGCGATCTCGCCTACACCATCCTTGGTGACCAGGCGACGCCGGAGAACGTGGCGGCGTTGCGGCGTGACATGGGGTTGGACCAGCCGATCTGGTGGCGCTATCTGAGCTGGCTCGGCAATGTGCTGCAGGGCGATTTGGGCCGCTCGTTCCGCACCGGCCAGACGGTGCTGCAGGCGGTCGCTGAGCGGCTGCCGGTATCCATCGAGCTGATGCTGCTGGCGGAACTCAGCGCACTGGCGATCGGCGTACCCCTGGCGATCGTCTGCGCGGCGCGCAGCGGCGGACCGTTCGACCGCTTCATGACCGGCACGGCTTTCGGCATGCTTTCGGTGCCGACCTTCCTGTCGGCAATCCTGCTGATCTATCTTTTCGCGGTCGAGCTGCGCTGGTTGCCGGCGACCGGGTATGTGCCATTCGCCGAAGACCCGGCCGCAAACCTGCGCTTCATGGTGTTGCCTGCACTGACGCTGGCGCTCGCCGAATGGCCGGGGATCATGCGGGTGCTGCGCTCGGACATGATCGCGACCCTGCAGGAAGACTATATCGCGCTGGCGAAAGCCAAGGGACTGAAGGGCTCGCGCATCCTGTTCGTGCACGCGCTGAAACCGTCCTCGCTGACGCTGGTCACGATCACCGGCATCAATATCGGGCGATTGATCGGCGGCACCGTCATCGTGGAGACGATCTTCGCGCTTCCGGGGATCGGCCGGCTCCTGATCGGCGCGATTTATACCCGCGACCTCATCATCCTGCAGGGCGTGGTGCTGCTGGTTGGCGCCGGTTTCGTGATCGTGAACTTCATTGTGGATTTGCTCTACGCCGTCCTCGACCCCAGGATTCGTCATGGCCACGCTTGAACTCACAATCGACGAAGGCGTCGCGGCGCAACCGGCAAAGCGCGGACGCCGATTGGGACTGCTGTTCTGGATGGCGATCGGCTGGATGATTTTCATGTTTGCGGTCGCGATCCTGGCGCCGGTGCTGCCGCTGCCGAGCCCGACCGATATGGACATGCTGGAGCGGCGGGCTCCGTTTTCCATGGAGCACTGGCTCGGAACCGACGGTCTTGGCCGCGACGAGCTCTCAAGGCTCGTCCATGGCGCGCGAATTTCGCTCGTGGTCGGGCTGTGCGCACCCATCATCGGGCTCATCATCGGTGGCGCGCTCGGCATGCTCGCGGGCTATTTCCGCGGCCGGTTCGAGTCGATCGTGGTCGGCAGCATGGACGTGCTGCTGGCGTTTCCACCCCTGATTCTGGCGCTGGCCGTGACCGCCTTCCTGGGGCAGTCGATCCTCAACCTCACCTTCATTCTCGGTGTGCTCGGAGTTCCCGCCTTCATGCGGGTGGCGCGGGCGGCGACATTGACGCTGGCGCGGCGTGAATTCGTTATCGCCGCGCAAGCGCTCGGGGCCACGCATGCGCGCATCCTGTTGCGCGAACTATTGCCGAACGTGATCCTGCCCCTGTTTGCCTTCTTCCTGCTCGCCGTTGCCGTCACCATCGTGGTCGAAGGCGCCTTGTCATTCCTGGGCCTCGGCGTGCCGCCGCCGATATCGAGCTGGGGCACCATGATCGGGGAGGGGCGCGAGAGTCTTGACGTGGCGCCGCGGCTCGCCTTCCTGCCGGCGGCGGCGATGTTCCTCACCGTGCTTTCCTTCAATCTGGTCGGCGACTCGCTGCGTGCGCTCACCGATCCACGTCAGGGCGCGCTGTGACCGGGAATACCTTGCTTTCCGTCGAGGACGTTGTCGTCGACCTGCCGACGCCGCGCGGCAATCTGCGCGCGGTGGATCATGTCGACCTTACCGTCGGCGCGGGCCAGACGCTCGGCGTGGTCGGCGAATCCGGTTGCGGCAAGACCATGCTGTCGCGGGCGATC
>Ga0207675_100004260_pt1 | contig 13842 bp, 9 predicted proteins | sample KBSSwiS42_FD_184305 | JGI IMG/M metagenome (GOLD analysis project Ga0207675, IMG submission 184305) | Switchgrass rhizosphere microbial communities from Kellogg Biological Station, Michigan, USA - KBS Switchgrass S4-2 (SPAdes) (version 2) | ecosystem: Host-associated > Plants > Roots >... | reverse complement strand
GCCGCCGCCCGCCCTACTTCTTGAGGCCGCCGAGATCGGCAAGTGCCTTCTCGTAGTTGCCGGTGATGCCGTCGAGGTACTTGTTGGCTTCCTCGCCCGTCCACGCGGTCGGCGTGAGCAGGTTGACCTTGATGTAGTCGTCCTGCCACTTCTTGGTCGCGACGACCTTCTTCAGTGTGTCCTGCCACCACGCGACCGCCTCGGGCGCCATGCCCGCCGGCCCGACGACGCCGCGCATCTGCTCCCAGTAGAACGGATAGCCCTTCTCGGCGAAGGTGGGAACATCGGGCGCGCCGGGCATGCGCTTTTGCGCCGCGACGGCGAGGTTCTTCGCCTTGCCGGCCTCGACCTGGGCGACGATCTCGTTCGGGTTCATGATGCCGGCGTCGATGTGGCCGCCCATCAGCGCCGCCGTCGCCTCGCCGCCGGAGTTGAACGGCACGTACTTCAGCTTGATCTTGGCCGACTGCTCGAGCAGGTGGGCGAAGATGTGGTCCTCGTTGTGCGTGCCGGTGCCGCCGACCGTGAGCTGGCCCGGCTTCGCGCGCGCCGCGTTGACGAAGTCCTCGAGTGTCTTGTACGGCGAGTCGGTTCGCACCGAGAGCATGAGCTCGTCGATCGCGACGATCATGAGAATCGTCATTGCGTCGCGGTGGTTGCCCGGCAGGCGGCCCTGGAGCTTGCCGGAGACGATCATCGGCGTCGCTCCCGCGATGACGTGCGGATCGCCCTTCTTCGTGATCAGGTAGCTGTAGCCGACCGTGCCGCTGCCGCCGGCGCGGTTGTTGACGTTGATCGGCACCGGCGACCATTTGTTCTCTTCCATGATCGCGGTGATCATCCGCATCATGTTGTCGGTGCCGCCACCCGGCGCGTACGGAACGACGATCTCGATGTTCTTCGACGGGTACTTGGCCTGGGCGAAGGCCGCGCCCGACGGCGCCAACGCAAGGGCCAGCGATGTCGCCGACGCGCCGAGAAGCTGCCGCAAGTTCATCTCGAAATTCCTTCGCTGCGAAGAGGGTGACTTGCAGGCGCGCTGCATCGCCACCCGGGTCCGAACCACTCTAGCAGCGGGCACGAGGACGCCTGCTCGGTAATGGCCCTAGCGAGTCGGCGCACCGGCGGGCACGCCGGGTGCTCGCCCGCGGGGTAGGATGAATCGCACTCACGCGCACGTCTTTGCCATCGTCATGAACAACGCCCCCGCCGCCAGCGACCATGTCATCGTCGAGCGGAGCGACGCGATCGTCACGCTGACGTTCAACCGGCCCGAGGCGCGCAACGCGATGACCTGGGAGATGTACGACCGGCTCTACCAGACCTGCGAGGAAGTCGACGCCGACGACTCGATCCGCGTGCTCGTCCTGAAGGGCGCCGGTGGCAAGGCCTTCGTCGCCGGCACCGACATCGGCCAGTTCACCGAATTCAAGAGCGGCGACGACGGCCTGCGCTACGAGCTCGAGGGCGACCGCCGCACGTTCCGCGTCGCCCGGGTCACCAAGCCCGTGATCGCGCAGATCGAGGGCTTCGCCGTCGGTGGCGGGCTCGGCATCGCCGCCGGCGCCGACCTTCGCATCGCCACGCCCGAGTCGCGCTTCGGCGCGCCGATCGCGCGCACGCTCGGCAACTGCCTGTCGATGCAGGCGTATGCGCGCTACCTCGACCTGTTCGGGCCGTCGCGGCTGAAGGAGCTCATCTTCACGGCGCGGCTGCTGTCGGCTGACGAGGCGCTCGCCGCCGGTTTCGTCCACGAGATCGTCGCCCCGGAGGCGATCGAGGCGCGGGTCCGCGAGCTGGCGCGGACGGTGGCCTCGCATGCGCCGATCACGCTCGCGGTGACCAAGGAGGCAGTGCGGAGGCTTCAGGAGGCGCGCACCGTTCCGAACGGCGACGACCTGGTCGCGAAGACGTACGGCAGCGCCGATTTCAAGGAGGGCGTGCGCGCCTTCCTCGACAAGCGCCCGCCGCGCTGGACCGGACGCTAGAACCTCAGCTTCTGCTGCGGGCGCGCGAAGCGGCGGGCGTCGTCGGCCGCCTGCATTTGCATCAGGCGGGGCCGGATGTGCGCCAGCGCACGCCGACACGCCGCCACGGAGGGCAGCGCGAAGGATTCCGGCAGGCCCCAGACCATTCCTAGAAGGTGCTTGTCCATTTGATTGGCATTTGCTGCTGATCAAGACGGACCCAGCGTAGTCCCGGCTCTAATGGGAGTCCGCAAGACACCGGGACACGCTCGTGTAGGACCGGAAGGCGAATCCGGCACGGGAATCGCCCGACGGCCGGTCGGCAAGGTCGGCCCTGCGAACGCCGCCGCTCTCCTAAACTCGCCGCCATGATCAATTGCCCCAAGTGCAACGAGGAGAATCCTCCGAAGTTCCGCTTGTGCGGCTACTGCGGCGCGCCCCTGGTCGCCGCCCCGCCGGCCCTGCCGGTGCGCGAGGTGCGCCGCACGGTCACCCTGATCTTCTGCGACCTGAAGGGCTCGACCGCCCTCACCGAGCGCCTCGACCCCGAGGCGATGCACGAGGTCAAGGAGCGCTACTTCACGACCATGGCCGCCGAGATCACCAAGCACGGCGGCAAGATCGAGAAGTACATCGGCGACGCGATCATGGCGGTGTTCGGGCTGCCGCTGCCGCACGAAGACGACGCGCTGCGCGCGGTTCGCGCAGCGGCCGGAATGCAGGCCGCGCTGCGCGGCGTCAACGAGGACCTGTCGGAGCGCTACGGCGTCGTCCTCGCCAACCGAACCGGCGTCAACACCGGCGAGGTCGTCGCCAACGACGACCCGACGGCGGACCAGAAGCTCGCCACCGGCGACGCGGTCAACGTCACCGCGCGGCTCGAGCAGGCGGCGCCCGAGAACGAGATCTATCTCGGCGAGACGACGTACCGGCTGGTGCGCGACGCGGTCAAGGTCGAAAGCGTCGAGCCGCTCGAGCTGAAGGGCAAGAGCGAGCGGGTCGCCGCGTTCAGGTTGGTGTCCGCCATCGGCCTCGACGGCTACGTGCGGCGCCACGACTCGACGATCGTCGGCCGCGACGCGGAGCTCGCAGCGATCGACCAGGCGCTTCGCGAAGTCACCGAAACGCGCGGCGTGCGCATGATCACGATCGTCGGCGATGCCGGCATCGGCAAGTCGCGCCTCGCCCAGGAAGTGATCGCCCGGGCCGGCGCCAAGGCCGAGGTGGTTCGCGGGCGCTGCCTCGCGTACGGCGACGGCATCACGTTCTGGCCGCTGCGCGAGATGTGCGGCGAGGCCGCCGAGATCCGCTTCGACGACAAGCCCGAGGAAGGCCACGCCAAGCTGGCGACGCTGGTCGGCGACCAGGACGTCGCCGACCGTCTGGCCGCCGCGATCGGCCTGAGCCATGCCGCCTTTCCGCTGCACGAGATCTACTGGGCGGCGCGCAAGTTCTTCGAGTCGCGCACCGCCGACGGCCCGCTGATCGCGCTCGTCGACGACATTCACTGGGCGGAGTCGGCGTTCCTCGACCTGCTCGTCAACGTGCTCGACACGTCCGAGGGCGCGCCGGTCCTGCTGCTCTGCACGTCGCGCCACGACCTGCTCGAGAAGCGCCCCGAGTGGGGCGAGCGGGCTTCGGCGATCCGCCTGGTGCTGCGCCCGCTGACCGACGAAGCGGCCGCGAAGGTCGCGCTCAACCTGCTCGGCGCCACCGGGCTGCCGGCCGATGTCGTGGCCCGGATCGTCGAGGCGGCCGAGGGCAACCCGCTCTACGTCGAGCAGATGCTGTCGATGCTCGTCGACAGCGGCGCCCTGCGCCAGGAGGACGGCCGCTGGATCCGCGCCGAGAGCTACGGCGAGATCGAGATCCCGCCGACGATCAAGGCGCTGATCGAAGGACGCCTGGGCCAGCTGCGCCGCGAGGAGCGGGCGGCGATCGAGCCGGCGTCGGTCATCGGCCTGCAGTTCGCCGCGCCTGCGGTCGCCTCGCTGGCACCGGAGAACTTCCGTTCGGCGATCGAAGGCCACCTTCTGGCGCTGACGACCAAGCAGCTCGTCCATTCGGTCGCGTCGATGGATTCGGATTCGCTGTACCGCTTCCACCATCACCTCGTTCGCGACACGGTCTACGGCGGCCTGCTGAAGCGGTCCCGGGCGACCTTGCACGTCGACTTCGTCCGCTGGGCCGACAAGGTCAACGCCGAGCGCGGCCGCGCCCTCGAGTTCGAGGCGATCCTCGGCTATCACCTCGAGCAGGCGCACAAGTACCTGGCCGAGCTCGGGCCGCTCGACCAGAAGGGCCGCGAGATCGGCGCCGACGCGGCGCGCCGACTCGCATCGGCGGGGCGGCGCGCGTTCGCGCATGGTGACGTGCACGCGGCGGGCAACCTTCTGCGCCGGGCCGTGGCACTGCTTCCCAAGGATGCCAATCAGCGCCTGGCCTTGCTGCCCGAGCTCGGCGAAGTGCTTCTCGAGCTCGGCCAGTTTGCGGAGTCCCGAACCACCGTCGAGGAAGCGCTCGAAGGAGCGCGGGTCGCCGACAACCGCAAGGTCGAGGCGTCGGCGCGGCTGGCCCGCCTCCTCGTGCGGCTGCACAGCGGCGAGGCGGGAAGTTGGAGCGACGGCGCCCTCGAGGTCACCACCACGGTCATCCCGCTGCTCGAACAGCAGGACGCACATGCCGAGCTGGCCAAGGCGTGGCGCCTGGTGGCGATGGTCCAGCAGATCGCCGGCCAGCTGGGCAAGGCAGGCGAGACGATCGCCAAGGTCGTCGACCATGCGCGCCGTGCCGGCGACGAACGCCTGATCGCGCGCAGCGCCCTAGGCATGACCATCAACGCCGTCTACGGGCCGATGCCCGTGGCGCAGGCGATCGCGCAGACCGAGGCGCTCATCGCCAGCGAGCTCGCCGATCGCCAGGTGCAAAACCTGATCATCTGCAAGATCTCGCAGCTGCACGCGATGAACCGCGACTATGAGACGGCGCGAACCAACGCGAGAGCGGCGCGATCGGTGCTGCGCGACCTCGGCCAGGGCGTGCGCGCGGCGCAATCGTCGCTCGACCTGGCGGTCGTCGAGCTTCTCGCCGGCGATCCGGCCGCCGCGGAGCGCGAGCTGCGCCCTGAGTGCGAGATGCTGGAAGGCATCGGCGAGACCTTTTTCCTGGCGACGATGGCTGCCATGCTCGCACGCGCTGTCCTGGAACAGGGCCGGGATGAGGAGGCGTTGGTGCTGACCGAGACGGCCGAGAGGTCGGCCGCCGACGACGACATCGACGCCCAAATCCACTGGCGCTGCGTCCGGGCGCTCATTCTCGCGCGCCGGGGCGCGTTCGACGAGGCTGAAGCCTTGGTGCGCAAGGCGCTCGACCTGGCGGTTGAGACCGAGGCGCCGGCGCTGCGGGCGTCGACACTGGCCGACCTGGCCACGGTCCTGGTGCACGCGCAGCGCCCCGACGAGGCGCGGCACGCGCTCGTCGATGCGATCGCCGTCTACTCGGCCAAGGGCGACCTGGCGTCCCTCGATCGCGCGGAGCGCTTGCTGCTGACCATTCAGTAAGGAGAAAGGGGCCCGAAGGCCCCTCAGACAGGCTCGTTCGAAACTCCAGTGCGTCGAAACGCAGGTCTATCGCGAGATCGCCTGCAACGCATCGGCTGCGTCGCGGAATCGAAGGTTGTCGATGTGTTCGCGCGCCAGCTCATAAGTCTCCTTGCCCAGCAGACCGTAGATCTGCGGAGAGATGGACATGAAGCGCGCCGCCGCGGACAGGTTCTGCTGCCGCAACAGCGCGATGAGATCGGGCAAGGCGCGCGGCTCGAGCTCACCGGCGCTCTGCAGGACCGCCAGTCCGGCCTGGGCTCGCCCGGCTTCGAGCATCGGTGCCGCGCTGCGGGCCAGCCGCTGCAACGTCATGGCAAGAGTGGTCGCCAGATCGGCGGCAAGCCCGCCCTCGCCGGCGAGGCAAGCCGCTTCGGCTTCACGAGCAACCCGCTGAACTTCCTTGGCACCCAGCAAGCCGGCGCTGCCCCGCAGCTTGTGCAGCCTTGCTGCCTGAATGACAAGCGCCTCCGGCTCGCTCGCCGAGGCCGACGCCCCGACGTCGGAGAACTCGTTGAGAAGACGCTCGAGCATCGATCGGAACAGGCCGAAGTCGTTGCTCAACCGCGCGCGCGCGTCGCTCTTGTCGATGCCCTCGATCTCTGGCCACGGCACCGCTGCATCTGCGCGCGTCGCAGGCATTGCATCGATGACTTGCGGCCGGAGCTCGCCGCGCACAGGCGCGACATGGCGCAGGATGGTGCGCACGAGGGCCTGCGCGTCGAAAGGCTTGATAACGAAGTCATTCATTCCGGCCGCTGCAGACCGCTGGCGCTCGCTGCTCAGCGCGTCGGCAGTGAGCGCAATGATCGGCAAGCCTGCCAGGCCCAGCTCACGTCGAATCCGTCGTGTCGCATCGTTGCCGTCGAGGATCGGCATCTGCACATCCATGAGCACCACGTCGATGGCTTGCGGCTCGGCCTGCAGACGCTCGAACGCTTCCTGCCCGTTGCCGGCGACCCAGACCTGCGCGCCCTCGAGTTCGAGAATGCGCTTCGTGACGTCGAGGTTGATGTCGCTGTCGTCGACGACGAGCACGCGTACCCCGAGCAAGGCGTTTTCGCCGGCCGACGCCGGAGAATCCCTCAGCGCTGCAAGTGCCTCCGGCGTGGCGAGTGCGAATTCGAGCTCGACCTTGAACTCGCTGCCTTCCCCCGGCGTGCTCTCCAGGCCGACCTCGCCGCCCAGGAGGTCGGCCAGCCGCTTGACGATCGAAAGCCCCAGCCCCGTGCCCCCGAAGCGCCTCGTGATCGACGCGTCGGCCTGAGCGAACGGCGCGAACAGGAGGGCCTGCACTTCGGGCGCAATGCCGATTCCGGTGTCCCGGACGGTGAAGCGGAGGGTCACGCTCTTTTCGCCGGCAGCGAGTCGGTGAACGCATAGCGTGACGACGCCGCCGCGCTCCGTGAACTTGATCGCATTCGAAAGCAGGTTCGTCAGGATCTGGTTGAGGCGCGTCGCATCGCCTTCCAGGGCCGGCGGCAGGTCGTTCGGAACATCGATCGCGAACGTGAGTCCCTTGGCGTCCGCCTGTACCGACATCACGTCGGTCAGTTCCTTGAGCAAGCTGCCCAGGCTGAACGCGGCGCGCTCTACGATCAACTCACCTGCCTCGATCTTCGAGAGATCCAGCACGTTGTTGAGCACGACCAGCAGCGACTTGCTGGCGAGCTTGACCTTCGCCAGCAAGCTCGCCTGCTGCTCGTCCAGCGACGTCTGCCCGAGGAGGTAGGAGAGGCCGATCACGGCGTTCATCGGCGTTCGGATCTCGTGGCTCATGTTGGCCAGAAACTCGCTCTTGGCACGATTGGCCTGTTCGGCCTTGTGCGTCGCCTCGCGCAGCGACTTCTCGTATTGCTTGCGCTCCGTGATGTCGCGAGCGGCAGCGAACACGCCCTGCAGTTTCCTGTCGCGATCGTAGAGCGTGGTCGCGTTGTAGGACACCACGGTCTCCTTCGCGTTTCTGTCGCGCGCGGTCAGCTCGTAGTTGGTGACCTGCTTGACCGTCAGCACCAGACTGATGGCGGCCTGAGCGCGCTCCGGATCGGTGAAGTAGTTCTTGAACGGGGCACCGATCAGTTCGTCGCGCGTGCAGCCGGTGAGCGCCTCCATCTGCTTGTTGACGTCGGCGATGATCCCGTACGGGTCGGTGGTCATCAGCGCGTCGATGTTCGACTCGAACAGCGAGCGAGTGTAGAACTGATGGTCACGCAAGCGCTGACTGAGCAGCTTCTGCTCTGCTTCGATCTGCTTGCGCGCCGTGTTGTCGGTGCCGATCAGCAGGTAGCCGATGATTCCGCCCTGGGCATCGCGCAATGCGGTGACGGACACGACCGCCGGGAAGCGGCTGCCGTCCTTGCGGATGTAAGTCAGCTCGTAGATGTCCTCGATGCCGCGCGAGGCCTTGAACACCAACGCCTCGAAGCCCGGCGCGATGGCGGTCTCCAGCTCGGCACTCAGCGCCTTGGCCCGCGCGACCACTTCTTGCGGATCGGAAATGTCGGCCGGCGTGATCTTGTTCATCACCTCGGCGGCCGCATAGCCCAGCATTCGCTCGGCGCCGACGTTGAAGATCTGGATCACCCCCTTGGCGTCGGTGGCGATGCTCGAGAAATTCGCGCTGTTGAAGATGGCGCGTTGCAGGGCTCCCGCCTTGAGCAAGGCTTCCTGGCGACGGGACTCGATGCCGGACTCCGCCGCGGCCGCAACAGGATTCAAGATGGCGGCAGCGCGGAGCTCGTCGGGCATGGCGGCACCTCTGTCAATAAGCCGGTGACGCTGCAACGTCGACGACGTCCAGCACCTTGGCCTGATTTCCGCCGGCACTCTTGGCGGAGGACAAGGCGCTTTCAGCTGCTCGCACCAGGTCGATGGCCGAGCGAAGTGCCTGCGGTTGAGCATCGTGGCGAGAATCGCTCTCGGGCGGAATGCAACGGTCGCTGGCTTCGGCGTAGCACCCGACACCGACGCTCGCCGTGACGCTGCGGACCATCGACGATGCGTCCTGCCCGCTGCCGAGAGCCGCGACCGCCGCAAGGACCTCGTGCGCCACGTGCTCTGCGCCGCCACGCGGCGTCTGCGGCAACAGCACGACGAACGCGTCGCTGCCATAGCGCGCGACCAGGTCGGCGGGCCGCCGACTGACGCCCTTCAGCGCTCGCGCCACGGACTGCAGGCAGGCCTCGCCGCCGGGACCGCCGTAGCGCTCGTCGAAGGACTGGAAGTGGTCGACGTCGATCATCAGCAACGCCAGTGCGGTGCCGGCTCGCCGGGCTCGGCTCCATTCCTGCTCGAGCGACTCATCGAATCGCCGCCGGCTGGCGGCGCCTGTCTGGACGTCGATCAAGTCGATGCTGCGCCGCTCGTCGTTCATGTGCTTGCCGCGCAGATGGGTCTCGACGCGCGCCCGGATCAGCGGTGCGTCGAAAGGCTTGGCGATGAAGTCAGCGGCGCCCATCTCCAACAGGATCGCCTCCAGCTCCGCCCCGCCGTGGCTGGTGACGATCACCACCGGCACGTCGGCGAGTGTCGGGTCCGCCTTGAACGCAGCGCAGACCCGCAGCCCGCTCATCCCGGGCATCTTCAAGTCGAGGAGCATCAGATCGGGCGACGACTCCCGCGCGAGCCGTACAGCGTCCTCGCCACTGGTGGCGAAGCGCAAGGTGCCCAGGTCCGAGAGGATGTGACCGAGCAGCTGGATTGCGATGGGATCGTCGTCGACCACCAGGATGTTGGAATTCATGACGGTCTTCCCTCTCGCATGATGCTGTCTCGTTGCGACGCTCGTCTTAAACTTTACGCCTTGTCAAACGCCGACTTCTCATACGGCGGCGCGTTGCTGCACCAGCGTGACGCTGCAAGTTCCATTCTTCCGACGCCGAGCAACCCCCTGTAATGTCACGGGTGCGTCTTGTGCAGCAGATGCCGCATGCGGCGCAGGAGCGCCATTCATCCCCTGAGCTCCGCCGTCGGACCGGCGAAACGGCCGTTGCCTCGTGCGCTTCAATAGAGACAATCGCCAAGGTCAGCGCTCGGCGAGGTGCTGCTCGAGCTCGGCAAGTTCGCGGAAGCGAAGGCAGTCATCGGCGAAGCGCTCGCGAAGGCGGAAAGCACCGGGAACCGCCGCGTCGGCGCCGCAGCGAGCCTGGCGCGGATGCAGTTGCTCCAGCACAGCGGCGATTCCGGCGGCTGGACCGAGGCCACGCTCGAGCTGACGACGAAGACGATACCCCTGCTCGAGCAGGACGGAGCCCACGCGGAGCTGGCGAGAGCCTGGCGTCTCGTCGCGATGGTGCAGCAGAGCTCCGGCCGCATGGGTCAAGCCGTCGGAACGATCGCCAAGGTCGTCGAGCATGCCCGGCTGGCCGGCGACGAGCGGCTATTGGCGCGAAGTGCGCTGGGTCTGACGCTCTGCGCGCTCTACGGGCCCACGCCGGTGGCCGAGGCCATCGCTCAATGCGAAGGCCTGATCGCCGGCGACATGGGCGACCGCCAGGTGCAGAACCTGATCGTGTGCAAGATCGCCCAGCTCCACCTGATGAGCGGCGACCACGAGACCGGACGCCAGAATGCGCGCAGCGCGCGGACGGTGCTGCGCGATCTCGGCCAAGGCGTGCGCTCCGCTTCGTCGTCGCTCGATCTGGCGATGCTCGAGCTTCTGGCGGGCGATCCCGCAGCCGCCGAACGCGAACTTCGCGAGGACCGCGAGATGCTGGAAGCGATGGGAGAGACCTACTTCCTGTCGACGATGGTGGTGGTCCTCGCTCGAGCGGTTCGCGACCAGGGGCGCGACGAGGAGGCCCTCGAGCTGACCCGGACCGCGGAGCAGACCGCGGCGCCGGACGACGTGGATGCGCAAGTGCTGTGGCGATGCGTTCGCGCGCCGATCCTGGCGCGCATCGGGAAGATCGAGGGAGCGGAAATGCTCGCGCAGGCCGCGCTCGATCTGGCCCGCCAGACGGAAGTGCCCGGCTTCCAAGCGACCGCGTTGTCGGAGCTGGGCGCCGTCCTGCGCATCGCCGGCCGGCACGACGAAGCACGTCGCGCGCTGGCGGAGGCGGTGGAGATCTATCTGCGCAAGGGCGACGTGGCCTCTGCAGGCATGACGAAAGCCGCTCTCGAGGACCTCTGAAATGAGGAAGGGGCCCGTCGGGCCCCTTCGTTGCGGTAGCGCGGGTCGACCTACCAGGAAGCCACACCGTTTTCCGACGCGATCAGGACGAGCGTCCACGCGCCGCTGGCTTCCACTTGCCTGCTCAGGATGCAGTGCGTGTTGGGCCCGATATTCGTGATACCGGGGCCCGGGTAGAACGATTGCGGCACCGGCGGGCTGAGCGCGGAGCAATCGTAGACATCGATGAAATTGACGCCGTCCTTGCTGTAGCGGACCGTCGCGTTGAGGATGTTCGCCCTCTTATTGAGCGTCGAGGCGTCTCTCGTCAGAGTGACCTTCAACCAGCCGGGGTCGGTGGCCGTCCATGTCGGATCGTAGAACTGCTCCGTGTTGTTGGACGTGTTGACGATCGTGACGGTGGAGATCAGGCACCGCTTGACCTGAGGCGAGCACGACTGCTTGTTGACCGACTGGTTGAGTCCGACCAGGACCGGCCGCGGCGGCTTGACATCGGTCCGACCCTGGTCGACGTAGACGAACAGGTCTTGCCCGGCTTCGACAAAGCTGTGGATCTCGCGCGAGGTCTGGACCACGAGCGTGCTCTTGTCGCTGAAGCTGTAGACGAGATTGGAGCCGTTGGCACCTCCCTGTCCTGCCTGGAGCGAATACTTGGCGAAAAGATAGTCGGTCCCGGAGAACCCGACCGGCGCTTGGGGCGTCTGGACGCGAACCCGGAAATCACGAACTTCACCGGGGACGAGATCCCAGGTGCAAAGGACGGCAGAGCCTGCGGGCGGGACCGTGGCGTCGAACAGGCATCCCGAGGGCAGTTCGCTAGCGACGAAGGTCGGGTAGTAACCGCTCGTCGACGTCTGGCCGCTACTGACCGATTGCATCCGGAAGTAGCTGGTCGTGCTCGAGGGCGTATTGTTCGTGACTGTGACGTGAAAGGCCGCGTACGCCGTCTGGAGGTCGGCGGCCGCCGACGAGTACGAGACGAGGTTGTTCGTCAGGTTTACGACCGTGACGTCGACCTGGGGATTTCCGGCGTGTGCTGCCCACGGAAACAAGAGTGACGCGGCTAGCGCGGCGATCCGCTGGAAACGGCGTCCGCAAACTGAGACATTCATGTCAGCTCCTGTTTTTGTCGAAGGTCAAACACTCGGGGAACACAGAGCCGTTCGGGTCGACATCGACTGAACGGCTCGTTGCGGAGACAGTGTTGGTTCTGCCAGCGCACGAGGACTGTACGGGGAGTCAATAGCAATTTCGTACATCCCTTTGAGGACAACCCCCTCGAACGCGGCACGGGTAAACCCGATGCGACTCGGTTAAGCAGTCGCCGTCCTATAGCTTCTTTCACGCCTCTGTGGTAACCGCCTGTCCGGTTACGCAGGAAATTCGGGCTGCGAGGTCATCGACCGGGCCGGAGACGCCGGTCCGCCGGTCGGCCCCCCCGGATCACTCGACCTTGCCCACCGCCCGCACCGCCTTCGTCATCTCCGCCGCATCGGCGTCCCAGTAGGTCTGAAACTCGGGCGCGTCGAGGTACTCGATCGGGCTGCCCGCCTTGGCGATCACCTGGCGCACCGCCGGATCGGCGGCGGCCTTCGCCGAGGCGGCACGCAGCTTCCGGATCACGTCGTCGGGCGTGCCGGCGGGGACGAACAGCGCCGACCACTGCGCGAAGCGGACCGGATAGCCGAGCTGCTTCAGGCTCGGCACGTCGGGCAACGCCGACAGCGGATGGTCGCCCCAGTGCGCGAGGGCGCGCAGCTTGCCGGCCTGGATCTGCTGCACGACCGTCGACGGGCCGCTCGCCAGCGCGTCGACCTGGCCGGCGAGCAGCGCCACGACCGCAGGCCCCGCGCCGGTGTACGGGATGTGCGTCATCCGAAAGCCGGCCTGCGCCTTCAGCATCTCCATCGGCACGTGCATCGTCCCGTAGTTGCCCGAGCTGCCGTAGTTGTACTTGCCGGGGTTGCGCTTCACGTCGGCGACGAAGTCGGTGAACGTCTTCCATGGCGAGTCGGCGCGGACGACGAGCACGGTCGGGTCGGCGGTGAAGCGGGCGATCGGCTTGAACTGGCTCAGCTGGTACGCGGGCTTGCGGTCGAGGATCTTGTCGGCCTCGGGCAGGATCGAGATCGACGAGAGGCTGAGCAGCACGGTGTAGCCGTCCGCCGGCGCGCGCGCGGCGACGCCGATGCCGAGCGCGCCGCCCGCGCCGGCGCGGTTCTCGACGATCACCGATTGCTTGAGCTCGCGCGCGAGCGCCTCGGCGACCGGCCGCGCGACGGTGTCGGCGACGCCGCCGGGCGGGAACGGCACGATCATCGTGATCGGCTTGTCGGGATAGGCAGTCGATTGCGCGATCGCGTGCGGCGTCGACCCGGCCGCGACGCCCGCGAGTGCGAGAGCAAGGAGGTGTCTTCGATTCATGCGCGGATGCTACCCACTGCGGCGCGCACGATCGCAGCGCGCCCGACTTAACATCGCCGCGAAGTGCCGCGGAGGCCGACCGAACGGAGACACGAATGAGCCACGCCCGATCCCTCGCCGCGCTCGCGGCGCCCGCGTTGCGAGGGGCCTGGCGGCCGATCTGCGCCACGCTGGTCGCGATGCTGGTCGCGCCGCTCGCCGTCGCGCAGGACTATCCGAGCAAGCCGGTGCGAATCATCGTCCCGTTCGCCGCTGGCGGACCCGCCGACGTCTATGCGCGCTTCATCGCCCAGCGCCTGCAGGAGTCGATGGGCCAGATCTTCATCGTCGACGACCGGCCCGGCGCCGGCTCGATCATCGGCACCGACGCCGTCGCCAAGAGCCCGGCCGACGGCTACACGCTGCTGCTGATGTCGAACACTCACACGGTCAACGAATCGCTGATCCCGACCAAGCCGTTCCAGCTCATGCGCGACTTCGTCCCGGTCGCGCCGATCAACTCGTCCGACCTCGTCCTCGTCGCGCGCAGCGGCCTGCCCGCGTCGACGCTCGCCGAGCTGATCGCGGCGGCGAAGGCCAAGCCGGGCGCGCTCTCGTACGCGTCGTCGGGGCCGGGGACGCCGTACCACATGGCCGGAGAACTGTTCAAGGCGATGGCCGGCGTGTCGATCCTGCACATCCCGTACAAGGGCAGCTCGGGCGCTCGCACCGACGTCCTCGG
>Ga0207675_100004253_pt1 | contig 13849 bp, 17 predicted proteins | sample KBSSwiS42_FD_184305 | JGI IMG/M metagenome (GOLD analysis project Ga0207675, IMG submission 184305) | Switchgrass rhizosphere microbial communities from Kellogg Biological Station, Michigan, USA - KBS Switchgrass S4-2 (SPAdes) (version 2) | ecosystem: Host-associated > Plants > Roots >... | reverse complement strand
TGGTCACGCCGTGCCAGCTCGACGGCGTGGTCGCGCCGTCCCAGCAGATCTGCGCGTCGTAGTGGGTGTGCGGGTCGATGAAGCCCGGCGCGACGACCAGGCCATCGGCGTCGATGACCCGTTTCGCCGTGCCGGGCGCGACGATCTTGCCGCCGGCGACGCCGACATCCTCGCGCCTTGCCGGCGCGCCGGTGCCGTCGATGAGCGTCGCGTTGCGGATCAGGACATCGAGCGGCATTGCCTCAGGCCGCTGCCGGCTTCCTCTTCGCCGCCGCGCGCTGCGCCTTCAGCGAGCGCTGGTGCTGCTTCATCGCCGCTTTCAGCGCAGTCTGGTGCTGCTTCAGCATCACTCCCATCTTCCGCATCTGCTTGCCGGCCTTCACCTTGAACTTCGCGAGCTGGACCTTTGCCTGGGCAAGGCGTTTCCTGGCGGCAGCGCGCATCTGGGCAGCATTCCTGGCCATGGGTCATCTCCCTTCCGGTTGAACAGCCGTCAGTATCGCGCGGAAGCGAGCAGCGCGGTGAGCGCTGCGCGCTCGACCGGCTTCACCAGGTGGGCGTCGAACCCGGCCTCGCGCGAGCGGCGCTGGTCGTCCGCCTGCCCCCAGCCGGTGAGCGCCGCGATCTGGATGGCTTCGCCGCCCGCCTGTGCGCGGATCGCCCGGCACGCTTCCAGGCCGTTCATGCCCGGCATGCCGATGTCGAGCAGCACGGTCTGCGGCTTGAACGACGCCACGGCCGCAATCGCGCGCGCGCCGTCGCTCGCCATCTGCACGGTGTGGCCCTCCAGGCGCAGCAGCATGGCGAGCGTGGCGGCGTTGTCCTCGTTGTCGTCGACCACCAGCACGCGGCGCGGCCTGGCGGTGCGCGCGCCGGAGGCCGCGCCGCGCTCCGGCGGCGATTCGTCGAACGCCGGCAGCGTGACGACGAACTCGGCGCCGGCGCCGGGACCGTCGCTCGCCGCCTCGATGGTGCCGCCGTGCAGCTCCACCAGCGCGCGCGCCAGCGCGAGGCCGATGCCCAGGCCGCCCTGGTCGAGCGCCGGCCCGACTTGCGTGAACATCTCGAACAGGCGCGGCATGTGCTCGGCGGGAATGCCCACGCCGCTGTCGCGCACCCGCACGCGCACCTGCGCGCCGTCGCGCTCCGCGAGCAGGCGCACCTGCCCGCCCGGCGGCGTGAACTTGCACGCGTTGTTGACCAGGTTGGAGAACACCTGCGCGAGGCGCACCGGGTCGGCGTCGACCCAGACCGGCTCGGCGGGCAGCGCCACGGTGAACTCGTGGCCGCGCAGGTGCGGGCGCGAAGTCTCGAGCGCCTGGTCGACCACCGGCGCGAGCGCGACGCGGCTGCGCCGCAGCTCGAGCTTGCCGCTGGTGATGCGGCTCGCGTCGAGCAGGTCCTCGATCAGCCGCGCCATCAGCTTCGCCTGGCGCCCGATCACCGCGCGCGCCGCGGCCGGCGCGCCTTCGGCCGCGCCCGACAGGCTGAGCACCTCCACGGCGTTGACGATCGGCGCCAGCGGGTTGCGCAGCTCGTGCGCGAGCGTCGCCAGGAACTCGTCCTTGCGCCGCGCGCTTTCCCGCAGCTCCGCTTCCGCGTTCTTGCGGTCGGTGATGTCGCGGAAGTACACGCCGACCCCGCCGTTCGACAGCGGGCTCGCGCTGATCTCCATCCACACCTTGTAGTGCGGATAGAAGTACTCCATGCGCTCCGCGGCGCGCTGCGACTTCACGCGCTGGTACATGTGGTCGACCGGGTTGCCCACCGCGTGCGGGAACGCCTGGTGCCACGTCTTGCCCAGCACGTCCTCGCGCTTGCGGCCGAGGATGCGCTCGGCCGACGCGTTCATGTAGGTCATGCGAAAGTCGCCGTCGTACGCCACGAAGCCCTCCATCAGGCCTTCGAGGTAGTCGACGGGCTGGGCGGCGAGATTGCTCACCCGGTCGATTTTAGGGCGCCCCTATTACGCGGCTTTGCGAATCTTCGGATCGCGCACCGCCAAAACGCCGCAAGCGGCGTGCCGCGTATCATCTGCCTCGATGCGGCGCCGCTCGTTCCTCCTGCTGATGCCTGCGCTCTTCCTCGCGGCCCCGGCGCTAGCCGCGCCGCCGGACGCGGCGAAGGGCGCGCCCGGCCGCGTGGCGCAGGTACGCCTGGGCGTGGCCGATGCACCGCCCAAGGCCTACCTCGAGGGCCGCCGCCTGCTGGTGCGGCGCGAGAAGGGCGAATGGATCGCGCTCGCCGGCATTCCGCTCAGCGCGAAGGCGCGCTCCACCCTGCCGGTCGAGATCGACTACGGCGAAGGGCGGCGCGAAGTGCGCAAGCTGCCGATCGTGGCGTGGAAATACCGCACCCAGCACCTCAGCGTGCCCGCCGACCAGGCCGAGCTGCCGGCCGAGCAGTTCGCGCGCTACCAGGAGCAGCGGGTGCATTTCGCGCAGGTGCTGAGCACGTTCACCGAAGCCGGCCCCGCCGACCTCGCGCTGCTGCAGCCCGTGCCCGGCCATCGCTCCGGCTCGTTCGGTCTGCGCCGCGTGATCAACGGCAATGCGCGCAGCCCGCACGGCGGGCTCGACATCGCCGCGCCCGAGGGCACGCCGGTCGCCGCGGCCAGCACGGGGCGCGTCGTCGACGTCGGCGAATATCTCTTCCTCGGGCGCACGATCGTGCTCGACCACGGTCAGGGGCTGCTCACGCTGTACGCGCACCTGAGCGCGGTCGACGTGGCGCCCGGCGACGCGGTCGCGACCGGCGCGCCGATCGGCAAGGTCGGCATGACCGGCCGCGCGACCGGCCCGCACCTTCACTTCTCGGTCTACCTCAACGCCACCTCGGTGGACCCGGCGCTTTTTCTGCCGGGCGAGACGAAGTAGCTTCGCCGGCCCGGTCGCGCTAAGCGCTCCAGCGCACGGTGCCGGGCGCCGTGGCGTGAGATGGTGTCTGACCATGATTGCCCGAGCCACATCCAGGACCGGCCCAAGGCGCTGCACGCTGCTGTACGTCGAAGACCACGCCGAGAGCGTGATTCTGATGAAGACGCTGCTGGAAGGCCGCAAGGACTTGCTGCTGCACGCGGCGGACGCGAAGCTCGGAATCGAGCTGGCGCGCACGCAGCGGCCGGACGCGATCCTGATCAACGTCGATCTCGCGGGCCCGAGCGCCCCCGAGTTCCTGAAGGTGCTGCGCGCCGACCCGGCCACGGAAGCGATCCCCGTCATGGCGCTCGCCGCCGGCGCCGCGCCCGAAGCCATCGTCAAGCGGCTGGAGGCCGGCTTCTTCCAGGTCCTTGCCAAGCCCCTGCGTGCCGAGCCGTTCCTGGAAGCCTTCGCCTTCGCGCTGGAGTTCGCGGCGGTGGAGCGCTCCGAGCAGAACGCGCTGACGTCGCGCTTCGTCCGTCCCCGCACACCCAAGGAATCCAGATGAAAATCCGTCCATTGCACGACCGCGTGATCGTCAAGCGTCTCGACGAGGAAAAGAAGACCGCCTCCGGCATCGTCATCCCCGACAGCGCGGCGGAGAAGCCCGACCAGGGCGAGGTCACCGCGGTCGGCAAGGGAAAGCGCAGCGACGAGGGCGAGCTGGTGCCGCTCGAGGTCAAGGTCGGCGACCGGGTGCTGTTCGGCAAGTACTCCGGGCAGACCGTGCGGCTGAAGGGCGATGAGCTCCTCGTGATGCGCGAGGAAGACATCATGGGAATCGTCGAAGGACAACAATGACCACCAAGGACGTACGCTTCCACGAAGACGCAAGGACCCGGATGGTGCGCGGGCTGAACATCCTCGCCGACGCGGTGAAGATCACGCTCGGCCCGAGGGGCCGCAACGTGGTGCTCGACCGCTCCTGGGGATCGCCGACCGTGACCAAGGACGGCGTCTCGGTCGCGAAGGAGATCGAGCTCAAGGACAAGTTCGAGAACATGGGCGCGCAGATGGTGAAGGAAGTCGCCTCCAAGACTTCCGATGTGGCCGGCGACGGCACCACCACCGCGACGGTGCTCGCGCAGGCAATCGTGCGCGAGGGCATGAAGTACGTCGCCTCGGGCATGAACCCGATGGACCTGAAGCGCGGCATCGACCTGGCGGTCGTCACGGTGGTGGCGGAGCTGAAGAACATTTCGCGCCCCTGCGCCTCCTCGAAGGAAGTGGCGCAGATCGGCTCGATCTCCGCCAACCTCGACACCGAGGTCGGCAAGATCATCGCCGACGCGATGGAGAAGGTCGGCAAGGAGGGCGTGATCACGGTCGAGGACGGCAAGTCGCTGTACAACGAGCTCGAGCTGGTCGAGGGCATGCAGTTCGACCGCGGCTATCTCTCCCCTTACTTCATCAACAAGCCCGAGAAGCAGAACGCGCAGCTCGACGACGCCTATGTCCTGCTGTGCGACAAGAAAATCAGCTCGATCCGCGACCTGCTGCCGCTGCTGGAGCTGATCGCCAAGGCGGCGCGGCCGCTGCTGATCGTGGCCGAGGAAGTCGAGGGCGAGGCGCTCGCCACGCTGGTGGTGAACAACCTGCGCGGCATCCTCAAGACACTTGCGGTCAAGGCGCCGGGATTCGGCGATCGCAGAAAGGCGATGCTCGACGATATCGCGGTGCTGACCGGCGCGACGGTGATTTCCGAGGAGCTCGGCCTGCAGCTCGAGAAGACCACGCTCAAGGACCTCGGCCGCGTCAAGAAGGTCGAGAGCACCAAGGAGAACACCACGCTGATCGACGGCGCCGGCGACAAGCAGCGGATCCAGAGCCGCATCAAGCAGATCCGCCTGCAGATCGAGGACGCGAGCAGCGACTACGACAAGGAAAAGCTGCAGGAGCGCCTGGCGAAGCTCGCCGGCGGCGTGGCCCTGATCAAGGTCGGCGCCGCGACCGAGCTCGAGATGAAGGAGAAGAAGGCCCGGGTCGAGGACGCGCTGCACGCGACCCGCGCGGCGGTCGAGGAAGGCGTGGTGCCGGGCGGCGGCGTCGCCTACCTGCGCGCGCGCGCCAGGCTGAAGGATCTCAAGGGCGCCAACCACGACCAGGACGCCGGCATCCAGATCGTGCTGCGCGCGCTGGAAGAGCCGCTGCGGCAGATCGTCGCGAACGCCGGCGCCGAGCCTTCGGTGGTGCTCAACAAGGTGGTGGAGGGCAAGGACGCCTTCGGCTACAACGCACAGAGCGCCGAGTTCGGCGATCTGGTGGAGCAAGGCGTCATCGACCCGACCAAGGTCGTGCGCTTCGCGCTGCAGAACGCCGCTTCGGTCGCGGGCCTGGTGCTCACCACCGCCGCGATGGTCGCGGAGCAGGTCGACGAAAACCAGAGCGCCAGCCCGGGCGGCATGCCGGGGATGGGCGGCATGGGCGGCATGGGCGGGATGGGAATGTAAGGAAAATCGGGGTCAGACCCCGAATTTTCCTGGTTCTGGTGTGCCCGATTTTCTCTGCGTCTAGACCGGGTGCCGCATGGTGCCGTTCGGCGTGATCTCGATGCGATCGCCGATCTTCAGGTCGTCGGCGTTGGTGTCGAAGTGCTGCATCGTGCCGTCGTCCATCCGCATGGCGATGCGTTTGCTCGGGCTCGGCGCCGTGCCGCCGGCGGAGGCGTTCGGAACCACCAGAATCGAGTCGATGCGGCCGAAGCCGACGCGCAACGGCAGCGCTTTGGGGGGTGCGACAACCGGCGGGGCAGCGCTGGCGTTCGGCACCACGACCGTGGTACCGGCGGCGCCGACCGAATAGGTGGGTGCCGCGGGCGCTGCAGCCACGGGTGCCGCGGCTGCGGCCGGGGCTGCCGCGGCTGCGGGCGCAGGCGCCGAGGTGATGCCGCTTTCAGTCGGACTCGCGCATCCGGCAAGGACGGCGACCGCAATCGCGGAAAGAACAAAGGGGGCTCTGATCATTTGGGTAATCTCCTGTTGGGCCCTACCTTCTCACGCGCTCACGCCCGGCACCGTGCGCTGACACGCATAGACGGCGGATAATGCGCGCAGCCCATCGAGCAAGACCGCCAAGGAAAACGCCATGCCCAAAGGACAGCAACGCAGCAACCGCGAGAAGAAAAAACCGAAGAAGCCGCCCGCGCCCGTCGCACCGCGCACGCCGGGCTTTCCGCAAAACCCCTGGAAGAAGTGAGAAACGCCCCCGCCGGCTCTGCATGTCCATCGCATGGTTTCCCGGCCACATGGCCTCCGCGCGCAAGAACGCCGCGCAGACCATGGGCAAAATCGACGTGGTGGTGGAGCTGCTGGACGCACGCCTTCCCGGCGCGAGCGCGAATCCGCTGATCGAGAAGTTGCGCCGCGACAAGCAGCGCCCCTGCCTGAAGATCCTGAACAAGGCCGACCTGGCCGACCCGGACGCGACCGCCGCCTGGCTGCGCCACTACGGCAGCGAGAAGCTGGTGCGCGCGGTGGCGCTCTCCTGCAAGCGTCCCGGCGACGTGGCGAAGGTGCCGCGCCTCGCCGCCGCCCTCGCGCCGCACCGCGACAGCGCGCTCAAGCCGGTGCGCATGATGGTGATGGGCGTGCCCAACGTCGGCAAGTCCACCCTCATCAACGCACTGCTGAAGCGCAAGGCGGCGAAGACCGGCGACGAGCCCGCGGTCACCCGCGAGCAGAGCCGCTTCCAGCTCGACAACAGTACAGAACTCATCGACACGCCGGGCCTGATGGCCCCGGTGATCAAGCACGCGGCCGACGGCATGATGCTCGCCGCGAGCCACCTCATCGGACCGGAGTCCTACCAGGCCGACGAGGTGGCGGCCTTCCTCGCCGGGATCCTGCTCGAGCGCTATCCCGCGCAGCTAAAGACGCGCTACGGCGTTGATACCCAAGGAATGGACGGCGATCACCTGATCGCGGCGATCGCCGCCAAGCGCGGCTACCTCGGCAAAGGCGGCACGCCGCAGTTGGAGAAAGCAGGGCGTGCGCTCCTGCAGGACTACCGCAGCGGACTGCTCGGCCGGGTGACCATCGAGACGCCCGCGAGCCGCTCGGCAATGCTGGGAGTCAAGCCCGAGTAGCGCTTTCTTTTCTCCCGACGTGCTCCGTCTCCCGACATCCGCGCGCCGGGCGTGGGTGTACCGTGGACAATGCAATCCGGCCCCGCGACTTCCTGGCGCAAGCTCCTCGCCGATCCCGGCGAGGACGGGCATATCGTCCAGCTCTACCAGGACGACGACTTCTACGGCGAGGCCATCAGCCATTTCACCGCCGAGGGCCTGGTGCGCGGCGAGTCGATCATCCTGGTGGCGACCGGGCCCCACTGGAAGAACATCTCCGGCCGCCTGCACGCCAAGGGCTTCGACACCGCGGCGCTGTTCCGCCAGGGCCAGCTCACCCTGCTCGACGCGGACGCCACGCTGCCGAAATTCATGGCCGGCAACACGCCCGACGGCGCCATCTTCAAGCCGCTCGCGAAGCAGACCATCGAGCGCGCGCGCGCCGGCGGCAAGTATCCGCGCGTGCGCTGGTGGGGCGAGATGGTCAACGTGCTCTATGTGAACGGCAACGCGCACGGCTCCAACCAGCTCGAGCAGTTCTTCGACCAGCTGGCGCACGACGAGCGCATCGCGATCTTCTGCTCCTTCCTCATGGACAAGTTCGACCCCAGCATCTACGACGAGGCTTTCGGCCACGTCTGCGGCACGCACAGCCACGTGATCCCCTGCGACGACTACGTGCGCCACCGGCTGGTGGTGAACCAGGCCATCAAGGACGTGATCGGCGAGATCAAGGGGATCGCGCTGCAATCGCTCGTGACCTGGGCCGGTGCGCCGACGCTGATGCCTTCCTCGCAAGCGCTGCTGGTGTGGGTCAAGCAACACCTGCCGCAGTACTTCATCCCGGTGCTGGTGCGCGCACGCGACCTGGAGCGCGCCGCAATCGCCCGCCCGCCATGAGCACGGCCGCCACCCGCCCCTGACCGGCGCAAGCCGGGCAACCTTTGGAGTAAGCTGGGCTTGCCTAGGTGAGGCACTGAATGCCCAGGAGGGCTCCATGGAACGTCGCGACTTCCTGCAACACATCGGCGCGCTCGGCGCCGCAGCCGCACTCCCGGCCGCATTTCCGACGGCCTCGCTGGCGAAGTCCTACGACCCGGCGGCGAAATTCGACCTCAAGGTGACCGACGTGCCGTTCCGGCGCAACGCCGCCGGCCGAAACCTGTTTGCGCGTGTCTACCAGCCCGACGGCGCCGGGCCGTTCCCGATGGTCCTCGATCTCCACGGCGGCGCCTGGACGCGCAAGGACCGCTTCGCCGAAGAGCCGATGGACCGCGCGCTCGCGGCGAGCGGCGTGGTGGTGGTCGCGATCGACATGACCTTGTCGGGCGAAGCGCCCTACCCCGCCAACGTCCAGGACGCGAACTACGGCCTGCGCTGGGTGAAGGCCAAAGCCGCCGAATGGCGCGGCGACCCCGCGAGCGTCGGCATCTACGGCAGCTCCACCGGCGGCCACATCGCCATCCTGCTCGCCATGCGCCCGCGCGACCCTCGCTACAACGCCATCCCGCTCGAAGTCGCGTCGAACGTCGACGCCGGCGTCGCCTACGTCGCTTGCCGCTCGCCGATCACCGACCCGTACGCGCGCTGGCAGCAGGCCGAGAAGATGAAGCGCGACACCCTGATCAACGCCAGCAAGCAGTACTTCCAGCCTTGGGATTCGATCCACGAGAGCAACCCGCAGGAGATGCTCGAGCGGCGCGAGCCGGTGACGCTGCGCCCGCTCCTCATCATGCAGGGCGACCTCGACGACAACGTGCTGCCCGCGACGCAGAAGAAATTCGCCGACACCTACCGCGCCGCCGGCGGCGACGTGCGCTACGAGCTGTTCGAGCACAGCGAGCACGAGTGGACCGGCAAGCCCGGCCCGCAGACCACGCGCGCGCAGGAGATGGTGAAGGCCTTCATCGCGCAAAAAATCGGGGTCTGACCCCGGATTTCAGAGACGGTGCAGGAGCTCCCTCAGGGCTTCGTGCGCCACCGGCTTCGTCAGGTGCATGTCGAAGCCGGCCTGCGCGGCGCGCTCGCGGTCGCCGGGCTGGCCCCAGCCGGTGAGAGCGACCAGCTTGATTCCGCCTCCGGCCGGAAGCGCGCGGATGCGGCGCGCGGCCTCGTAGCCGTTCACCCGCGGCATGCCGATGTCGAGGAACACGACGTCGGGCGCCGCGTTGCCGACGACGTCGACCGCCTGCTCGCCGTCGTGCGCCAGGCGCACCTCGTGCCCGTCGAGCTGCAGCAGCAGCTTCAGGCTCTCGCCGGCGTCGATGTTGTCGTCCACCACCAGGATGCGCTTCTGCGCGGCGGCACCGCTGACCTCGCCCGCGCCCGCCGGCTTCGTCTGCGCGGCGCGCACCGCGCCCGGCAGCGTGACCGTGAACTCGCTGCCCTTGCCGGGTCCCGCGCTGTGCGCGGTGATGGTGCCGCCGTGCAGCTCGACCAGGCCCTTCACCAGCGGCAGGCCGATGCCGAAGCCGCCCTCGGCGCGCTCGAGCGCGGCCTGCGATTGCGCGTACATCTCGAACAGGCGCGGCACGATCTCCGCGTCGAGGCCGATGCCGTTGTCGCGCACGACGATTACCAGCGTGCCGGCCTCGTTGCGCACGCGCAGCTCGATGTGGCCGCCGCCGTCGGTGTACTTGGCCGCGTTGTTGAGCAGGTTGGAGACCACCTGCGACACGCGCAGCCCGTCCGCCTCGAGCGCGAGCGGCCCGGGCGGCAGCGAGACTTCCAGGCGGTGCTTGCGGGCGTCGAGCCAGGGGCGCGCCGCCTCGACTGCCGGATCGATCACCGCGGCGAGGTCGAGCACCGTCTTGCGCAGCCGCAGCTGGCCGCGCGAGATGCGCGACATGTCGAGCAGGTCGTCGAGCAGCAGCGCCATGTGCGAGGACTGGCGCTCGATCACGTCGTGGCTCCAGCGCAGCTGCTCGGCGCTCACGTTCGGCGCCTTGGCGATGCGCACCGCCTGCCGGATCGGCGCCAGCGGGTTGCGCAGCTCGTGCGCGAGCGTGGCGAGGAACGCGTCCTTGCGGCGGTCCATGTCGCGCAGCTGCGCTTCGCTGTCGCGCAGCGCCTGCTCGGCGCGGCGCGCGTCGGTGACGTCGAATCCCTCGCAGAAGATGCCGGACACCGTGCCGTCGTCCTCGATGATCGGCTCGTAGAGGAAGTCGAACAGGCGCTCCTCCATCGGGCCGCCGGCCTGCCGGTGATAGCGCACCGGCGCCGAGTGGGCGACATAGCGCCTGCCGGTGCGGTAAACGTGGTCGAGCTGCTCGATGTAGCCCTGGCCCGCGAGCTCGGGGAACGCCTCGCGCACCGGCTTGCCGATCCAGCCCGCGCTGTTGAACAGCTTCTTGTGCGAGTTGTTGACGAACTCGAAGACGTGCTCGGGGCCTCGCATGATGCACATGAAGCCCGGCGCCTGCTCGAACAGGCGCCGCTGGCGCTCCTGCTCGGCGGCGCGCCGCTGGTCGGCGCGCACGCGCTCGGTGATCTCGATGCAGGCGCCGAACAGCCCGGCGATGCGGCCATACTCGTCGCGCGCCGGCGTGTACGAGAACGCGAAGTGCGCCTCTTCCAGGCGCCCGTCGCGGTCGAGCATCAGGCTGAAGTCCTGCATGTGCACCGGCTCGCCCGCGAGCACGCGCGCGAACATCGGCTCGAGCACTTCGCGCGCCTCTTTCCACACCTCGGCGAGCGCGCCCTGGGCCAGCCCCTTGGGGTGCTTGGCGCCCATGATCGGGATGAAGGCGTCGTTGTAGAGCCAGGTCTGCGCCGCGCCCCAGGCGAGGAACATCGGCTGCTCGGAGGCGAGCATCAGCCCCACCAGCGTCTTCAGCGCCTGCGGCCAGCGCCCAGGCGCGCCGAGCGGCGTGCGCGCCCAGTCGCACTCGCGCATGCGCATGCCCATCTCGCCGCCGCCCGCCAGAAAAGCGAGTTGCGGCTCGGTAACGAGTTCGGGGCGAGGTGACCGCATGGCGTGGCGAATTCTAGTGGGGCGAGCGGGCCTATGCGGGCACCCGGCTTGCTGCCGCCAAGATGCCATGCCGTCCCTGACTAGCACAAGTATGTGCGCAGCTTTATCGGGCCTGGCGCTGCTTGCGTGCAGCGCCAGCTTCGCCGAAGACCGGCCTTCCGAGCCGGATGACGCCGTAGTCGTTTCCGCTATGCGCAACCCGGTGAAGAAGTCGTACAGGAAGATGATCGACGGCGCGGCGCTGTTCGAAGAGCGGCGCAGCGAGCTCGCCCCCGCCGCCGCGCTGCGCTTCAAGCTCCTGCCGCGCAAGCCTGACACCTCGATGAAGGGCGTCGAGCTGAAAGTGGAGGCCGACAGCCTGGCCATCCCGCTAAAGGTGGCGCCCGATCAGACTTTCACCATCGAGCGCAACCGCACTGCGCTGCGCGAGAACGCCGAGGTCATGCCCAACCGCAAGGCCGGCACCATGACCTGGCGCGCCGACGTGCGCACGCCCGGCCTGCCGCCGCACGTCCGCCGCCTCGGCGACCTGCGCCTCGAATGCGAAGTCGGCATGAAGGCCGGACTGATCTCCAACTACCCGCAGGGCTTGCTCGGCTGGCTCGACGGGCTCATCGGCCAGAAGCCCGAGTACTGCCACCGCGCCGCGCCGCGCTACCTCTTCTTCGCCGAGCAGCCGATCTTCAGCGTGACCCTGGTCGACGGCGCGCGCCGCGAAGTGCTGCCGGTCGACATGCTCTACGGCGGCGCCACGCGCGACCCGAAATGGAAGCAGGACAAGTACTGCGACTGCGAGGCGCTGTTCGACCACGCGTACTTCGTGCCGCTCGGCGATACGAGCTGGCCCGACGATACGCGGGTCGAGATCGAATACATGGGCCCCAGCTCATGAAGCTCATCGTCGCCGTGTGCGTGCTCCTCGCGGGCTGTGCCGCCACGAACGGACCAACACCCCTCGCTCCCGGCGAGGTGCGCTCTGCCGTCACCGCCGGGAACGCGCTCACCATCGGCAAGAGCACCAAGTCCGACGTGCGCGCCGCGCTCGGCGAAGGCACGGTCGTGGCCTTCCCGAGCGGCTATGACGTTTGGGTTTATAGAGAACACCCCCCATCTTCCGGCGAGCTGGTGCTCCTGTTCGAGCCTTCCGGAATCCTCAGCAAGACCCGCGTGCGCTAGACCACGATCTCCCGGGCCGCGCCTCGCACATCCATCTCGTAGTCGAGATCGACGACCGGGGGCGTGCAGAAGTGCCAGGCCAGGCCGCCCGCGGCCACCCCGCGTTGCACGATCTCCTCGCCGACGAGAAAGCCGATGTCGCGGATGGTGTAGGCCTGCGTCGAAACGGCGTCGGCCCATGAGCAACCGAGGGCGCCGAGCCGCGCCTCCATCTCGCCGAGCACCCAGCGCACCTTCTCGCGCAGGCCGTCGGGCGACGTGTCGCCCAGGCGCACGATGCTCTCGCGATAGCTCGCGAGGCCCTCCCTCGCCTCGGCGCTGCCGGCGATGATGAAGCTGCGCCGCGTCGCGCCGCGCGCCGGCACCGTGTAGGAGAAGGCATACATGGAGGGGCTCGCCGGCGGGTCGTACTTCGGGCATACGTTGCTGCGGGCGACGGGGTTGTCGCCGTCGCGCCAGAGGCCCCAGCGCTCGAGCGTGCGCGAGTACCGCAGGTTGAACTCCTTGAAGCCGTGCTCGGTAAACGGCGCCGGCGAGCGCAGCTCGCACGCGGCGAACGCCTTCACCGGCCGCCCGATCGCCTTCAGATGCCGCTCGACGATCGCGAATCCCTCGTCCAGCGGTACCGGTCTTGCGAGCCGCGCGCGTTCGATCTCGAACCCGGGAAGCGCGGCGACGCCGCCGGAGTACTGGAAGACCGCCTTGATGTAGCGGTAGCCGCCCTCCTCGAAATCCCTCACGTCCGCCATGTGCGGATGCTACTACTTGACACATTCATCCTTTTGGGTGAATATTCGGCCATGCAGCTCGACGACACCCTGATCGCCTTGGCCGACGACACCCGCCGCAGCATCCTGCGGCGGCTCGCCTCGGGCGAGGCGCGCGTCACCGAGGTCGCCGAGCCGTTCGAGATCTCGCTCAACTCGGTGTCGAAGCACATCCGCATCCTGGAGCGCGCGGGACTGGTGCGCCGGCGCGTCGCCGGCCGCGACCATTTCCTCGCGCTCGAGCCCAAGCCGTTCGACGAGCTCACGCAGTGGATGCAGGACACGCGCAAGTTCTGGTCTTCCCGCCTCGACCTGCTCGAAGCCGCGCTGCGCGCGGACGACGCGATCGAGAAAGCGAAGAAGACATCCCCTACCCGAAAGAAAAGGAGCCGCAAATGAATCCCTCCGTCACCCACCGTCCCGTCACCCTGGTCGAGCCCGGCACCGTCAAGCTCGAGCGCCTGCTGCCCGGCCCGGTCGAGCGCGCCTGGGCCTACATCGTCGAGTCGGACAAGCGCGCCAAGTGGCTCGCCGGCGGCGAATTCGACCTGCGCATCGGCGGCAAGATACGGCTCGCGTTCGACAACAGCCGCCTGCCGAACGAGAAGAACCTGCCCGCCAAGTACAAGGACAGCGGCAAGGGACAGTTCGAGGGCGTGATCACGCGCCTCGAGCCGCTGCGCCTGCTGGCGCACACCTGGAAATGGGACGCCGTCGAGACCGAAGTGAGCTACGAGCTCGCGCCGCGCGGCAAGCAGGTGCTGCTCACCATCGTGCACCGCCGCCTCACCAAGCCGGTGGTCGCGAAAGTCATGGGCGGCTGGGACGTGCACACCGGCATCCTCGAGGACCTCCTGAACGGCGTCGAGCCGCGCCCGTTCTGGGCCACGCACGAGAAGCTCTCAGCCGAGTACGCGCCGCTCACCCAGTAGCGGCTCGAGTCTTGCAGCGA
>Ga0207675_100004251_pt1 | contig 13850 bp, 10 predicted proteins | sample KBSSwiS42_FD_184305 | JGI IMG/M metagenome (GOLD analysis project Ga0207675, IMG submission 184305) | Switchgrass rhizosphere microbial communities from Kellogg Biological Station, Michigan, USA - KBS Switchgrass S4-2 (SPAdes) (version 2) | ecosystem: Host-associated > Plants > Roots >... | reverse complement strand
CTTGTCGAGCGCCACCGCGTTGCTGATCGCGTCCTGGCTCGAGTTGCGGCCGGTGCGGAAGATGTACTTGTTCCACTTGTCGCCGGTGATCGAGTCGGCCACCGCGGGCTCCACCAGCAGGATCTTCTTGTTCTCCTCGGCCACCGGCAGCATCGCCAGGGCCACGCCCGAGGAGGTGGGGCCCACCGCGATGTCGGCCTTGTCGTCGCCGTAGGCCTGCGCGAGCAGGTTCTTGCCGAGGTCGGGCTTGCCCTGGTCGTCTTTCTCGATCACCACCAGCTTCTTGCCGGCCACCGTCATCGTGCCGCCGGTGGCGTAGTCCAGACCCATCGCGAAGCCGGTGGCCGTCTGCTTGCCGTAGGCCTCGAGCGCGCCGGTCTTGCTGTAGATGTGGGCGATGCGGATCTCCTTGCCCTGCGCCAGCGCGGCCAGTGGCAACGCGACTGCGGCCAGCGCGCTGAGTGCCAGCGCGCTGCGGCGGGTGAAGGACGAACGGGGTCTTGACATGCGTGTCTCCTGCGGGTGCCGGGAAGGAAGCGTCTTGTCGGTGCGCGCACATTTTTCCTGGCGCCCGTGCGCTCATTGACGCAAGGCGCATGCCGGTCGTGCCGAGGCGCGGGGAAACACCGAGGCCGCGATGGCGCGCCGCCCGCACCCGGCGCGCGTGGCGGCGCCGTCCAGGCCGGCAGTGACCAGTTGTCGGACAACTGCGGGTGATTCCCTGGCTGGAAACCGGTCACCCGGGTCTATCGTGCAGCGCCAGCGCCCGCCCTGCGCGGGCCTGCACCGCCACACGAGGAGACGAGCCATGCAGCGCAGAACCCTGGTGCAATCGATCGCTGCCGCGCCGCTGCTGGCCGCGCCGTGGATCCGCAGCGCGCACGCGCAGGCCATCACGCTGCACGGTGCGGTGCAGTTCAACGACGACCACGCCTTCAACAAGGCGCTGCTGAAATTCGAGGAACTGGTCAAGAAGTACTACGGCAAGCCGATCAGCTTCGTGCTCCACCGCAACAGCGAGCTCGGCCTCGAGAAGCAGTACTTCGAGTACATGGCGCAGGGCAAGGCGGTCGACTATGGCATCGTGTCGCCGGCGCACATGAGCACGTTTTCGAAGGCGGCGCCGTTCATCGACGCGCCGTTCCTGTTCCGCGACCTCGCCCACTGGAACAAGGTGCTCGACGCCGACCTGCTCAAGCCGATCGCCGACGAGGTGAACAAGAACGCCGAGGTGATGCTGATCGGCTACGCCGGCGGCGGCACGCGCAACATCTTCGTCAACAAGCCGGTGCAAAACCTGGCCGACATGAAGGGCCTGAAGGTGCGCGTGCAGGGCGCGCCGATCTGGAGCCGCACATTCGCCGCGATCGGCATGAGCCCGACCGTGATCGCCTACAACGAGATCTACAACGCGATCCAGAACAACGTGATCTCGGCCGGCGAGAACGAAGCCGCCGGCGTCGAGGCGATGAAGTTCTACGAGGTGGCGCCGCAGCTGTCGATGACGCAGCACGCGATCACGATCCGGCCGATCTGCTTCTCGGGCAAGACGTTCGCCAGGTTGCCGAAGGACTTGCAGGACGCGATCGTCAAGGCCGGCAAGGAAGCCGGCGCCTACGGCCGCCAGGTGGAGAGCTCGGAAGATTCAGCCAAGCTCGATGCGCTGGAGAAGGCCGGCAAGCTGAAGCGCGTGACGTTCACCGACCGCGATCAGATGAAGAAGCTCGCCGATCCCGTGATGGCCGCCTACGCGAAGGAGATCGGCGCTGACGCGATCTACGACAAGATCAACGCATTGAAATGACCCACCCCCGATGCGGCCTGGCGGCCGCTCCCCCCTCGAGGGGGCAACGCCGGCGGACCGGCGGAGCCGGATCCGCGGCGTTCACTTGCGGAGGCGCCACTGGAGTGGCGCCGCATGCCCGTTGACAGGCCCAGCGGCGAGGCACGCTGCCGTCAATCGTTTTCATCGCATGCATTTCTACAGGCGTTTCACCGCGGCGTACAGCCGGCTGCTGTCTTGGCTTCTGGTCTTCGCCGTCGGCGTCCTGATCGTGCCGGTGAGCCTGCAGATCTTCTCGCGCTACACCGACCTGATTCCGAGCTACATCTGGACCGAGGAGATGGCGCGCTTCCTGTTCGTCTGGATGGTGATGATCGGCGCGATGGTCGGCGTGCGCGACAGCGCGCACTTCGAGGTCGACGTCTGGCCGCAGCTCAGGGCGCGCCCGGCTGCGTTGCTGAAGATCGTCTCCAGCGTGTTCGTTCTCGCTTTCGCGCTGGTGTTCATCTGGGGCGGCTACCTGTTCACGCGCTTCGCGTGGCACCGCCTCTCCGAGCTGGCCGAGCTGCCGCTGTGGATGATCCACGTCGCCTGGCCGGTGACCGGCTTGACGTGGATCGTTTTCCAGGGCGAGCAGATGCTGGACGCCGTGCGCGTGCTGGCCGGTCGCGATGAGCAGCGGGCGCGGGCATGAACGGCTCGGTGCTCGACCCCCAGGGCGCGGCGCTGATCCTGTTCGGCATCTTCTTCGCGCTGATGCTGTTGCGCGTGCCGATCGCGTTCGCGCTCGGGCTGGCGTGCCTGCCGATCTACGTGATCGAACCGCGCCTGGACGCCCAGGGCCTGGTGCAGGAGACCTTCAACGCCTACAACTCGTTCATCCTGCTGGCTGTGCCGTTCTTTCTGCTCACCGCCAACCTGATGAACGTGGGCGGCATCACCGACCGGCTGGTGCGCTTCTCGCGCGCGCTGGTGGGCCACTTCCCCGGCGGGCTGGCGCAGGTCAACGTGGTGCTGTCGATCTTCTTCGCCGGCGTGTCGGGCTCGTCGACCGCCGATGCCGCGAGCCAGAGCAAGATCTTCATCGACGCGCAGACCAAGGAAGGCTACGACCTCAGCTTCTCGGTGGCGATCACCGCGGTGTCGGCGGTGCTGGCCGTGATCATCCCGCCGTCGATCCTGATGATCGTGTGGGGCGGCGTGCTCACGGTGTCGATCGGCGCACTGATGCTCGCCGGCATCATCCCCGGCCTGCTGATCGGCTTCGCGCAGATGGCCACGGTGCACGCGTACGCGAAACGGCGCAACTACCCCAAGTACCCGCGCGCCACCTTCAAGGAGATGATCGCCTCGGCGATGGTGTCGGTGCCGGCGCTGATCACGCCGTTCATCATCATCGGCGGCAAGATCTTCGGCTGGTTCACCGCCACCGAGTCGGCGGCGATCGCGGTGCTGTACGCGGCGGTGCTGTCGCTCGTGGTCTACCGCGAGATGAACCTCAAGGGGCTGTACGACGCGCTGCTCGACACCGGCAAGCTGTCGGCGGTGGCGCTGTTTTGCGTCGGCACAGCCAGCGCCTTCGGCTGGCTGCTGGCGTACTACCAGATCCCCAAGGCGCTGCTCGCCGGCGTGGCCGATTGGGGCATGGGCCCGACCGGCGCGGGGTTCTTCATCGCCTTCGTGTTCCTGGTGGTCGGCTGCTTTCTCGACGCGATCCCGGCCATCATCATCGTCGGCACGATCCTGCAGCCGCTGGCGCAAAGCAGCGGCATGGATCCCGTGCACTTCGCGATCGTCGGCATCGTGGCGCTGGCCTTCGGCCTCGTCACGCCGCCGTACGGCCTGTGCCTGATGATCTCGTGCGCGGTGGCCAAGATCCGCATCGTCGACGCGCTGAAAGACACGATGATCATGCTGGTGCCGATGCTGCTGGTGCTGGCCGCTGTGATCGTCTGGCCCGGCGTCGCGCTGTTCCTGCCGCGGCTGTTTCCGCCCGGCTCGTTGTAACGGCGCGATGCACCAAGAGACCCGTCCCTCGTCAGGCAGATCGCCTGCGGCGCAGACTGCGCTGGCGCTGCGGCGCCGCGGTGCCGTGCGCCATGCCGCTGTTTCAGTGGCATGAACAACGACCGAGGAGACGACGCATGAACACTGCACCCATTGGCCAGTGCGTCGCGCGCAGCGCACATTGGGCCGCTCTCGCCATCGCCCTGCCGACGGCCGTGCTGGCGCCGGCCGCAGGAGCCGACAACGGACAGCACCGAGGCCAGGTCACCTGTGCCGATCTGACGGGCCGTCGCATCGCCGACGCGCAGATCGTGTCGGCCGAGCTCGTGGCGGCCACCGGCACCGTGCCCGAGTACTGTCGCGTGCATGGCTTGATCGAACCGAAGCTGAACTTCGAATTGCGACTGCCGACCGACTGGAACCGCAAGCTCCACTACGGCGGCGGCGGCGGCTACAACGGATCGATCCCGCCCGCCGACGCCAACGCATTGCGGAAGGGCTTCGCGCAAGTCAGCAGCGATTCCGGCCACCAGGGCAGCGGCCTCGACGCCTCGTTCATCCAGGGCGATCCGCTGGCCGCCGCGCAATTCGGCTTTCTGTCGGTGCCGACGGTCACGCATTCGGCCCGCGAGGTCGTGCGCACGTACTACCACCATCTGCCTCACAAGTCCTACTTCGAAGGCTGCTCCAACGGCGGCCGCGAGGCGTTGATGACGGTGCAGCGCTTCCCGTGGCTGTTCGACGGCGTGATCTCACGCGCGCCGGCGTACAACTGGGTCGGCATCATGGGTGCGTTCAACCGCACCGCCAAGGCGCTGGCCGCCCCTGGCGGCGCGATGACCCCCGCGAAGGTGACCACGCTGGCCAAGGCGGTGCTCGGCGCCTGCGATGCGCTCGACGGCGTCGCCGATGGCTTGGTGTCGAACCCGCAGGCGTGCCACTTCGATCCGTCGACACTGCGCTGTGCTGGCGGCACCGACACCGGTGACAGCTGCCTGTCCGACGCGCAGCTCGCGGTCGTGCAATCGTGGACGACGCCGGCCACCTTCCTCGACGGGCGCTATCGCAACGCCGGCTGGCCCCTCAGCGGCAACGAGGACGCGCCCGGTGGCTGGGACACCTGGGTCAGCGGCGGGCCGCGGCTGCAGTTCCTGTTCCAGGACACGACGGTCAAGTACTACCTCGCGCACGACCCGAACGCCGACTCGCTGCTCTACGACTACGAGAGCAATCCGATGGCGCTGCACATCATGGCGGCGCTGAACGACGCGACGAACGCCAACATCCACCCGTTCGTGGGCTCGGGCGGCAAGCTGATCCTCTGGCACGGCACCAACGACGCGGCTTTGAGTTACCGCTCGACGATCGAGTATCACCAGCGCGTCGAGCGCGCGATGGGTGGCGCGGCCAACACGGATCATTTCCTGCGCTTCTACCTCGCGCCCGGTGTCAACCACTGCGCCGGCGGCCCTGGCGCCGACGCCACCGACCTGCTGGCAGCACTGGACAACTGGGTCACGCGCCACAAGGCCCCGGGCACGCTGCAGGCGACGCGCACCGACCCGGCCACCGGCAACGTCGTGCTGTCGCGGCCGCTGTGCGAGTATCCGAGCTATGCGCGCTACAACGGCAGCGGCGACGTCAGCGCGGCCAGCAGCTTCACCTGCACTTCACCCTGAGAAGAAGACATGTCCCAGATCGGCTTCATCGGCGCCTCCGGCCTCATGGGCCACGGCATGGCCAAGAACCTGCTCGCCAAGGGCCATCCGCTGGCGATCGCGGCCTTTCGCAAGCGCGACCGGGTGGCCGATCTGCTGACAGCCGGCGCCAAGGAGCTGCCCAGCCCCGCGGCGCTGGCGCGCGAGTGCAGCGTCGTGTTCCTGTGCGTCACCGGCTCGCCGCAGGTCGAGCAGGTGGTGGCGGGTGCCGATGGACTGCTGTCCGGCGCGTCGAAAGGGCTGGTGATCGTCGACACATCGACCAGCGAGCCGGATTCGACGGCGCGCATGCGCGAGCTCGCGGCTGCCAAGGGCGTCAGCTACGTCGACGCGCCGCTGGCGCGCACGCCGGTGGAGGCCGAGGCCGGCAAGCTCAACGTGATGGTGGGCGCCGATGCCTCCGACTTCGCGCGCATCGAGCCGCTGCTCAAGTGCTTTGCCGAGAACGTCTTCCACGTCGGCGGCCCCGGCGCCGGCCACATCATCAAGCTGCTGAACAACTTCATCGCGCAGGCGATCTGCAATGCCACCGCGGAGGCGTTCGCGGTCGGCCAGCGCGCCGGCGTCGATCTGAAGAAGCTGGTGGCGCTGGTGTCGGCCGGGCTGGTGAACTCGGGGCTGTTCCAGATCATGAGCAAGACGCTCGACGGCCAGCTCGACGGCATGAAGTTCGAGCTCAACAACGCGCGCAAGGACGTGCGCTACTACACCCACATGGCCGAGACGCTCGGCGTGCCCACCGTGATGGGTGAGGCCACGCACCAGTCGCTGGTATTGGCCTGCGCCCTGGGCTTCGGCAACAAGCTGGTGCCGTCGCTGGTGGAAGCGCAGGAGAAGCTCGCGAACGTGAAGATCGTGCCGCGGTGAATTGGGTCCACCCCCGAAGCGGCCTCGCGGCCGCCTCCCCCTCGAGGGGGCACACCAGCGGACCGGCGCAGCCGGATGCGTGGTGTCGGGTGGGTTGCAACTAGCGCGACAGGCTGGCCTTGATCGCGCTCAGCCGCGCCGACGGCTCGGTGACGTTGGCGTCGAACGGGTGGAAGTAGGCCCCGAACAGGTCGACCACCTTGCGCACGTAGGCGCGCGTCTCGGCGTACGGCGGCACGCCGCGGTAGCGGTCGACCGCGCCTTCACCGGCGTTGTAGGCCGCAGCGGCCAGCGTGACGTCGCCCTGGTAGTACGCGAGCAGCCACTGCAGGTACGCGGTGCCGCCGCGCACGTTCTGCGCCGCGTCGTATGCGTTGCGCACACCGAAGCGCGCCGCGGTCTCTGGAATCAGCTGCATCAGGCCCTTGGCGTTCTTCGGCGACAGCGCCACCGTGTCGAAGCGCGACTCGACCTCGATCACCGACAGCACCAGCGCCGGGTGCACGTTGTATTGCGGCGCGATGCCCTTGACCAGGTTGACGATCGGCAGCGGCCATGACGCGCGTGGCACCACCACCGGTGCCGCAGGCACCGGCACGCGCGGCGCCGCCTTGGCGGCCACCTTCGGCGGCTCCGGCTCGCGCATGCAGTCAGGCACGTAGGTCGGCGCGCCGCCCACCTGCGCCAGCATGCGCTGCGCCTGCTCGTAGCCCTGCTCGGCCGCGGCATGGAAGAAGAACGCCGCCCACTGGTCGCTGCGCTCGACGCCGCGCCCGTTGCTGTACATCCAGCCGAGGTTGAACTGCGACGGCGCGTCGCCCAGCCGTGCGGCCTCGCAGTACAGCTTGGCGGCGGCCCCCGGGTCGCGTTCGACGCCCTCACCGTTCTCCAGCGCGAGCGCCTGCGTGCGCAGCAGCTCGCGCTTGGCGGCCTCGATGCTCCCCTCTTCGATCGCGGCGCGCGCCGGCAGCGCACCGAGCGCGGCCACGAGCAATGCCAGCCGCAGCGCGAACGCGGCGGCCCGTGCGGGCTGTGCGGGGGTTGTCATCACGGCGAGATCGGCAGGCGGCCCACGATTTCAGCCTTCGCGGCGCGCCGGCGTCAACCCCCGATCCGGCGGCCCGCCGCGCATTCGTCGATCAGCTGCGCCAGCCGGCGCGCCTGCGTCTCGCCGCGCTTGGCGCCGGTGATCCAGTGCACGATGGCACGCCGGTGGCCTCGCGCACCGATTGCGGCCAGTCGATGCTCGGCTTGCCGCTGCCCTTCTTCCAGAACCCGACCCACAGCTCGGGCACGCGGTCGTGATGCCGGTCGAGCCAAGCTCCGAATGCCTGTGCATCGACGAAACGCAGCGGCTGGCTGGCCGACGACGTGATGGCGGGCGCCGCCCGCGTGCGCCCCGGCGTGCCTTGCGCGGCCGGCGCTCGAACCGTCCGTGAAGCACGCGACGCGGGCTGTGCCGCGCCGCGCCGGGCCGCCTTGCGCGCCGTGCTCACGTCGCGCTCACGTCGGGTTGTCGTCGGCGGCACCGAGCTTGTCGTACAGCGTCGCGCGCGAGATGCCCAGCAGCCTGGCGGCCGCCAGCTTGTTGCCGCCGGTGGCGACGAGCGCCTCGCGGATCGCGCGCATCTCGAGCTCGGCGATCGCCTGCGGCAGTGGCTTGCGGGCGCCGCCCACGCCGGCGCTCGGCCCCGCGGGCGTTGCGGCCGCGGCCTCGCGCGCCGGGCCGGGGCCCGCGATCGGCGTCAGCGACAGGTGACGCGCGCCCAGCACCAGGTCGTCGGTCATCAACGCGGCCTGCTCGAGCACGTTGCGCAGTTCGCGGATGTTGCCGGGCCACCCGTGGCGCGCCAGCAGCTCCATCGCATCGCTGGCCAGCGCCTTGTGCGGCAGGCCGCTCCTGCGCGCGATGTCGTCGAGCAGCGCATCGGCCAGCGGCTCGAGGTCTTCGAGGCGGTCGGCCAGGCGAGGCAGCCGGATCGGCAGCACGTGCAGCCGGTAGTACAGGTCGGCGCGGAAACTGCCCTGCGCCACCATCGCCGCCAGGTCGCGGCTGGTGGCGGCGATGACGCGCACGTCGACCTTGCGCACGCGGTTGCTGCCCAGGGGCTCGATCTCCTGGTCCTGCAGCGCGCGCAGCAGCTTGGCTTGCAGCGGCAGCGGCATGTCGCCGATCTCGTCGAGCAGCAGCGTGCCGCGATCGGCCAGCACGAACTTGCCGTCGCGGCCCTGGCGCTGAGCGCCGGTGTAGGCGCCGGGCGCGACGCCGAAGAACTCCGCCTCGAGCAGCGTCTCGGGCACCGCCGCGATGTTGACGGTGACGAACGGCGCCGCCGCGCGCGCCGAGGCCGCGTGGATCGCGTGCGCGAGCAGCTCCTTGCCGGTGCCGGTGTCACCCAGCAGCAGCACGGTGGAGTCGGTGCCGGCAACGCGGCGGGCCTGGCGCTTGACCTCCAACGCCGCGGGACTGGCACCGATGAAGCTGGCAATCGTGTACTTGGGGCGGCGCTGCGCCGCGAGTTGGCGCTGCGCGTCCTCGAGCTCGCGCTGCAGCCGGACGAACTTGGTCATCAGCGGCTGCATCGTCGACTCGGGGTGGTCCATCAACACCAGACCGACCGCGCCGATCACCTGACCGCCTTCGTCGCGCAGCGGCAAGCGGCTCACCAGGAACGTGCCGGCCTTGTTGGTGAGCAGGTCCACCAGGATCGGTCGGCCGGTCTCGATCACCTGGTTCATCAGCGTGTTGGGCACCACCTCCTCGACGCGCTTGCCGACGAAGTCGCCCTCGCGCTCGAAGCCGAGCGCCGGCAGGAAGCGCTTGTAGCCCTCGCTGATCCAGACGATGCGATGGCTGCGGTCGACCACCATCATGCCCATCGCGGTGCGCGCGAACAGGTCGAACATCGACTGGGCGGCGAGCTTGAGCACGCCGTCGGCGCTGAGCGGCAACGCGTGGGGTTCGGCCATCGCGGGCACTGTAGCGCGCCCCTGCTGGCGACCCGGGCACTGTAAACCCCCAAAAGGCCGCTGTAATTACAGGATTACAGTGCGCCATGGTCGACGCGATCCCGCTGCGCGGCACCTCGATGCACGACGGCGTCGCGGCACGGCTGCGTGCGATGGTGTTCGAGCGCGAGCTCGCCGCCGGCGCCTACATCGACGAGAAAGCGCTCGCCGCGCGCTGGCAGGTCAGTCGCACGCCGCTGCGCGAGGCCTTGAAGGTGCTGGCCGCCGAGGGGCTGGTCGAGCTGGTGCCGCGGCGCGGCTGCCGCGTGATCGAGATGACCGATGCCGATGCCGAGGCGTTGCTGCCGGTGATGGCGCTGCTCGAGGGCCGCTGCGCCTACGAGGCGGTGCGCAAGGCGAGCGACGACGACGTCGTCGAACTGAAGCGGCTGCACGGCCAGCTGGAGCGCCACGCCGCGGTCCATCACATGGACGGCTACTACGCCGCCAACCATGCGTTCCACAGCCACGTGCAGGCGCTGGCCGACAACCGCTGGCTCGACCGCGTGACCGGCGATCTGCGCAAGTTCGTGCGCCTGTGGCGCGGCCGCCAGCTGGCGCTGCCGGGGCGCATCGACGCGTCGATCAACGAGCACCGCGTGCTGATCGATGCGATCGAACAGCGCGACGCGGTGCGCGCCGAACGCGCGATGCACGATCACCTGATGGCCCAGCTGGCCGCCTTGAAGGCGCTGCAGCGGCTGGAGGCGCGCCAGGGCACGCGCGCCAGGGCCGGCGCACGGGTGCGCAACGGGGGAGCGCGCCGTGCTGGCTGAACTGAAGACGCGCGCCATCGGCCTGCGTCGCGACCACGCGCTGCGCGGACTGCTCGCCGAATGCCGGCGCCTGCTGTCGGAGCGCGGCGAGGCCAACGGGCCAGCGATCGCACACGACATCGTCAAGCGCCTCGACGCACTGGCCGACGATTGGCGCGCGCGCTTCTTCGACCACCTGGCGCGCGACTTCAACCCCGACCCGCGAGCGGTGCTGGCGAGCGCGCAGGCCTATGCGACGCAGCCGGGCGCCGAGCAGTTGCTGCGCCTGACGCACGCCGCCGAGCCGCCGCGCCAGGAGCTGTTTCGGCGCATCAATCGCGCGCCCGGCGGCACGGCCGCCATCGTGCGCCTGCGCCGTGCGCTGCTCGAGCGCCTGCCGCGGCAACCGCAGCTGCAGGCAGTGGAGGCCGACCTGCTGCATTTGCTGTCGAGCTGGTTCAACGCCGGTTTTCTGCAGATGCGGCGCGTCGACTGGAATTCGCCGGCGCAACTGCTGGAACAGATCATCCGCCACGAGGCGGTGCACGAGATCGACGGCTGGGACGATCTGCGGCGCCGCCTGCAGCCCGATCGGCGCTGCTTCGCGTTCTTCCATCCGCAGCTGCCCGACGAGCCGCTGATCTTCGTCGAGGTGGCGCTGGTGCCCGAGATGCCCGGGGCGATCGCGCCGCTGATCGACAAGAAATCCCCGCCGCTGCCGAGCGACCAGTTCAAGGTGGCGGTGTTCTATTCGATCAGCAACTGCCAGCCCGGCCTGCGCAACGTCTCGCTCGGCAACTTTCTGATCAAGCGCGTGGCCGAGGAGCTCAAGCGCGAGCTGCCGCAGCTGAAGACCTTTTGCACGCTGTCGCCGATTCCGACGCTGGTGCCATGGCTGGCCAAGCTGCAGCGCATCGATGCCCTGCCTGGCCTGAAGCCGCAGCAGGCCGGCGAGGCGATGGCCGCACTGACCCTGCTGCGCGCGCACGGCGGTTCCGACCTCGCGGGGCTCACCAGCGCGCAGGCGCTGCAGGCCCAGCCGGCCCCGGTGCAGCAGGCGCTGTGGCGGCTGGCCGCGCTGTACCTGGTGTTCGCCTCGCCGGCGCCGGGCGGCGACCCGGTGGCGCGCTTTCACCTCGACAACGGTGCGCGCCTGGAGCGCTTGAACGCCAACGCGAACCTGTCATCCAAGGGCCTGAAACAGTCGGCCGGGCTGATGGTCAACTACCTGTACGACCTGTCGCGCATCGAGACATGCCACGATCGATTCGTGCATGGCCGGGTGGTACATTCGCGCGCGCTTTCGGCGCTGCTGTAGTCGCACGATCCTCCAACGATGGTGCGTGGCACCGAAACACAGGAGACAGCATGACCCCCTCTTTCCGACCCTCGCGCCGAGTGGTGTTGCGGGCCGCCGCTGCGGCCGCCGCGGTCGGCACCGGCAGCGTGCGTGCGCAGGGCTGGCCTAACAAGCCGGTCACGCTGATCGTGCCGTTTCCCGCCGGCGGCGGCACCGATGCCTTCGCCCGGCCGCTGACCGCCATGCTCACCAAGGGCCTGGGCAAGCAGGTGATCATCGACAACAAGGGCGGCGCCGGCGGCACGGTGGGCGCCTCGTTGGCGTCGCGCATGGCACCCGACGGCTACACGTTCTTCATGGGCGCGGTGCACCACACGATCGCGCCGTCGATGTACGCCAAGCTCGACTACAACATCGAGACCGACTTCGTCCCGGTGGGGCTGGTGTCGAGCGTGCCGCAGGTGATCGTGGTGCATCCGCAGCGCGTGCCGGTGAAGGACCTGAAGGAGTTTCTCGACTTCCTGCGCAAGAACCCCGGCAAGCTCAACTACGGCTCCGCCGGCAACGGCACGTCGCATCACCTGGCCGGCGAGCTCTTCAAGCTGCAGACCAAGACCTTCATCACGCACATCCCGTACCGCGGGGCCGGCCCGGCGCTGCAAGACCTGATCGCCGGCCAGGTCGACATGATGTTCGACGGCATGGGCTCGTCGGCCTCGCACATCAAGGCCGGACGCATCAAGGCGCTCGCGGTGGCCTCGCAACACCGCGCACCGGGCTTTGCCGAGGTCCCCACCAGCCTCGAGGCCGGTGGTCCGGACTATCAAGTCTCAACCTGGTACGGCATCTGGGCGCCGAAGGGCACGCCGAAGGACATCGTCGACCACATGCAGGCCGAGATGAAAAAGGCGTTCACCATCGACGACATCAAGGCCACGTGGAATGGCATGGGCGCCGACCTGCCCAACGTGTACGGCGCCGACTTCGGCAAGTTCGTCAGTGCCGAGGTCAAGCGCTGGGCCGAGGTGGTGAGAGCGTCGGGCGCGAAGCTGGATTGACCGACGGCGCAGCGGCCGCAGCGATGACCAACGCCAGCACCTTCGCCGCGCTGCGCGCCGAGTTCCCGGACGACCTCGACGCGGTCGCGATCGAGACGGCCGACGGTCCCGGCGCGCCGTTGCACTACACGTGGCGCGATCTCGAGCGCGGCAGCGCGATGCTGGCCAATGTGTTCGCATCGCTGGGTTTGCCGGCCGGTGCCCGCGTCGCGGTGCAGGTCGACAAGAGCGTCGAGGCGTTGATGCTGTACCTGGCGGTGCAGCGTGCGGGGCTGGTGTTCGTGCCGCTGAACAACGCCTACCAGCAGGCCGAGATCGAGTATTTCATCGGCGATGCCGAGCCCGCGGTGGTGGTGTGCGCGCCGAAGGATTTCACCTGGATCTCGCGGCTCGCGTTCCGGCGCGGCACCAAGAACGTGTTCACGCTCGGTGACGACCGCAGCGGCAGCTTGCTCGAGCGCGCGTCGTGGATGAGCGATGCGCACACCCCCGCGGTGTGTCAGGCCGGCGATCTGGCTGCGATCCTCTACACCAGCGGCACCACGGGCAAATCCAAGGGCGCGATGCTGACCCACGGCAACCTGGTCAGCAATGCGCGCGTGCTCAAGCGCTACTGGGGCTGGCAGCACGGCGATGTGCTGATCCATGCGCTGCCGATCTTCCACGTGCACGGGCTGTTCGTCGCGTCGCACGGCGCCTTGCTCAACGGCAGCAAGATGATCTGGTTCTCGCGCTTCGACCCCAAGGCCACGATCACGCGCTTCGACGATGCCACCGTGTTCATGGGCGTGCCGACGCTGTACACGCGCATGCTCGGCGAATCGAGCCTGACGCGCGCCGCGTGCGCGCGCATGCGGCTGTTCATCTCGGGCTCGGCGCCGCTGCAGGTGGAGACGTTCGACGCCTGGGCAGAGCGCACCGGGCACACCATTCTCGAACGCTACGGCATGAGCGAAACGCTGATGCTCACCAGCAATCCGTACCACCCGGAGGATGGCGAACGGCGGCGCGGCACGGTGGGCTTCGCGCTGCCCGGCGTGCAGCTGCGGGTGCACGACGATGCGGGAGCCCCGTGCCCGGCAGGCGAGATCGGCGGCATCGAGGTCCACGGCCCCAACGTGTTCGCCGGCTATTGGCGCATGCCGCAGAAGACCAAGGAAGAGTTCACCGCCGACGGCTGGTTCAAGACCGGCGACGTCGGCAAGGTCGACGCCAAGGGCTACGTCACGATCGTCGGCCGCAGCAAGGACCTGGTGATCACCGGCGGCTACAACGTCTACCCGGCCGAGGTCGAAGGCTTCATCAACGAGCTGCCAGGCGTTGCCGAGTCTGCCGTGGTGGGACTGCCGCACC